>Ga0068855_100003190_pt1 | contig 20090 bp, 16 predicted proteins | sample KBSCornC52_FD_66592 | JGI IMG/M metagenome (GOLD analysis project Ga0068855, IMG submission 66592) | Corn rhizosphere microbial communities from Kellogg Biological Station, Michigan, USA - KBS Corn C5-2 | ecosystem: Host-associated > Plants > Roots > Rhizosphere > Soil ...
GAGAATGGACGAGGCGATCAGCGGGCGGGCCATCGCCCCGATTAGACGGGATTAGGCGGCGCGGACAAGCCGCGCGATGAAGAAGCCGTCGAGACCGCCTTCGCTTTCGAGCAGACCGGGGAGGATGCGGACCCAACCTTCGGGCGAGGTCGGGATAAAATCGGGGAGTTCGCCGATTTGAGGCGGATCGATTCGAAAATCAGGATTTCCCGCCAAAAACGAATCCAGAACCGCCTCACCCTCGTTGGCTTCGAGCGAGCAAACCGAATAGACGAGTGCACCTCCGACCCCGAGCCATTCAGCGGCGCGGGCGAGCAGCTTCGCTTGAAGATCAGCGGATTCCCGGATGATCCGCGGCCCCGCGCGATGAAGCACCTCCGGATGCCGCCGAAAGGTCCCGGTGGCGGAACAGGGCGCATCGAGAAGAATTGCGCCGTATTTTTCCTCCGGCTGCCATGTGAGCGCATCGGCGCAGACCAGATCCGCGGCAAGGCCAGTGCGATCGAGATTTTCCCGAAGCCGTTTCAATCGGGCTTCGGATTGATCGAGCGCCGTGACCTGATGCCCAGCGGCGGCCAGCTGCATCGCCTTGCCGCCGGGAGCGGAGCAGAGGTCCAGCACGCGCTTCGCATTGACGGAAACGAGCCGCACCGGCAGCGAGGCGGCAAAGTCCTGGACCCACCAATCCCCCGACGTGAAACCGGCAAGCTCGGTCACTAATCCGCCATCGCGGAGCCGCACATTGTTCGTGCCCAGCGAGAGCCCACCTTGGCCTCTTGCGAATGCCTGTGCAGCCGCGTCCGACTTGAACGTCAGGTCGAGCGGTGGCCTGGTTGCGATCTGCCGACGTGCCGCTTCCACGACCGGCTCACCCCACGCTTCAGCCCATCGCTGCTCGACCTTCGGCGGAAGATGAGGGGCCCCCATGCGCGGCATTCCACGCCTCAGCAACGTTCCGAGGACGCCGTGAACCAGCTTGCGCGGGCCGCCGTCGACCAGAGGCAGAGCCGTCGCGACAAGCGCATGATCGGGCGTGTCGAGGGCGATCTTCTGTGCCAGCGCCATTCGAAGCACCATCCGCGCCTTGGAGTCGTCGGGCAGCGGGTGCTTCGTCGCGCTGTCGATCAATGCATCGAGATCGGGGATTCGGCGAAGAACCTCGCCGGCTATCGCGACAGCGAGCCCGTGATCGGAGCCGGAAACGCCCTTTGCACCCGTGGCTGCGGAATCGAGCGTCCGCCCACGCCGGAGCACCGCATCCAGTATCGACAGTGCGGCCCGGCGCGCGGCGAGTCCTTCCGTTCGCGGCACCCGCTCAGCCAATGCGCGTCTTGCTGCTAGGGAGCGCCCTGAACACCGCGCCCCTCAGGCCATTTCGGTCCGCTGCGGCCGCGAAAGCAACGCCTCGAGCACGGACTCGACCGACGCGCCTTCGAGCAGCCGCGCAACGGCGTCGACGATCGGCATGTCGATATCCCGCTCCCGGGCGAGCCGGGCGAGCACCGGTGCGGTGAACGCCCCTTCGGCGACGGTTCGCCGGTCGGCCATCAACTCGGCGGTGGGTCTGCCTTCGCCGATTCCCTTTCCCAGCGAGTAATTGCGCGAGCTAGTCGAGGAACAGGTGAGTACCAGGTCACCGAGCCCCGAAAGACCGGTCAGGGTTTCGGCGCGGGCTCCGCACGCAAGGCCGAAGCGGGTCATCTCGGCAAAGCCGCGAGCGATCAGCGCCGCGCGCGCATTCTGTCCGAGCCCGCGGCCCTCGACGACTCCGCAGGCGATCGCGAGCACATTCTTCACCGCTCCGCCAATCTCCGCCCCGGCCACGTCGTCGCTCAAATAGACCCGGAATGTCGGCTGAGCGAGGCGGTCACGAAGCTGCTCGGCCAATTGTTGGTCGCCCGCTGCCAGAGTGACTGCCGTCGGCAGGCCGCGCGCCACTTCATCGGCGAAGGTTGGACCGGACAGCACCGCAATTCGCGCTGCCGGACACGTCGCCGCCGCGACCTGGTGAAGGAGCTCGCCGCTCCGCTCCTCGATCCCCTTCGCGCAAAGGACCATCGCCTTGTCGCATTCAGTCGCTTGCTCGAGAACGGACCGCATGTGCTGTGCCGGTGTGACGACCAGCCAGGCCTCGCAGTTCGTTATGTCGGGGAGGTCGGTGGTCGCTCGGATTGCGGGGTCCAGCGCCACACCTGGGAGAAACAGCGAATTCTCATGGCGGGCGTTGATCGCCTCGACCACCTCGCTCTCGCGCGCCCAAAGCAAGGTCTCGCGCCCGCCCTTCGCGGCGATTTGCGCGAGGGCGGTTCCCCACGCACCGCCGCCGACAACCGCGATCTTCACGCTTTCACCCCCGCTCCGCGAACCTTCTCGGCGTCGGGATCGAGCGGCCACCGCGCCCGCGCGGGAGCGTCGAGATCATCGATCATTCCGATGCCGTAGCGTTCCGCCCCTGCCCAGGCGATCATCGCGCCGTTATCGGTGCATAGCCATGCTGGCGGGACGCTGAAGCGCCTGCCCGAGTCCTTCGCCAGCTGCTCCAGCGCGGACCGTATCGCGCTGTTGGCGGCGACACCACCCGCCACCACCAGGCTGGCTGCGTCGGAGCGTCCAAGCGCCAATCGGGTGCGGTCGACGAGGCAATCGATCACCGCCTGCTGGAAGCTCGCGGCGATATCGGCCGGCCGGAACTCGCCCGAGGCGACGGCACGCTGCACCGCCGCCTTGAGGCCAGCGAACGAGAAATGCGGTTCGCCGGAACCGACCAGGGGCCGGGGCAGCGGGACGGCGCCAGGATTCCCCTCTTTCGCCAGCCGCTCCACCGCTGGGCCGCCGGGGTAAGAAAGGCCGAGGAGCTTGGCCGCCTTGTCGAAGGCCTCGCCAGCGGCATCGTCGATTGTGGTTGCCAACCGCCCGTAATGGCCGACCCCGAGCACCTCCAGGATCTGGCAATGCCCTCCCGAAACCAGGAGCAGGAGATAGGGAAACTCCAGGTCTGGATCCGCAAGCCGCGGCGACAGCGCATGGCCCTCCAGATGATTGACCGCGATCAGCGGCTTGCCTGCGGAAAGCGCCAGGCCCTTGCCGGTCAGCAGAGCGACCATCACCCCGCCGATCAGCCCGGGACCCGCGGTCGCCGCGACCGCATCGACGTCAGCAATGCCGATCTTCGCTTCGCTCAGCACTTGCCGGACCAGACCAGGCAGGATCTGCACGTGCGCACGGGCTGCAATCTCCGGCACAACCCCGCCAAACGGCCGGTGCGCATCGTTCTGCGAGACGACAGCCTCTGCCAGAATCCGCCGGTCGCTGCCCACCAGCGCCGCGGCGGTGTCATCGCACGAAGATTCGAGACCAAGGATCACTGCCATGCGTTAGTCTTTGCCTGAACGATGGCCGATGCACTAGTGGAGCGGAGATGCGCAATCCGAGACTTGGTACACGCGGTTCACCACTCGCTCTGATCCAGGCGCGAAAGATCGCCGCAGCGCTGGAAGTGGCCGAACGATGGCCGGCAGGTCACGTCGAAATCGTCGCCATCACAACAAGTGGAGACCGTATCGCCGACCGCCCGCTGGCCGAAGTTGGCGGGAAGGGCCTCTGGACGAAGGAGCTCGATGCCGCATTGCTGAACGGCGACATCGACTTCGCCGTGCACTCGATGAAGGACGTCGAAGTCGTGCGGCCAAAGGAGATACGGATGGCTGCGATTCGTCCGCGCACGCACGTCCATGACAAATTGATCGGTGCGGATTCGGTCGAATCGCTGAAGAAGGGTGCAGTCGTCGGCACGTCTTCGCCGCGCCGGGCCGCGCAATTGCTCGCTGCTCGTCCCGACCTCAAGATCGTCCCGCTGCGCGGCAATGTCGATACGCGCCTGAAGAAGCTAGATGCTGGCGACATCGACGCGACAATCCTGTCTTCCGCGGGACTTCACCGGCTGGGGCATGACGATATCGGAATGGCGATCCCGTTCGAGATCATGCTTCCGGCACCGGGGCAGGGCGCCCTCGGCATCGAATGCCGCGAAGACGATCGCGATACTTCAGCACTACTCAAGCTGCTCGACGATTCGCAGGCGCGCTGCGAAGTGGAAGCGGAGCGGGCGTTCGCTCGGGAACTTGGCGGCAGCTGCCACTCGCCCGTTGCGGCCATTGCGTCGATCGATCACCGCCAGATTCATTTGCGCGCTGAGATTCTTTCCGAAGATGGAAAGCATCGCGTGCGGAGGGAGGCGCATTTTCCGCTTCGCGAGAGCAGATCCGCCGCCAAGCTGGCGCGCGAGATGCTTGCGGAAGCGCCTGATTCGATCCGCAAACTTTTCCGGAGCGAATGAGGCCGATTGCCATCCTGCGCCCTGAGCCCGGCGCAACCGGCACTGCCGAAGCCGCTCGCAGCCTCGGTCTTGAGCCGATCCTCGTCCCGCTTTTTCACATTGAGGCGGTGACCTGGTCGGCACCCGATCCGGCCGAGTTCGACGGGCTACTCATTACGAGTGCAAACGCACTCCGCTGCGGCGGCCCGGCTCTTCGGAATCTTGAGCGGCTGCCCGTGCATGCGGTGGGCGAAGCCACGGCCGCCGAGGCTCGGAAGACGGGGCTGAGCGTCGAAACAGTCGGTATCGGCGGAGTCGACGCCCTGCTGTCTGCGCTTCCGCCGAATCTGACACTCCTCCACCTGTGCGGCGCGAACCGACGTGAGCCCGGAGGTCATTCACAGGCGATCTCCAGCATCGCCGTCTACCAGTCAGCCGAACTGCCCCTTCCGGCGAATTTTCGATCGGTGGAAGGCACCGTCGTCGCGGTGCACTCCCCCCGTGCGGGCAACCGATTGGCAGAGCTTGCACTGGAAGCCGGCGCGGCGCGCCAGACGATCTCGGTCGCGGCGATCAGCGCGGAAGCCGCAGCTGCTGCCGGAGACGGGTGGAAACAGGTGACAGTCGCGAGCGAACCTACCGATCGCGCGCTTCTGGCCCTCGCCGCGCGGCTGTGCCAGAACGCCGACCAATGAATGGGGCAAACCGGGGCGGGATGAGCTGGACGGCGCGGCTGCTGGTCGCGGTTCTCCTTGTGCTGGTCGGGGCGGCAGCGGCGGTATGGGCTCTGGCCCACTATCAGCAGGTGGCGCGGGTCCTCGGTGTCGTGCCCGCCACAGCTGCTCCGCCTGCCGAGCGTCCTCCGCAGCAAACCGCGACCCAGGTTCAGCCCGCGCCAGCGGCGCCGCAACCTTCTCAAGGTTTTTCCAACGCTGCGCTCGAAGGACAGATATTGAACCTGCAATCGAAGCTTCAGCAGGTCGAAAGCCAAAGCCAGCAGGCGCAAGGGTCGGCAGGGCGTGCCGATGCCCTTCTGGTCGCCTTCGCCGCGCGGAGAGCGATAGAGCGCGGAGTGGCGCTCGGCTATCTCGAACCGCTTCTGGTTGACCGGTTTGGGGCGGATCACCCGCAGGCAGTCGCCACGGTCGTCACCGCATCGCATGCTCCAGTCCGGCTGACGGACCTGATCGCCGAATTTCAAAGCCTCGAACCGGCATTGACCGGACCGGCTCCCGACCAAGGTTGGTGGTCGGGCCTGAAGCGGGGCTTCGGATCGCTGATCACGATACACCGTGCCGACCAGCCCTCGACGCTGCCTGAGGCCCGGTATCAGGCAGCCTTAACCGATCTCACCGCGGGCGAGGTCGACGCTGCGATGGCCCAAACCATGCGGCTCCCCGGAGCTGCAAAGGCAGGCGACTGGATCAACAAGGCTCGCCAATATGTCGCTGCTCACCGGGCACTCGATGAGATCGAGACTGCCGCACTGATCGGAAAATCCGCGCAGGGCTGACTTTGACCTGCTCGCGGGGTTGGCAAGCCTCTTTGCCCATGCGACTCTGTATTCAGCGAGTGGCATTCGTCTGCCTAAACGGCTCGGGAAAAACAGGAATTTTGAAGAGGTTTGAATTCATGACGTCAGTTTGGAAGCGGCTGGGCATGCTGGTGGTGCTCGCCGGAATGAGCCAGGTCAGCGCCGCGGCCGCCAAATCCCCTCAGCTCAAGACGTCTGTGAAGATCAAGACCTTGGCCGCCAGGAAGGCGCCCCCAGCTCCCGCCTTAATCCGTGACCGCCTCACCGAACTCGGCCGAGGCTTCGACGGGCAGGTCGGAATTGCGGTGCAGTCGATCGACGAGGGGTGGGAAGCCGGCTGGAAGGACCGTGAACTCTACCCGCAACAAAGCATCTCGAAACTATGGGTAGCGATCACGGCGATGGATGCGGTCGACCGTGGAAAACTGGACCTCGACGACAAAGTGACTCTCACTGGCGCCGACCTCACGCTGTTCCACCAGCCGATCCGCGACGACATCCTGAAGAATGGAGGCAGCTTCACCACCACCTATCGCGATCTCATGTATCGCGAGATCGTGACGAGCGATAACACCGCCAACGACAAACTGCTGTGGTCTGTCGGAGGCCCCAAAGCCGTCCGGGCAATGATCGCTCGAAAGCATCTGGGCGCGATCCGTTTCGACAACGGTGAGCGGGATATGCAGAGCCGGGTGGCCGGGCTGAGCTGGAAGCCCGAATATTCCATCGGCAACGCGTTCTGGGTCGCGCGGGAAAAGGTGCCGCTTGCGATTAGAAGCAAGGCATTCAACCGCTATATCGCCAATCCCGTCGACGGCGCCGCTCCGAGCGCGATCGTCAACGCGCTGGCCAAGCTCAAGAAGGGTGAACTGCTGTCGGCCGCCTCGACCGCGCATCTTCTCGACGTGATGAGCCAGACAAAGACGGGACCGCAGCGGCTGAAAGGCGGGCTCGCGGATGGCTGGAGCATCAATCACAAGACCGGGACCGGTCAGCAACTGGGCGCCGAAGAAGCCGGTTACAACGACGTCGGGATTCTTACCGCTCCGGACGGGAAGAGTTATGCGGTGGCGGTGATGATCAAGAGGACCGCCGCTCCGTTGCCGGTGCGGATGACGCTGATGAGCAACGTCACTCGATTGATAATCCAGCAGCACGATATGGCGAGGAGCGTTGCCGAACGCCGCTGACATATCGGACCCGGCAAAGCGGCTCGCACACACAGCCGGAGTGCAGCGAGTTCCGACGCGGGCGCTGGACCTCTTTATTGCGCGTGATTTTCTTGATCCGGAGGCCTGCGCGGCGCTGATTGAGCGGATCGACGCGCGCCGCCGTCCTTCGCAAATCTCCGACGACATGGGAATCGCGAATTACCGAACCAGCGAGACCTGCGACCTCGATTGGCGCGATCCGGTGGTGGCCCAGGTGGACAACCGAATTGCCGAACTGCTCGGGTTGCCCCTCGCGGCAAGCGAACCTTTGCAGGGGCAGCGCTATGCGCCCGGGCAACAGTTCAAGCCGCACACCGACACGTTCGAGCCGGGCGGCTACGATTTTTATGTTTACACGGCCGACACTGGTCAGCGCACGTGGACTGCAATGATCTATTTGAACGGGCCGGAGGAGGGCGGCGCAACGCGCTTCAAGACGATCGGGAAGACGATCCACCCCGAATTGGGGAAGCTGCTCGCGTGGAACAACCTGCTGCCGGACGGCCGCCCGAACCCGGCCACTTTGCATCAGGGGATGAAGGTGCGGCGCGGAGTCAAATATGTGCTGACGAAGTGGTTTCGCGAACGGCCGCCGTCTCAGCGATAAATTGCTCGGCCGGCGGCATCGCTTCCACCAGCGCTCGAACGCTCTGGAGCCGGTCTTGCACCTTGGCGATCAGCTCTTGCTCCGGGATCGCCTCCACACGCGGATCGTAGCTCTGCGGAATCAGGCCGTGGCCGATGAACAGGCTTTCCCAGCCATGCTCCTGGAATGTCTCGTCATCATACAGCGGCACCCGCCCACGCGCGCCAAAAACGTCCAGCTTGCGCTCAAGGGTGTCCGGGACGGCGATGTCGCGGCAGCGGTCCCAGAAGGGCTCGTCGAATCTTCTGTTGAGCTTGAAATGGGCCAGCTGAAAATCGCGGAGGTTGACGGCGACTCGCCGAACGATCTCGTCATAGAGTTCCGCCTCGCGAAAATCGCCCGCCTCAACGGGGAAGACCGACATCAGCTGCGAAATGCAGTTGTGGGCGATGTGAAGCTGCACTGCGTCGAGCGGCTCAAGCGCAAAGGCAGCCTCGCCGACGGCGACGCAGTTCCCCACCCACGTCCGCTTGCGAATGCCTTTGGCGAGATTGGAAACCGCTGCGCCGCCGGCAACAGGCCTGTTCGCTAGGAATGGAAGCGAGTCCAGCACCTCCTTGTCCGACGTTTCGCGACTGTCATAGCAGGCAACGACCGCCGTCCGGTCCTGGAGCGGGAGCAGACCGACCCATCCTTCGCGAAAGGCGGAGACCTGGCTGAACGCCGGATACGGGCGAAGCGGCCTGGCCGATGCGACCATCATCCGGTCGCACGGAAGCATCTCCCGCCACGATTCGAATTCCGCTTCCGGCATCCGGCCGATCAGCACTGCCTGCGGTCCCGATGCGTCCACGAAAAGGTCCGCCTCGACGCGCTCTCCGTCGGCGAGGACAAGCGCGGCAATGCGGTCGCCCTCGATCTCGACGCTCGCAATCGCGGCCGATTTCGATTCAACGCCGCCGCCTGTCGCCCAGTGCTTGAGCAGCGCCGAATAAGCCCCAGAGTCCACATTGTACCCGTAAGCGGCCCGGAACTCGCCCGCCTCAAGCGGGACTGGGACCCGGCCGGCCCGGGCAGCCATTGCCGCAAGCGAGAAGTTCTCAAACGGTGTCCGGAGCCCCCTCAGCCGGCCCTTGATCCAGTATTGGGTGAACGAGAGTGCCGCACCGCTAACCGGCGGCGACTGGTCGTACCCCTGGATGAAGGAGAGCGATGCCCCCGACCAGCCTGAAAGCCGCTGGCCGGCGCACGGCAGCGCCTGGCAAACCCTGAAAAGCAGGTCTTCGTGGAGCCCGATACGCCCGTGGAAGCCCCCAAGTGCAGGTAGCGCCGAGTAGCAATCGGCGGGTCGCAATCGGCTGGGAAGCTCGAGGACGCGTACCTTAAGGCCGCAACCAAGCGAACCCTGTATGGCCGCGGCGGCCATCCAGGCGGGAGCGTCCGCCCCTACCACTACCACACGCTCGATGCGGCGCTTCATGCAGCCGAATCCGCTGCGCAATAGCGATCGACGAAGCGATCGTGTGGAAGCGTTTCATCGACCCGGTCGCGAATGTTTTCGCGGAATTTATCAAGCTGGTAGATCAGCTCCTCTTCGGAAACCGCATCGGCGAGCGGGCTGTAATTTTCCGGAATCAGCCCCTGCCCGATCAGCACGCTCAGCCAGCTCGTCGGCGTGAACAGTCCGTCCTTATACTTCTCGATGATCCCGTCGTGCCGGAACAGGTCAATCTTGCGAGTAAGGCTCTCCGGAACATCCATGGCGGCACAATAGCGCCAGATTTCCGAGTCATCGCGCGTCGTGAGCTTGTAATGCAGGATTAGAAAGTCGCGGATTCGCTCGTATTGCAGATCCATCAGCCGGTTGAACTCGTCGCGTAATCGTGGATCGGCCCTCTTCTCGGGAAGCAGCGGGACGAGCTGCATGATCGCGATCTGGACAAGATAAATGCTTGTCGACTCCAGCGGCTCGAGAAAGCCGCCGGCGAGGCCCATTGCAACGCAGTTGTTCGCCCAAGCCGCAACGCGCCGGCCGGATCGGAACTTGAGCATCCGAGGCTCGGCCAGCGTTTTAGTGTGGAGGCCCTGGATCAGCGAACCCGCCGCCTGATCCTCCGATATGAAGCTGCTCGAAAACACATAGCCGTTGCCGGTGCGGTGCTGCAGCGGGATCCGCCAACGCCAACCGGCTTCCATCGCCGTCGAGCGCGTGTACGGCGAAAGCTCGTCGCGCTCGCTCGGCACCGCGAAGGCGCGATCGCAGACCAGCCATTTCGACCAGTCTTCCCATCCGACCCCGAGCGTGTCCCCAAGCAGCAGCGACCGGAATCCGGAGCAGTCGATGAAGAGATCGCCCGCAACAGTTTCCCCGGATTCGAGCAGCAACGACCGGATGTCGCCGGTTTCGGAATCCTGCACGACATGTTTCACCTTGCCCTCTGTGCGCTGTGCGCCGCGCCGCGCCGCAATGCATCTCAGGAAAGCGCCGTAAAGGCTTGCGTCGAAATGATAGGCGTAGGTGTAGGCGGAATTGATGCTTCGCCGAACCGTTTCAGGGAATTGGAAGCGGCAATTCCGGGCCGCTTGGGCGGCGAAGGAGAATTCCCCAATCTCCGACTTCCACCCCGCCCGAAGCGCGCGAACCCACTGATGGTGGAAGAGATGCTCCATGTGGGCAGGGCCGTGGACCCCGAACGGATGGATGTAGCGCGACCCCTTGAATCCCCAGTCGACGAACTCGATGCCCAATTTGAATCCGGCGTTAGTGGCACGCATCATCTCGGCTTCGTCGATGCCGATCGCGTCGTTGAAGTATTTGATCTCCGGGAAGGTCGCCTCTCCAACGCCGACAATCCCAATTTCTTCCGATTCGACAAGGCGCACTCGCCAGCCCGTCGGCGGTAGAAGCGATGCGAGTGCTGCCGCGGTCATCCAGCCAGCGGTTCCGCCGCCCAGGATCACGATTTCGAGCGGTTCGGGCACCTGAGCTCCCTTCGTGTGGCCGCGTGGTCGGACTCCTGCCACTGCGGCACCGCACTGCCAAGAAAAAGGGCGCCGCCCCTAAGGAGCGACGCCCTCCTCTTAAGTGCAATCCTCCCTACATCTTGAACCGGAAGCCGAGAGTGTAGCGGCGATCCTGCCTGAACCAGGAGTTGTGGGCGAGGATGATCTTGCCCTCCGGGCTTGTATTGTCGGTCAGCTGCTGCAGCGTCACCGTTTGGGTATTCAAAATATTGCTGGCTTCGAGGCTCAGCTCGAAATGATTGTTGATGTTGTACCGGATGGAGCCGTCGAGATAGCCGGCGGCAGCATTCCAGACCGGCAAGCCGACGCAACAATCGGACGCGGTGATCAAATATTTCGAGCGCCAGTTGTACGCCAACCTGAACGACAGCGGAAAATTCGGCTTTTCGTACAGGCCGACCACGTTGAAGGAATATTTGGACAAACCTTCGAGCGAACCCGGATTCAGCGCAGGCACATTCACTCCGCCCGGAGTCGGGAAGAATGTCTGCAGGTTCGAGTTCGGAACGCTCTTGTTCTTCAAGTAGGTGAAGTTCGTCTGGATGCCGAATCCATCGAGCGGCTTGGGAAGGAAATCGAAGAAGCGGTTGTACGCGACTTCCAACCCATAAATCTTCGCGCCCTTCCCGTTTGCGGGACCGCTAACCTGGACCAGTCTCGTTACCCCGTTATTGGTAACATTGGTGAAGAAAAGACCAGACTGAATGTAGTTCTGGAAGGTCTTGTAGAACAGGTCGAGGCTGAACATGCCTGAGTTACCGAAGTAGTTTTCAAGCGAGACATCATACTGCCAGGCGGTTTCCGGCTTCAACGTCGGGTTCGTCGCTGTCCCGTAATATTTCGGATTTTCTCCGATAATGTTGCCTTGGGAGTCCTTCACCCAGAGCGGATCATTGGGATCGCTGCTCGCCAGCGTCTGGCTGATGCCGAGGTAGTTCTTCAGCAGTCCGATATCCGGCCGCGACATCGCCTTTGAAGCGGCCAGACGAACCAGCCACTTCGACGAGAAGTCGAATCGCAGGTTCGCACTCGGCAGAAGATCGCGATGCGTGGTGTTCGATGCAATCGGGCTGGACGCACCGTTTGCGAACGCCTGGTCCTGGGGAGATAGATAACAGACCGAGTTAAAGGGAACCTGGGCAGGCTGTCCGCTTGGCGGCGCGGGCGGTGCCGAAGCATTGCCGGTGAGGCCACCTGGTACAAGCGGAGTCGACGGGCAGGCGGTTGCTGGATTAACCGTGATCGTCGGGTAGACATCGTAGCCGCTGCTCTTGTCACCGGTTTCCACGTAGCGGACTCCGATATTACCGGAGACCTTCACGTTCCCGAGATGGATGTTGTCGTTGCCGCCAAACTTCACCATCAGGTAGGCAGCCTTGGTCTTCTCGGAAATGTTCGCGATTTCGTGGGCCGAGAAACAGCTGTTTGGAAGGTCGGGCGAGGCCTGTTCGTTGGTGCCCGGCTGCCCGTGGCGATTACATGCCGGTTCGTAGGTGCCGATGCCGATCAGCTCCTTCTCAAAACCATTGAGCCCGTGTTCGTTGAGGAAATTGAACGGCACGAACGGAAAGCTGCCGATCGACCCGCCGAAATAGGGCTCGCCAAACGACTGCACGGCATAGAAGCCGCCAGGGTAGCCGTTGAACGCCGTGGTCGTCCCGCCACTGGTGCAGGTGCCCGGCTGAGAATCCAGGTTGTAGTAAATATACTGGCAGCCGTTCGTCCACGTGTTGCCGATGTTGTTCCAGCTATAATCGCTGTTCCGGACCAGCTGCTCGCGATCGGAGTAACGCGCGCCAAACTTGAGCGTGTCGATCCAGCTTCCGCCAGGAGCGTCCCATTGGCCGTCCGCGCGGAATGCCAGCTCGTGGCCTTTGCTGTTCTGGATTTGATCGGCCAGGCTGCTGATGGTGTAATTATCGGGATTGGCTAGGCCGCCCGCCGAAAGAAAGATGTTTGATGGGGGTTGCAGGCTTACGATACGCGGATCCGTGCCAAGGCCGCTCAGTGCAGGATTGGCGAAGGAGCCGAAGCTCATGCCTGCGTCATAGAACTTGGTTTTCGAATCGACATACTGACCGTCGAAATTGAAGTGCAGGGTGCTTGTAGGTTCCCATTTGACGTTCAGGGCGCCTTCCTGGGTCATGTCCCTGCTTTGCTGGATGCGGCTGTCGGTGCTGAAGCTGTCGCCGTGCACGTCGTAACCCGCCGGGCAGTAGCTGGAACCTTGGCCTGCCCAGCTGTAACAGCTGTGAACCATGGCCTGGCCCGACGAATTTCGAGCCATGCTTGCGTCACCGCCGTTGTCGCTGAACGGGTTGCCCCACCATCCGCCGTTCTGAGCAAATGTGCCACCGTTGGCGAAGCCGCCGTTGTCAAAGGTAAAGTCTGGCGTGCCGCCGCCTGCAACGGGAATGCCCGATGCTCCAGGCTGGAAACGGAAGGTTGCGGGAGAACCACTCGGAAATCCGAACATCCCGACTCCGATGCCGTGTTCCTCCATCGTATTGTTGTAAACCGAGCGGATATATTGCGCGGTCGCTAACCATTTGTGATCGTTGCTCTTCCACTGCGCCGCAGCTGCGACGCCGTTGCGCTTGCGATCGAACCGGTCGTCGAGGAAGCTGAGACTGCTCGGGATGACAACGGCGCCCTTGCCAAACGCGCTGGTTGCGTCTGCGCTTCCGGGGATCATTCCACCTTCGAAGATGCCGGCGCGGTAGGATTGCAGGCCTTCCGAGCCAGTCTTGACTTCCGAATAGGCCACATCGGCCATCAGTCCGAATTCGCCAACACCGGTCTGCCACCGGTTGCTGTAGTAGGCGTTCGCGTCCGGCGTCACCTCTTTGCCGATATCGCCGTAATTGGCCTTCACGCCGACCTCGATGACCTGCCCGCTTGCGTCGAACGGTACCCGCGTGCGCAGGTTCACAGAGCCGGCAATGCCGCCCTCGATCAGGTCGGCCGTCTGATTCTTGTAGACATCTACTCCACCGAGCAGCTCAACCGGAACGTCGTCCCAGGAAAGTGCGCGACCGCCATTCGCCGAAAATGTGTCGCGGCCATTAAACTCGCTGCGAACCTGCGGAAGCCCGCGGACCAGCACGCCGGAAGGCTCGGTCGTGAAGTGCGCCGTGTCGGTGCTGATCGCAAACCGGCTAACGGTGATGCCTGGAACGCGTTGCAGCGCTTCGGCGACAGACTTGTCGGGGAATGCGCCAATATCGGTCGCGGTGATCGAGTCCATCACCGTGTCGGCATTCTTCTTACGCGCGCGGGCGGACTGAAGGGCGGCGCGAACCCCGGTTACTACGATCGCCTGGCCCTTTGCGTCCTTGGTTTCGGTGGACGTGCTGGCGCTTTCCGGCTTCGTCTTGTCAGCGGCCTGAGACGAATCCTGCGCAACGGCGGCACCGGAGGTTAGCCCCAGCGCCGCAGCCGAAACGCCGGCCAAAAGGCGCACACCAAAACCTGACGAACCCATTCCTGACTGAACCTTGTTCGGCATCGCTTCCCCCAGATTGTCCGCGCAAGGCCCGCTTGCGCGCATGAGAAGCCGCGCCAGAAAGCAGCACGATCGCCGCCATCTTTGTGGGACCCCTCTCCGCGGCCTAATGACACCAAATAATCATACTTGAAAGATATCTTTACCAGCGAAATCCATTTGTCGGAGTCTGTGGTCTGGGTGTCACAGCAATGATGTGGTGTGGCCTGTAGAGAAGGCGAAAGGGTCGGTGGCGGGTTCAACCGGTAGATTGGTCTGCTGATGCGGGACAAATCACGGGTTCTTATATGCGTACGATATTTTCACATGTGATTGCGCAGTGAAACCCGATAGGGTAGCGCGATGGCTCTGGCGGGCCCCGGGGCTCGTCAGCCGAAGGTCCGCAGCAAGCGCGGGCATTCTCCCCAAGCTGGGCCCGTTCGCGTTGTGATGCGAGCGGGCCCTTTTTCTATTGAACTGCGATTGCGTGGGCGCCTTGGCAGTTGCGGCGCGCAAACCGGGTAAGGGTTTCGGGCCTCATCTCGATTGAAAAACCCGGCTCCGTCGGCGGAAAATAGGCACCGTCCCGCACCGTGGGAGGATGCAGGAAATGCTCGTGGAGGTGATCGACATACTCTGTCACGCGATCGGTCTTCGAACCTGAGAAACACAAATAGTCGATCATCGTCAGGTGCTGTGCATATTCGCACAGGCCGACGCCGCCGGCGTGGGGGCACACGGGAAGGTCGTACTTCGCCGCCATCAACAGGACCGCCAGCACCTCGTTCAGCCCGCCAAGACGGCAGTTGTCGAGCTGCACGACGTCGAGGGCTCCGCGCATGATGAATTGTTTGAGCAGGATTCGGTTGTGGGCCATCTCTCCGGTGGCGATTCGGATCGGCGCAACCGCTTGGCGAATCTTGCGATGACCTTCCACATCGTCGGGGCTGGTCGGTTCTTCCACGAACCAGGGATCGGCGAAGCCGAGCGCATTGATGTAATCCGCAGCTTCGGTGACTTCCCAGACCTGGTTGGCGTCGATCATCAGCTTGCGCTCGGGGCCGATCACGTCCCGCGCTATCCTCAGCCTGCGGATGTCGTCGTCAAGCGAGCGTCCGACCTTCAGCTTGACGTGGTTGAAGCCCTGCTCGACCGCTCTTGCGCAATGGTGCTGGAGATCCTCATCCGAATACCCCAGCCAGCCTGCCGACGTCGTGTAACACGCCACGCCGTTGGCGTGGAGGTCGGCGAGCCGGTCCTGTTTTCCAGCAGCTCGCACCTCCAGGAGATCGCGCGCTTCTTCCGGCCCAATGCAGTCGCCGAGATAACGTAGATCGATCAGCCGGATGATTTCTTCGGGAGTCATCTCTCCCACGAGCTGCCAGACGGGCTTGCCTTCAACTTTCCCCCAGAGATCCCAGACTGCATTGACGATCGCTGCGGCGGCCAAATGGATCACGCCCTTATCCGGCCCAACCCAGCGCAACTGGCTGTCACCGGTGATGCGCCTCCAGAACGCGGCGCCGTCGGAGCGAATTGCATCCAGGTCCATCCCCTCGATGAGAGGAGCAAGAGCAACCATCGCGGCACAACAAAGCTCGTTGCCGCGACCAATGGTGAATGTGAGGCCATGACCCTCGAACCGCGGGTCATCGGTCTCAAGAACGCAGTAAGCGGCGGAATAATCGGGCGCGGGATTCATCGCATCCGATCCGTGAAGACCCACCGAAGTTGGAAAGCGCAGGTCCAGCGTCCGAAGCTTTGTAATTTTAATCACCGTGCACCCAGGCTCCGCGCTTGTTTTTCATGTGATGAAACCGGCCTTTCGCCGAAGCTCACTTACGCGTCACGCCGTTTGACCCGTGAGTTAGGTTTTCATATTTGCCCCCGCGCTTTCGCGCAACCTGCGCCTTCTGCTAAGCGCATTCTCGTTGCGACCAACAGGTGGACCAGATGAACAACCGGCGCTGCTTTGCCCTCGATCTGACCGACGATCCGGAACTCATTTCCGAGTATGAGCAGCTTCATGGGCCTGGCGCGGTCTGGCCTGAGGTCAGCGCCTACATCCGCGCCACCGGCGTCCAGTCGATGGAAATCTGGCGCACCGGCAACCGCCTTTTCATGATTGCCGAAGTTGCCGATGACTACCCCCGCGACATCGAACCGCCCCCGCAAATCGACGCCTGGGAAAGCAAGATGTGGCGCTTTCAACGTGCGCTCCCGCATGCCGCCGAGGGCGAGAAGTGGGTTCCGATGCGGCGGATCTACAGCCTCTCCGAGCAATCGTGAGTGGCGCCATACCCACCCGCCAGATTGGCCGCACGTCACTGTCCGTGTCAGAGCTCGGCTTGGGCGCAGCTCCTCTCGGCAACCTTTACAAGCCGATCTCCGATTCAGACGCTGCCGCCACCATGCACGCTGCGCTGGAGGGCGGCATGCGCTTGGTCGACACAGCTCCTTATTACGGGTTTGGGCTCAGTGAGCGGCGAGTGGGCGACCTGATACGAACGCGCCCGGACGTCGCAATTTCTACGAAGGTGGGCCGGCTGCTTGTCCCTGCTGCGGCTAATTTGATTTTGGAACGCCACGGCTTCGTCTCCCCGATGCCGTTCGAGCCCAAATTCGATTACACCCACGACGGAATTCTTCGTTCTTTTGGCGCAAGCCTTCAGCGGCTCGGTCTGGCTCGCGTCGACATTCTCTACATCCACGACATCGGCAGCCAAACGCATGGCGAGCTCGACGGTCACTACCGCTCGCAGCTACTTGAGGAGGGTGGCCTCGAAGCCTTGGCTGAATTGCGCCGAAGCGGGGCCGTTTCGGCCGTGGGTCTCGGTGTCAACGAAATCGAGGTTTGCCTCGATTTGATGCAGCAGACCGATTTCGATGTGCTGCTGCTTGCCGGACGCTACACACTTCTGGAGCAGCGCGCCCTCGACGAGCTGCTTCCTCGCTGCCTGGAGACCGCCACTTCGATTGTGGTTGGTGGCCCCTTCAATTCAGGCGTGCTCGCGGCTGGCTCAGCAGGACAGGGCCATTATAATTATGCTGCAGTGCCAGCCGAAATCCGGCAGCGGGTTCAAGCGCTCGAAGGCATTTGTGCCGCGCATGGAGTCCCGCTTGCGGCTGCGGCTCTTCAGTTTCCGCTAGCCCATCCGGCGGTCGCGGCGGTGATCCCGGGATTTTCGAATGTGGACGAGGTGCGATCTGGATTGGACTTCTACCATTTCCCGATCCCGGCAGCACTTTGGACTGACCTTCGGGAACGGAAGCTGATCGATCCGCAGGCGCCAACGCCGACCGCCTCTTATGAAAGGGCTACAAGATGAGTGGGCGGCTGGAGGGAAAGACAGCGCTTATTACGGGAGCGGGGCAGGGCATCGGCCGAGCGACGGCGACAGCCTTCGCAGGGGAAGGCGCGACAGTTTGGGCTACGGACCGGGACGAGTCGCTGGTCGATAGAATCGGGGGCTGCATCGGCCGGAAGTTGGATGTCCTCGATCCGGCTGAAATCGAGGCGGTGTTCGCTGAAGCGGGCCGGCTGGATGTGTTGTTCAACTGCGCCGGCTATGTCGCCTCGGGGACGATCCTCGATTGTGGCGAAGTTGATTGGCAATTCTCCTTCAATCTGAACGCCACGGCCATGTACCGGACGATCAAGACCGCCCTCCCGGCTATGGTTGAAGCAGGGCGCGGATCGATCATTAACATGGCGTCTGTCGCAGGTTCGATTATCGGGGTGGCTAATCGCTTCGCTTACGGCGCATCCAAGGCCGCCGTGATCGGCCTTACCAAGTCAATTGCCCGAGACTTCGCGGCCACTGGCGTCCGCTGCAATGCGATTTGCCCCGGGACCGTCGACACGCCTTCGCTTCACCAGCGGCTTCGTGACACCGGGAATTACGAACTGGCGTGGTCCAACTTCATTGCTCGACAACCGATGGGCCGCGTTGGAACGCCGGAAGAGATCTCTGCTCTGGCCGTTTATCTTGCCTCGGACGAATCCGCTTTCACCACCGGACAATGTCACATCGTGGATGGTGGGTGGACCGCCTAGATACGGCTGTCCGTTTCAACCAGCTGTTCCGATATCCGGTCCGCCGCCTGCCGCACCAATTCCGCGACCTCTTTGGGCGATTGCGACCCAGGCTGCTTCTTGTTGAGGTATGGCACGGTCAGAGCTGCCGCAGCCATTCCGCCGCGCATCACTGGCGCCGAAATGTCGGTGACGCCCATGACATATGTGCTGGGAGACATGCTCACGCGTCGCTCGCGAATTGAATCCGCTTGCTGTCTGAACGCCTCCAGATCGGCCTCTGGCAGGGGCGGGTTGAACATCGTTTCCCACCGCCGCCGCACGTCCTCCGGCTGGAACGCATAGAGCACCAGCCCCGATGCGGACTGGGCAAGTGGCCTGCGATGTCCCACGCGGACAGAGAAACCAAGGAGTTCTCCGGATTCCACTCGCGCAACGATGACGATGTCGCCTAGCGTATGAAGCGCCAAGTGACATGATTGCCCGATCTCGTTCGCTAGCTGCCGCATCACTGGCAGCGCGATTTCATGCAAATTGCGCATCCGCGGCTGCTGCATGCCGAGCGAAAACAGGCGATCACTGAGCCGGTAACCATCATTCGACTGGTCTTGCTCGATATAACCGCGGTGCTCGAGCACCTGGACCATCCGGAACAGCTCGCCGTGCGAGCGGCCCAGGCGCTTCACGATCGCGGTAAGCGTCATCGGATCGGGTTCGCCAGCTAGAAGCTCCAGAATGTCGAGGCCCTTTTCAAGCGCCGGCGCGCGATACCGGGAATCCAGTTCTATCGTTTTGGCCGCTTCGTCCACCCGTCGCCCTCCTGAGATCAGCATGCCCGATGGTTTATCCGCTCACAATAGATTGGGCGGCTGTCGCACCCTGGATTTCGCATTTGAATTGTCTTTTCACGCGATAGCGGGCAGTTAAACAAGCAGCCTAATCACGCGGGCACCGGAGGGAGGGGCGCTTGGCTGACGAGACTCAGACAAAAAATGACAACTCCGCGCAGAGGACACCGCTGCTACCAATCATCTTGATTGTAAGCCTGTTTTTCCTGTGGGGGATGGCGAACAATCTCAACGATCCTCTGATCAAGCACTTCAAGAAGCTGTTCACACTCAGCGATTTTGGATCCGGTCTCGTTCAATCCGCTTTCTATTTGGGTTACTTCCTATGCGCGATTCCCGCGGCGCTGTTCATGCAGCGCTTCAGCTACAAGGCGGCGGTCATCTTCGGCCTCATTCTTTATGGGCTGGGCGCATTGCTCTTCTATCCAGCCGGCGAGATGCAAAGCTACGGCTTTTTCCTGGCTGCGCTGTTCGTGATCGCCGCCGGCCTATCATTCCTCGAAACCTCGGCGAATCCGATGGTCGCGACTTTGGGAGCGCCTGAAGATTCCGAGCGGCGACTCAACTTTGCCCAATCCTTCAATCCGCTCGGATCGATAATCGGCGCGCAGATCGGAGGAATCTTCATCCTATCGGGTGTCGAATACAGCCCGAAGCAACTGGCAACCATGGCGCCGCAGGCCATTGCCGCTTGGCATGCGCGGGAGGCGGCAGCGGCGGAAACTCCGTACATCATAATCGGAATTGGCGTGCTCATCTGGGCCGCGCTGATCGCGGTTACCCGCTTCCCGTCATCCGCTTCGGGGCACGCGGACGGCGTCGGCGATCTCAGCCGCTTCGGTGAGCTGTTCCGGCGCGGCCGCTACATGGCCGGTGTGTTCGCGCAGTTCTGTTACGTCGGAGCCCAGGTCGGGATCTGGAGCTACACAATCCGCTACGTGCAGGCGGAGCTGCCCGGGACGCCGGAGAAGACTGCAACCAATCTTCTGACGCTCGGCCTCTTCCTGTTCATGGTTGGGAGATTTGTCGGAACGGCTTTGATGGGCAAGTTC
>Ga0068855_100003192_pt1 | contig 20075 bp, 19 predicted proteins | sample KBSCornC52_FD_66592 | JGI IMG/M metagenome (GOLD analysis project Ga0068855, IMG submission 66592) | Corn rhizosphere microbial communities from Kellogg Biological Station, Michigan, USA - KBS Corn C5-2 | ecosystem: Host-associated > Plants > Roots > Rhizosphere > Soil ...
CCCAGCCACGGCCGGTCCAGCCGCCGCAGCAGCAGGCGCCCCCGGGACTCGCCCCCGGCCTGCCGCAAGGCACGCGCTAAGGAGCCGGCGCTCGCGCCGGTCGTCCCGCCATCCCGACCCCCAGCATCGCCAGCCCGGCAAGGACGCAGGCGACGCGCACAAGAAGCAGCCACGTCAAATCGCCTTCCGACGCCTGCACGGTCGCGCCCGCCGGCAGCGGCCCCAGCACCAGGTCGCCATCGCACGTCTTGGGCGGCAGGCGCTGTCCGTTGGCCGCGTAGGTCACGGGACCGACCGGGCCGTTGGGGATCCGCACGTAAGGTGTCGTGACCGCGACGCCCTTGCGCACATCCTCGAACCGGGCGAGCGGCGCCTCGCTCTCGCAGGCCGTCGGCAAGCCGCTGTAGTCCGGCATGTATTCGCGCCGTCCCCAGATCTTGTTTCGCCCGGCATAGTCGCGCAGCTCGCTCGCGTCGTCCGGCGCCGTCACCGAATATCCGATGGCCGCCGGCGCGCCGCCGAGCAGGATCACCATCGCGTTCACGGTCGACAGCAGGGCGAGTGCCGCCAGTGCGGGCCGCAGCGCAGGCACCCTCGCCGCGCCCATCGCCAGCAGCGCGCCGAAGGCCACGAACGCAGCCGGCAGCATCAGTCGCCAGACGAAGACCGAGTAGTGCAACAACGGGATGTCGAGCGCGAGATCGCGCAGGATGGTGGTCTGCAGCAACATGGCGAACACGAAGCCCGCAGCCAGCATCCGGAACCGCCAGGGTGACGCAGGCCGGAATCCGACCGCTGCGACGACGACCGCCAGCGGCAGGCACAGTCCCAGATTGCGCATGTGCCGCCGGGACAACAGGTCACCGATCGACAGGAACGTGTCCTCGAAGCGGATCGGCAACGCCGTGAGGCCAAGGATGGCGCCCTTGAAAAGGAATGGCGGCAGCCAGAACGGAAGGCCGAGCACGACGGCAATCCCGAACGGCGCCGCGCAGCGCCGCACGATCTCCGCCGGTGCTTCCCGCGACAGGCCGATGGCCACGACGAGCGCACAGATGAACCCATGGGCGAAGACGACGGGATGCATCGAAAGCTGCAGGAACAGAAGCGCCGTCAGCAACCATTTCCGCCGGGGCGCACTTAGGGCAACGACGACCCACGGTACGAGCGCATAGACCCAGATCTCGGCCAAGGCGCTCCGTTGCGTCCACAGGCCGAGGACATAGTTGGCGCTGACGAACAGGATGGCGGCCAGGTACCGGCGATGGAGCGACGCGGCCCGATCGCCTTCCTCCGGCATGCTCTCGACCACGCGGCCCACGCCGAGGGCGAGGATCAAGAACGTGAGGCAGAGCGACAGCGTGACCGACAGATGGCCCGACAGGCCCGTGAGATCGAGGGCACCCGGCAGCAAGTAGGGCGTGAAGCCATAAAAGGCGAACACCGGCAGACTGTCGCCCGCAGCCACATCCGAAACGAGCAGGCTGAGCGCGCCGTGACGCACCTGGTCGGCAATCACGATCGTGCGGTAGATGTGGATCTCGATGTCCTCACCACTCGCGCAGCCGATGTTGACGAGGAACAGGCCGATCACGCACCAGAACGCCTGCCGGGTCCGGCCGCGGGCGAGGCTCACGGCGAACAGCAGGATGAGCAGCGCCATCGACAGCAGGTAGAGAACGACCGGAACCGGATGGGCTGCCGCCAGCAGCCGGTAGGCATCGGACCAGGCGCTGAATTTGTCGGCGAACGCTCCCATCCCGCGCGTTCGGCCGCTATTCGACCGTCACGCTCTTGGCGAGATTGCGCGGCTGGTCGACGTCGGTGCCCTTGGCGACCGCGGTGTAGTACGCCAGCAGTTGCACGGGCACCGTATAGAGAATCGGCGCGACCACGGGATCGACCGTCGGCAGGACGATCGCCGCCGCGGCATGGCCGCCGAGACGCGCATTGCCCGCCTTGTCGCTCAACAGCACGAGCTTGCCACCGCGCGCCTTCACCTGCTCGAAATTGGACGCGATCTTGTCGAATACCGCATCGGTCGGCGCCACGACGACGACCGGTACGTTCTCGTCGATCAGCGCGATCGGCCCGTGCTTCATCTCGCCGCCGGCATAGCCCTCGGCGTGGATGTAGGAAATCTCCTTGAGCTTCAGTGCGCCTTCCATGGCGATCGGATAGGACGAGCCGCGGCCCATGTAGAGGACGTCGCGCGCCGGCGCGAGCACTTCCTCGGAGATGCGGTGATACTCGGCCTCCATGTTGACGGCTTCGTTGACGTGCGCCGGCAGCGCGATCAGCGCCGCCGCCAGCCGCTCCTCGTCCGCGCGCGCCAGCACGCCGCGCGCGCGACCGGCAGCGATGGCCGCCGACAGGAGCACGACGAGCTGCGTGGTGAAGGCCTTGGTCGAGGCAACGCCGATCTCGGGCCCGGCCAGCGTCGGCAGCACGACATGCGACTCGCGCGCGATCGCGCTCTCCGGCACGTTCACGACCGACAGGATGGTCTGCTTCTGGGCCTTGGCGTAGCGCAATGCGGCCAGCGTATCGATCGTCTCGCCCGATTGCGAGACGGCGATGCACACGCCGCCGTCCGCCATCGGCGGCTCGCGGTAGCGCAGCTCGGAGGCGACCTCGGTCTCGACCGGCAGGCGGGCAAGGCTCTCGAACCAGTACTTCGCCACCATGCAGGCGTAGTAGGCCGTGCCGCACGCCGTCATGGTGATACGGCTCACGTTCTTCCAGTCGAACGGCAGCGCCGGCAGGCTGACCGACCGCGTCGCAGGATCGAGATAGGTCTGCAAGGTGTCGCCGACGACGGTCGGCTGCTCGTAGATCTCCTTGAGCATGAAGTGACGATGGTTGCCCTTGCCCATCATCGCCCCCGAGATGCCGCTCTCGCGGATCTCGCGCTTCACCGGCCTGGTGCCCTGGAAGATCTCCGCGCCCCTGGCATTGAGCACGACCCAGTCGTCGTCCTCGAGATAGGTCACGCGCTTGGTGAACGGCGCGAGCGCCAGCGCATCGGTGCCGATGTACATCTCGCCGTCACCGTAACCGACCGCGAGCGAACTGCCGCGCCGCGCGCCCATCAGGATGTCGTGACGACCGCTGAACAGCACGACCAGCGCGAAGGCGCCGCGCAGGCGCGCCATCGCCTTGCCCATGGCCTCCTCGGGCGACATCTGGCGCTCGAGATAGGAGGTGAGCAGCTGCGCCACGACCTCGGTGTCGGTGTCGCTGTCGAAGCGCTTGCCCTGGGCGGTGAGCTCGTCCTTGAGCTCCTGGAAGTTCTCGATGATGCCGTTGTGCACGATCGCCACCCGGTCGGTGGCGATCGGATGGGCGTTGCGCTCCGACGGCTTGCCGTGCGTGGCCCAGCGCGTGTGGCCTATGCCGATCGTGCCGGGCAGGCCCTTCTCCGCCAGCCTCGCCTCGAGGTTGACGAGCTTGCCTTCGGCCCGGCGACGCTCGATATGGCCGTTCACCAGCGTGGCGACTCCCGCCGAATCGTAGCCGCGATATTCCAGACGCTTCAGGGCGTCGACAAGCAAGGGCGTGACGGGAGCCTTGCCGATGATTCCGATGATGCCGCACATGGGAGGTCGTCCGGGGAGAGGGGTTATTTCTTCTTTTGGCCCCGCTTGGCAGCCGCCGCGCGGGCCTTCAGTTTCGCACGAAGCGCCGCCGACCGCCCCTTTTTTGTGACCTGCCGGGCCCGCCCGAAGGCCACGGCGCCAGCCGGCACATCCTCTGTAATCACGCTGCCCGCAGTCACGTTGGCACCCTTGCCCACCCTGACCGGCGCCACCAGGGAGCTGTTGGAGCCCACGAAGGCCTCCGCGCCGATGACGGTCCGATGCTTGCCATAGCCGTCGTAGTTCACCGCGATCGTGCCAGCGCCGATGTTGCTGGCGGCGCCCACGTCGGTGTCGCCCAGGTAAGCCAGGTGGTTGGCCTTGGCGCCACGCCCCATCCGGGTCGCCTTGAGCTCGACGAAGTTGCCGATATGGACGTCCTGGCCCACGTCCGAGCCCGGCCGGATGCGGGCAAAGGGTCCGACGATCGCGCCGCGGCCGATGCGGGCACCCTCGATGTCGCAGAACGCCTTGATCTCGACGTTCGACGCCACCGCCACACCCGGACCGAAGCGCACGTTGGGACCGATGGTGACGTCGGTGCCGAATTTCGTGTCGGCCGCCAGCCAGACGGCGCCGGGATCGGACATGGTCACACCGGCCTCGAGCGCGGCGGCACGCAGGCGCCACTGCAGCGACGCCTCCGCCACCGCGAGCTCCGCCCGCGAGTTGATTCCCTGGAACTCTTCCTCGTCGCCTTCGACAGCGATGGCGCGGTGGCCGAGGCCGCGGGCCACGGCGACGGCGTCGACGAGATAGTACTCGCCCTTGACGTTGTCGTTGCCAATGCCCTCCAACAGCGTCGCCAGCAGGCCGCCATCTAGGCACATCACGCCCGAGTTGCAGAAGTCGACGTCGCGTTCGTCACCGACGGCGTCCTTGCTCTCCACGATCCTCTCGAGTTCGCCGTCTTTCAGGATGAGGCGGCCGTAAGGTGTCGGATCGGCGGCACGAAATCCCAGTACGCCGACCGTGGCTTTCCCGGCCGAGCAGGCCGCGAGCAACCGACGCATCGTGGCTGTCGTGACCAGCGGCGCGTCGCCGAAAACGACCAGCACCGGCCCGCGGTGACCCTTGAGCTGGCCGAGGGCTGCCCGGGCGGCATGGCCGGTGCCGAGCGGCTTGTTCTGCACCACGGTCGGATAGGGGGCGAAGGCCGCCGCGACCTTCGCGGCACCGGGCGCCACGACGCCGATCACCGTCGCCGGCTTCAGCCGGGCGACAGTCTCCAGCACATGGCGGACCATCGGCCAGCCGGCCAGCGGGTGCAGAACCTTCGGGAGCGCCGACTTCATGCGCAGGCCGGCACCCGCTGCCAGCACGACCACGGCGATGGGCGATTTCATGTCCGCTCCGATGCCACGGGGCTGGCGGCCGGGCAAGGTGGATGTGCTAAGGAGCGGTCATGAAAACCACTTCCGACGCCCTCATCGCCGCCCGTTTCGACACCGTCCTGTACGACCTCGACGGCACCCTGATCGACAGCGCCAAGGACATGCAGCTGGCGGTGAGCAACGTGATGGCCGACCACGGCCTGCCCGCCGTCACCGAAGACGACGTGCGCATCTTCATGGGCCAGGGCAGCAAGATCACCATAGCCAAGGCCTTCGCCAAGTACGGCAAGACCCCGGACGACGCGGCGCTGACCGCGGCCACCCGGGAGTTCGTGCGCTACTACGAGGCCGATCCGATCAGCAACACCGTGGCCTTCGAGGGCGTCGCCGACGTGGTCGCGCACTTCGCCCGCCTTGGGCTGAAGCAGGGCGTGTGCACCAACAAGTTCGAGAAGCCCTCGCGCATGATCCTCGAGCACCTGAAGCTCATGCCGCCGATCTCCGACGTGGCCGGCGCCGACACCTTTCCGGTGCGCAAGCCCGATCCCCGGCACATCCTGATGCTGGCCGAGCGCATGGGCAGTACCAAGGAACGCACGGTGATGATCGGGGATTCCATCCACGACGTCGAGGCCGCCCATGCCGCGGGCCTTCCCGCCGTGCTCGTGAGCTGGGGCTACACGGCCCGGCCCGCCAGCGAACTGGGCGCCGAGGCCGTCATCCAGCGGTTTGGCGCCTTGCCTGATGCATTGGCCGAAATCGCGACCCGTTGACGGGCAGCCCGCCGCATCCTATACGCGCGCCTTCCGGGCGCGTAGCTCAGCGGGAGAGCACACCCTTCACACGGGTGGGGTCGTAGGTTCAATCCCTACCGCGCCCACCATTGCCCCTTGAGGCCCGTGGGCAATCTGCCCGCTATTTACCTTGGCCTCATCATGCTCCACGCTCGTGGGCACGCGCATGAAACGTCTTCCCAAATGGCCGGGCACTGACTTCGGAACTTCGTCCGCACGGTTGACGATGGCGCCGAAGCGCAAGCTGCTTCAGGGCGTCGTCCCCCGGGGCGATGAAGCCGTTGAAAAAATATGCGCTGTCATTCGCCGCATCCCTTCGGGCTGGGTGGCGACCTACGGGCAGGTCGCAGCCATGGCCGGGATGCCGCGGCGCGCCCGCCTTGTTGGCCGCGTCCTTCAGCATCTCGATTCGACGACAAAAATTCCGTGGCACCGTGTCGTCAACGCCAAGGGTGAGATTTCCCATAGTCTGTCTCGCAATGGCGGCGACATCGTCCAGCGGCGCCTGCTCGAGAAGGAAGGCATCGAATTTGACAAACAGGGCCGCTTGGATTTGGAACGATGCCGCTGGCTCGACTAATAGGGAGCTGGACTGCCGTCCAGTTACTTCATGAACAACGCCTTGTCGCTCCGTCCGGGTGACCGCCTTCCCGACTTCCATCTGCCGAGCCTCGACGGCAAGTTGCGCAAGCTCATCTGGTCGTTCACCGGCGAGCCGGTCGCGCTGATCGTCGTCGACGACTTGAACAACGTCGATGCCGGGCAGCTGCAGGCCCTGCTCGCCGCCTGCGCGGCCGCCAGGACCGTCCCCGTCGTGGTGTGCGCCAACGCCGTCGCCGCCGCCAGCGCGCCCTGGAAGAAGCTGGTCGACGGCGCCGCCCCGCTCCTGCTCTGCGATCCGGACCGCAACTTCCTGCCGGCGCTGCTGTCGCAAGGGGCGATCTCGTTCGGCCAGACCGCGGGGCTTCGGTCGCGCGTGCTCGTGCTCGATCCCAATCAGCGCATCGCCGGCACCTTCGACACCCGTCCGCTGCTGGCTGCCGCCGAGGGCATCGCCGCGCTGGCCGACGGCGTGCGCAGCAACGGCGGCTCGGGCCAGGTGATCGCCACGCCGATGGCGCCGGTCCTGGTGCTGCCGCGCATCTTCGAGCCCGAGTTCTGCGCCCAGGTGATCCGCCTGTGGGAAAAGGGCGACCACAAGGACAGCGGCGTCTCCAGCCGCTACGGCAACGTCGGCGTCGCCGAGCTGAAGCGCACCGAGGACTACATGGTGAGCGAGCCGATGATGCAGAAGGCGATCTCCGATCGCCTGGCCTATCGCGTCGGCCCGGAGCTCACCAAAGCCTTCGCCTTCGACCGCCAGTTCACCTTCGACGCCCATGTCGTGCTGTCCTACAGCGTCGACGGCGGCCACTTCTTCGGCGCCCATCGCGACAACGGCGCGCCGACCACCGCCGACCGCGCCTTCGCCGTGTCGCTCAACCTCAACGACGACTTCGACGGCGGCGAGCTGATCTTCCCGGAATACGCCGGCCTGAAGGTCAGTCCGCCCGCCGGCGCCGCCGCGGTATTCTCCTGCTCGGTGCTGCACGAAGCACTGCCCGTGACGCGCGGCCGGCGCTTCGTGCTGACGACGTTCTTCCGACAAAAGAAATGAGGCGGCCGGCGCTGGCGCTCCTCGCCACGATGGTCGCGCTCGCCCTGCCATCGTTGGCGACCGGCCAGGAGCGCTCCTCGCGCGCCCACATGGAAGCCTGCGTGCGCTGGGTCCATGTCGACGGCCAGTATCTCACCCAGAACAACTGCGATACCGCCGTGGCCATCCAGTTCATGGCGCTCTCCGGCGGCCGCGTGGTCGAGAAGGACGTCATGCCGGGCAGCCAGTTCGAGTCCGGACCGATCGACACGACAAACGGCTCGGAGATGATGTTCACCGTCTGCCCGGTGGGCTACGGGCCCAACCTGAAGTTCTCGCGCGAGAACGCCGAGCCGATCTCGGTCAGCCTCTACAACTGCCTGCCACGCGCCAGGCCCGGCGTCTGACACTCACTCGGCGGCTACCGGTATCCAGCTCTTGGCCTCGCCAGCGTAGGCCGCGCCGGGATTGCCGTGCACCGTGGTGCGCCACATCATCCGCGGCTCGTCGGCTTCGTACCAGGTCGCGGCATGGACCAGGCAACGGTTGTCCCAGACCAGCATGTCGCCCTGCTCCCACGCGTGGGCATGGACGAAGCGGCGCTCGGTGAGATGTGACATCAGCTCGTCGAGGAGCTTGGCGCCGTCGCCGTGCGGCCCGGGCTCCATGCCGACAAACGGCCCGTCGAACCAGTCCATCTGTCCGCCCTCGCAGAGATAGAGCGACGGCTTGCCGGTGACCGGATGGATGCGCACCACCGGCTGGCGCTGCGAGCGCTCGTGCGGCTTGAACGCCCGCGGCTTGTCGCCGGCCAGCGCCGCGCGGCGCGAGCGGCCGGTGCCGGGCTGGGCGTGCAGCCCTTCGAGCTTCTCGACTTTGGCCTTCAAGGCCGGCGGCAGCGCTTCGTAGGCCAGCGCGCCGTTGGCGAACAGGGTCTGGCCGCGATCCTTCGCGACCGGCGTGGCGGCATAGAACAGCGAGATGTCCGGCGGCGGCCGGCGGTAGCTCTGGTCGGTGTGCCAACCCACGCGGTGCGGGTACTGCACCGGCAGCTTGCCGTCGGCGGCGACCGGCGGCTCGGGCCGCGGCGGCGGCATCTTGTTGACTGGCGGCAGGTTCGAGACCAGCAGGATCTCCGGCACCCGCGTGTGAATCGAGGCGAGGTTGGTGAGCGTGTGTCGATAGTCCTCGACCTCCGGGCCGAAGATGCGGCTGAGGCGCACCAGCAGCGCGGGATCGTCGTTGATCTCGTTGAGCCCCTGAAACAGCAGCAACCCGCCCGCCTCGGCCAGCGCCGCCGGCACGGTCGTGGGCTCGGCTTCCATCGCCTCGGCGAAGGCGCGTGCGCCCGTCCCCTTGGTCAGCGAGACGGCGGCACCGAAGGCTGAGTCCTTGAGCGGTCCTGCGAGGGCGAACCGGGTGCTCATGCGCGCTGCCCTCCCGCATGGGGGTCGTTGATGCCGTCGAGCGGCCAGATCGGCCGGCGCAGCTTCTTGAACTTCAGGCGCGAGATGTCGGGCGAGCAGATGCCGCCTGAATCGACCAGCACGATCTCGCGCGCGATCGGCCCGTAGGCGGCACGGAAGTGCTGGACGCTCTTCACCACAACGACGCTCTTGGCCACGGGATCGATGCCCTGGCTGAGGAAGACCTGCAGGTCGATCGTCTGCACGCGGCTCGAGATGGTGACCACGTCGATGCCGCCGATGCGCAGCACCGCCGTCGGCCCCATCTGCGTCTCGACGCCGGCATTCATCGGCCCGTCGTTGCGGAAGGTGCCGTCAGACAGCATCTTCACGACGGCCTGGGCCTTCACCGGCTTGCCCATCGATTCGTCGGTGTGACCGCCGAGCTCGACGTCGATGGTGGCGCCGACGCCGGCCTTCATCGCCTGCTGCACGGTCCTGGGATCGAAGATCGTGCCGTACGCCACGTTCTCGATCCCGGCGTCGAGCAACGCTTGCAGCACGGGCGTCGTGTCGTTGTAGCCGCCGCCGCCCGGATTGTCGGTGCCGTCGGCGATCACCAGCGGCCCCTTCTTGCCGGTGCCCGCCCTCGCGGCGGCGATGCCGTCGGCGATGGAGCGATAGTCCGACGAACTCTCGTCACGGCGCTTCCATATCTCGTCGATCATCGCCGCGGCGATCGCCTTGGCGCGCGGCTCGGCGCCCGGCTCGTGGCTCACAGCGATCGAGGGGCCGGTATAGGGAATGTCCGACCAGGTGAAGCCCACCTGGATCGACACCACGTTGATGCCCGGCTCCTTCTCGTGGCCGTCAGCCTTGGCCAGCAGATCGCGCATCAGGCCGGGCGCCGTCGTGCGGCCGTGGTCGGCGCCTTCCAGCATCGCGGGTTGGACCAGCAGGCAGCGCGGCTTCTTCCTGCCCTCCATTGCCTCCTGCACCAGTGCCGCCGCCTGGATCGAACGCTCATAGCCATCGACATGCGGATAAGTGCGGAAGCTCACCAGGGCATTGGCGTTGCGCGCCATCCGGGTCGTGGCATTGGCATGCAGGTCGAGCGTGGCGGCGATCGGCACGTCGGGCCCGACGATCGCGCGCAGCGCTTCGAGCAGCGCGCCCTCGGCGTCGTCCTCGGTCTCGGTGACCATCGCCCCATGCAGCGACAGGCAGATGCCGTCGAGCTTGCCGGCCTTCTTCGCGGTGTCGAGGATGATGTCGCGGATCGTCTCCCACGTCTCCTTCGTCAGCGTGCCCGAAGGCGTGGCGTTGGCGGCGACGGCGTAGACCGGCTCCCAGCCATACTTGGCGGCGCAGTCGATGTAGCCGCCCATCTCGTTCCGGGTGCCTTTGAACTTCGGCACGATCGCCGCACCTTCCACCAGGAAGCGGCGGCGGTAGTCGTCGAGCGTGGTCGGCAGTTTGGAGAAGGTATTGGTCTCGTGCATGAACTGCGCGAGCAGGACGCGGTACGCCATCGTTTACTCCTAGAGCTTCGCCGTCTTGAGCCATTCCGCCTGACCCTCTTCGCCCTCGACGCCGGTCGTCTCGAGGAAGCGGCAGACCATCATGTAGTAGCCGACGGTGAGCGTGAGCTCGACCACGGCGCCCGGCGACAGGAATGCCTGCACCGCCTTGAGGTTCCTGTCCGAGGCCTTGACGTTGCGCACCACGTCGTCTGCGAAGCGCAGCACGGCCTTCTCGTTGTCGTTGAAGACCGGCGACTCGATCGTGGCCTCGCGCAGGGCGAAGATCTTGTCCTCGGTGACGCCGGCCTCGCGGCCGATGCGCTCGTGCTGGAAGACCTCGTAGGCCGCGCGGCTGAGCCGCCCGACCCGGATGATCGCCAGCTCGCGCAGCACGGGATCGAGCTCGCAGCGATAGAGCAGCGCATTGCCCATGCGCACGAAGCCCTTAAGTCCGGCCTCGGAGTTGGCCAGCATGCGATAGATGTTGAGGTGCGGCTTCAGCTTGTCGAGGAATTCGGCGTGCTTCCCGGCGGCGTTCTCGACTTCGTAGTACGGCAGGCGCGGCATGGCGGTCCCCTTTTTCAAGGTACGAGATTACCCAGACCGGGTACCTACAGCCAGCCGCGCTTGACGAGGGGATTGAACCAGCGGCCCCACGGACCGGTGAGCACGATCGGCTGCTCGAGCACGATCAGCGCGATGCATGGCTCGCCTGGATCGGCGATCGGCTCGTGGTCCGCCGTGCCCGGGCCGACGGCAAAATCGCCAACGCCGTAGTTGCCGGTGCTGTCGGTGAAGCCGCCCTGCATGACGATCGTGTATTCGCTGCCGGTGTGATGATGCTGCGGCAGGCCATGGCCGGGCATCAGCCGCAGCACTTCGACGCGGTGGGTGTCGCCGGGGATCCGGACCGGCACGTTCTCGAAGCCGCCGAGCGCCTTGCGCCAGCGCGGACGCGCGCCGAGGAAGGGCACCAACGGCGCCGGCGCCCACTCGAAGCCCGGCGGCGGCGCCGGCGGCACGGCCACGGGCTCGACCGGCACGCCGTCCAACTTCGCCATCACGCGGTCGAGTGCAAATTCATCGAAGGCCGGACCCTGCTCGCTCTCCAGCAGCGCGCCGCCGACGGCCTGCAGCCGCTCGACGGTGCGCCGCGAGGCCGCGTCGAGCGCGAGGTGGATCGACACGGCAAGCGCGGGCCCTTCGGGCAACGCGCCGGCGGCGTAGTCCAGCAGCAACTCGTCGGGGGCCTGGTGGCGGCTCATTCTTCTGCGTCTTTCTCCAGCTTTTCCCGCAGCCGCCCGAGGGCCAGGCGAATGCGCGACTTCACGGTGCCGAGGGGCAAGCTGAGCTCCTCGGCGATGGCGGTGTGCGTCTTGTCCTCGAAGAAAGCCTTGCGGATCACGACCAGCTGATCGTCGGACAGGCCGGCCATCAGCTCCTTCACCCTTGCATACGTCTGGCCCGCAAGAACGGATTTGTCGGCATCGTCCTCTTCGGGCGCATAGACCGTCAGCCAATCTTCCGCCTCAATCTGGGGACGGCCAGTCCTGCGCAAAAGATCAATCCGCTTGTTGCGTGCAATCGTATAAATCCAGGTCGCCGCCGAGGCGCGGGCGCGATCGAAGCTGGCGGCCTTGCGCCACACCATGATCAGCGCTTCCTGGGCCACTTCCTGGGCGGCTTCCGGATCGGAACCACCACGCATCAGGAACGCCTTCACCCGCGGCCCATAGAACCGGAACAGCGCGGCGAACGCCGCGCGATCCTGACGGGTCGCGATCGCCAGAATGAGATCGGCGGCCTCGTCGGGAGTCATCGGGACCGGGTCAGGACGGCTTGCCGTGCGCGCCCAGGTCCCAGAACAGGCCCGTCATCAGGCGCAGCCCGTCGCGCACCACCGGCCCCAGCAGATGTTCGTTCGGCGCATGCTGCGAGCAGGCGGCGTAGGAGTGCGGTACCCACACGGTCGGCAGGCCCAGGATGTCGGTGAACACCTCGTTCGGCAGCGACCCGCCGAGGTTGGGCAGCATGTTGGGCTTCTGCCCCGCCGTCTTCTCGATCGAGGCCGACGCGAACTTCGCCCAGGGATTCTCAGGATCGAGCCGCGTGGCGTTCATGATCACGTCGCGCGCCGCCGTGATCTCGATCTGGCCGAAGCCGTGCCTGGCCAGATGCCGCTTCAGCGCCGGGATGATGTCGTGCGGATCGGTGCCGACGACGAAGCGCAGCTGGCAGTAGGCAATGGCGCTGGGCGGGATGGCGTTCACCGGACGGTCGGGATTACCTGTCTTGAACGCCAGCACCTCGAAGGAGTTCCAGCCGAACACGCGCTCGACCGGCGTCAGGTTCTTCTCACCCCAGTCCTCGTTGATCTCCGGAGCACCCTCGCCCGCGTCGACGACGGCATCGGCCAGCGCCGCGCGCACCGAGTTGGTGAGCGTCTTGGGCCGCCACTCCGGGACTTTGATTTGGCCGCGCTCGTCGGTGATGGTGGCCAGCGCGTGCGCCATGATGATGCCGGGGTTGGCCAGGAGCCCGCCCCAGTTGCCGGAGTGATGGCCGCCCTCGCGCATCGTGAGCGAGAGGTTGAAGTTCATCGTGCCGCGCGTGCCGCCGAAGATCGTCGGGCGGCGGTGGTCGAGCCGGGGGCCGTCCGAGCCGATCAGCGCGTCGGCCTTCAGCGCCGCCTTGTTGGCCTTGCAGAAGTCGGCGAGGCCCGGCGAGCCGGTCTCCTCGCCGGTTTCGATCAGGATGGTCGAGTTGAAGCCCAGATTACCGCGCTCCTCGATCACGCAGGCCAGTGCGGCGATGTTGATCGTGTGCTGGCCCTTGTTGTCCGCCGTGCCGCGGCCATACATGCGGTCGCCCTCGATCACGATGTTCCACGGCGACAGGCCCTGGCGCCATTGGTCGTCCTGGCCGCGGATCACGTCGCCGTGGCCGTAGGTCAGCACTGTCGGCTTGGCGGGATCCTCGACGCGGCGGGCGATCAGGAACGGGCCGTACTCGGCCTTGGGATTGGGCTGGACCGTGCACTCGTAGCCCAGCTTCTGAAGCGAGTCGGTCATCTCGCCCGACACATACTGCTGGAGCGCGGGCATCGAGCCCTGCTCCTGGCTGGTGGTGGGGATGGCGACGCGGCGCTGCAGGTCGCTCAGAAAGCCGCCATCGTCGAAATACTTCTCTGCGCGCCCGATGGCGCCGTTTCGCGTTCCGGTCATGGCGTCTAGGCTATCAACAACGCGGCCTTTGGGCCACCGGAGGAAACATGTCGCAGACAGGTCGCATCGTGTTCGGAAAAATGGCGGAAGTGGTCTACGGCACGCCCGCCGCCGAGGCGATCGCCGAGCTGGTAGCGCGCGAGGGTGCCCAACGCGTCTTCCTGATGGTGAGCGGCACGCTCAACCGCGAGACCGACGAAATCGACAAGATCCGCCGGGCGCTGGGCAACAAGTGCGTCGGCACCTTCGACAGGATGCCGGCGCACACGCCGCGCGCCGCGGTGATCGCCGCCGCCAGCCAGGCCCGCGCGGCCAGGGCCGATCTCATCGTCACCCTGGGCGGCGGCTCGATCACCGACGGCGCCAAGGCCGTCCAGCTCTGCCTCGCCAACGACATCGACAGCGCCGACGCACTCGACCGCATCAAGGCGCCGCAGCCGGTGAAGCCGCCGACGATCCGCCAGATATCGATCCCGACCACTCTCTCGGCCGGCGAATTCTCCCACATCTCCGGCGTCACCAACGAGGGCACGAAGACCAAGGAGATGTTCCGCCATCCCGACGTCGTGCCGAAGGCGGTGATCCTCGATCCGGCGGTGACGCGGCACACGCCGATGTGGCTGTTCCTGTCGACCGGCATCCGCGCCGTCGACCATTGCGTCGAGGGCATCTGCTCCAACGAATCGAGCCCCTACGGCGACGCGCAGGCGCTGCATGGTCTCTCCCTGCTGGCCCGCGGCCTGCCCAGGGTGAAGGCCGATGCTTCCGACATGGCCGCCCGCCTCGACTGCCAGATCGGCGCCTGGCTCTCGATGGCGCCGCTCAGCGCCGGCGTGCCGATGGGGGCCAGCCACGGCATCGGCTACGTGCTGGGCGCGGTGTTCGACATCCCGCACGGCCATACCTCCTGCATCATGCTGCCGGCGGTGATGCGCTGGAACAAATCTGCCAACGCCGCCAAGCAGGCGACGATCGCCGCGGCCATGGGCCAGGGGGCCGCGGACGCGGGCGACGTGCTCGACTCCTTCATCCGCGGTCTGGGCATGCCGCGCAGCCTGGGTGAGGTGAAGATCGGCCGCGAGCATTTCGACCGCATCGCTACCCAGGCCATGGGCACGCCCTGGGTGCCGCGGAATCCGCGTCCCATCCCCGGCCCGGCCGAGATTCGCGAGATCCTCGAACTGGCGGCCTGAAAAGGACCGATCGGCGACCATTTCCATTTAAAAAACGGAAATAAAAGCATTACTTTTCGTAACCGCCTCGATATTCATTCCAGTATATTTGCGCATTTCGCACAAAATGTCAATGCGATTATCGCTTTCCCAAAACCGCTGTCACCATCCGATCGCCCAGCAGGAAGCGCGGGCCGGCACCGGCGCGGGCGGCGCGATCCCCGGGATTGTAGAGCCGGCAGCGGGCGAGCGAGAGGCAGCCGCAGCCGATGCAGCCGTCGAGCAGGTCGCGCGTCCGCTCGAGCATCGCGATCCGGTGCTGGAGCGCGGCGCGGATGCGTCGGCTGATGGCCTGCCAGTCGCTGCGCGTCGGCGACCGGCCCTGCGGCAGCGTCCCCAGCACGGTGCCGATCTCCGACAGCGACAGGCCGAGCTGCTGGGCGATCAGGGCAAAGGAGAGCCGCCTTATGTCGGCCCGCGGGTAGCGGCGCTGGTTGCCGCGCGTGCGGATCGCCGTCAGGAGGCCGCGCGCCTCGTAATAGCGGATCGCCGACACCGACATTCCGGTGCGCCGGGAAAGCTCGCCGATCGTCAGCAGCGCGGCGGATGGCATGGGATCTCCAGAAAGGCTTGACCTCAAGTTAGCTTGAGGTTCGAGGATCGGCAAATAGCCGAAGGAGATCGACCATGTCCCCATCCATATCCAAGCCGCGCCTGGAGCACGTGAACGTCACCGTCAGCGATCCAGAGAGGACTGCACGCCTCCTCGAGACGCTGTTCGGCTGGCACGTGCGCTGGGCCGGCCCTGCCCGTGACGGCGGCCGCACGATCCACGTCGGATCGGATGACGACTACATCGCGCTCTATACAGGGCGCGGCGCTGCCTACGGCCGCGAAACCTTCGCCAAGGGCCAGCCGTTCAACCACGTCGGTGTCGAAGTCGAAGACCTTGCTGCCATCGAGGCCAAGGTCGTGGCCACCGGCCTCAGGCCATTCGGCCACGACGACTACGACCCCGGCCGGCGGTTCTACTTCCTCGATCCGGACGGCATCGAATACGAGGTCGTGAGCTATCGCCAACCTTGAAGTCGCCAGGCTTACCTCACCCTGAGGAGGCCCGCAGGGCCGTCTCGAAGGGTGGGCAACACACACGGTGCTCGTTCCCACCCTTCGAGACGCGATCCCAATGGACCGCTCCTCAGGGTGAGGCGGAGGATGATCCTGCGTTCCCGGAATCCGCCCTAGATGTGCTGGATCTTGTTCTCGACGCCGATGATGTGACGGCCGACCATTTCGGCGTGCGCCAGCATCGCCTGCAGGTGCTGGCTGGCGCTCATGGCGTCGCGGAAGCGGCGCTCGAAGGGCGCGGTGTTCAGGATCGCCGTCGTACCGGCGGCGCGATAGCAGGCGATCGACACGTCCGTCGCCTCGTTCATGCCCCAGGTGGCGGCCAGGCGCAGGCGGATGCGGCGGTCGATGTCGAGCTGGCCCGCGGCGGCGGCGTCATAGACCTCGCCCAGCGCCTCGTGCAGGAACGCGCGCGCGCCCGAGAGCCGGGCCTCGAGCAGCGCGATCTCGCGCTGGACGGCGTTGTTCTGCGACATCGGGTTGATCGAGGCACGGCTCTGCTTGCCGCCGCGCACCAGCTCGACATAGGTCTCGAGCATGCGCCGGCCGATGCCCAGCGTGACGCCGCAGAAGCCCGTGGCGTAGAGCAGCGTCGAGCCGATGGTGTAGAGCGGTCCGGTCTCGCGCCGCTCGGCCAGCGCGTCGCGCGCCGGGGCGCGCTCGTCGGGCACGAAGAGATCCTCGACCGTGTAGCTGTCGCTGCCGGTGCCGCGCAGGCCCAGCACCTGCCAGTCGTCGATGATCCTGGCCTCGCCGCGCTTGAAGACGAAGCTGCGATCGTCGGGCTTGCCGTGGCGCATGTGCGGCGTGCCGTCGGGATTCTGGACCGCGCTGTGCGCCCCCAGCCAGCCGGTGTGACGGCCACCGCTGGCGAAGCTCCAGGTGCCGCTGAGGCGATAGCCGCCATCGGCCCGAATTGCCTTGCTCTTGCCGTGGCGCGCGCCCCAGGCCAGGCCCGAGCGCGGATCGCCGAACACCGCCAGCGCCGCCTCGCGCGGCATGGCCGCGGCCGAGGTCGCCGACGAGACGTTCGACTGGTTGATGAACCACGCCACGGAGGCATCCGCCCACGCCAGCGCCTCGGTGGTCTTGCAATATTCCAGCAGGGGGAGTTCCTGGCCGCCCAGGCTCCTGGGCAGCAACAGCCGCAGCATGTCGGCGCCGACCAGCGCGTCGACCACCTCCTGCGTGACCTCGCGGCGCCGGTCGATCTCGGGGCCGTGCTGGTCGATCAGCGGCTGCAGGGCGCGCGCACGATCGGAGGCCGTGCCGGTCATCGAAGAGTGAACGCTGGTGTCCATGGCGGCCATAGTGGGCAGCTTCGGCAAGCCATTCAATCGGCTAGAGACGGCCCTTTCGCTTCGCGACCGCCTCCGCCAGCAAGCAGAGAATTTCCCACATCATGGTGACGCCCACGAGCGCGGTGTTGCCACTCATGTCGAACGGCGGCGAGACCTCGACCACGTCGCCGCCCACAAGGTTCAGCCCGCGCAGGCCGCGCAGCATGCGCTGCGCTTCATGCGGGGTGTAGCCGCCGATCTCGGGCGTGCCGGTACCCGGCGCGTAGGCTGGGTCGAGGCCGTCGACGTCGAAGCTGACATAGGTCGGGCCGTCGCCGACCACGCGGCGCGCCTCGGCGATCACCTTGTCGACGCCGAGGTCGAAATACTCCTCGATGGTGATGACCCTCATGCCCTGCTCGCGCGCCCAGTCGTTGTCGTCGCGCTTGTAGAGCGAGCCGCGGATGCCGATCTGGACCACGCGCCTGGGATCGAGCAGCCCCTCCTCCACCGCGCGCCGGAAGGGCGTGCCGTGGGTGTATTTGTAGCCGCCGAAGTAGGTGTCCCAGGTGTCGCTGTGGGCATCGAAGTGGACCATGCCGAGCGGTGCGCCGCCTTTGGTTATGCCGCGCATGATGGGGAGCGTGATCAGGTGGTCGCCGCCGGCCGACAGCGGCACAGTGCCCGCCGCGCGCAGCCGGGCGTAGAACTTCTCGATGCGCTCCAGCGAATCCTCCAGGCTGGCGGGATTGACCGAAGCGTCGCCGAGGTCGCCGCACTTGGCCAGTTCGTAGGGCGCCACGCCAGTCACGTGATGGATGCGCCGCATCATGGTCGACAGGTCGCGCATCTGGCGCGGGCCGTGACGTGCGCCCGGCCGGTTGGTCGTCCCGCCGTCCCACGGCACGCCCACCATGCCGATCTCGACGTCGCCCGGCTCGCGGAACAGCGGCAGGCGCATGAAGGTCGCGATGTCACCGAAGCGCGGCGTCACGGTGCCGGAGACGGGCTGGGGGAAATTCGAGGGAACGTCGGTCATCGCACGATCCTCACCGGAGCGCGCCACTCCAGTGGCGCATCATGCCCTGCCTCGTGAGCGCCACTCTAGGCGGAGTAAACTCCGCCACGGTGGCGCGCTCTTCCGATCAGCCTTTCAACAGCGCCTTGCGTGCCGCCACGAACTCTTCGACAGCGGCCACGAAGCGGTCGCCCTCGGCGTCGCCGATCATGATGTTGAGGGCCACGAAGCCGCGCCGCGCGATCCAGATGCCGGCCGCGGCCATGTCGAAGTAGAACAGCTCCTTGGCATCCTGGTTGCTTGCTGCGATGTCGGCGGCCGTGCGGATCGGCCGCGTCGTGGCGTGCGCCGTCATCATCGAGCCGATGCCGGAGAACTGGAAGGCGACGCCCGCCTTCTGGCAGATCGCGTTCAGCCGCGTGCGGATCTTCTCGCCGCGGGCGTTCAGCGCATCGGCGGCCGCCGGCGTGTAGACCTCGCCGTAGCCCGCGACGCCCGCCGCCATGGTGAGCACGTTGTTGTTGAACGTGCCGGCGTGCGGCAGCGCGTCGGGCTTGGTCGGATCGAACAGCTCCATGATGTCGCGCCGGCCACCGAAGGCGCCGAACGACATGCCGCCGCCGATGTACTTGCCGAGCGTGGTCATGTCGGGGATCACGCCCAGCTTGCCCTGCAGGCCTCCGGGCGACAGGCGCGAGGTCATCACCTCGTCGAAGATCAGCGTGATGCCGCGGGCCTTTGTCTCCTCGCGCACCATCTTCAGGAACGCCGGATCGCCCGGCAGGCAGCCGTGGCTGCCCTGCATCGGCTCGACCAGGGTGGCGAAGACCTCGTCGCCGTGCTTGGCGAACAGCGCCCTGGTGCCTTCGATGTCGTTGTACGGCGCCACGACGAAGTCGTAGGGGATGTTCACCGGGCTGCCGCCGCTCACGAAGTAGAGCACGCCGCCGTGATAGCCGCCGTGGAACACCATGACCTTGGTGGCTTTGGGCCGGCCGTTGCGCTGGGCGAAGACGCGCGCGCCCGCCAGCGCCATCACGTTGCCTTCGGTGCCGGAGTTGGTGAAGCGCACCAGATCGATCGACGGCATGCGGTCGACGATCAGCTGGGCGAGTTTGCCCTCGTGGCTGTTGCGGCCGGCGTAGTTCCAGCCGTGGTCGAGCGCCTTGTCGATGGCGGCGCGAATGACGGGATGCGAGTGACCGTAGATGCCGGCGGTGTATTCGCCCAGCACGTCGATGTACTCGTGCCCGTCGACGTCCCACAGCCGGCAGCCCTCGCCGCGCACGACGGTGAGCGGGAACGGCGCATTGTGCAAGGTCGTGCGCGTGTTGCCGCCCGGCATCGCCTGCAGCGCCTCCTGTTGGCGCGCGAGGCTCTTGGGATTGCGGTCGACATAGGCCTGGCGGGCGTCGGCGAGCGCGGACTGCAGGTCCGAGTTGACCAAGGGCTGATCGGGCACGGTACTCTCCTGGGAAACAGGCAGAGCCTATCACACGACGTTGAGCTCGCGCACAGGCCGTCCTGCGGATATCCGCTCATAGGCGAACGGCAATAGATCTATGGTCCGGTAGCTGCCGTGCACGATCAGCTCGGCCACCGCGCGGCCGACGGCCGGCGACTGCTGGATGCCATGGCCGGAAAATCCCGTGGCGAAAACGATGCTCTCGAGATCGGGATGGCGGCCGACCACGCCGTTCTGGTCGAATGTATTGTACTCGTAGTAACCCGCCCACGCGTTCACGACCTTGGCGGCCTCGAACGCCGGCACGCGCTGGGCCAGTACCGGCCACACCATGTCATCCCACTCCTGGTGCTGGACCTCGAGCGGCGCGCCCGCCGGATCATTGCCCTCGGCAGGCGTCGTTCCGCCAAGATAGAAGCGGCCCTCGGGGCGGAACCAGACGCCCGACGGATCGATG
>Ga0068855_100003194_pt1 | contig 20073 bp, 17 predicted proteins | sample KBSCornC52_FD_66592 | JGI IMG/M metagenome (GOLD analysis project Ga0068855, IMG submission 66592) | Corn rhizosphere microbial communities from Kellogg Biological Station, Michigan, USA - KBS Corn C5-2 | ecosystem: Host-associated > Plants > Roots > Rhizosphere > Soil ...
GGAGAGGGTCTCATTGATTGGAGTGGGCGGGACGGTACTCGGAATACTCGGAACTGAAGAGCGTTGTGCGCGTCGAGTAGCCGCCGGCGCCGGACTCCCCGTTGGGAACGACGACGGAATTGATCACCGACTTTACCGGCACGATGAATGTTCCTTGCCCTGCCTTTACGGGACCATAGTCAATGCGCGTGTCCAACTGGTGGACGACGTCGGAGGGCTTCAGATCTGTCTCGACGATCATACGAAGCACAATCCCGGTCTCCGGATCAATGAATAAGCTTCCGTGATACGGCACGGATGCTTTGAAGTCGTGCCAGTCAGTGTTTGTTTGGAAATTCCCGGCAACGCCGCCACCCCCTGAAGCTTTTTCAGCACCGAGCACTGGCCCCGTGCTGGGCGTATAGAAGCGCGCGACGCCGGCCTGCTTGATAAGGGGGAAGCAGCAGACTTTGACTTCAAGATCCGATCTCTGCCGTGGAACCTCGTAAGAGAAAACAGCAGCAGGCTTTCCGTTGATCGACTCCCAGCGCACCCAGTGGAGGGTGCCGGAAGCCTGTGCCTCTTTGAAGACGCGCGGCAGGCCGGGATCTGGCTGAGAGATATCGATCTGTCCGTTGGCTCCCCAGCGCGTTGAATCCTTCGCCGAAAGCTTTTTGACGATGCCATGCTCCAGGACAATGGGGTGAGCCACTGCGTTGATGTAATGGAGAAAATTACCCGGATTCGACATTCCTGAAGAGGTGACCGCGTCTTTTGCGCCTGAAGCAATGCCGGAGCTGGAAGCCAACGCTTCGGTGTTGTCCTGAAAACGCAGGATGGTCTTTCTGGCCGCGAGAGCAGGAAGCTGTTCGTATGTTTTATTGATATAGTTCTGCGCACGCGTGAGGATCGCTTGCTGCGCGGGTGCATCGGGAGCGGGCGTCTGCGGCAGATCAGAAGCTGGAGGAAGAAGATTTGCGCTGCTCGCCTGAAGCACGTAAATCTGCTCGGTGGTCAACGGGCCGGGAGAATAATTGGAGAGCCCGTTCATCACGACGCGGGTCAACTGCTCACTCAGCTCCACCTGCTGCAATGCGGCGGCAATCTCCACATCCGACTTCTTGTCTTCGTGCAAAGAGTGGAGCAGATCCTGGAGCTGTGCCACCGTGACCTTCCGGCCGCACCAGCCCGTTTGTGCGGAGAGGAGCAGGAGCACGAGCAGGAAAAAAGAGCAGCGTTTCATTGTTCGGTTTCTCTGGTTACGAAGGGGGCGCGACGATCGCGTCGAGATCGCCGCGCACGTAACGATCAAGTCTACTTCAGCTGATAATTCTTGTACTCGATGGTGAACAGCGTGCTGCGGGTCGAAAATCTGCCCGCCGCCTGCGAGTCGCCGTTTGGCACTACTTCGGTGTTGATCACGGTCCGCATCGGCAACACGAGGCTCTTATCTCCAACCTGTGCCGGGCCGTAATCAATCCGGGTATCTTCCTGGTGCACCACGTCCGACTGCTTCAGTTCAAGCTGGGTAATCATGCGAACCACGATCCCGGTCTCGGGATCGATGAAAAATTCTCCGTGGTACGGGATTCCATTTGCCTTGAAGTGATTGCTGTAATCCGTCGTCGTCTGAAAGTTCCCAGTGGCTCCGCCTGACCCGCCGCCTGAAGCGCCAGCCAGAGAAGCGGAACTGAAGCGGGCGACTCCGGTCTGGTCAACATTCGGAAAGCAGCAGACATTCGCGTTGAGGTGAGACTTTTTCTTCGGGATCTGGAACGTGAAAACCGCCGCTGCTTTGCCGTTCACGTTTTCCCAGCGAGCCCAATTGATGGTTCCACCATTCTGGGCATCCTGAAAGACGGTCGCGACGCTCGGTTCAGGTTCCTGTACGGCGATCATTTTGTTGGCGCCCCACTTGGTTTTGTCTTCAGGCAGCTTTTCGATTCCGTGATCGCTCGCGTAGACGCTTTCTGTCGAATTGATGTAGTGAACGAACTGGTAGGGACTCACAAACAATGAGCCGACCGCCACCTCCTTGGCGCTCCCAGCCAGGCCCGAGCTGGGCGCGGCAGCTTCCACGTTGTCCTGGAAGCGGAGTGTAGTCTTGGTCGCGCTGAGAGCCGGCAGTTGTGCCCAGGTCTTCGTGGCATAGGCGGATGCCTTGTCGAGGATGGCTTTTTGTGCGGCTGAATCCGGCGCCGGCGTGGTGGGCAGGTCGGCGGCCGGCGGCGGCATAACGGCGCTGCGCGCCTCGAGCACATAGATCTGCTCCGTGGTCAGCGGCCCGGCAGCATAGGCGCCGAAGTCATTCATTACGCTGCGCGAGAGCTGTTCGGTCAATTGGACCTGCTTGAGCGCGGCAGCCATGTCTGCGTCAGGTTTTTGCTGATCGTGCATGGACTTGAGCATGTCGGTAAGTTCGGCGACGGTGACCTTTTTCGCGGACCAGGCCGGCAGCGCGAAAACGATCAAAGCAAGCATGCAAATAAACCGTTTCATCTGCATATCCTTCCCAATTAAGTCCAATGATTGCTGCGCATCGAATTCTAACGCATTCCAACGTTCTGACACGCAACAGCATGGCCATATCAGAGCCGAGCAGGTGCCGGTGAGCGGGGGGAGCACCCCGGCGGAAGCAGCAGAGCAGAGATTGCTGATGAGAAGACGGATGGGGAAAGCGCCAGGTTGCGTTCGGAACCGAAGTTGTCCGGGAAAAGAATGCGATTTTCCGCGCGTAGAAAAGGCGGCTTTGCCCAGAGCAAAGTCGCCTTCCTCGTCAATGTATTGCCTCGATCGTTACGGTTGGGGCTGGGGAAGGGGGAGCTTCTTGCGCTCCGGAGGCTGCTCCGTTGAGCCGGTTGCAGGCTGAGCTGCTGAGCCGTTATCGGCGGGAGCGGCCATGGCAGCCAGCTCAGACTTGCGGTACTTCGACGCGCTGACGTACCCGTGAATATGGTCCTTGCTGACTTCGTTGATGACGATTTCAACCGGCTGCGGGCTGTCCGGCGTGTAGAACATGACCGGCTGATAAAGATTGACGTGCTTCTGCGAGAGATTGCGATCGTCAACCATTAGTTCGAGGTCGGCATACTGATGCTTGTTGTTGGCCTTCTTCAGACGAATCTCGAGCGGGCCTTCGCGTTTGAACTGCTTCGATTTCGCGAGATCGAATTCAGCGAAGTTGCGTTCGCCTTTCTTCTCGAGGAGAACCAGCTCGTCATGCGTGTGCGCGATGGATCCGGAGAGTTCGGTGCGCGCGTTGCTGAGATCGCCTTCGAGATCTTTGCGCGTCTGCTCAATAGCCTTGCCCTGCGCATCGAGTTGGGACTGCAGCTTCTTGTAGCGCGAGTCCTGCTTCGCGCGATGAGAACTCGTCGCATGCCCGCCGTCAGTCATCTTCGACTGCGGTCGTGCAGGCGGGGTTGCAAGTGAGGCCTGCGCGGCGTTGACGGTGGCCAGTTCATTCACTCGCGTTGCCAGATCGTTGAGCTGATGCTGCGTGGCATTCAGCGTCGCATTCTGCTGGGCGTTCTCAGCCGCCAGGTCTTTGGCCGCATTGTGTTCGTGTATGGCATAGCCACCGAGCCCCGCGCAGAGAACGGCGCCAACGGCGTAGATGGCGATGCGGCTGGGAGCAATGGCGGCGGACGGGGAAGCAGATTCGTTCATGGTGCCTCCGACTGAGGTGACGTACGGCGTTTCTGCTCTTAAAATTGCACGTTTCGTGCCAGTCACCCGGAAAGGTAAGTAGTTGAATTCGGAGGGCGAGGTGGGAGCTGGAGAGCTTTAGTAACAGGAAAGAAGTTCCCCAGAAAGGTAAAACTTACCTGCTCGGAGGCAGCAGTAGGCGCCTCTGGATTCAGGCGGTCTGGCCGGCCAGGGGGGTGGGCAGGGGGGCTCCCTGAAGCGTGACAAAACTGCGTGGCTGGCAACATGCCTTGCTGAGCCGGGCAAGGTCCGACTGCATCTCGTGATCTGCGGAGAAAGACGAGAGGGTGGCATCGAGTATGGCGAGAGCGCCGATATCGGCGGGACGCTCGATGCTGTAGTGCATCCACTTCCCTTCCCGGCGTGCGGAAACGATTCCGGCGCGGCGCAGGTAGGCAAGATGGCGCGAGATTTTGGGCTGGCTCTGGCGGAGGATCTCAACAAAGTAGCAGACGCAGACTTCGCGGCCGTTCAGCAGATTGAGCAGGCGCAGGCGGGTGCGATCGGCCAGCGCGGCGAAGAGCGGCGTGAGGTCCGGGTTTGGGGCGGAGCGAGGCACGGTTTCATTGTATACGCCTTGACAGATATGAGCCATGAAGAATACATTCGTCTGAGCGTATATGAGGAACGCCATTATGAATCCTGCTGCGACAGTGAAAGAGGAAGTCAGGCAGAAGTACGGAAGCGCCGCAAAGGCCGTTGCGGAAACAGGTTCTGTGCAGTCCTGTTGCGATCCGGGGCTGCGGTGTTGCGATCCGATCACAACAAATCTATACAGCGCGGATGAGAAGGGGCTGATTCCGGAGAAGGCCGTTCTGGCGTCACTGGGATGCGGAAATCCTACGGCGCTGATCGAGTTGAAAGCCGGAGAAGTGGTGCTGGACCTGGGATCGGGTGGCGGAATCGATGTGCTGCTGTCGGCAAAGCGGGTTGGACCCACGGGTAAGGCGTACGGGCTCGATATGACGGACGAGATGCTGGCGCTGGCGCGGGCAAATCAGCGGCAGGCAGGCGTTGAGAATGTCGAGTTCCTCAAGGGGGAGATCGAAAACATTCCGTTGCCGGAGAACGCCGTGGATGTGGTGATCTCGAATTGCGTCATCAATCTCTCGGCGGACAAGGATAAGGTGCTGAGCGAGGCATTCCGCGTGCTGAAGCCGGGCGGGCGATTTGCCGTTTCAGACGTGGTGGTGCGGGGAACCGTGCCGGACGAGGTGCGCAAGAGCATGCTGCTGTGGGTGGGATGCATTGCAGGTGCGCTGGAAGAGAACGACTACGTTGCGAAGCTGAAGCGCGCGGGGTTTGAGGAGATATCGATGGAGATGACGCGCGTGTACAACGTCGAAGATGCTCGTCAGTTCCTGACGGAAGCCGGCGTGGACGTGGACGCCATTGCTCCGCTGGTGGATGAGAAATTCATGAGCGCTTTCATCAGGGCTTCCAAGCCAAAAGCGGCATGTTGCGGGGCGGATTGCTGTGCTCCGGTTGCGATGGAAGCGAAAGCGTAGAGCATGAGAGACCACTACAACGTTCTGTTTCTGTGCACGGGAAATTCGGCCCGGTCCATTATGGCGGAAGCCATCCTGAACCATAAAGGAGCGGGCCGATTCACGGCATACAGTGCAGGGAGCCATCCAACAGGAAGCCCGCGGGCCGAGGCTCTGAAACAGCTCGAGTCAGCCGGGGTTTCGACGGACGGGCTGCGAAGCAAATCCTGGGATGAGTTCTCAGGGCCGGGAGCGCCGCACCTCGATTTTGTATTCACGGTATGCGATAACGCAGCGCGAGAGCAGTGCCCGTATTGGCCGGGCCAGCCGATGACAGCACATTGGGGAATTCAGGATCCCGCGGCGGTGAAGGGATCGTCCGAGGAGATTGCGCGGGCATTTCGAGATGCGTTTGTCGTGCTGGATCGCAGAATCGGACTGTTCACGTCGCTGCCGCTGGCTACGCTCGAGGAACTCGCGATCAAACAGAAGATCGAAGAAATTGGGCGGTCATGAAGTCGAAGAGCCGGCTGTCGTTTCTGGATCGCTATCTGACGGCGTGGATTTTTGGGGCAATGGCCCTCGGCGTTCTGCTGGGATGGCTGGTGTCGGGCGTAGTTCCGTTTTTGAACCGATTCGGCGTCGGGACTACTTCGATTCCGATCGCGGTGGGCTTGATCGTAATGATGTATCCGCCGTTCACGAAGGTGCGTTACGAAGAGCTGCACGAGGTCTTCCGCAACAAGCGCGTGCTGGGCCTTTCGCTGGTGCAGAACTGGGTGATCGGTCCGGTGCTGATGTTTGTGCTGGCGATCGTGTTTCTGCGCGGCTATCCGGAATACATGGCCGGGCTAATCATGATCGGCCTGGCACGGTGCATTGCCATGGTCGTGGTGTGGAACGAACTAGCCAAGGGAGACACGGATTACGCCGCTGGACTTGTGGCCTTCAATTCAATCTTCCAGGTGCTCTTGTATTCGGTGTACGCGTGGGTATTCATCACGGTATTGCCGGGCTGGTTCGGGCTGCGCGGGGTTGCAGTGCACGTCACGATCGCGGAGATTGCGAAGAGTGTTTTTGTATACCTTGGCATTCCGTTTATTGCGGGATTTCTGACGCGGTTCTCGCTCGTTCGGGCAAAGGGTCTCGAGTGGTACAGCCGCAGCTTTGTACCGCGCGTGAGCCCACTGACTCTGATTGCGCTGCTGTTCACCATCGTGGTGATGTTCTCGCTAAAGGGCGAATACATCGTTCGTTTGCCGCTGGATGTGCTGCGAATTGCGCTGCCATTGCTGGTGTATTTCATCGTGATGTTCCTGGTGTCGTTCTACATGGGACGGAAGCTTGGAGCGGATTACTCGAAGACGACGACGCTGGCCTTCACGGCGGCTTCAAACAATTTCGAACTGGCCATCGCTGTAGCCGTTGCGGTCTTCGGCATTAACTCCGGCGCGGCATTCGCGGCGGTGATTGGACCGCTTGTGGAAGTGCCGGTGATGATCGGGCTGGTCAACGTGGCTTTCTACTTCCAGCGCCGCTACTTCCCTCCCCCGCAGGCTGCGCCGGTTGAGCCCGTGTGCATTTCGGCGAGCCGGGTCAGGTAAGAATTCTTTAACAGCCAATCATCTTGCGACATGGCTCAGAGCGTTAGGATGGTTGCGATGAAGGTTCTTACAGCAGAGGAGATGCAGGCGTGCGATCGCATCACGACGGAGCGCTACGGCGTCCCCTCGATTGAGCTGATGCGCGCGGCATCCTCAGCGGTGGATGCATTTGCCCGGAAGCAGTTTCCGCATGCGCGGCGGGTCACCGTGCTGTGCGGCAAGGGAAACAATGGCGGCGACGGCATGATGGCGGCGCGGCTGCTGGCCAAGGCCGGGCTGGAAGTGACGACGCTTTTATTGGGGTCGCAGTACGAGTTGAAGGGCGATGCGGCAACAGCGTGGCGGGAGCTGAGCCTTTCGCCAAACCGGTACATCTCTGAAGTGAATTCCGCGGCGGAATTGCGGACGCACAATGCCGCGCTGGAAACGGATCTGATTGTTGATGCGGTATTGGGAACGGGTTTCAAGCCGCCGATGAAAGGGCTGGCTCTTGATGCGCTCGAGTGGGCCAGTGGAAGCAGGGCGCCGTTTCTATCCGTCGATCTGCCTTCGGGCTGGTGGGCGGATGCTGCGTCCAGCAGAGTTGAGGAAAAGGCATTTCCTTCGCATGCTGTGATTACCTTTACGGCTCCGAAGCACGCTCATGTGTTCGGGGAGCTGACGCGGCGGTGGGATCAGCCGGTGGTCGTCGCGCCCATTGGGTCGCCGGAGGATGCGATAGTTTCGGAGGATGGGATCACGTGGGCGGGCAGCGCTCACTCTCTGCTCGAACAGCCGCGCGCAGCCGACGCGAACAAAGGCAAGTACGGTCACGTGCTGGTCATCGGAGGCTCCACTGGGAAATCAGGCGCTCCCGCGATGGCCTCAATGGCTGCGATGCGGGTAGGTGCGGGGCTAGTGACAGCGGCGGTGCCGAGCCCGATCGTAGCGCAGGTTTCCGCCTTTGCACCCGAATTGATGACGCGGCCGATGATGGCGAGCCCGTCCGGTGAACTGGCGAGCACCGGAATCACGACGCAGCAATTTGAGAAGCTGATTGAGCGAATGACACTGCTCGCGGTTGGTCCTGGACTCGGTGAAGGACCCGGCGTCGAGATCCTGCTCGAAGCTGTCCTTTCTGACACGAAGCTGCCAGTGGTGATCGACGCGGATGGACTGAATACGCTGGCGGCGAATCCCTTCCTGATGCAAAAGATGACAGAGGTGGGAAAGGCCGGACGCACCATCGTGCTGACGCCGCATCCGGGCGAGATGGCGCGGCTCGTCGGCAAAAGCGTACCTGATGTCCAATCCAACCGGCTCGAAACTGCGCGCATCTTTGCACGCGACAGAGGGGTGACCCTGGTGCTGAAGGGTTCGCGCACGCTGATCGCGCATCCGGATGGTCGAGTGGCGGTGAACACATCGGGAAATCCCGGAATGGCCAAGGGCGGCAGCGGTGATGTGCTTACCGGCGTTATTGCGGGCTTGCTGGCGCAATTCCCCGATGAGGCTGGGCGGGCAGTCGAAGCAGCGGTTTATCTCCATGGTCTTGCGGGCGATTTTGCGGTGCGTGATGCCGACGAACATACGGTACTGGCAACCGACAGCTTCGACCATTTTCCGGAAGCGTTTCGTTTTCGGCCTGTCCGCTTTTCCAAGGGCGCCCAAAGGGGGTATGTTTGGTTGCAGGGGCTGCCGCAAAGGCGCTCCGCTGGGGCGGCACAATGAGCAAGGAAGCGCCGGTGGCCGAGGGTCGGATTCACGAGTTCGTAACGCAGAGCGGCTCAGACACGGTTGAGGTCGGTCGCAAGCTGGCGAGTCTCCTTGCGCCTCCGCAACTGCTGATTCTGCGCGGCGACCTGGGCACGGGAAAGACGACGCTGGTGAAAGGGATTGCGCAGGCGCTGGACGCCGCGGAGCCCGACGAGGTGACAAGCCCCACCTTCACCCTGCTGCATGAGTACGACGGCACGCGCGAAGGCAAGCCGGTGAAGCTGTTTCATATCGACGTGTACCGTCTGGAAGGTGAACGGCAACTGGAGAGTCTGGGCTTGGACGAATTACTCACACCCGAGGCACTCGTGCTGGTGGAGTGGGGCGAGAAGTTCAAGAGCATCCGGAAGAAGGCGACAGGCGAGATCGCCATTGCATCAGCCGGCGGAGACGCGCGAAAGATCACGGTAACGCTGAGAGATTGAAAGCGTCGAACATCAGGGTTAGCTCGGAAGTGCTGTAGTTTTTGCCTCGGTTTGCGCGTGGTTCGATCGAAAGGAGGCCAGGAATGCGGCTGATTCCAGTATGCCTTCCGTTGGTCCTTGCCCCATTGATCATGGCCGGTCAGCAGACACAACCCACAGCTTCGCAGAAGCCAGACCAGGCGAGCGCAGTCAAGCAGACGAGTTCGCCCAAGGCGCCAAGCAGGCACAGGGCGAAACATCATTCGCGCAAGGCTGCAACTCGGAAAAGCGTAGCCGGCGCTCCGCCATGCCAAAAGGACTCACAAATCCCTGTCGACGTGATCATGGGCACCCAGGTCCGGCACGTTTGCCTCGACAAAGCGAAGCTGGCGGGGGATGAGGGTAAGCCTACGCCGGGGCAGCTAAAGGTCGAGGTCATCAACGGGCTCTCCACAGATATGCAGTACTTCTCCGACAAGAATCAGGAAACAGCGCACAACCAGCCAGTGGTAGTTGGCGTTGAGTCGAGCGACACCCGCTTTGCGGGCGGCAACAGGAACCCGGTAGTCACCGCTGTGACTTCGAGTAGTTCTGTCGACGCCACAAGCGTGAGCAGTGGCGGCCAGCCCGTGACCAAACAGGTTTCCCCGCGCCCGAAACGGCCGGCGTATGAGCCCGACACGCATTGAGTACCTCCTACACGAAGCAGCCTATGCAATCCGAAATTCGAGTTGACGCAGACGGCTGCGGGGCTTGCACGCACCCCGAATCGGACGCGCATGCAGCACGGCTGCCCACGACTGTTGCCTCCCTGCAATGGATCACGATTGGGTGGATGACGGTAGAGTGTGGCGCGTCGTTGTGGGCAGCGGTGCAGGCGCAAAGCGTGGCGCTGCTGGCGTTCGGGACAGACAGCCTGGTTGAGTTGCTGTCGGCCGTCGTGGTCCTGCTTCAGTTTGTTCCCCGCTTTCCACTCAAAAAGGTCTATGCGGACAAAGCGGCGGCGGCATTGCTGTTTCTCCTTGCCATCGTGGTGTTGTGTATTGCATGGCTGGGGCGGACGCGACAGATGGAGGTAAGCCGGCTCGGAATTGCGATCACCCTGCTTGCGCTTGTCGCCATGCCGGTGCTGGCCTGGATGAAGCGGCGCGAAGCACGACGGATGAACAACCGGGCGCTGGCGGCCGATGCAACGCAGTCAGCAACGTGCGCGTATCTGGCAGCCGTTACACTCGCGGGGCTGGTCATCTTTGCTGTCTGGCAGATCCGGTGGGTCGATACAGTGGCTGCCCTCGGGGCCATTCCCATTCTCATCCTCGAAGGGCGTCGTGCCTGGCGGGGCGAGGGCTGCAGCTGCGGCTGAATACCACTCGTCACACCCGGCGAGAAAAGAGCGGGGCCGGGACTGTAAGATGTTGGGGCAATCCAAGCTGTTCTCAACCGGTCTCACGTGCGGCTGCGTCGTTATGACCGGGAGTTTTGGGAGGAACCCCGATGCGTGCACTACGTTTGCCAGTCTTCGCCTGCCTTGCTGTATTCCTGATCGCAACTGAGTGGATGTCCGGACCGGCGGAGGCGCGAGCCGCTACCAAGCCTCACATCTACCAGCATCCGGCGCTGAGCAAGGACCTGATCGCCTTTGCGTATGCAGGCGACTTGTGGACTGTGCCGCGCGCGGGTGGCATTGCGAGACGGCTGACAACGGGCGTTGGAGTCGAAACGGATCCGGTGTTCTCGCCTGATGGAAGCACGCTTGCGTTCACCGGCGACTACGACGGCAACATCGATGTGTTCACGATCCCCACTGTCGGCGGAGTTCCCTTTCGCGTGACATATCATCCGGCGGCGGATTACGCCGTGGCCTGGACCCCGGACGGGAACGACATCGTGTTCCGGTCAACCCGCATTTCGCAGAGCCGGTACACGCAGCTTTACCAGGTACCGGCAAAGGGCGGCATTGCGAAAGTTCTGCCGCTGCCGATGGCTTATCAGGGGAAGTTTTCGGCGGACGGGAAGCAGATCGCATATTCGCCTCTGCCGCCTGCATACGGGTTCGACTACATGTCGTTTGTATCGTGGGGCAACTATCACGGCGGACGCGCAAGCACCATCTGGGTGACGACGCTGCCGGGTCTTGATTCAGTGCAGATCCCGCACGAGGTAGCATCCGACTTCGCCCCGGTGTTTGCCGGCGGCAGAATCTATTTCCTTTCAGCACGCAAGGGCAAGGCTACGATTTTCAAATACGATCCCGCGTCGAAGGCGGTGTCGCAGGCGCTAGAGAATGACGGGCCGGACATTCGATCCCTACAAGGTGAGGGCGACAGGCTGGTGTACGACCGGCTCGGCGAGATCTATCTCTACGACACGAACGCGGGAACCAGCAAGCTGGTGCCGATCGAAATCGATGCGGACATGCCTGAGGTGCGTCCGCGCATCGAGAGCGTTGGCGATCAACTTGAAAATGCGACCGTATCGCCGACGGGCTTGCGAGCCGCAATTGAGGCGCATGGTGAGATCTTTACCGTTCCTGTGAAGCACGGGCCGACGCGCGATATTACGAATACGCCTGGAGCAATGGAACGCGAGCCTGCGTGGTCACCGGATGGGCAGTCTATTGCGTATTTCTCCGACGAGGCGGGTCTGTATGCGCTCCACGTTGCGCCGCAGACAGGAAATGCCGTTGCCGGAACGCCGGCGGTGAAGAAGTTTGCGCTTGCACCGGAGCCTGCGTACTACTTTGGAACGAAGTGGTCGCCCGATTCGAAGAAGATTGCGTTCTTCGACAACCGGCTGAAGGTTTACACCCTGGACACGACGACCGGAAAGTTGTCAGTCGTTTACGACAAGAATGTCTTCGGCGGGTTCTCGAATGGCGCGTACGACTTTGCGTGGTCGCCCGATTCCAAGTGGATAGCGTTTGCAGCATCGATGCCGAACCACCTGCACGCGATCTTCCTCTACTCTGTGGATTCTGGGCAGTCCACACAGGTGACGAGCGCGATGGGGGACTCGGGATTGCCGGCGTTTGATCGCGACGGGAAGTATCTCTATTTCGTCACGAGCACGAATGCGGGGCCGACCTCCGACGGGCTCGACATGACCAGCGATCTTTACCAGGTCACTTCAAATATCTACGCCCTCACTTTGGCGGCGGAGACCGCTTCACCGATTGCGCCGGAGATGGACGACGAGAAGACTCCGGCAGAAGAGAAGGCGGCCGAGAAGAAAACTGAAGGCGATCAGAAGCCTGCCGATGGCAAGGAGAGCACGGGCGACGAGAAAGCGCACCCGAAGCCGGCTCCTGCAAAGCCGGTGAAAGTTGACCTGAGCGGGATCGAAAAGCGTATTGTGGCGCTTCCACTTCCGGCTAGCGTGTACACGAGCGTGGCGGCCGGCTTGAAGAGCAGCGTGTACTTCACAGAAGAAGCGGAGTCTGGCCGGTTTGCGGGAGGTGGCGCAACGCTAAGCCGGTGGACGCCGGATGATCGCAAGACAGAAAAGCTGGCGGAACACGTCGAGCATTTTGAGCTCACGGCGAATGGCGAAAAGATGCTCCTGGCACTTGGACATCCGCGACCGGAGGGCGGGGCCATGCCTCCCGGAGGCGGACCCAAACCTGCCTGGGTGATTGTGCCGGCAAATGCACTGGTGAAAGCGGGCGAGGGCGCGCTGTCGTTTGGCGATGTGAAGATGCGAGTGGATCCGCATGCCGAGTGGGCGCAGATGTATCACGAGGTGTGGCGGATTGAACGGGCCTTCTTCTACGATCCGAACTTCCACGGAACGAATACGGTTGCGGATGAGAAGAAGTATGAGCCGTACGTGGAGTCGATCGCATCCCGCGCCGATTTGAACTACATCTTTCAGGAGATGCTGAGCGCGTTCTCGGTCGGACACCTCCGCGGAAACGGCGGGCACATTCCGGATGCGGAGAAAGTGCCGGGCGGGCTGCTTGGCGCAGACTACGAGATCAAGGGCAATCGCTACTGCATTGCGAAGATCTACACCGGTGGTGATTTCAATCCGCGCGACAAGGCTCCGCTGGCGCAACCCGGACTGAACGTGAAGGTGGGCGACTGCATTCTGAACCTGAACGGTCAGGAACTGACCGCAGACATGGACATCCAGCAGCCGCTCGAGGGCACCGCGGGCAAAGTGATAAGCGTACGAATTTCGGATGCTGACGGGAAGAATGCGCGCGATATTTCGGTGGCGCCGGTCGGCAGCGAAGCGGCGTTGCGCAACGTGGACTGGATCGACAGCAACCAAAAGAAGGTAGATCAGCTTTCGGGCGGCAAGCTGGCCTATGTGTATCTGCCGGACACCGGCGAGGGTGGATTTACGAATTTCAATCGCTACTACTTCGCGCAGACTGACAAGCAAGGCGCGGTCATCGACGAACGCTTCAATGCGGGTGGCCAGGTGGCAGACTATTTTGTCGAGGTGCTGGGCAGACATATCGAGTCGTACTGGGCGCCACGCTACGGCAAGATCGAGCACACACCGAATGCGGGCATTTATGGGCCGAAGGTGATGATCGCGAATGAATATTCGGGTTCTGGTGGCGATGCGCTGCCATGGCTGTTCAAGCAGGCGAAGCTTGGTCCGCTGGTTGGCAAGCGGACGTGGGGCGGCCTGGTGGGCATTGGGCCGATTCCGGTGCTGATGGACGGCGGACACGTAACATCGCCGAGCGTGGCATTCTTTTCTCCGAAGGGTGAGTGGGACGTGGAGAATCACGGCGTAGATCCTGATTACGTAGTTGAGCAGGATCCGAAGGCTGTCAGTGAAGGTCACGATCCGCAGCTGGAGAAGGCCGTGTCGCTGGCGCTGGATGAACTCAAGAAGGAACCGCAGCACGAGGTGCAGCGACCGGTGTATCCGAATTACCACAAGAACAGGGATTAGGGATTAGGGAGTAGGGAGTAAGAACCTTTCTTCCCTGCTTCGGGCGAAGCTTCTGATGGTCAGGATTCCTTTCGAGAGGGTTGAAGAGCGCCTTGCTTCAGTGCTGCGCGCGCTGGGGTTCAGCGATGAACGAGCGGAGTTGTCGGCGCGCCTGGTAGCTGAGACAACGTGCGATGGAGTGTATTCGCACGGGCTGAATCGGTTTGCGCGATTTGTGACGATGGTGCGGAACGGCAACGTCGATGCTGCTGCTGAACCGCGTGTTGTCGCTCGCTTTGGCGCGATGGAGCGTTGGGATGGCCAGCGTGGGCCGGGCAATCTGAATGCGCACGCAGCGATGGCGCAGGCGATTGCGTTGAGCGGCGAACACGGCATCGGGTGCGTGGCGATGGCCAACACCAATCACTGGATGCGGGGCGGCACCTACGGGTGGCAGGCGGCGGAAATGGGTGTGATTGGCATCTGTTGGACAAACACGATGCCGAATGTGCCGCCGTGGGGCGGAGTAGAGCCGGCGATCGGGAACAATCCGCTAGTGATTGCTGTGCCGCGCGCAAAGGGACACGTGGTGCTCGATATGGCCATGTCGCAGTTTTCATATGGGGCGCTCGAGAGCTATCGCAAGCGCGGCGAGTTGCTGCCGATGGACGGCGGATTCAATGCAGAGGGAGAGCTGACGCGCGATCCCGGAGCGATTGAGCAATCGCAAAGATTGTTGCCGGTGGGGTACTGGAAGGGATCTGGACTGGCCGTGATGCTCGACCTGGTTGCGGCCATGACCTCGCTGGGAAATGCGACCCATCAGATTGCGAATGATTCGCTGCGCGAAACGGGCCTTTCGCAGATGTTTGTAGCCCTCGATCCGAGAACCATCGGAGACGCAGCACACATCGAGCAGATTGCGAATGAGGTGGTGGATTCCCTGCACGGGTCCCGTCCGGCAGAAGAGGGACGGCCGGTGCGGTACCCGGGCGAAAACACGCTGCGGCTGCGCGAGGAAAATCAGAAGCTGGGACTGCCAGTGGATGAGGCAGTCTGGGCAGAGATCCTCGGCTTATAATCGACGCCGCACAAGACCTTGGGGTTTGAATGGGGCAGGAGTAATCTTTCTAGGCAAACTCAAAAGGTACACGGAGGCTTCAGATGAGACGAGTGCTTTGGGCAGTTGTGGCGATTTCGGGAGTGTTCGCGACGGCCGTAGTCAACGCCGAGCAGCCGCCGATTATCGATCGAGCAGCGTTCTTTGGGGAGATCCAGATTGCGGGAGCGCAGGTCTCGCCGGACGGGCAGTATCTCTCATTCCTCAAACCCTACAAGGGAACCCGTAACATCTGGGTGAAGAAGGCGAACGAGCCGTTCAGCGCAGCGCGGCCCATGAGCCATGAAGCGACGCGGCCCGTGCGGCAGTATTTCTGGAGTCGCGATTCGAAGTACCTGCTCTACGCGCAGGATGCGGGCGGGGACGAGAATTTCAACGTGTATGCCATCGATCCAACGCAGGCGGCCGACGAGGCGACGGGCACGCCACCGACGCGCGCGCTGACGAGCTACAAGGGTGTGCGGACGATGATCTACGCCGCGCCAAAGGCCAAGCCCGACACACTCTACATCGGGCTGAACGACCGAGACGCCAAGTGGCACGACCTGTATGAGCTTTCGATCTCAACAGGCGAAAAGAAGCTCGTAAAACAGAACACTGAAGAGATTGCCGGATGGGACTTCGACAATGATGGAAATCTGCGCATTGCCGAGCGCACGAACAAAGCCGGGGATACGGAAATTCTGCGTGTAGAGCCGGACGGTTTCAAGCTGATCTACAGCTGCACGGTATTGGAATCGTGTGGTGTGGAGGGCTTTGATGCGCAGAACAAGCAGGTCTACCTGGTAACAAACAAAGGTGACGTGGACCTGACCGAAATTGAGACGCTGGATCCGGCGTCGGGCACCACGAAGAAGTATGAGAGCGACCCGGAGAATCGCGTGGATGTTCAGGGACTGCTGCAGTCAGACGTTGACTACCACGTTTTCTTCACTCGCTATGAAGATGATCGCTCGCGGTTCTATTTCAAGGACAAGGCGTTTGAGAGCGAATACAAGTGGCTGCAGTCGAAACTACTAGGTAAAGAGATCGACTTCGGCGCGCGCTCGAAAGACGAGAACATCTGGATCGTGAACGCGACGAGCGATACGGAACCCGGCGAGACGTACGTCTGGAATCGCAAGGCAAAGAAGCTGGACCTGCAGTACCGGATCCGCGAGGAGTTGCCGCGCGAGTCTTTGTCGGAGCGGAAGCCGTACCAGTTCAAGTCATCCGACGGATTGGAGATTCACGGCTATCTGACGTTGCCTAAAGGCCTGCCGGCCAGAAATCTTCCACTTGTGGTGTTTCCGCATGGCGGACCGTGGGGGCGCGATTCCTGGGGCTACGACACGTTTGCGCAGTTCCTTTCGAATCGAGGATATGCCGTGTTGCAGCCGAATTTCCGCGCATCCACCGGTTACGGCAAGAAGTTTCTCAACGCCGGAAATGGCGAGTGGGGACGGAAGATGCAGGATGACCTTACATGGGGTGTGAAGGCGCTGGTTGCAGACGGCACGGTCGACCCAAAGCGCGTGGGCATCTTCGGGGGCTCTTACGGCGGGTATGCAACTTTGGCAGGTGTGGCGTTTACGCCAGACGTGTACGCAGCGGCTGTAGCATATGTAGCGCCCTCGAATCTGATCACACTGCTCGATGCGATTCCGCCCTACTGGGAAGCTGGCCGCAAACAGATGTACACGCGCATGGCCGATCCCACAACGCCAGAGGGCAAGGCGCTGTTGGTTGCAGAGTCGCCGTTAACGAAAGCGAAGAGCATCGTCACGCCACTGATGGTAGTGCAGGGCAAGAACGATCCCCGAGTCAATGTTCGCGAGAGCAACCAGATCGTTGCGGCGGTACGCGACAACGGCAAGCCGGTGGAATATCTGGTGGCCCCGGATGAGGGACACGGTTTCGCCAGGCCCATCAACAATCTCGCGATGGTGACGGCGATCGAGCAGTTTTTCCCGAAATATCTGGGCGGGCGTTCCCAGAAAGAGGTGCCTGCCGATGTGGAGGCGAGACTGAAGGAACTCATCGTAGATCCGAAGACGGTAAGCGGCGAGGTGACGCTGAAGGGCGCACTGGGATCCGACGCGAAGTAGGATTACTCGGCATCGATCCGGGCGGATCGCTTTGGCGTTCCGCCCGTCGCGTTTTCAGCAGTTCCTTCCAGGCTCAACTGAAGAGCGCATCATCCCACGATTGCGGCTCGTTCCACGTCGGTGTGGGTTCGAAGTAGCCGGTGCCAGGCTTCAGGTGGCGCTTCAACTCGTCTTCATTCAAAGTAATTCCGAGGCCAGGCGTCTCCGGAACTTTGATGAAGCCCTTGTTGACAATCGGTTTCTCGATACCTGTTACCAGGTTCTCCCAGAAGGGCACATCCAGGGAATGGTTTTCCAATGCAAGAAAGTTCCGGGTCGCAGCTGCGCAGTGCACATTGGCCATGCAACTGACCGGGGTACCCGCAAAGTGCATCGCCATCGGTACGCCGTTTTGGAAGGCCATGTCACCGATCCTGTGTGTCTGGAGGATGCCGCCCGACGTAGCGAGATCGGGATGAATCTTGTCGACCGCGTGCTCCTTGCAGAGCTTCTCGAAATCTTCGTAGCGATAGATGTCTTCGCCCGTTAGCGTGGGCGTTGGGCTCTCCGCGGTAATTTCTTTCAGAAGGTCTGTATAGTACCAGGGGATTACGTCTTCCATCCACTCGAGGTTGAACTTCTCAAATGCCTTGCCAAGCCGGATAACGGACTTCACGCCGATGTGGCCGAGATGGTCCATTGACAGCGGCATGTCATAACCGATGTTCTCGCGTACAGCAGCGACGTATTCGCAGAGCCGATCGATACCCTTGTCTGTCACCTCTGTTGCCATGAACGGGTGCGGCTGGTTGCGCAATTCCCACTTGCTCATGCCGGCGGGTTGCATCACGGTGCCGGGGATGTTCTCGAGCACGTTGATGCCGAGGTCCATCTTCATCCATGTCAGGCCCATCGCTTTGCGCTCTTTGGCACGACGCCCATACTCCGCGGGGTCCTCGGACTCTGTGGTGTCCGCGTAGATGCGTATTTCGTCACGCCATTTGCCGCCGAGCATCTGGTAGACCGGGATGTTGTACACCTTCCCTGCAATGTCCCACAGGGCCATCTCGACCGCGCACACTCCCCCGGCCTGGCGTGCGTTTCCGCCGAACTGAGCGATTTTCTGGAAGAGATAGTCGATACGGAGCGGATTCTCGCCGAGCAATCGGCTCTTGAGCACCATGGCATATTGGGGTCCTGCGATGTCGCGGACTTCACCCAGACCGTAGACGCCTTGATTTGTATCGATGCGAATCAGCACGCATGGACTGGGGCCGGGCTTCACGATCACCGCATAGCGCATATCCGTGATCTTCAGGTCCGACGGGCTCGATGCGAGATTCACGTTTCTGATTTCAGGTTCAGCTTCGGCAACACGTGCGACCGCTCCGCCCGCCAGAATGGCAAACGATGACTTCAGGATGTTGCGCCGATTCCATTTGCTGCCGGATTGGCCCTGCATTCTGTTGTTCCTCTCAAGTTAGAAAGTTCGGAAAGGCAATCTTACGCGAGTGTGCGAATGCCGTCAGGTTTGTATGCGGGTATTTAGTCCCCTTTGGATTGTTTCGCCTTCGCAAGCAGAGCGTTGAATTCGTCGCGCGGCATTTTCAGCTTCTCAGGATGCTTATCGATCCAATTCGCGAAAGCATCATATTTCGCAGAATTCCAGCCGCCCTCGAACTGCGCGCCGTTTTTGCCCTGCTTATTCAGCTCGAAGTTGAATTCGTCGGTCAGCTTTGTAAACTCGGCTGCGTTGATGGCGTCTTCGGCAAGGATGGCCGGTACAAACAGCACGCCTTCGGGTTTTGCGAGGACCAGGTCACCTGGGAGTACAACCGCTCTCCCAATCCGGATTGGCGCGTTGATGGACGTCAGGGTCATGTCGGCCCATGCGGAAGGATCGTACCCGCGATAGAAGCCGTTGAAGTTGGGAATTTCTCGGTTCTCTTCCTGGTCGCGAATTCCGGCGTCGAAGACAAACCCTGTGTGCGTGTGCGCTGCCACCGCGTTGCCGAGGTTCGAGCCAATGAGTGTGCCTTCGATGACCTTTCCGAAGCCGTCGGCAACGTAGACGTCACCCTCTTGCAGTTCGGCGATAGGCCAGCTATTCGAGTCGCCCACTCTCGCCTCTGCCTTGCCTTCAGCTTTGATTGCCTTCACCATGTCGGGGCGGGTGGGCATGTACTGCGCTGTGAGTGCACGCCCTGCAAAGGGCTTTTCGATGTGGAGTGCCTGCCATCCGGCGTCGAACTGGTTGCGATAGCCGTGAGAACGGACAAACTCCCACACATCCTCGATGGTCGCGGCGGCCGCGCGCTTTAAGAGTTGGTCCGGTAACTTCGGACGTCCATCGGCGAAGCGCTCGCCTTTCCAGTCTGACGTATAAAAGAGAATCTGATCGTGTGTCATCTTGACCTGGCTGAATGCAGGCACCGCACACAAAAATACGCAGGCAAGAACAACTAGTCCTATGCGTCTCATACGAGGGTCCTCGAAATTGTTGTCCACCGATAGCCTGACCGTCACTCTTCCACACTGCCGGTTCAGCCTCGGGGGAATGCTCGTGAGCCATTCGCAGGCAATTGTATTGGGTCGAGCGGAGACCCTGGTCAGCCTTGCCTGGGTCGGCGAAGGATTATTCGTGCGGTGCGCGGACGAAAACATTCTGCGGCTGCGCGAGGACAATCACAGGCCCGGACTGCCGGTGCATGAGGCAGTCTGGGCAGAGATCCGCGCCATGTGAGATTGGGAGATCTCAGGATGCGAGTTGCAGGATGAGGTGTGATCCAGTCCCAGGTCTCAGAATCGAAACCTGGGCACCGGGGGCTGCGAAGAAAACGCAACCTACATCTTGCGGAAAGTCTCCGACATCGTTGAGGGTGATGGGGCCGGCGTGACGTCGGTCTCGGTGATTGTCTTCCCATCCTGGCTAAGCTCAAACGTGTTCTCGCGTCGCACTGTGCCCTTGTCGTCTTTGTAGGTCACCTTGAGGGTGTGCGGATCCGCAAGCTTCAGTGACATTGATCCCCCACCGAACTTTGTCTCAGTGCCATCAAGTTT
>Ga0068855_100003195_pt1 | contig 20071 bp, 15 predicted proteins | sample KBSCornC52_FD_66592 | JGI IMG/M metagenome (GOLD analysis project Ga0068855, IMG submission 66592) | Corn rhizosphere microbial communities from Kellogg Biological Station, Michigan, USA - KBS Corn C5-2 | ecosystem: Host-associated > Plants > Roots > Rhizosphere > Soil ...
GCGATGACCGACAAGCCACTGTTTCTGATGACCGATGCCCGCCATTTCGGGGTGACCTACCAGATCAATCCCTGGATGCGGCCCGATGCCTGGAAGGCCGATCCCGCCGCATTGACCGCTGCCGCCGCAAAAAGCGCGTCCGCCCTGCGCGGCGAATTGGAAAAGGCCGGCGCGCGCGTCGAAATCGTCGCCGCGGTCGAAGATCTGCCCGACCTGGTTTTCCCCGCCAATGCCGCGATCGTGCTGGACGGGCGCGCGCTGGTGGCGCGCTTTCGCCATCCCGAACGCCAGGGCGAAGAGGCAGTGTTTCGCGATGCGTTTCTGGCGCTGAAGGCACGCGGCTTGCTCAGTGAGGTGATCGAGTTGCCGGACGGCGTCTTGCAGGAAGGCGCGGGCGATTGCATCTGGGACAAGGATCGCGGCTTCTTCTGGGCCGGTTACGGACAGCGTTCCACCGCCAATTCTCTTGCCGTGATCGAAACGGTGTTCGGCCAGCATGTGGTGGGGCTCGAACTGGCGACCGACCGCTTCTATCATCTGGACACCTGCTTCTGTCCCTTGGCCGGTGGGCGGGTGCTTTATTATCCCCCGGCCTTCACGCCCGAGAGCCTGGCCATAATCCGCAGCCATGTGCGCAAGGAAGACCGGATCGAAGCGACGGACGAGGAGGCGGCAGCCTTTTGCGTCAATGCCGTCAATATCGGCCGTCATATCGTGATGGCGAAGGCGCCCGAATCCCTGCGCACCAAGCTGCGCGCGCTGGGCTACAGCATGGCCGAAGTCGATCTGGCGCCGTTCATTCTTTCGGGCGGCGGGGCTTATTGCATGACCCTGCGCCTGGACCGGCAGAGCGGGAACCAAGCCGCGATGCGCGCGGCGGAATGAGGACATCATGAATCACTTCGCGCCACGGACGTTGCAGAGCGCCGAGGATTTCATCGCCCGGGAAACCGAATTCGGCGCGATGAATTACAGGCCCCTGGATGTGGTGCTGCGGCGTGGCGAAGGTGTTTATGTCTGGGATGTGGACGGGCGGCGTTATATGGATTGCCTGTCGGCCTATTCCGCTGTCAATCAGGGCCATTGCCATCCGCGCATCCTGGCGGCGCTCACCGAGCAGGCGTCCCGCCTGACATTGACGTCGCGGGCCTTCCGCAACGACCAGCTGGCGCTGTTTTACGAAGAAGTCTGCGCGCTCACCCGGGCGCACAAGGTGCTGCCGATGAATTCCGGCGCCGAAGCGGTGGAAAGTGCCCTGAAACTGGCCCGCAAATGGGGTTATGCAGTGAAGGGTGTGCCGGCGGGCCAAGCCGAGATCATCGTCTGCGCCAACAATTTCCATGGCCGTACCATCACCATCGTGGGCTTCTCCAGCGATCCTGGCTCGCGCGAAGGCTTCGGGCCTTTCTCGGCGGGCTTCAAGATGGTGCCGTTCGGCGACAGCGCCGCGCTGGAAGCGGCGATTACACCCAACACCGTGGCCTTCCTGGTCGAACCGATCCAGGGCGAGGCGGGCGTGATCATTCCCCCGCCCGGATACCTAAAAAAAGCGCGCGAGCTCTGCACCCGCAACAATGTTCTGTTCATCCTGGACGAAATCCAGACGGGCCTGGGCCGCACCGGCAAGCTCCTGGCCGAAGAACATGACGGGGTGGAAGCGGACCTTACCATCATCGGCAAGGCGCTGGCCGGTGGCTTCTATCCGGTCTCGGCGGTGCTCTCGAACAATGAGGCGATGAGCGTACTGCATCCGGGCGAGCATGGCTCGACCTTTGGCGGCAATCCGCTCGCCTGCGCGGTGGCGCGAATGGCGCTGAAAGTCCTGGTCGAAGAAGGCATGATCGAGAATGCGGCGCGGGTGGGCGAACGGCTGAAACGCAATCTGGAAGCGATCCGCTCCAATATGGTGAAGGAAGTGCGCGGAGTGGGCCTGATGCTGGCGGTCGAGCTGGATCCCGAAATGGGCGGGGCGCGGCCGGTCTGCGAGGCGTTGCAGGCACGGGGACTTCTGGCCAAGGAGACGCACGACCACACCATCCGGATTGCGCCGCCGTTGATCTTGACGGACGAACAGGCCGACTGGATCGGCGATCAGTTCAAAGCCGTGCTGGCGTGAACCTGGCCGGTCCCATTGCGGCGCGTTCGGGTATAAATACGCCCATGTCCGCATCTGCGACCTGGGATCTTCTGGATGCCGGAAAATATCGCGACGAGCGCGAGGCCGTCGCCGCGCTGCTGGCCACGCAGCCTTTGCCGGCCGCCCTGCGAGCGTCAGTCAAGGACACCGCGATCGGCCTGGTTCGCCGGGCGCGCGAGATCACCCGCCGCCAGGGTCTGGTGGAAAGCTTTCTGGCGGAATTTTCCCTCAACACCCAGGAGGGCTTGGCGCTGATGGGCCTGGCGGAAGCTTTGCTCCGCACGCCCGACACCGCGACCCGTGACCGGCTGATCGCTGAGAAGATCGCCGCCGCCGACTGGGCCGCGCATCTGGGCCAGTCCGACAATCTGTTCGTGAACGCATCGACCTGGGGCCTGATGCTGACGGGCCGCTGGGTGGAGATCGACGAAAGCGCCGATGGTCCCGGCGTGATCCGGCGTCTGGCACTTCGCGTGGGCGAGCCCATCGTCCGCACGGCGGTGGCCCAGGCGATCCGCATCATGGGCGAACAATTCGTGCTGGGCCGCACCATCGAAGCGGCGCTGGCGCGGGCGGCGCGCGAAAAACTTCTGTGCTCGTTCGACATGCTGGGCGAGGGGGCCCGGACCGAAGCGGACGCGGCGCGCTATGAGCAGGCCTATGCCGATGCCATTGCGGCGATCGGTCGGGCCAAAACGAAAAATGACGGGCCGGAAAGAGGCCACGGCATTTCGGTGAAATTGTCGGCGCTGTCGCCCCGCTATGAAGCGACCCAGGAACAGCGGGTCTGGGATGAACTCTATCCCCGCCTGTTGCGTCTTGCGGGCCTGGCGGCAGAGGCCGACATCAATTTCACCTTGGATGCCGAGGAGGCCGACCGGCTGGTCCTGTCGCTGAAGCTGCTGGACCGCCTGGCGCGGGAAGAGGTTCTGGGATCGTGGCGCGGGCTGGGCCTGGCGGTGCAGGCTTATCAGAAGCGCGCGCCGGAGGTCATCGCCCATCTGGCGGCGCTGGCGCGGGACAGTGGTCGCCGCCTGATGGTGCGCCTGGTCAAGGGCGCCTATTGGGACAGCGAGATCAAGCGGGCACAGGTGGGCGGACGGCCAGGCTATCCTGTATTCACCACCAAGCCGGCGACGGATCTGTCCTATCTGGTCTGCGCCCGGGCCTTGATCGATGCCGCGCCGCATCTCTACGGCCAGTTTGCGACCCACAACGCCCACACGCTGGCTGCCGTGCGTGGCATGGCGGGGAATGTGGGCATCGAGCATCAGCGCCTGCACGGCATGGGCGAAGTGCTTTACGAAGCGGCAGAGGAGCAGTTCGGACCTTTGTCGTTGCGCACCTATGCGCCGGTCGGCGCGCATGAGGACCTTTTGCCTTATCTGGTGCGGCGGCTTTTGGAAAATGGCGCCAACACCAGTTTCGTCCATCTGCTCCTGCACGATGAAACGCCGCCGGAAAAGGTCGCTGTCGATCCGGTCGCGCTGGTGGAAGCGCAATCCGGTCCCCATCCGCGCATTCCCCTGCCGCGCGACATGTATGGCGACCGCCGCAACAGCGAGGGGCTTGATCTTTCCATCGATCCCTTGCGCGAGGATTTGCGTGCTGGTCTGGCGGCCCTGCGGCCCGGCGATGGACGCCCGATCATAAGCGGCGTGCCGCTGGCCGAAGGATCGCCTGAGACCGTGCGCAACCCCTTGGATCTTTCCCAGATCGGGCAGAGCGCCGAAGCCGGCAAAGCCCAGATCGAGTCCGCGTTCGCCGCGGCCGCCCGTGCCCAGCCGAAATGGGATGCACGGGGTGGCGCGGCGCGCGCCCAGATATTGCGCGACATGGCCGATGCGCTCGAAGCCAATCGCGGCCGCCTGATCGCGCTGGCGGTGCGCGAAGCGGGTAAGACCTGGCCCGATGCCATCGGCGAAGTGCGGGAAGCCGCCGATTTCTGCCGCTATTATGCCTTGCTGGCGGAGCGCGATTTTGGAACGCCGGCAACCCTGAAAGGCCCCGCCGGCGAAACCAATGCGCTGGAGCTGCACGGGCGCGGTGTCTTTGCCTGCATCTCGCCGTGGAATTTTCCACTGGCCATTTTCACCGGTCAGATCGCGGCCGCGCTGGCGGCCGGCAACACGGTGCTGGCCAAGCCGGCCGAACAGACACCGCTGATCGCCGCCGAAGCTGTGCGGCTGTTCCTCGGCGCGGGCTTGCCCCCGGACGTGCTGCATCTGGTGCCGGGACGAGGCGAAACGGTCGGTGCGGCGCTGTGCGCTCATCCCAAGCTGGCGGGGATCGCCTTTACCGGCGGCACCGACACTGCGCGCGCCATCAACCGGGTTCTGGCGGCGCGAAACGGAGCGCTCCTTCCCTTGATCGCAGAAACCGGCGGACTCAACGCCATGTTCGTGGACACCACGGCCCAGCGCGAACAGGTGATCGATGACGTGATCCTGTCGGCTTTCGGCTCGGCGGGGCAGCGATGCTCGGCGCTCCGGCTCTTGTTCCTGCCGGAGGAAACGGCGGACGCGATGATCGAGGGTCTGAAGGGCGCGATGGACATTCTGACTGTGGGTGATCCGTCCGACTTCGCGACAGATGTCGGGCCGGTGATCGACAGCGAAGCGCGCGCGGCGCTGGACAAGCATCTGGTCCATCTGAAAACCACGGCGAAGATTCTCAAGGAAGCCAAACCCGTCATCGCGGGCCCGCTTCTGTTCGGACCGGTGATGGCGGAAATCGCGCTGGCGCAACTTCCAGACCGGGAGGTCTTTGGGCCCATCCTGCACGTGGTGCGCTACAAGAACGACGAGTTGGAACAGGCCGGGCGCGCCTTGGCCGAAAAAGGCTATGGCCTGACATTGGGCATTCATTCGCGCTTGGCGAGTTTCGTCACGCGGGTGCGGGCGCTGGTCCCGGCTGGCAACATTTACGTCAACCGCTCGATCATCGGCGCGGTGGTCGGCGTGCAGCCTTTCGGCGGCGAAGGCCTGTCCGGCACCGGTCCCAAGGCCGGCGGGCCCCACGCGCTTGGCCGCTATGCCGTGGAGCGCGCCGTCAGCGTGAATATCGCGGCACAGGGCGGCGATCCGGCGCTGCTGAATCTCTGACGCATTCCTAGCGGGGAATTTCCACCGCCATCGCCGTGGCTTCCCCGCCGCCGATGCAGAGGCTGGCGATGCCGCGCTTCAATCCCTTTGTTTTCAATGCGGATATCAACGTGGCGAGGATGCGCGCGCCCGATGCGCCGATGGGATGACCCAGAGCGCAGGCGCCGCCATGCACATTGATGCGGTCCGGCGTGATATCGAGTTCGCGCATCGCCACCAAGGCCACCACCGCAAAAGCTTCGTTGATTTCGAACAGATCGACATCGCTTGCGCGCCAGCCGATGCGGTCCAGCAGCTTGCGCACGGCGAAGACCGGCGCGGTGGTGAACAGCGCGGGCGCCTGGGCGTGCGTGGCGTGACCGACGATGCGGGCAATGGGCGCGGCCCTGGCCAGGCTCTCCCGCGTGAGAACCAGCGCCGCTGCGCCATCGGAAATGGAGGCGGAGGAAGCGGCGGTGATGGTGCCGTCCGGCGCGAAAGCGGGCTTGAGTCCGGGAATCTTCTCCGGCTTGGCGCGGCCGGGCTGTTCGTCGACGCGGATGATCTCTTTGCCTGTCGTCACCGGCGTGATTTCGGCGTCGAAGGCGCCTGAGATCTGCGCCGCCCTGGCGCGTTCCAGCGAGCGCAAAGCATAAGCGTCCTGTTCGGCGCGGCCGATCTGATAGGCGCGCGCCGTGTCTTCGGCAAAGGCGCCCATGGGCTTGCCTTTGTCATAAGCATCTTCCAGCCCATCCAGCAGCATGGAATCCAATGCCGCGTCATGGCCGAAGCGGGCGCCCTTGCGATGCCGCGCCAGAAGATATGGCGCGTTGGTCATGCTTTCCATTCCGCCCGCCACGATGCAATCGGCGCTTTCAGCCTTCAGCATGTCGTGCGCCAGGATGGCCGCCTGCATGCCCGAGCCGCACATCTTGTTGATGGTGGTGGCGGGCACATCATCGCCAAGGCCCGCGCCTTTGGACGCCTGGCGCGCCGGGGCCTGGCCCTGGCCCGCGCCGAGCACGCAGCCCATGATGGCTTGATCGATGCCGGGCGCGCCCGCACGGGCGACGGCTTCGCGGATCGCGGCGGCACCCAGCTCATGCGCCTTCACATCGGCGAACACGCCCTGTAATCCGCCCATCGGCGTGCGGGCGAAGCCGGTGATCACAATAGGATCGCTCATGGACCATCCTTTTCCAGCGCGCGGGCGATCACCAGCCGCTGAATGTCGGACGTGCCTTCATAGATCTGGCACACCCGCACGTCGCGATAGATTTTGGCCACCCCGAATTCCTCCAGATAGCCATAGCCGCCCAGGGTCTGGATCGCGCCGGAGCATACGGTTTCGGCGGTTTCCGACGCCACCAGCTTGGCCATCGACGCTTCGGTGAGGGCGGGCAGGCCCGCGTCTTTGCGTGCCGCCGCATGCAGAACCAGCTGCTCCGCCGCTTTCAGCCGCGCCGACAGATCCGCCAGGCGAAAGCCCACCGCCTGATGCTCGATGATCAGCTTGCCGAAACTCTTGCGTTCTCGGGCATAGCGAATGGCGATGTCCAGCGCCGCGCGCGCCATGCCGATGCTCTGCGCCGCGACGCCGATACGGCCCGCTTCCAGATTGGCCAGCGCGATGGCATAGCCCTGTCCTTCCTCGCCGAGCCTCAGATCGCCTTCCAGCGCCAGATTGTCGAAGCGGAGCGCGCAGGTGTCGGACGCGGCTTGGCCCAGCTTATGCTCCACCTTGTCGACATGGTAACCGGGGCGGTCGGTGGGAATGAGAAATGCGCTGATGCCGCGCTTGCCCTTGTCGGGATCGGTCACCGCGAAGGCGAGGGTGAGGCCCGCGGTCTTGCCCGAGGAGATGAATTGCTTGGTGCCGTTCAGCACATAGCCATTGCCCTGGCGTGTGGCGCGGCTCTTGATCGCACCCGCATCCGACCCCGCATCGGCTTCGGTCAGCGCGAAGGCGCCGATGGTCTTGCCCGATACCAGGCCGGGCAGGAAACGCGCGCGCTGGGCCTCGCTGCCGCTCCGTACCAGGCCGGAGGCAACCAGGCTGTTCTGCACGCTGACGATGGTGGAAAGCGGGCCGTCCGCCGCCGCCAGCTCGATAAGCGATATCGCATAGGAGACGGTGTCGGCGCCGGTGCCGCCCATTTCTTCCGGCACCACCATGCCCATCAGGCCCAGGGACGCCAGTTCCTCGAACAATTCGCGAGGATAGCCGCCCGCCTTCTCGAAATCCCGCGCCTTGGGACGAATGCGCTCCTGTGCAAAAGCGCGCACGGAATCCTGAATGGCTTGTTGGGTTTCGTTCAGAAGCATGAGCACCTCGCTACGCCAAAGCTTAATCCCGTTTGCGGGCCCGCTTCCATGTCAGATCGGCAGACGGGTCGTGTTCTTCACGCATTTCAGGGCGAAATGGGAATGGACTTCCGCCACGCCGGGAAAATGCAGCAGCACCTTCTTCAAAAGTTGCTCGTAAGCATCGATGCTGCCCACCACCATGCGCACGGCATAATCGCTTTCGCCGCCCATGCTGAAACATTCCACGATTTCCGGCCGCTCCTGCGCCGCCTGCTCGAAGGCGTTCAGTGTGTCTTCGTCATGGGCTTTTAGGCGGATATTGGCCAGCACGGTGACGCTGAGGCCCATCACCTCTGGGTTCAGGATCACGGCCCGTTCGCGAATGGCGCCCGTTTCCTCCAGCTGTTTCACCCGCCGCCAGCAGGGCGTGTGCGACAGGCCCACAGCCTGCGCCAGATCCACCATCGAGATGCCCGGCTTATCTTGGAGATTTCGCAAAATTTTCAGATCGATATCATCCATGGAATGTCGTCCTAAGATTTATTGATCTTGAGGAAGGATATTCCAAAATATGGCCATAGGCAGCAAAAAAAGCAATTTTTATCCCGGCCCGTCATGACACCCTTATTGGCGCTGTTCGTTTAGACACCAAACGCGTGGGGTCGCTGCCGTGTGTCCTTTCGATCTTTATATTCCCGAACCGTCCGCCCGGCCGGGCGACAAGCCCGACTTCAGCCATCTGGTGATCCCGCCTGCCGGCGCCTTGTCGCGCCCGGAGTCGGATGCCGCCGCGTCCTCGGAAATTTTTCGCGAAACCGCCCATGGACTGGTCCGGGTACTGGACGATCAGAGCCGGGCCGTCGGTCCCTGGGCGCCCAAAATCGCGCCGGAGCATCTGCGCCAGGGTCTGCGCGCCATGATGCTGACCCGGGCTTTCGAAGACCGGATGTTCCGCTCCCATCGCCAGGGCAAGACCAGTTTCTTCATGAAATCCACCGGCGAAGAAGCCATCGGCGCCGCCCAGTCGATGGTGCTGGGGCCGCGCGACATGTGCTTTCCCACCTATCGCGTGCTGTCCTGGTTGATGGCGCGGGATTATCCGCTCACCGATCTGGTCAATCAGATTTTCTCCAACGAAAAAGATCCGCTCAAAGGCCGACAGCTCCCCATCCTCTATTCGGCGCGCCGCTATGGCTTCTATTCGCTGTCCGGCAATCTCGGCAGCCGTTTCGGTCATGCGGTGGGCTGGGCGATGGCCAGTGCCTATAGGCGGGACGACAGCCTGGCCCTGGCCTATATCGGCGAAGGCTCGACCGCTGAAGGCGATTTCCACGAAGCGCTGACCTTCGCTTCGGTCTATCACGCGCCGGTCATTCTCTGCGTCACCAACAATCAATGGGCGATCTCGTCCTATGCCGGCATCGCGGGCGCGGACGAGGCCACCTTCGCCGCCAAGGCTGCCGGTTACGGCCTGCCGGGGCTTCGGGTGGACGGCAATGATTTTCTGGCGGTATGGGCGGCGACGGAATGGGCGGTGGCCCGCGCCCGCGCCAATCTCGGCGCCACCCTGATCGAATTCTTCACCTATCGCGTGGCGGCCCATTCCACCAGCGACGATCCCACCCGCTACCGGCCCGCCGAAGAAGCGTTGAACTGGCCGCTGGGCGATCCCATCCAGCGGCTTAAGGCTTATCTTTCCGGTCTGGGTGAATGGGATGACGCGCGCCATACCCAGTGCGAGGCGGAACTGACCGAAACCGTGCGCAACGCCGCCAAGGCGGGCGAGGCGGTGGGCACCCTGGGCAAATCCAAGCCGCCGGTTTCCGAAATGTTCGAAGGCGTGTTTGAGGCGCCGGACTGGCGCGCGCGCGAGCAGCGCGGCGAGCTGGGAGTCTGACCATGGCCACCATGTCCATGATCCAGGCGCTCAACTCCGCCCTCGATGTGAAGCTGAGCCAGGATCCCGATGTCCTGATCTTCGGCGAAGATGTGGGCTATTTCGGGGGCGTCTTTCGCGTCACCGAGGGTCTTCAGAAGAAGCATGGCGAAAAACGCTGCTTCGACACGCCGATCTCCGAAGGCGGCATCATCGCCACCGCCATCGGCATGGGCGCCTATGGCCTCAGACCCGTGGCCGAGATCCAGTTCGCCGATTACATCCTGCCGGCTTTCGATCAGCTTGTGTCCGAAGCGGCGCGGCTTCGCTATCGCTCGGGCGGCGAGTTCTGGGCGCCCATCACCGTGCGCGCGCCCTATGGCGGCGGTATTTTCGGCGGCCAGACCCACAGCCAAAGCCCCGAAGCACTGTTCGCCCATGTCACGGGGCTCTGCACCGTCATTCCATCCAACCCCTATGACGCCAAGGGCCTTCTGATCGCCGCCATCGAAAGCAATGATCCGGTGATCTTTCTGGAGCCCAAGCGCATCTATAACGGCCCGTTCGACGGCCATCACGACCGCCAGGTGAAGACCTGGGCCACCCATCCGCTCTCGGATGTGCCGGAAGGCCATTATGTCGTGCCGCTGGGCAAGGCGGCGACGGTGCGCGAAGGCCGCGCCGTCACGGTGCTGGCCTATGGCACCATGGTGCATGTCGCCAATGCGGCGATTGAAGAAGCGGGCATCGATGCCGAATTGATCGACCTGCGCTCCATCGTGCCCCTGGATGTCGAAACCATCGTGGCATCGGTGGCGAAGACCGGGCGTTGTGTGATCGTGCATGAAGCCTCGCGCTTTGCCGGCTTCGGCTCGGAATTGTCGGCGCTGGTGCAGGAACGTTGCTTCTTCCATCTCAAAAGCCCGATCCGGCGCGTGACCGGCTGGGATACGCCCTATCCGCACGCCTTTGAATGGGACTATTTTCCAGGACCGGCGCGGGTGGCCAAAGCGCTGAAAGAGGCGATGGAGGATTAGGATGGGCCGCTACCTGTTCCGTCTCCCCGATATCGGTGAAGGCGTCGCCGAAGCCGAGATCACCGCCTGGCATGTAAAGCCGGGCGATCGCATCGCCGAAGATGGCCCATTGCTGGATGTAATGACCGACAAGGCCACGGTGGACATGACCTCGCCGGTGGAAGGCACGGTGACGGCGATCCATGGCGAGGTGGGCAGTATGGCCCCGGTCGGCGCGGTGCTGGTGGAGTTGGATGTGGCGGGTGAAACCGCCCCCGAAAAACCGGCCGAGAAACCCGCCGACGTGAAACAGGCCAAGGCGGAACAGGATGTCGCGCAAAATGCCCGCGTGGCAGAGACGCCGCTTGCGCCACCGGCCGCCCCGGCAAGTCCTCTCAATCCCGATCCCACCGCTTCGCCCGCCACGCGGCGGCGCGCCCGGGAATGGGGCATCCGGCTGGAAGATGTGCGGGGCACCGGCCCCAGGGGACGCATTCTGGTGGAGGATCTGGAGCGGCTGCGCAGCGGCGCGGGCGCCGCACCGCACGGCGTTGCACCCCGCGATGCCGTCGAAGAGATCAAGCTGGTGGGAATGCGCCGCAAGATCGCCGACCGGATGGCGCAGTCCAAGCGGCAGATTCCGCATTTTGCTTATGTCGAGGAATTCGACCTCACCGAATTGGAAGGCCTGCGCGCTGAACTCAATGCCGGGCGCAAGGACGGCCAGCCCAAGCTGACTTTGCTGCCTTTCTTCATGCAGGCTATGATCCGGCTTCTTCCGGAATTTCCCAGCATCAATGCGCATTACGATGAAGCCGCCGGGATCCTGAAACGCTATGCCGGCATTCATATCGGCATCGCCACGCAGACCCAAAATGGCCTGATGGTGCCGGTGGTCCGTCATGCCGAAACCCGCGACCTGTGGGATTGTGCCCGCGAGCTTGCCCGGGTGACGGAAGCGGCGCGGAACGGCAGCGCTTCGCGCGAGGAGCTGTCTGGATCGACGATCACCTTGACCAGCCTGGGCGCGATGGGCGGCATTGCCGCCACCCCCATCATCAACCATCCCGAAGTCGCCATCATCGGCCCCAACAAGTTGGCCGAACGGCCGGTGATTGAAGGCGCGTTTCTGGCCCGGCGCAAGGTGATGAATCTCTCCTCTTCGTTCGACCATCGCATCGTGGACGGCTATGATGCGGCCAGCTTCATCCAGCGCCTCAAGCGCCTGATGGAGCGTCCCGCATTGATCTTTATCGACGGTGCCCATTGACCAAGCCACCCGACCAGCAACCGGCGATCCGCGTGACGGCCATGCCGGCAGACGCCAATTTCTATGGCGATATTTTCGGCGGCTGGCTGATGAGCATGATGGATTTGGCGGCGGGCAATGTCGCGTCGCGGCAAAGCGCTGGCCGCGCCGTGACGGTGGCGGTGGACGCGGTCGCCTTTCATCATCCCGTGCATGTGGGGGACGAGGTTTCGGTCTATGCCAAGGTGACATCGGTAGGCCGCACCTCGATGAAGATCGCGGTGGAAGCCTGGCAACGCGATCGCGACAGCGACCGCAGCGCCAAGGTGACGGAAGCCTGCTTCACCTTTGTCGCCATCGACGAGGATCGCAAGCCCCGCCCCGTGCATAAGGACGTGCGGAAGGAGACGATATGAGCGGACAATTGGATTTCGGGCTTGGCGAAACCGCCGAGATGATACGCGAGACGGTGCGCCGCTTTACGTCGGAAAAGATCACGCCCATCGCCAATGAGATCGACGCCACCAACAAATTCCCCCGGCATTTGTGGCCCGAGATGGGCGCCCTGGGCCTGCATGGCATCACGGTGGAAGAAGAAGCCGGCGGACTGGGAATGGGCTATCTCGAGCATGCCGTGGCGATGGAGGAAATTTCCCGCGGCTCCGCTTCGGTGGGGTTGAGCTATGGCGCCCATTCCAATCTCTGCATCAACCAGCTGCGCCGCTGGGGCAGTCCGGAACAGAAGCAGCGCTATCTGCCCAAGCTGATTTCCGGCGAGCATGTGGGATCCCTGGCCATGTCGGAAGCAGGATCCGGCTCCGACGTGGTCTCCATGCGGCTGAAGGCCGAGAAGAAGGGCAATGACCGTTATGTCCTCAACGGCACCAAATTCTGGATCACCAATGCGCCGGAAGCCGATGTGCTGGTGGTCTATGCCAAGACCGACATGAATGCGGGACCGAAAGGCATCACCGCTTTCCTGATCGAAAAGCAGATGAAAGGCTTCTCCACCTCCCAGAAGCTGGACAAGATGGGCATGCGCGGCAGCGATACCGGCGAGCTGGTATTCCAGGATTGTGAAGTTCCGGCGGAAGCGGTGATGGGCGGCGAGGGCAATGGCGTCAAGATCCTGATGTCCGGTCTCGATTATGAGCGGGTGGTGCTGTCGGCGGGGCCGCTTGGCATCATGCAGGCCTGTCTCGATGTGGTTCTCCCTTATGTGCGCGAGCGCAAGCAGTTCGGCCAGCCCATCGGCAATTTCCAGCTGATGCAGGCCAAGGTTGCCGACATGTATGTGGCGCTGAATTCCGCCCGCGCCTATGTCTATGCGGTGGCGCGGGCTTGCGACCGGGGCCGGACCACGCGCTTCGATGCTGCGGGCGCGATCCTGCTGGCGTCGGAAAATGCGGTGAAGACTTCATTGGAAGCGATCCAGGCGTTGGGCGGCGCGGGCTATACCAAGGACTGGCCGGTGGAACGCTTCCTGCGCGACGCAAAGCTTTACGACATCGGGGCGGGCACCAATGAAATCCGCCGCTTCTTGATCGGGCGGGAGCTGATCGGCACATGACTGTCCTGCCGTCGCTGATCGACCGCCAGAGCGAGGCTTTCAGGACGAATGAGGCGCATAATCGCGCGCTGGCAGATGATTTAAGAGCGCGAACCGCCAAGGCTGCGCTGGGCGGCTCCGAATCCGCCCGCCAGAAGCACACGGCGCGCGGCAAGCTTCTGCCTCGCGAGCGGGTGAACCGGTTGCTCGATCCCGGTTCGCCTTTCCTGGAAATCGGCGCCTTGGCGGCGAACGGGCTTTACGGCGGCGAAGCGCCCGGCGCCGGGATCATCGCCGGCATCGGCCGGGTTATGGGCCGCGAGGTGATGATCGCGGCCAATGACGCCACCGTGAAGGGCGGCGCTTATTTTCCCATGACGGTGAAGAAGCATTTGCGGGCGCAGGAGATCGCGCAGCAGAACCGACTGCCCTGCCTCTATCTGGTGGACAGCGGCGGCGCCAACCTGCCGCATCAGGCGGAGGTGTTTCCCGACCGCGACCATTTCGGTCGCATCTTCTTCAACCAGGCGCAGATGTCCGCCGAAGGGATCGCCCAGATCGCCTGTGTGATGGGAAGCTGCACCGCGGGCGGCGCCTATGTCCCCGCCATGTCGGACGAAAGCATCATTGTGCGGGGGCAGGGGACCATCTTTCTCGCCGGTCCGCCCTTGGTGAAGGCGGCCACGGGCGAAGTGATTTCCGCCGAAGACCTGGGCGGCGCCGAGGTCCATGGCCGCAAATCCGGCGTGGTGGACCATGTCGCCGAGAATGACGAGCAGGCATTGCTGCTGCTGCGCCAGATCGTCGGCACCCTGGGCGTGGCGCGCAAGGCCGATGTCACGCTGGGCACCGTGCGCCCACCGAAATTCGATGCTGCCGATCTTTATGGAATTGTGCCGCGCGACGTGCGCGCGCCCTATGACGTCCGCGAAGTGATCGCCCGCATTGTCGATGGCTCCGACATGCATGAATTCAAGCCGCTTTACGGCTCGACCCTGGTCTGCGGCTTTGCCCATATCTGGGGCATGCCGGTCGCGATCCTGGCCAATAACGGCGTGCTGTTCTCGGAAAGCGCGCTCAAGGGCGCGCATTTCATCGAGCTGGCCTGCCAGCGCCGGATTCCGCTGTTGTTCCTGCAAAACGTCTCCGGCTTCATGGTGGGCGGCAAATACGAAGCCGGTGGGATCGCCAAGGACGGCGCCAAGCTGGTGACGGCGGTGGCCACCGCGACGGTACCCAAGATCACCGTCCTGATCGGCGGCAGTTTCGGTGCGGGCAATTACGGCATGTGCGGCCGCGCCTATTCGCCCCGCTTTCTTTTCACCTGGCCCAACAGCCGCATCAGCGTGATGGGCGGCGAGCAGGCGGCATCGGTGCTGGCCACCGTGCATCGCGATGCAGACCGCTGGACCAAAGAGGAAGCCGAAGCTTTCAAGGCTCCGGTGCGCCAGAAATATGAGGACGAAGGCAATCCCTATTACGCCACCGCCCGGCTCTGGGATGACGGCATTATCGATCCCGTGCAGACCCGCGACGTGCTGGGCCTGGCATTCGCCGCAACCTTGAACGCGCCGATCCCGGCCGGGCCTCGGTTCGGCCTGTTCCGCATGTGACGCCATGCTCGAAAGTCTCTTGATCGCCAATCGGGGTGAAATCGCCCGCCGCATTATTCGTACCGCCAAAAGGTTGGGCATCCGCACCATCGCCGTCCATTCCGAAGCGGACGCCGCAATGCCTTTCGTGCGGGAAGCCGATATGGCCGAGTGCATAGGTCCGGCGCCCGCGCGCGAAAGCTATCTCGATACCAAAAAGATCCTGGCGGCGGCGGCGAGGACGGGCGCACAAGCGATCCATCCGGGCTATGGCTTTTTGTCGGAGAATGCCGATTTCGCCGAAGTCGTGGCACGCGCGGGGCTGATCTGGGTGGGCGCGCCGCCTTCCGCAATCCGTGCCATGGGGCTTAAGGACGCCGCCAAGAAATTGATGCAGGACGCCGGCGTGCCGGTGACGCCCGGATATCTGGGTGAAGACCAGTCGCCGGAACATCTGAAAGCCGAAGCGGGGCGCGTCGGTTATCCGGTTTTGATCAAGGCGGTGGCCGGCGGTGGCGGCAAAGGCATGCGGCGGGTCGATGCGGCGGATGGCTTTACCGACGCCCTGGCCTCCTGCAAGCGCGAGGCCGCATCGGCCTTCGGCGATGACAGGGTCCTGATCGAAAAATACATCACCGCGCCGCGCCATATCGAAGTGCAGGTCTTCGGCGACCGTCATGGCAACATCGTGCATCTGTTCGAGCGCGACTGCTCCATGCAGCGCCGCCACCAGAAGGTGGTCGAGGAAGCGCCCGCGCCTGGCATGGACGATGCCACGCGCGCGGCGCTCACCGGCGCGGCGGTCAAAGCGGCCAGGGCGGTCGGTTATGTGGGCGCGGGCACCATCGAATTCATCGCCGATGCGTCGAAGGGGCTCCGCGCCGACCGGATCTGGTTCATGGAAATGAACACAAGGTTGCAGGTCGAACATCCGGTCACCGAGGCGATCACCGGCCAGGACTTGGTGGAATGGCAGCTTCGGGTGGCGTCCGGGGAAGCGCTTCCCAAGACACAAGATCAATTGTCCATCGATGGCTGGGCAATGGAAGCGCGGCTTTATGCCGAGAATCCCTCCGCCGGTTTTCTGCCGTCCACCGGGCGCGTCGCGCATCTGCGGCTGCCGCAAGGCATCCGGGTCGACAGCGCGGTGGAAGAGGGCGATCTGGTCACGCCTTATTACGACCCGATGATCGCCAAGCTGATCGTGCATGGCGCTACACGGGCCCAGGCGGCGGCGGATATGGCGGCCGCATGCCGGGCGGTGGAAGTCTGGCCGGTCAAGACCAATGCCGGATTTCTCGCCCGCGCCAGCATGCATTCCGATTTTGTGCGCGGCGGCATCGACACGGGATTCATTGAGCGGCACGCCGCCGAGATTGTTCCCCACGCGGAGCCGGACGCGGCGAGCGTGGCCGCCGCTGCCGCCGCCTTGCTGCCGGCGGGCAAAAGCGATCCTTGGACGGCGCTGAGGGGATTTCGCAGCAACGCGGCGCCAGACATGCATGTGGCGGTCGAGATTCATGGCAAGACCCATGTCACCCATCCTGTGCCGGCGGGCGCGATACGGGAGATCGGCGGCGAACATGTGCTGTTTCTCGCCGGCGATGCTTGGGCGTTTTCCGCCCCGGCGCCCCGGTCGTCGGGCGAGGACGAAGCCGGTGACGGCGCCGTGCTGGCCCCCATGCCGGGCGCGGTGGTTCAGGTCGCGGCCGCGAAGGGCCGTCCCGTTAAGCGGGGCGAACGCCTGCTGGTGCTGGAAGCCATGAAGATGGAATATGTGCTGGTGGCACCGTTTGACGGCAAAGTGATGGAGCTGACCGTGTCGGCGGGGTCGCAAGTTCAGGAAGGCGCCCTTCTGGCGCGGATCGAAAAGGCAAGCTGATGGCCGGACGCACCTTCGAGCAATGGAAGATCGGCGACCACATTGCCCATGCGCTCAGCCGCACGGTGACGGAAGCCGATAATCTTTTGATCACCACTCTCACGCACAATGCCCAGCCGCTGCATCTGGATGCCCAATATGCCGCCGGCACCGAATTCGGCCGCATCGTGGTCAATGGGCTTTTCACTTTCTCGCTGATGGTGGGCGTTTCCGTCGCCGACACGACCTTGGGAACGCTGGTCGCCAATCTCGGCTATGACAAAGTCACCATGCCCAAGCCCGTCTTCATCGGCGATACGCTGAAGGTCGAGACCGAAGTGGTGGATCTGCGCGCGTCCAAGTCGCGGCCCAATGCCGGCATCGTCACCTTCCGCCATCGCGCCTTCAATCAGCATGGCGAAATGGTGTGCGAGGCCCTTCGCACGGCGCTGGTGTCGCGGGCATGAGGATGCGCTCGCTGCTCTTTGTGCCCGGCGACCGGCCCGAGCGGATGAAGAAGGCGCGCGACCTGGGCGCCGATGTCTTGATTCTGGACCTGGAGGATTCCGTCGCCGCCGCCCGCAAGAGCGATGCCCGCAAGGCGGTGGCGGATTTTCTTGGCGAGGCCCATGCGATGCCCATCTTTGTCCGGGTCAATCCGGCGTCCGCGATGATGGAGCAGGATCTTGCGGCCATCATGCCTGGTCGTCCCGACGGCATCATGCTGCCCAAGGCGGAAGGCGGCGCTTCGATCGCCTATCTCAGCGGCCATCTCGATGCGCTGGGCGATACCGGCGCCCGCATCCTGCCTATCGCCACTGAAACACCGGCAGCGATTTTCGAACTTGGTTCATATGGCAACGTCACCGATCGGCTTTGCGGCCTGACCTGGGGCGCCGAAGACCTGTCCGCCGCCATCGGAGCCGCCACGGCGCGCGAAGCCGATGGGGCATTCACGGCGCCTTACCAGATGGCGCGGTCCCTGGCCCTGTTTGCAGCCCATGCGGCCGGCGTCCCGGCGATTGAGACGGTCTATCCCGCCTTCAAGGACGAGCAGGGCCTGACGAATTATGCCATGCGGGCTCGGCGCGACGGCTTTTCCGGCATGCTGGCGATCCACCCCGCGCAGCTTGCCGCCATTCACGCCGCCTTCACGCCGTCGAAAGACGAAATCGCCTGGGCGCGGCGGGTGGTCGAAGCCTTCGGCGAAAATCCGGACTCCGGGACGCTCCAGGTCGACGGCCAGATGATGGACGCGCCGCACCTGAAGCTGGCGACGCGAATTCTTGCCGCCATCACTTAAGGCGCCCTTCCCTCTATTTCGCGGAAATCACCGGCAGCAGGATGGCGCTGGCCTCAGCGCCGCCATGAAAGACCGATTGGGTGGCGGCTTTATAATCCTGCGGTTTCGCCAGGAATATATTGTCCACATAGGTCTGCGGATTGCGGTCATAGAGGGGAAACCAGCTCGACTGGATCTGGACCATGATGCGATGCCCGGGCAGGAAGACATGATTGGTCGGCGGCAGGGTGAAACGGTATTGCTGCGCCTTATCGGCCGGAATGGCCGAGGGATGTTCGAAGCTTTCCCGGTAACGCCCTCGGAAAATATCCATGGCGATAGGCAGTTCGTAGCCTGACATGTCCGGCCGCGCGGCATGCATGTCGGGATAGACATCGATCAGCTTCACCACCCAGTCGCTGTCCGTGCCTGTGGTGGCGGCAAACAGATCGACCGTGGGGATGCCGCTGATGCGGACTTCCGAGGTCAAGGCATCGGTGACATAGGTCAGGACATCGGGCCGGTTTTCGTATGGGCGCTGGTCGGTCGTCAGCCAGGATTGCCAGCGGGGCGTATCGGAAAAGCGGATCGGCCGCGGTATGTAGGGAATGGGCTTGGCGGGATCGGAAATATAGGAATCCGATCCGGCGGCCGGCTTGTTGAAGGACAACCCGCCATTCGCGCCCAGGAAGAGAGGCGTGAGCGGTGTCTTGCAGGCGGTTTCGCAGGAGAGTGGCCAGTCTTCAAAACGGTCCCAGCGATTTGCGCCGACATTATAGATCATCGCTTTGGGCGTGAGCGCTGCCGCCGCGTCCTTCAGATAGTGATCGAAGAAGGGCTTGAGGATATCGCGCCGCCATTGCAGGGCGGTGTCGCCTTCGAATTTCAGGTCTCCCAGCACCGTGCCGTCATAATTGGCGCCGCTGTGGCGCCAAGGGCCGATGACCAGGAAATTGTTGGATCCATGGCCGGCATTCTTCAGCGCCTGGAAGGCATGAACCGCGCCCCACATATCCTCCTGATCGAAGAGGCCCTGTTCCCACATGGTGGGGACTTGGGACGGACGCTGAACCAAAAGCTTGTCCAGCGCCTGGCCCTGCCAGAAGGCGTCATAGGCCGGGTGTTTTATGGTCCTTTGATAATAGGGATATTGCTCCAGCCCATGCGCTTTGGCCCAGCCATCGACGGAGCCGGCGCGCAGAAAGCTTTCATAATCATCATAGATGGCGCGGGGGATTTCGCTGCCTTCGCCGCGCGCGCTGGTCTCGGCCGGGATGAAGTCCAGGCTGTTCTGGCGATAGGCGCCATAGTGGAACCAATCGTCTCCCATCCAGCCATCGATCATGGGGCTTTCAGGCGCGGCCACCTTCAACGCCGGATGCGGGTCCAGAAGCGCCATGGCCACGGTGTAGCCTTCATAGGATGATCCGACCATTCCCACGCGGCCATTGCTTTCCTTCACATTCTTGGACAGCCAGTCGATCGTGTCCCATGCGTCGGTGGTCTCATCGGTCTTGGTGGCATTGAGCGGGCCTCGCACCGGGCGGGTGATGAGAAAGTCTCCTTCCGATCCATATTTGCCGCGGGTGTCCTGGAAAATCCGGATATAGCCGTCTTCAGTGAAGAGCTGGTCGCCCTTGGGCAAGGTGACGGCACGATAGGGCGTGTCTTCTGCCTGAGCGCGTTTGGCGGCGTTGTAGGGCGTGCGCGTGAGAAGCATCGGCGCGTCATGCGCGCCCTTGGGAATGACGAGCACCGTATAGAGCTTCACCCCGTCCCGCATGGGGATCATCACCACGCGCCGCTCATAATCATTGGCGGCGGTGTTCTTGACGATCTTGGCGGGGATATCGGTCAGGTCGGATCGAATCTGGGCGCTGGCCGGAACCGCCAGAAGTGTGGCCAGAAAGAAAGGCAACAGGGCTGCACGCATCGATCCGCTCCTTATTCAATCGGGGTATTTTCCTCACGCTATAACAAAGAATCCCAACCTGACGGCTTGGATGACAGCGCGCCTTTCAGGCGCTCAAGCCCGACTTTCAACTGTTCGATGCTGGACGCCGTGCCCAGGCACAGGCGGATGCCGGAAATACTCGCACCCGGCAGAACGGGGCTTTCC
>Ga0068855_100003196_pt1 | contig 20063 bp, 17 predicted proteins | sample KBSCornC52_FD_66592 | JGI IMG/M metagenome (GOLD analysis project Ga0068855, IMG submission 66592) | Corn rhizosphere microbial communities from Kellogg Biological Station, Michigan, USA - KBS Corn C5-2 | ecosystem: Host-associated > Plants > Roots > Rhizosphere > Soil ...
GCCCCGGACCCTGGCGTCATCTAGAGGGCTTGCTGATCAGTTGTGTTTCAGGGCTGATCGGGACTTTCACTGATACTGGGCTCGTCGACCTAGATGCTCGTGGCAAAGGTCGGAGCCGAGTAGAACGAAATCACGAGCTGCGCCCGGAGAAGGCGCAGGATCACAGCGATGGACGGGGGTTCAATTCCCCCCATCTCCACCATCGGCCGTTGTCGCGCGTTGTCGGAGGTAGCCGCAGAGCGCACTCCCGATCGCGTTGTCGTCCGGTGCGGTCTCGAGGGGCTGGGAGCACTGGCTCGGCCCGACGATGGCCAGCGAGCTGTCGCCGCGAATCGAGTTGGAGGCCCAGCGGCTGTACGCGTCGTGCGCCGTGAAGCTCCTCGAGTAGAGCGCGAAGCCGATGGCGAAGTCGCTGCCCTTGCTGCCGGGCGTACTGGCCATGGCGTCAACGGCAGCCAGGAGGGCAGGCCACGCCGTCGTGCCCGGGGCGGGCGTCAGGTGGTCGGTGGCTCCCTGGGGTCGAGCGACGTCGAAGACGCGGGCAGTGAGTTCGTTGAAGTACCCCCCGGAGTTGGGCGGGTCACGGAAGACGTAGACATACTCAGGCGTTCCGTCGCTCGGCCAGGCCCCGTTGAGTTGCTTTCCGAAGTCGACCAGCCAGGGGTCGGGAAAGCCGTGTGAGGTTTCAATGGTGACTCCGCCAGCGGGCACGCCGCCCTCCCGTACGAACGGTCTGTTGCCCTTCGCCGGGATCGTGATCTTCCAGGCCTGCTCACGAAGCCGTTTCGGCAGGGAGCTCGACAGCGTCCGGAGCCGGCTCGCTGTGCTGTTGGCGACGTAGCGCTCGTCGGCCCGTGACGCGTCCTCCAGAAGCGCGAGCTGGGCGCCAGGGTCGACGAGGGCGCGGACCGTCAGCCAGTCGTCGACAGTTCGAGCGAACGCCCGAGGGCGAGGCAGGTCGTAGTTCTTCTCGATGATCAACTGAGCAACGGCCGACGTCGTCGGTTGTGAGCGGCCGACCGGCTTCTCCGGTGCCTTCTTCTGAACGAGGTACTCGACCCTGAAACTGTCGTTGTGCCGAACCGACACTGTGTCTTTGTAGAGCGATGAGTAGGTCGCATTGATCTCGCCGGCCGAACAATTGGGCTGGAGGCCCACTTGAATGACGGCGCTGGGAGTGAGGTCGAATCCGCCGGGCTCGGTGGTCGCCTTGGCCCAGGTGGCGCAGCTCATGCCTTGGACATGCCAGACGGCGCCGTTCACATCGGGAGGCAGGAAGGCTCCCGCAATGCTCCCGACGAACCAGACCGCCAACCCGACGGCGACGGCCGCCGCCGTGGTCGAGACGCCGATGATCGACCACGCCCACCACGGAATTCGCCCGCGTTTCGGCCCTGCGGATGCCGATGCCGCTCGATCATCCGCCATGGACTCGACGCTACCCGTGCGCGGTGCGGCACTTCTTGCCCCCAAGGTGGGGAAACCTCCGATTGCCCTGACAGCCTGGAGACTGTCGGAGCCGCTGGTTAACCTGGCCGCATGGCACTCGACGCGAAGCTCCAGACCTGGCTGCTCGACACCGATCCTGCGCTGCGCTGGCAGGTCGAGCGCGACCTGGTCGGCGCGCCCGAAGAGGTCTGGCAGGCGACGCGAGCCCGGGTCGCGACCGAAGGCTACGGCGCCGAGCTGCTCGCGCACCAGGATCCCGACGGCCAATGGGCGGGCGGCGCGTACTTTCCGGGCGGCTGGGATTTCGAGAGCAAGGAGCCAGGCCAGCCGTACACCGCGACCACCTGGAGCCTCAACACGCTGCGCGATTGGGGGCTGGATGCCGCGGCGCTCGCCGGCACGGCAGACAAACTGGCCGCGAACAGCCGCTGGGAGTACAACGACCTGCCCTACTGGGGCGGCGAGGTGGACTGCTGCATCAACGCGTTCACGCTGGCGAACGGGGTCTGGCTCGGCGCCGATGTCTCGGCGCTCGCCGACTGGTTCGTCGAGCACCGCCTCGACGACGGCGGCTGGAACTGCGAGTGGGTGGAGGGTTCGACGCGCTCGTCGTTCCATTCGACGCTCAACTCGCTGAAGGGCATCCTGGCCTACGAGGTCGCCACGGGCGGCAACGAACGGCTCGAGATGGCTCGCCGCTCGGGTGAGGAGTACCTGCTCGAGCGGCAACTGATCAACCGGCTGTCGACCGGCGAGCAGGTCGACGACTGGATCACCCGATTCACCTACCCGCTGCGCTGGCTGTACAGCGCCTTGAACGCGACCGACTACTTCCGAGCGGCGGCGCTGCACGACGGGGTCGCTCCCGATGCGCGGCTGAGCGAGGCGATCGAGCTCGTGCGCGCCGCGAGCCAAGTCGACGGCACCTGGTTGCAGGGTCGGCGGCTGCCGGGGGCGGTCTGGTTCGACGTCGACGTCGCCGAAGGAGAGCCGTCGCCGTGGCTCACCCTCATCGGCACCCGGGTGCTCGACTGGTGGGACGCCGCCCAGGAGCCCGAGGGCGCCTGAACTCAGACCTCGATCGCGCCGCCGTGCTCGGTGAGATGGCGCCGCAGGGTCATCGTCGGATCCGCCGCCTGCTTGGCGAGGAAGCCGGTGAAGTCGAGCTGCGATCGCAGGCTCTCGCCCGCGCGCATCCGATCGGCCTGGGCGGTCTCGGTGGTGACGATCTGAGCCGCGGTCGCGAGCACCTCGTTGGCGCGATCCGATGCCACGAAGATCACGCCGTCGTCGTCGCCGACCACGAGATCTCCGTCGGTCACGGCGACCCCGTCGAGGAAGGCGGTGCGCATCGGAGCCCCCGCTGCCGGCACCCTCCTCGGCCCGGCCGAGTACGCACCTGTGCTGTACAACGGCAGCCCGATCTCGCGCAGTTGGGCGGTGTCGCGGTGCCGCCCCCAGACGACGATGCCGGCGAATCCGGCTTCGCGCGCCTCGAGCACCATGAGGTCGCCGAGGCAGGCCTCATCGTCACGACCGCCGTTGTCGACGACCAGAACGCTTCCGGATGCCGCCCCCTCGATGCTCGCCAGCAGCACGTCCACGCTGCCCACGTGGGTGATGGCGCGCGCCGGACCGCTGAACGGCCTCCCGGGGAGCAGCGGGACCACCTCGGCGGGCGCAAGCCGCAGGGGCACCCCCAACCGCACGCAGGCGTCGGCGATGGCCGCGGTCGGAACAGGAGCGGTAGGCGAACTCATGCCACGAGTCTGCCTCAGCTCAGCACGTCTTTGGTCGTGAAGCGGCCGACCGCCAGGGCGCCGAACACGACGACGTAGCCGAGTTGCAGCAGTGCGTTCTGGCCGAAGGAGTCCCAGGCGATCGGGTCGCGCAGCAGATCCGCGAACCCGAGCCAGTTGTGCGTGAACAACCAGGGATGCACCGCGGACAGCTGCGGGAGCGCATCCACGATCTGCGATGCCGCCGCCAGCACGATCGTGGCCGCCATCGCGCCCACCGGCACCGTGGTCAGCGTTGAGATGAACAGACCGATCGCCGTGAGCCCCAGCAGCGACAGACTGACGTATGCGACCAGCAGGAGCGCCCGCACGGCGAATCCGTCGACCCCCACGGTGTCGCCCGACAGCAGCGTGACCGGCCCGATCGGGAACAGCGCGGCGCCGATCGCCACACCGGCCACCACGATCACGAGCGTGGCCGCGACCGCGAAGACCCCGGCCGCGACGTACTTCACCAGCAGCAGCCGAAGCCGCCCGGCGGGGGCGATCAGCAGGTAGCGCAGGGTGCCGAGGTTGGCCTCGCCGGCGACCGTGTCTCCGGCGACCACGCCGACGGTCAGCGGCAGGAACAGCGGGATCGAGACGGTCAGCGCCGTGAAGGCGACGAACAGCCCGTTCTGAGTGATGTCGCCGATGAAGGCCGGACCGCGCCCGCTGCCGCCGGCCGAGGTGACCCGCACCGCGATCGCGATGAGGATGGGCACCAGCGCGAGGGCTCCGAGCATGGCGATCGTTCTGCGCCGACGGAACAGCGTGGCGAGTTCTGAGCCCAGCAGCGAGAACGGGCGCGCCCGCCCGGAAGCCGCCTCAGCCCGCGACATCGAAGCCCTCACCGGTCAGGGCGACGAAGCGCTCCTCCAACGTCTCGCCGGCGACCGCGATGCCGCGCACCCGCACGCCGGCGTTCACGAGAGCCGCTGTCACGGTCTCGGGGAGGATGCCGTCCACGAGGGATGCCGAGACCGCGCCCCGCTCGGATCCGGCCTCGGTCACGAGGCCCAGTTCGGCCAGCGCGCGGCGGGCGGCCGCGGCATCCGGGGTCCGGATCGTCACCCGCTGATCACCGTGGCGCAGCTCGTCGAGCGTGCCCTGCGCCACCAGCCTGCCCGCGCTCATCACGGCGACGTGCGAGCAGAGCTGCTCGATCTCGCTGAGCAGGTGGCTCGAGACGAACACGGTGGTGCCGTCGTCGGCCAGCGAGCGGATCAGCCCGCGCACCTCGCGGGTGCCCTGCGGGTCGAGCCCGTTGCTGGGCTCGTCGAGGATGAGCAGTTCGCGGGGGCGCAGCAGCGCATTCGCGATGCCGAGCCGCTGCTTCATGCCGAGCGAGTATGCGTGCGCCTTCTTGTCGGCCGCGTGGCCGAGTCCGACGCGTTCGAGCGCCGCGTCGATGCGTTCGCGCCGCGTGCGGGACGCCGCGTGCCGATCGGCGGCGTCGAGCCGCAGGAGATTCGCGCGTCCCGAGAGGAACGGGTAGATCGCGGGGCCTTCGACCAGGGCGCCGACCCGTGGGAGCACGGAGGGCACGCCCGCCGGCATGGCTTCGCCCAGCATCCGGATCTCGCCGCTCGTCGCGGCCGCCAGGCCGAGCAGCAGGCGGATCGTGGTGGTCTTGCCGGATCCGTTCGGGCCGAGAAAGCCGAACACCGACCCCTCGGGCACATTCAGATCGAGGGCGTCGACGGCTCGCTGACGCCCGAAGACCTTGGTGAGACCCGAGGTCTCGATCGCGGCGCTAGCCACGGCTCACTGCGCGGCAGCCTCGAGAGTCGCGATCGGCACCGCCCCGATCAGCATGCGCCCGTCGCTGGTCAGCAGAACGGAGAGCAGCGAGGTCTGCAGCGCGCGTCCGCCGGCGACCGAGGTGGTCAGCTCGTCGAGCAGCCTGCTGTCACTCGACGACGAACCGGGCAGCTTCGAACCGGCGGCCCCCGTCGGCAGCTCGACGATCGACGCCCAGCCCGTCCCGGTGACAGTGGGCTTCGCCGCGCCGTGTGCGCCGGCCTTCGGGGAGTTCGGCGCGGTCGCGTCCGTCTTCGGCGTCGTGACGGTCGCGCCCTTCGGGGGCGTGAAGTCGAACAGCGAGGCGGCGGGAGTCGAGAAATCGATCGAGCGGAGGCCGACCGTGAACGCGTCGGCCTTCTGACCCCGGGCATCGACGACGACCTTCAGGGGCAGGCCGGTGGTCGCGTCGACCGAGAGCGTGACGCTCGAGATCAACGTGCTGCCCGTCTTGGGCGTCAACTCGAGCTGGTACACCGGCCGGCCTGCGACACTCGCCGTCGAGGTCACAGACACGGTGGTCGAGGGCTGGATGGCGGCCAGGAACTTGTCGGCCAGTGCAGCCGGGGTGAGAGTCTGCGCGTCGGGGCCGGGCGTTGCGTTATCGGGCGAGGAGAGATGCGAACCCGGGGTGTGCGGCGCCACCGTCACGTGGGTGGCCGTCTTCGACTTCGAGTCGTATGTCCAGACCTCCGAGCCGTTGCGCACCACATCGCGTTCGGCCAGGCTGTCGAGCACCTGCAGGCGCTCCTTCGTGGCCCCGTCGACGAACACCCGGGCGGTGTGGTTCGCGGTCAGCAGGTCGAGCAACTGGGAAGTCGCGTCCGACCCGGTGTGCGACGAGCCCGGCCCCACGCTCGGCAGTTGGGGCAGGCCGAGGTCGGAGGTCTGCTCGACGGTGCCGGAGTATGCCGCATCCTTCGCGCCCGCGATCAGCGCGAGCACCTGCTGCGCGGTCTTGCTCGGGGGAGTGGATGCGGCGTTCGCGACCGCCGGAATGGTGATCGCCCCGGCCGCGATGAGCACGGGAGCGATGATGGCGGGCAGCCAGCGCACGGAAATCTTCATTGCGGATCACCTCGACGCGCCAGCCGGGTGCCGCGCGTTGGCGCCGACATTACGCCTCGTTGTCGCGCGATTGCTGTGGATCCGCGTACGGAAGGCTGACCTCCACCCGCAGCCCGGTACCGGGCGTGTTGACCAGTGCGACCCGGCCACCCGCCACCGAGACGATGGCCGAGACGATCGCCAGACCGAGTCCGGCACCCGTGGTCTCGGAGGTGCGCACGGCATCCCGGGCGAACCGGTCGAAGGCGTGCGGGAGGAACGATTCGTCCATACCGCCCGCCTCGTCGTCGACCGTCAGCAGCACGCCGTCGGCGTCGCCGTGCAGCGCGAGTTCGATGCGGCCCGATCCGGGTCGCGCCGCCAGAGCGTTGTTCACCAGGTTGTCGCAGATGCGGCCGAAGTCGTGCGGCGAGACGGCGACCAGACGAGTGCTCGGCGGCACATCGACGGTGAAGTCGATCACCGCATCGCCCGAGCCGACCCGCAGCCGGCCGCGATCGGCGGCATCCGAGAGCTCGGCAGACAGCTCGTCGACGGTCGCCGATCCGTGGGACGACTGGGCGTCGATGCGCGACAGTTCGAGCAGCGAGGTCGCCAGAGTCGACAGGCGTTGCAGCGTCTGCTGAGCCGAGGCGACCTCGGTGCGCATCTGCTTGAGGGTCCCTGCCTGCGACTGCGCGAGCTCGAGCTTGGTCTGCAGGATCGCGAGCGGGGTGCGCAGCTCGTGGCTGGCGTCCGAGACGATCTGCCGCTCGCGCTCGGCAGACGCCCGCAGTTCGCCGATCATCTCGTTGAGCGTCCTGGCGAGTTGCGAGATCTCGTCGTCGGCAGGTCCGACCGGCAGCAACTCGCCACCCGGCCGCGCCGCCAGCTCGCTCGCGCTGCGACGCAGGCGGTTCACCGGGGCGAGCGCGGCCGTTCCGATGAACCAGGTGGCCGCCCCGAAACCGAGATTGACGATGGCGAGCGCGACGATCAGCAGAGCGGTGACCGAGTTCAGAACGGAGGCCTGGGCGTCGCTGTTGCGTGCGGCGACGATCGACCAGGTGCCCTGCGGTGTCGCGACGGTGGTCACGCTGACCAGGTAGTGGACCCCGTTCGCAACGACCGCATGGGTGTCGGTGTCGTGTGCGATCAGCTCGGTCAACTGGGGTCGCAATGCGCGCTGGAGCGTATTGATGACGACGGCGCCGGCCGGGCTGACGACCGCGGCCTCCTGGTTGCCGCCCGGGGGATCGAGCTCGGCGCTCGGCTCCCGGCTGAGGGCGGCCTTGTACGGCGCCGTGATGCTGCGCAGAACCGACACTTCGCCGTCGTAGACGATGTGCACGACCTGGTTGTGGATGATGAGGCCTGCCACCACCGAGAACAGGATCGCGATCAGCAGGCTCCCGCCCGTGATCCGGGCCCGGATGCCGAACCGGTTCAAGCGCACGGCGCCGCCCTCATGCCGGATCCGCCGACAGCCGGAACCCGATGCCGCGCGCCGTGACGATCCTGACCGGGGCGGCGATGGCGTCGAGCTTCTTGCGCAGGTAGCTGACGTACTGATCGACGATGTTCGGGTCGATGTAGTTGCCGGAGCCCCAGATCGTCTCGAGGATGTCGGCGCGGGGGAGCACCTCGTCCGGATGCATCGCGAGCAGCCGCAGCAGGTCGAATTCGGTGCGACTGAGGCGGGCCTCGCGGTCGCCGGCGGCGATCCGCTGACCGGCCAGGTCGATGGCCAGCCCGCCGATCTCGAGCTCGGTCGGAGCATGCGCCTCGCGGCGTCGCAGCGCCCGCAGCCGCGCCGCGAGTTCGGCGAAGGCGAACGGCTTGGTCAGGTAGTCGTCGGCGCCGGCATCCAGGCCCCGGACCCGGTCGTCGACGGCGTCGCGCGCCGTGAGCAGGAGGATGCCGATGCCGTGCACCTGATCGCGCAGCCTCCTGCAGAGTTCGAAGCCCGACATGCCCGGCATGGTCACATCGAGCACAGCCAGGTCGTACCGCTGCTCGGACGCCAGCGTGATCGCCTGGATGCCATCGGGGGCGACATCGACCTGGTACCCCTCGCCGACCAGTCCGCGCGCCAGCAATGCGGCCATCTCCGCCTCGTCGTCGACCACGAGCACGCGCATGGGCCGGCCCCTTCTCAGTGCGCCCGGCACCGCCGATCGGCGCCAGGTGCGCTCGATCCTAGTTGTGCCCGATCGGCAGACCGACTCCCGTCGGAACGGGCTTGAGGCTCCCTGAGAGGCTTCTCACGCCGTGGTACCCGATTTCCGGGCGGGTGTCGACGGCGCGCGGGGACCATGAAATCGTGGCCGCCCTCGCACCCTCCTCGCCGACCGTTGCTGCTCAGGCAGTTGCCGTCCTGGCCGCGCCGCCCGCCGGCGCGGCCGCCCGGCTCGCGGATCGTGCACGGGCGCTGCCGGTCGGTCGGGTGGCGAGCGTGCTGGGGGTGCTGGCCGCCGTCGTCACCTGGCTCGGATCGTGGAATCCCGCGTACTGGGGCGACGAAGCCGCGACGGTGATGTCGGCCGAGCGGCCGATTCCCACGCTCTTCGCCGAGCTCGGCCGGGTGGACGCGGTGCACGGTCTGTACTACTTCGGGATGCATTTCTGGATCCAGCTGTTCGGCGCCTCGGAGCTGTCGACCCGCCTCCCGAGTGCGCTCGCTGTCGGCGCCCTGGTGGCGGGAACGGTGGTGCTGGGCGCCCGACTCGCGGACGTGCGGTTCGGCATCCTGGCGGGCGTCGTCTGCACCGTGCTGCCGCGCACGACCTTCATGGCCACCGAAGCCCGGTCGTACGCGATCGGGACGGCCGCCGCGGTCTGGATCATGGTGTTCTTCGTGGGGCTGTGGCAGCGGCGCGAACTGCGGCGGTGGCCGTGGTTGGTGCTGGGGGCCATGGTCGCCGCCGCGAGCTGGCTGTTCCTGTACCTCATCCTGCTCGCTGCCGTGCAGGGCGCTGTGCTCGCCGTCTCGGAGCGGCGCCGGGCGCTGCGGCGGCGCTGGGCGCTCTCATTCGGTGTGACGGTCATCGGCGCGGCGCCGATCGCGTTGCTGGGCTACGCCGAACGGCACCAGATCTCGTTTCTCGCCAAGCGGGACTTCGCGACCCCGAAAGACGTGCTCATCGACCAGTGGTTCGGCATGCCGGCCATCACGATCGCGTGCTGGGCTCTCATCGTGCTCGGAGTCGGCCTGTTCATCGTGCGGTGGCGAACGCGCAGCCCGATCGCGGTCCTGGACCGGCGGCGCTCCGATCGCGACGTCCTGCTGCTCGGCACCGCCTGGTTCGTGCTGCCGACCACTCTGCTGCTGGTCGCCAACGCGATCTCGCCGATATACAACAGCCGCTACCTGTCGTTCTGCACCCCTGCGGCGGCCATGATGGTCGCGTTCGGGCTCGTGGCGCTGGCCCGCGTCGTGGTGGGTGCGGTCAGTGCTCGCGCGGGGCGGGGCGGAGGCGTCGCGGCCCGGGTCGTCGCCGTTCGGGGCGTCGCGGTTCGCGGCGTCGCGGTTGTGGGCGCAGCGGTCATCGTGCTGGGGGCCCTGGCCCTTCCCGACTACCTTCGCGATCGGGGCCCCTTCGCCAAAGACGGCGGCAGCGATTGGCGGCAGACCGCCGACTACCTCGCGGTTCGGGCCGAGCCGGGCGACGCCGTGGTGTTCGACCAGACCACGCGGCCGTCTCGTCGGCCCGAACTGGCGTATCGGTTGTATCCGCAGCAGTTCGCAGCGGTCACGGCGCCCGAGGTGCTGACGCCGTACTACCGGCGGGATCACATCTGGGACCTGATGGCGCCGATCGCGACGATCCGCTCGGACCTGGCGCCGGCTCCCTCGGTCTGGGCGATCGAGCTGCCGACCGGAGCGGACACCCCCCAAGACGTCGTGGACCTCACGGCCCACGGCTACCGCGTGGTGAGCACCCATCTCGTGAACCGCATCGAGGTCTTCCAGCTGCAGAAGTCCGGGCTGTGAGCGACGCGATCGTCGGCGGGAAGGTCAGTCCGCCGCGGTCATCCGCTCACGCAGTTCGGCGAGTTGCGCACGCACGGCGTCCGGAACGCGGTCGCCGAAGGTGTCGAAGAACTTCTCGGCGTCGTCGGCCTCGGCCAGGTGCGCGGCCGGGTCGATCGCGAACAGCTGCTGCCAGTCGGCCTCGCTCACGTTCGTGCCGTCGAGCTCGACGGACCCCGGCGCGGGCAGCCAGCCCAGCGGGCTCGCGACCGCGGCCGCGCGGCCCTCGACCCGATCGAGGATCCACGCAAGCACCCGGCCGTTGTCGCCGAAGCCGGGCCACAGGTACGAACCGTCTTCGCCCTTGCGGAACCAGTTGACCTGGAAGATCCGCGGCACCCCGCCGGTCGACCGCAGCGCGGCACCGACCGAGAGCCAGTGCCCCCAGTGGTCGGCCATGTTGTAGCCGCAGAAGGGCAGCATCGCGAACGGGTCGCGCCGCAGCTCTCCGACAGTGCCTTCGGCGGCCGCCGTGCGCTCGGACGAGATCGTGGCTCCCAAGAAGACGCCATGTTCCCAATCCCGTGCCTCCGCCACCAGAGGCACGTTGGTGGCACGCCGGCCGCCGAAGATGATCGCGTCGATGACGACGCCCCGTGGGTCGTCCCAGTCGTCCGAGATGGACGGGCACTGGGCGGCCGACACGGTGAAGCGCGAGTTGGGGTGGGCGGCGGTGGTGCCGGATGCCGGCGTCCAGTCCTGCCCCTTCCAGTCGACGAGGTGGTCGGGCGGGCTCTGCGTGAGCCCCTCCCACCAGATGTCGCCGTCGTCGCGGAGGGCGACGTTGGTGAAGATGGTGTTGCCCCAGATGGTCTCGACCGCCGTCACGTTGGTCGTGACACCGGTTCCGGGTGCGACGCCGAAGAACCCGGCCTCGGGGTTGATGGCGCGCAGCTTGCCGTCCGCGCCGGGCGCGAGCCAGGCGATGTCGTCGCCGATGGTCTCGACCTTCCACCCGGGGATCGTCGGCCGCAGCATCGCGAAGTTCGTCTTGCCGCACGCGCTCGGGAAGGCCGCCGCGACGTGGAAGGCCCGGCCGCGCGGGTTGGTCACCTTGAGCAGCAGCATGTGCTCGGCCAGCCAGCCCTCGTCGCGGGCGATCACGCTGGCGATGCGCAGCGCGAAGGCCTTCTTGGCCAGGATGGCGTTGCCGCCGTACGCCGACCCGAACGACCAGATCTCGCGCGTCTCGGGGAAGTGCGTGATGTACTTCGTCTGGTTGCACGGCCACGCGACATCGGCTTCGCCGTCTGCCAGCGGAGCGCCGACGCTGTGCGCCGCCGACACCCATTCGGTGCTCGGCGTGATGTTGTCGAGCACGGCCGACCCCATGCGGGTCATGATGCCCATGCTCACGACGACGTACGGCGAGTCGGTCACCTGCACGCCGTAGCGCGAGAGCGGGCTGCCGAGCGGACCCATCGAGAACGGGACGACGTACATGGTGCGGCCGCGCATGGCGCCCGCGAACAGGCCGTTCAAGGTGGCGCGCATCTCGGCGGGCTCTGCCCAGTTGTTGCTCGGCCCCGCATCGCTCTGCTTCTCGCTGCAGATGAAGGTGCGCGATTCGACGCGGGCGACATCGTCGGGGTTGCTGCGCGCCAGGAAGCTGTACGGCCGGTGCTCCGGATTGAGCTGGATCAGAGTGCCGGTCTCGACCATGCCATGCAGCAGCTCGTCCTGCTCCGCGCGTGATCCGGTGATCCAGACGACGGCATCGGGAGTGGTCAGGGCCGCCATCTGATCGACCCAGGCGACGATGCGCGGGTCGGCATTCTTCGGCGCGGCGTGGTGCTTGTAGCTCGGCAACTCGGCCGGATCGATCGGCGCGGCGTCGATCGGCGCGGTGCCGGTCTGAGCGACCGGGGTGGTCTGCGGGCGGGGGTGGGCGGTCAGGGTCACGATGCCCTCCTTCTGGTGATGGTTCGGCAAGAACCTCGATGGGTTCAACTCTGCGCCGAGTTCTGGCCCGAGTTCTGGGATTCGCACTGGAAAGAAGACAGGTTCTTTCCGTATGCTGCATTTTATGAACGATCTTGCAACCCTTGGCCAGAGGATGCGCCACTTCCGGGTCGGGGCGGGCCTCACCCTCGAACAGCTCGGCGCGGAGGTCGGGATCGCGTCGAGCCAGCTCTCGCTGATGGAGAACGGCAAGCGCGAACCGCGGCTGTCGCTGCTCGGCGCCATCGCCGACCATCTGAGCATCCCGGTGTCCGAGCTGCTCGACGCCGCAGCCCCGAGCGAGCGCGCGGGCCTCGAGATCGAACTGGACCGGGTGCAGTCCAGCCCGGTGTACGCCGAGCTCGGCCTGCCCGTGCTGCGCCCGGGCAAGAGCATGACCGATGACACGCTGCGTGCCATCGTCGGCCTGCACCATGAGCTCGCTCGTCGCGCGCGCGAGGCGATCGCCACCCCCGAGGAGGCACGCAGGGCCAACACCGAGTTGCGCGCCCACATGCGCACCCTCGACAACCACCTGCCCGAGATCGAGGACCTGGCTCAGCGCGAGGTGGATGCCGTCGGCCACGTCTCGGGCGCCCTCACCCACCGCAGCGTCGGGCGCATGGCCGAGCGCCTCGGCTTCGAGCTGGTCTACGTCTCGGATCTGCCGCACTCGGCCCGCTCGGTGACCGACTTCGAGAACGGACGGATCTACCTGCCGCCGGCATCCATCCCGGGTGGGCACGGACTGCGCTCGATGGCCCTGCAAGCCATCGCGCACCGGCTGCTCGAGCACACCGCCCCCGAGAGCTACGCCGACTTCTTGCAGCAGCGGCTCGAGATCAACTACTTCGCGGCGGCGGTGCTGATGCCGCGCAGGCAGTCGGTCGAGTTCCTCACGGCGGCCAAGGAGGATCGCAACATCGCGGTGGAGGATTTCCGTGACGCGTTCGGCGTGACGCACGAGGCGGCGGCGCTCCGCTTCACCAACCTGGCGACCGCCCACCTCGGGATCTCGACGCACTTCTTGCGCGTCGACGGCGCCGGCAGCATCGGCAAGGCGTACGAGAACGACGGCCTGCCGCTCCCGGTCGACATCACCGGCTCGATCGAGGGCGAGATCGTCTGCCGCAACTGGAGCGCCCGCCAGGCCTTCGCGCGCACCAACCGCACGACCGAGTTCTACCAGTACACCGACACCCCGCACGGCACGTTCTTCGAGTCGACCCAGATCGGCACGGGCGCCAACGACGAGTTCTCGATCACGATCGGCGTGCCGTTCGCCCACTCGAAATGGTTCAGGGGGCGCGAGACCACCCGGCGCGAGACGTCACGGTGCCCGGATGCCTCGTGCTGCCGTCGTCCGCCCGCCGAGCTCGCCGATCACTGGGCCGGCCGCGCCTGGACGAGCGCCAAGGTGCACGCGCACATCTTCTCGCCGCTGCCGTCGGGAACCTTCCCGGGCGTCGACGACCGCGAGCTCTACGAGTTCCTGGAAACCCACTCGACGAGCTGACCCGATCCGCGAAAGTACGGTGTTTCGCGTACTTTCGGCGCTGAGAGCACGTGCCCACCGCGTACTTTCGCGGAAGGATCGGTTGTCGCCGAGGGATCTAGCGCTTCGCGCCCTTCAACGTGCCGGTGGTCTTGACCCCGTCGTCGTAGACCGTGCAGAGGATCTCGCGGTCGCCGTTCGCCCAGCTGTCGGAGGTCGGGAAGTAGTAGGAGATCTTGAGATTGGAATCGTTGTAGCTCATGCCTACGAAGTCGGGGAATGCGTCGGCGCAGCCCTGGTCCGCCTGGGACTTGACGGCATCCTCGCCCGGAAATGCGCCATCCGCCATCTTGATGCTCTTGTAGGCCTCCGAGTCGTGCGGCTTGCTGCACGGGACGATCGGCGCGGTGGTCACCGTTCCGGTCGCCGTCGCGTCGTTGAGGCAGTCGCCGACCTCGATGCTGAACACGTCGGCGTTGTCGTTCTCGGCGGTCGGCGTGCCGCTCGCATCGCGCTGCGTCGTGTTGGTCACCTGGTTGATCAGGCTGCAGCCCGAGAGCAGCAGGCCCGAGGCGGCGATGGTGGCGACCGCGATCATACGGACCCAGCGGGCCGAGGGTGTGGTCGTCGACATGGTGGCCTCTCTTTCGTGACGTGCCGCTCGAAGCTGTGAAAGTGCTGTGTGCGAATCTACCCTGTCAGCCTTCGGCCAGCGCCGCGAGGGCCCGCTCGTGCAGCAGCCCGTTGCTGACCAGGATGCTGTCGTCGTCGAGCGGTTCGCCTCCGGTCACCGTGGTGACCCGGCCCCCCGCCTCGCGGACGACGGGAACGAGCGCCGCAATGTCCCACGGCTTCAGGTCGTATTCGCCCGCGATGTCGACGGCGCCCTCCGCCACGAGCATGTACGCCCAGAGGTCGCCGTAGGCCCGCGTGCGGCCGACGGCTCTGCTCAGTGACAGCAGCGCGCCGAGGTGACCGGCCTCATCCCAGCCCTTCAGGCTGTTGTAGCTGAGGGATGCCTCGGCCAGCTCGTCGATGCCGCTGACCGCCAGGCGGCGGGGTTCGCCGCCGTCCTGCTGCATCCACGCGCCGTGACCCGTCGCACCCCACCAGCGCCGCCCGAGCGCGGGAGCGCTCACCACGCCGAGCTGCGGCACGCCGTCGACGACCAGCGCGAGCAGCAGCCCCCAGATCGGCACGCCGCGCACGAAGTTCGAGGTGCCGTCGATCGGGTCGACGATCCACTGCCGGCTCGACTGGCCCGCAATGTCCGACGAGCCCGCAATGTTCGACGGGCCCGTCACGCCGAACTCCTCGCCGAACACCGAGTCTGCGGGGCGGGCCGACGCCAGGTGGTCGCGAATCATCTTCTCGACGCGCTTGTCGGCGTCGGTCACCTGGGTGCGGTCTGGCTTGAGCTGGACGTCGAGATCCTGCGCGCGGTAGCGCTCCATCGCGATCAGGTCGGCCTCGCCCGCCAGCGTGAGGGCGACCGCCAGATCGTCGGCGAGCAAGGGGGTGGCGGAGGGGGAGTCGGTCACCTGCTCAGGGTAACCATTGGCGGTGAACGGAGGGTCTCGATACGCGGCTTCGCCGCTACTCGACCGGCAAGAGGTTAGAGCTTCAGCGAGAGCAGCAGCCGTTGCAGCGAGTCGACCCGCTCGGCCGGCAGGCGGCCGTCGGCGACCGCATCGTTGAGCGCGCAGTCCGGCGCGTCCGGCAGGTGAGTGCAGCCGCGCGGGCACTCCTCAGACACCGCCAGCAGGTCTGAGAACGACCTCAGGATGTTGTCGGGGTTCACGTGCCCCAAGCCGAACGAGCGCACGCCAGGGGTGTCGATGATCCATCCGCCGGTCGGCACCCGCAGTGACACCGTCGACGACGAGGTGTGGCGCCCGCGACCGGTGACCGCGTTGACGATGCCGACCGCGCGATCCGTTCCCGGAACGAGCGCGTTCACCAGGGTCGACTTGCCGACCCCGGAGTGGCCGACCGCCACGGTGGTGTGCCCGGCGAGTGCCGGGGCCAGTTCCCTGATGGCTCGCTCGTCGACGCCCTCGTCCCCCTGGGCGCTGCGGAAGACCGGGATGTCGAGGCCGGCGAAGTTCGCCAGGAACTCGTCGGGGTCGCGCAGGTCGGTCTTCGTGATCACCATCAGCGGCGCGATGCCGGCGTCGTAGGCCGCGACCAGGTAGCGGTCGACGAGACGCGGTCGCGGTTCCGGATCGGCCGCCGCCACCACGATCATCAGCTGGTCGGCGTTGGCGACGATGATCCGCTCGACCTCGTCGGTGTCATCCGCGCTGCGCCGAAGCAGGGTGGTGCGGGGGCGGATCCGCACGATGCGGGCCAGCGAGCCCTCGTCGCCGCTGGTGTCGCCGACCAGATCGACGCGGTCGCCGGTGACGATCGCCTGGTCGCGCAGCTCGCGCGCGCGGGTGGTGGTGAGCACGCGCTCGTCGTCGGCATCCTCGTCGGCGAGCACCGTGTAGCGGCCGCGGTCCACGGCGAGCACCCGGCCGATGATGGAGTCGCCGTGATCGGGGCGGGTCTTGGTGCGCGGCCGGTTGCCCTTCGGATTCGGGCGGACGCGGGCATCCGACTCGTCCCACTCGCCGAACTCCTCGTCGGAGTCGTCGTCGCTCAGCCAGCTCATCCGGCCCAGCTCACGCGGCGCTCGTCACAGCGCGAGCCAATTGATCGGTTCGACCCGTGCCGCAGCCGGGCCGTGCAGCAGTTGCTCCCACAGCTCGGGGAACTCGGGCAGCGTCTTCGCGGTGCTGCCGATGTCGTCGACGTCGACCCCGTCGACGACGAGGCCGAGCAGGGCGCCGCTGGTCGCCATGCGGTGATCCTCGTGCGCCAGCCACGGCCCGCCGTGCAGGGGAGCCGGCTCGATCGCGAGCCCGTCATCCAGCTCGGTGACCGAGCCGCCGAGACGCTCGAGGTTCTCGCGCAGAGCGGCCAGGCGATCGGTCTCGTGTCCGCGCAGATGGCCGATGCCGGTGAGCCTGCTGGGCCCGGATGCCAGGGCCGCCAGGATCGCGAACGTCGGCGCCAGTTCTCCCGCCTCCGACAGGTCGAGGTCAACGGCAGGCAGAGCGACGCCGTCGTCGTTGCCTGCGCGGGGAACCCCGGCGCCGCCATCCACGGTCAGCGTGTGGCCGTCTCGGCGCACGACCGCACCGAAGCGCGGGAGCAGCTGCTCGAGCTGCGCGCCGACCTGGGTGGTGGCATCCGGCCAGCCGTCGATGGTGACCGTGCCGCCGGCGACGAGCGCGGCGGCGAGGAAGGGGGCCGCGTTGGAGAGATCGCTCTCGATGGTGAGATCCCTCGCCGAGATCGTCGCCGCGGGAACGACCCACACGCCGGGTGCGGGGTTCTCGACCGTGACGCCACGGGCTGCGAGGGTGGCGATGGTCATCTCGATATGCGGCAGGCTCGGCAGGCGCTCGCCGGTGTGCCGCAGCTCGAGTCCGCGCCGGAAGCGCGGCGCCGCGAGCAGCAGGCCCGACACGAACTGGCTCGAAGCGGAGGCGTCGATGGCGAGTCGCCCGCCCTCGACCGCACCGGTGCCGTGGATGGTGAACGGCATCGTGCCGGAGCCGTCGTCATCCACCTCGACGCCCAGGTCTCGCAGCGCCTGGATCGTCGTGCGCATCGGGCGGCGGCGCGCGGCGGCATCGCCGTCGATCGCGACCGGTCCGAGCGCGAGCGCGGCGAGCGGCGGCAGGAAGCGCATGACCGTGCCGGCCAGCCCGGTGTCGATGGAGACGCCGCCATGCAGTTCTGCGGCGGGAGAGATGAGCAGATCGGCTCCGAACGCACCATCGCCCGCCACCTCGTCGATGCCGACGCCCAGCTGCGTGAGCGCGTCGATCATCAGGGCCGTGTCGCGCGAGTGCAGCGGGCGCCGCAGCAGCGACGGCCCGTCTGCGAGGGCCGAGAGCACCAGTTCGCGGTTGGTCAGGCTCTTCGAACCGGGGAGCATCAGGCGGGCGGCGAGCGGGGCTGCCGCCGTCGGGGCGGCCCAGAACGGCTCGGGCTGCTCGGTCGCGAGCAGATTGCCGAACTCGTCGCGGCTGGAATACCTCTGCAGTGCCATCGGTTGTCAACAGTACCGGCCCCGGGAACACGGGGCTGAGAGGCTTCACGAGACGAGAGAACGGGGTTCGGATGACGACGTCCGTGCTCGAGCGACCGCGCACGCAGTGGCCGCTCGACCGCCCCGAACTAGACTCGTCGGCGATGGATGACGACAAGCTCACCGAGCCCGATCAGGATCACAGCGAGATCGAGGCCGAGTTCGACGCGATCGACTCGGAAGACATCCGGCGCGGAGCCAAACGGTCTGCGCTGCCGCCCGCCGAGCTGCGACGCCTCTTCGAGGAGCAGGCCATTCCGTTCATGGATCAGCTCTATGCGGCCGCGATGCGCATGACCCGCAATCCGGCGGATGCCGGCGACCTGGTGCAAGAGAGCTACGCCAAGGCCTACGCGGCCTTCGCCCAGTTCCAGCAGGGCACGAACCTGAAGGCGTGGCTCTACCGCATCCTGACCAACACCTTCATCAACGGGTACCGCAAGAACCAGCGCAACCCGTACCAGAACACGATCGACGACCTCGAGGACTGGCAGCTCGGCTCGGCCGAGTCGCTCACGCAGGGGCGCTCCACGCGCTCCGCAGAGGCCGAGGCGATCGACCATCTTCCTGACAGCGACGTCAAGGAAGCCCTGCAGTCGATCCCGGAGGACTTCCGGCTCGCTGTGTACCTCGCCGATGTCGAAGGCTTCGCATACCAGGAGATCGCCGACATCATGAAGACCCCCGTCGGCACTGTGATGAGCCGACTCCACCGCGGGCGCCGCCTTCTGCGCGGCCTGCTCGCCGATTACGCCCGCGAGCGCGGTTTCGCCGCCGCGGAGCCCGCATCTCCCAGGAGCACGACATGACCGATTGCGGCTGCGACAAAGCCAAGGCGGAACTCGAGGAGTACCTGCACCGCGAACTCAGTGACGAGGACTTCCGCGATGTGACCGAGCACCTCGAGAATTGCGACGACTGCACGGGGGAGCACCTCGTGGGCTTCACCATGATCGTGAAGATGCAGAAGGCCTGCCAGGAGAAAGCGCCAGACGAACTGCGCTCGAAGATCCTGTATTCATTGTCGAACGCCGGGCCTTCGGCCCCGGCAGCCGAGTGAGCATCGGGAGGCCGCGGCAGAGCCCCGTCCTCCCGACTCGGTGAGTCCGACTAGAGGGTCAGCGCGCGCTCGATCAGCTCGGTCTGCTGTGCGGCGCTGCGCTTCGACGAACCCGTTGCGGGCGAGGCGGATGCCGGGCGCGACGCGACACGGATCGTGCGGCCACCCAGGTACTTGACCAGTTCCACGTCGATGAACGGCCAGGCGCCCTGGTTCTCGGGCTCGTCCTGCACCCAGACCAGCTCGGCGTTCGGGTAGCGGTCGAGGATCGGCCGCAGTTCGGCATCGGGCAGCGGGTAGTACTGCTCGAGGCGGACCAGGGCGACCGAGCCGGCAACATCCGGCTTCTTCTCGAGCTCGGCGAGCAGGTCGTAGTGGATCTTGCCGGAGTGCAGCAGCACGCGCTTGACTCCGTTCGTGTCTGCGCCGTTGTGGCGCGCGTCATCGAGCACCGGCTCGAACCGGCCCTGCGTGAAGTCGGCGACCTCGCTGGTCGCGCCGCGCAGGCGCAGCATCGACTTCGGGGTGAAGACGACCAGCGGGCGGCGCGGTCGGGCGTATGCCTGGCGGCGCAGCAGGTGGAAGTACGACGCCGGCGTCGACGGGCGCGCCAGGGTCATGTTGTTCTCGGCGGCGAGCTGGAGGTAGCGCTCGATGCGCGCGGACGAGTGGTCGGGACCCTGCCCCTCGTAGCCGTGGGGCAGCAGCAGCACGAGACCGGAGCGCTGGCCCCACTTCTGCTCGGCGCTCGAGATGAACTGGTCGATGACGATCTGGGCCCCGTTGGCGAAGTCGCCGAACTGGGCCTCCCAGATCACGAGCGCGTCCGGCCGCTCGACCGAGTAGCCGTACTCGAAGGCCATCGCCGCGTATTCGCTCAGCAGCGAGTCGTAGATCGCGAAGCGCGCCTGCGTGTCCGACAGGTTCGCCAGCGGAAGCCACTCCTGGCCGTTCTCACGATCGTGGAACACCGAGTGCCGCGAGACGAAGGTGCCGCGGCGGGCGTCCTGGCCCGCCAGGCGCACCGGGGTGCCCTCGAGCAGCAGCGATCCCAGTCCGATCAGCTCGCCGAAGCCCCAGTCGATCGAGCCCTGACGGCTCATCTCGAAGCGCTTCTTGAGCAGCTGCTGCAGCTTCGGATGCACCGCGAAGCCGGCAGGCGGGTTGTTGTGCGCATCGCCGATCAGCTCGACGACGCTCTGGTCGATCGCGGTCGACTCGGGCTCGACGACTCGGTCGTCTTGCTGGGCGACCGGCCGCTCGATGTCGTTCGTGGCGTGCGCGTCGCTGGTGATCACGGGGATCGTGCCGGT
>Ga0068855_100003198_pt1 | contig 20059 bp, 13 predicted proteins | sample KBSCornC52_FD_66592 | JGI IMG/M metagenome (GOLD analysis project Ga0068855, IMG submission 66592) | Corn rhizosphere microbial communities from Kellogg Biological Station, Michigan, USA - KBS Corn C5-2 | ecosystem: Host-associated > Plants > Roots > Rhizosphere > Soil ...
CGAGGTCGGCACCGAAGGAAAGCTCGGCGGTCAGGCGCAGGTCCGCGGTGTCTCCGGTACCTGGCGCGACCTCACCGAGTCGGTGAACTCGATGGCCGGAAACCTCACCGGCCAGGTGCGAAACATCGCCCAGGTGGCGACCGCGGTCGCTCAGGGCGACCTGTCGCAAAAGATCACCGTCGACGCCCAGGGCGAAATCCTCGAACTCAAATCCACCGTCAACACCATGGTCGACCAGTTGTCGTCGTTCGCCGACGAAGTCACCCGAGTCGCCCGCGAAGTCGGCACCGAAGGCCGCCTCGGCGGCCAAGCTCAGGTGCGCGGCGTGTCGGGGACCTGGCGCGACCTCACCGAAAACGTCAACGGCATGGCCGCCAACCTCACCAGCCAGGTGCGCAACATCGCCCAGGTCACCACAGCCGTCGCCCAGGGCGACCTGTCACAAAAGATCACCGTCGACGCCAAGGGCGAGGTGGCGGCGCTCGCGCAGACCATCAACACGATGGTCGACCAGCTCTCGTCGTTCGCCGACGAAGTCACCCGAGTCGCCCGCGAAGTCGGCACCGAAGGCCGCCTCGGCGGCCAAGCTCAAGTGCGCGGTGTCTCCGGTACCTGGCGGGATCTGACCGAGTCGGTGAACTCGATGGCCGGAAACCTGACGTCGCAGGTGCGCAACATCGCCCAAGTGGCGACGGCCGTGGCCAAGGGCGACCTGTCACAAAAAATCACCGTCGACGCCGAGGGCGAAATCCTCGAACTCAAATCCACCGTCAACACCATGGTCGACCAGCTGTCGTCCTTCGCCGACGAAGTCACCCGCGTGGCCCGCGAGGTCGGCACCGAAGGAAAGCTCGGCGGCCAAGCCCAGGTGAAGGGTGTCTCCGGAACGTGGCGCGACCTCACCGACTCGGTGAACTTCATGGCGAGCAACCTCACCAGCCAGGTGCGCAACATCGCGCTCGTGACAACCGCGGTCGCGCAGGGCGACCTCTCGCAGAAGATCACCGTCGACGCCCAGGGCGAAATCCTCGAACTCAAATCCACCGTCAACACCATGGTCGACCAGCTGTCGTCGTTCGCCGACGAGGTCACCCGAGTCGCCCGCGAAGTCGGCACCGAAGGCCGCCTCGGCGGCCAGGCCGAGGTTGCCGGTGTCTCGGGCACCTGGCGGCATCTGACCGAAAACGTGAATCAGCTGGCCGGAAACCTGACCACCCAGGTGCGCGCGATCGCCGAGGTGTCAACAGCCGTGACCCGCGGCGACCTGACCCGGTCGATCGCGGTCGATGCCCAGGGCGAGGTCGCCGAGCTCAAAGACAACATCAACCAGATGATCGCCAACCTCCGGACGACCACGGAGATCAACGCGCAACAAGACTGGCTGAAGTCGAATCTGGCCCGCATCGGCGGCCGGCTTCAAGGCCAGCGCGACCTGCAGGAAGTCACCCAGATGATCATGAGCGAAGTGACGCCGGTCATCCAGGCGGTGCAGGGTGCGTTCTTCCTCGCCGAACACGTCGACGACACCACGGTCTTACGGCGCGCAGCCAGTTACGGTCAGGCGCACGGCCCGAGCGGCGCCGTGTTCACCTTCGGTGAGGGGCTGATCGGCCAGGCTGCGCTCGACCGCCGGCCGCGACACGTGACCGACGTCCCGCCGAACTACCTCACCGTGCAGAGTGGCCTTGGGGAGGCTCCGCCGTCCGATCTGTTCGTCATTCCGGTGTTGTTCGAAGAGCAGGTGCTCGGCGTCATTGAACTGGCATCGTTCCAGCATTTCAGCGAGGTGCACACTCGTTTCCTCGAGCAACTGGTCGAGACGATCGGCGTCGTGCTGAACAACATCATCGCCAACGTGCGTACCGAAGAACTGCTCGAACAGTCGCAGCGACTGGCCCAAGAACTTCGGGTGCAGTCCATGGAACTGCAGCGCACAAACGCCGAACTCGAAGAAAAAGCCACGCTGCTCGGTGAGCAGAACCACAACATCGAGATCCAGAACCGTGAGATCGAGATGGCGAGGCTCGGCCTCGAAGAAAAAGCCGAACAGCTTGCGCTGTCGTCGCAATACAAGTCGGAGTTCTTGGCGAACATGAGCCACGAGCTGCGCACACCACTGAACAGCTTGCTCATCTTGGCCAAGCTGCTCGCCGACAATCCGCAATCGAACCTCACCGACAAGCAGATCGAGTTCGCCCGCACGATCTACAGCGCAGGCAGCGATCTGCTTGTGCTCATCAACGACATTCTCGACCTGTCGAAGGTTGAGGCTGGCAAGATGGATGTGCATCCCGCGCCCGTCCTGCTCGCGAAGGTCTGCGATTACGTCGCCTCGACATTTCGTCCACTGGCCGAAGAAAAAGGCCTCGACTTGGTGGTCGAGATCGCTGACGGGCTGCCTGCTGCCGTAGTTACCGACGAGCAACGATTGCACCAGGTATTGAAGAACCTGCTGTCGAACGCGTTGAAGTTCACCGAATCAGGAAGCGTTCGCCTATCCGTGCGCCAAGCGCCATCCGACATGTTGTTCTCAACCGCGACGCTCAACGACCAGACCGTCGTTGCCTTCAGCGTCACTGACACGGGCATCGGCGTGCCGCCCGACAAGTTGAAGTTCATCTTCGAGGCCTTCCAGCAAGCCGACGGCACCACGAGTCGCAAGTACGGTGGCACCGGGCTGGGTCTGTCGATTTCGCGCGAAATCGCTCGACTGCTCGGTGGCGCGATCGCCGTCACGAGCGAGGCGGGCAAGGGCAGCACGTTCACGCTCTACGTGCCGGTTGTCTACCCGTTCGACGAACGCGAGGCCGTGAACGCGTTGCCCCCCATGCCGGTCCGACGCATCCCGAAGCAGACCCCGATGCTGAGCGATGCAATGAGCGAGCCAGTACCGCTTGCCGGACCCGATCCGCTGCACGGCGCAACGGTGCTGGTCGTAGATGACGACGTGCGTAACGTGTTCGCGTTGACGAGCGCCCTAGAGTTGCACGGCATGACAGTGCTGTACGCCGACACCGGCCGGGCCGGAATTTCGCTGCTACAAGAACACCCGGAAGTCGATCTGGTGTTGATGGACTTCATGATGCCCGACATGGACGGTAACCAGACCACCGCGGAGATCCGAGCTACTCCGTCGCTTCGCGATCTGCCCGTGTTGTTCCTGACGGCGAAGGCCATGCAAGGCGACCGTGACAAGAGCATCGCGGCTGGGGCAAGCGACTACATCACAAAACCCGTCGACCTCGACAGGCTGTTGACCGTGATGCGGTCGTGGCTCGTCGGTGGTGTCACAGCAGATGAGGACCTCGACTAGTGCAAACAGAAGTGCGGCCGGCACGGATCCTCATGGTCGACGACCGACCCGAGAATCTGCTTGCATTAGAGGCAATTCTTCATGGGCTGGGCCACGAGTTGGTAAAGGCGAACTCGGGCGAAGAGGCACTCAAGCAGTTGCTGAGCGATGACTACGCGCTCATCTTGCTCGACGTTCAAATGCCGGGGATGGACGGGTTCGAAACCGCGGCGCACATCAAACAGCGCGAGCGCACCCGAGACATCCCGATCCTGTTCCTGACCGCGATCGACGGCGAGGCGCATCAGGCGTTTCGCGGCTATGCGGCGGGAGCGGTCGACTACCTGTCGAAACCGTTCGATCCATGGGTACTGCGCGCCAAGGTCGCGGTCTTCATTGAGCTGCACGAGCGCCGTCGCGAGCTGGCCGCGCAGGCACAGCGACTGCGTCAGCAACTCGCCAGCTTGGGCTCGGCCGATATCGAGCAACTGACCACCCGCATCGCCGACGCGATCGAACTCGCGCAAACCCTTACCGACAGCGCGGAACAACCCGAGCTGGCAAAGGCCATCAACGAAGCAAGCGACTCAATCGCCGCGTTGCGGGCCACGCTTGCAACCACTCCCGGCGAATTCGGGAACCCGATGCCGTGACCGCATCGCAAGGCCTCACCGGTCAGATCATCACCAAGCTGGAGCCAGCGAGTTCTTCGGCGTCCGCAGCTCGTCGCGTCATCGAAGCAGCGGTGCTGCAGACCAGCTTGGCAGGGTTCATCGACGAAGCACTGCTGCTCGTCACCGAACTGGTGACCAACGCGATCGTGCACGCGGGCACCGAGATCGAGCTACGGGTAGACACCGGGCGCGACAGCATGCGGGTCGAAGTCATCGACCAATCACCCGGGCTGATCACGATCGTGCATGAGATGGCCAGCGAGACGAGAGAGGGCGGGCGGGGCCTGCTGCTCCTCGACGCGCTGGCGACCGAGTGGGGCACGCGACACTTCGGTTGGGGCAAATCGGTGTGGTTCGTGCTCGGTGGCGCCGACCTGCCGCAGCAGGCGCACCCGGTCGACGCCACGACTGCGCAGCTTGCGGCCTCGGCAGCCCCAATGCAGCAACGGCTGTACGACGACATCAGCTGGCTCGTCTCGCTACCTGAAGACATCGAACAAAAGCTCAGGCCCGACCAGGTGATTGCCGAGTTGCTGCATCGGCTGGCCAGTGGATTGTCGATCCCCCAGTGTTGGGTTTACAGCCACGCCGCCGACGACGAGCAGCGTTGGGTGCTGGTAGCCGCGCACGATTCGATGACGGCTTCGCCCGACGCCGACGCAGTGCGCCGGGCAACCGAACGCGGGTTCAGTGCACTCGCCGACAACGACGTCCTTTTGCTGCGACTACAGGGATCTTCCGGCCCGCTCGGCGCGCTCGCGATTCTCGGCGGAGCCCAGCTGTCCAGCGAGACGTCGGCGGTCGTGAAGCTAGTCGCCGAACGGATCGGCGTCATCTTGCGCGACGATCTCGCACGCGCCGCGCAGTTACGAAGCCGCGGCTCGCTCGCGTTGCTCGCCGAGGCGAGCGAGATGTTCGCCGGAACCCTCGACGTGCAACTCGCGATGACGCTCGCAACGCAACTCGTCGTGCCGCGCTTCGCCCGCTGGGCAGCAGTCTGGGCAACGTACGAGCACCGCCCGCGAATCACGGCTGTCGCGCACGCCGACGAGACACGGTTGCCCGAACTGCAATCGGCGCTCGGCGGTAACGAGGGTGAACAACTGGCTACGAGCCTGGCCCGAAACCTCGTCGAACGTCGTCCAAATCTGGTGCATGGCAGTGAGTTACCGACCGAACTCGTCGACGAGCGATCAGGCGAAGTGCTCGCGTTACCGCTAGTCGCGCGCAGGCGACTGCTCGGCGTGCTCGTCGTCGGTAGACCGGCCGGTGCGATCTTCGGCTCCGACGACGTCGGTCTGCTTAACGATCTGGCACGTCGTACCGCCGTCGCGGTCGACAGCGCGCGGCTTTACGAGGAGAGCACCTCGGTGGCCCGCGCACTGCAGGCATCGCTGCTGCCACCGACGTTGCCCGAAAGTCCCGTCGCGGAATTCGGCGCGAGATACGCGGCTGCCGGCGAGGGCAACGAGGTCGGCGGTGACTTCTACGATGTTTTCGATCTCGGCAATGAAGCAGCGGGCTGGGGTCTCGCCATCGGGGACGTATGCGGCAAAGGTCCTGAAGCCGCTGCCATCACCGGACTCGCTCGTGACGTCTTGCGCTTGCTGGTGCGTGACGGACTGCCGGTTCCCGCGGCACTGCGGCGGCTCAACGGGGCGATCCTCGATCTGGGCGAGCGTGGCCGTTTCTGCACCGCGACCCTCGCAAGGGTCCAGCCCGACGCCGACCGGCTCAACGTGACGCTGTCGCTTGCAGGGCATCCGGCGCCGGTGCTTGTTCGGGCCGATGGCACGGTGAACTTCTTCGGCCGAAGTGGCACCTTGCTCGGCGTTTTCCCTGAACTTCAGCTGAACCAAGACACCGTCGTTCTCGAGCCCGGAGATTCGTTGGTCTTCTACACCGATGGTGTCACCGAACGGCGAAGCGGCGGCCTGATGTTCGGCGACGAGAATCTGCTGGCCTGCCTGCGTGAAGCCGCAAGGCAATCGGCCGACGCCATGGCTGGCCTGCTCGAAGAGCACGTACAACGATTCGGCTCGGCGCGCGACGACCTGGCGGTCCTCGTCGTCCGTTGTACGAAGCGAAGCCTGAACGACCCCGACGACGGCGCCTTACGCTGACCGCGGGCGCGTCGCGCGGCGTGGTTGCGTGTACACCGCGGCCAAAAGTGTCAAGCTCATTGCCGTGTCGGCTTCCCCGGAGGCGACTCCCCGACACGCGGCCATGTCACGTGCGGCCGCGCGATGGTGGGCGTCGCCGATAACGCGCCTACCAGTGCGCCGCTTGATAGCGGCCGGTTCGCTCGCCGCGGCACTTACCGTGGTGACCTTCGCGGCAACGCAGAGTCACGCCGGTGCCACGGTAAGCCAGTCGCATTAGACCCACCGCGAGGTTAGGCTTCGCCGGTGTATCTGCCTGAGCATTTTGCGATCAGCGACGTCGATTCGGTCGCTGCATACGTCGAATCCGTCGGAGCCGCGGACATCGTCACGTTCAGCGGCGAGAGGCTGGTGTCGAGCCTGGTTCCGGTCATCTGGGATCGTTCCGTCGGCGAGCATGGCCGCTTGCTGGCCCACATCTCGGTCGCGAACTCCCAATGGCGCGAGGCGAAAAGCGATGTGCCGGCACTGGCAATCGTCCACGGGCCTCAGGCTTACATCTCGCCGTCGTGGTATGCGAGCAAACGCGACCACGGCCGGGTGGTGCCCACCTGGAACTACTCGACCGTGCACTTCAGCGGGCCGGTCGTCTTCCACACCGACCCCGAATGGCTGCGTGAACTGGTCACCAAACTCACCGAGCGGCACGAAGGATCGCGCGACGAACCTTGGCGAGTAGACGACGCGCCACCTAGCTGGCTCGACGGCCAACTACGCGGCATCGTCGGCGTCGAGATCACCGTGACCTCGGTCGAGGCCAAAGCGAAGCTCAGCCAGAACCGGAGTCGCGCCGACCAACTCGGTGCGATCGATGGTTTGGCGAACGAATCCGATCCGCGTGCGCCGCAAGTCGCGGCGCTGATGCGAGCTCAGCTGGACGACTCCTAATCGGCTTTCTGTGCGTCCCATTTCTCAGCCAGCAGATCGCGAGTGTCGTGTAGCAGTTGCGGCAAAACGCGGGTGCGCCCCACAACCGGCATGAAATTCGTGTCGCCACCCCAGCGCGGCACGACATGCTGGTGCAGGTGCGCAGCGATGCCGGCGCCCGCCACCGACCCCAGGTTGATACCGACGTTGAAGCCCTGAGCGCCAGCGGCCGTGCGCAGCGTCGTGAGCGCGCGCTGGGTAAATGCGGTCAGTTCTGCCGCTTCGTCGGCCGAAAGCTCGGTCAGGTCTGCGGCATGGCGGTACGGGACGACGAGAAGGTGTCCGGCGTTGTACGGATACAGGTTGAGCACGGCATACACCGTCGCGCCGCGTGCGACGATCAGCGCATCGGGGTCGGGCTGCTTCGGGATGACGCAGAACGGACACACACCAGGGTCGTGCGGATCGCCAACCGGCTTCGAATCGCCTTTGATGTAGGCCATTCGATGTGGGGTCCAGATCCGCGCGAACGCATCGGGCACGCCAACTGCACCACTCACGTCGACGTCGGCCTCGTCGACGACGCCACCTTCGTCGAGGCCCGCGACGCGGGCCGAGGCCTCGGGGTCGGTATCGCGAGCCGTCACACTTGCACCCGGCGCACGACTGCGTCGCGAATCTCGGCGACAGCATCGGCGATCGGCACGCCGTTCTTCTGCGTGCCGTCACGGTACCGGAACGAGACCGCGTTCGCGGCGACGTCGTCTTCGCCCGCGATCAGCATGTATGGAACCTTCTGCTTCTGCGCATTGCGAATTTTCTTCTGCATGCGGTCGTCGGAGCTGTCGAGCTCGAAGCGGATTCCGGCAGCACGCAGCGCATCACCGACGGTTGACGACAGGTACGGAACGTGCTGGTCGGCGATCGGGATGCCGATCACCTGCACTGGTGATAGCCATGGCGGGAAGGCGCCCGCGTAGTGCTCCGTAAGCACGCCGATAAACCGTTCAATCGAACCAAACAAGGCGCGGTGGATCATCACCGGTTGCTGGTGCGAGCCGTCGGCGGCCGTGTATTGGAGTTCGAATCGCTTGGGCTGGTTGAAGTCGACCTGGATCGTCGACATTTGCCAGGTGCGGCCGATCGCATCGCGTGCCTGCACCGAGATCTTAGGCCCGTAGAAAGCAGCCCCGCCCGGGTCGGGCACCAGTTCGAGACCCGACTCGGTGGCCGCAAAGCGCAGCGCCTCGGTCGCCTCGGCCCATTCATCTTCTCCGCCGATGAACTTGTCGGAGTCGTCGCGGGTCGACAATTCGAGATAGAAGTCGTTCAAGCCGTAATCGCGCAGCAAGTCGAGCACGAACGCGAGCAACGCCTTCAGCTCGCCCGGCATCTGATCTTTCGTGCAGTAGATGTGCGAGTCGTCTTGGGTCATGCCCCGAACGCGGGTGAGGCCGTGGACGACACCCGACTTCTCGTAGCGGTACACCGTGCCGAATTCGAACAAGCGCAATGGCAATTCGCGATACGACCGACCACGTGACCTGAAGATGAGGTTGTGCATCGGGCAGTTCATCGCCTTGAGCCGATACTCGGCGCCTTCGAGGTCCATCGGCGGGAACATCGTGTCTGCGTAGTACGGCAGGTGGCCCGAGGTGTGGAATAAGCCGTCTTTCGAGATGTGCGGGGTGTTGACGAACTCGTAACCCGACACCTCGTGGCGAGCCCGCGAGTAATCCTCCATCTGCTTGCGCAGCAGTCCACCCTTCGGATGGAAGACTGCCAGGCCCGACCCGAGCTCGTCGGGGAAGCTGAAGAGGTCGAGCTCTCTGCCGAGCCTGCGATGGTCGCGCTTTTCAGCCTCTTCGAGCTGGTGCAGGTAGTCCTTCAATGCATCGCGCGTATGCCACGCGGTGCCGTAGATGCGTTGCAGCTGCGGGTTCTTCTCACTCCCCCGCCAGTAAGCGGCTGCGCTTCGCATCAGCTTCAGAGCGGGAATGAGCCGCGTCGAAGGCAGGTGCGGCCCGCGGCACAGGTCCTTCCACGCCAGGCTGCCGTCGCGGTGGAGGTTGTCGTAGATCGTGAGCTCTCCGGCACCGACTTCGGCCGACGCCCCTTCGGTCTCCGCGGCGCCGCCCTTGAGCCCGATCAGCTCGAGCTTGAACGGTTCGTCAGCTAGTTCGGCTCGTGCGTCGGCGTCGGAGACGGGTCGCCTGCGAAAGGCCTGTCCCTCCTTGACGATTTCGAGCATGCGCTTCTCGATGCGCGCCAGATCGTCGGGAGTGAACGGATGGTGCGGCGCGAAGTCGTAGTAGAAGCCGTTCTCGATCGGCGGACCGATCCCGAGCAACGTGCCGGGAAACAGCTCCTGCACTGCTTGCGCCATCACGTGTGCGGTCGAATGCCGCACGATCGACAGCCCGTCGGCTGAATCGATGGCCACCGGCTCGACCGCATCGCCGTCACCGAGATCGACCGCAAGGTCGCGCAGTTCACCGTTGACCCGCGCGGCAATCACCGTGCGCTCGCCGTCGAAGATGTCGGACGCCGTCGTCCCCACCGGAACCGTCCGCGAGTTACCTGCGACGGCGATGGTGATCTCGGACACGAATAGCTCCCAAGGTTGATGGACGACGGCTGCGACGGCAAGGCCAAGGAACTGCCGGGCTTCGATGCTAGCGAGCCGCCGTCACGGGCGCGCGAACCGCGGCCAGGCCACGGCCCGCGGGGCGATGCGCCAAGCCCCGGTGTGGCGATGCGCCGCGCGCGGCGCATCGCCTACGGGCAAGCTAAGAGAGGTCGAACCTCGGGGGCTGCGGGCTGGCATCGACGAGCGGCGTGAACCGCGGCGTTCGCCGGTTGTCAGCCCGCTTGTCAGCCACAGCCGGTGAGGTGTCGGTTGCCCGTCGTCCGGGATGGTTAGTGCGGGTGAACCGGCCAGCGGGCTCGAACTTGAGCGCGCCCGCCACCTGCCCACCCGGGTGTTCCCTGGGCGGACCGGTACGGATCATCGTGCCGACCGAGGTCTGGTCGTGCGCCGTGCGCGGGCTCGCATTCGGGCCGAGCACCGGTGTACCGCCGACAGCGTCGGGCGCTGGCGCCTGCAACGGGGCTAACGCGCGTCCGGAGAGAAACTCGACGGCGTGCCGAACCGAGCGTCGTCCTTCGGCCAGGCTGGGCGCGGACAACCGGTGGACGACTGACAGGTCGGACGTGCCAGACGGCGTGATGCTGAACATGCAGGCCCAGGTAACCCCGCCGTCGGGGGTCCGGGTACGCATATGCCGCGCGACTACATGCCCGATGCCCGGAAGATCGAACTCGTCGACGACGGCGCCAGCTTCGACTCGCACCGACCGATCATCGCGCGGATCGAGACGCAGCGGTAGCACCCGTTCGGGTCAGTTCGCCGTTGCTGATCGCCGCCGCCGCTGGTCCGACGGCCCGGTTTACTGCCGCGCGCCAAGCCGCTCGCGTTGCGGAACGACGGTGTGCGCCGGCTCCCGCGCCGACGCGACGCCGGCTTCAAAAATGGCGACGCGCGTCAAAGCGGACGACGTAAGCAGCGCCGCCCCTGATACCACGGCGGCGACCCGGCTACGCCGGCCGAGCGTCGCCCCGCAGACGGCACCGACTGCGGTAAGGGCTTCGCCGATACGCATCTTCTGGCCGCTGCCACCTTCGCGATATGGCTTGCCGATCAGGTCGCCCATCCGCCTTTCCATCAGCCGTGCGGCTCCGACCTCGAGCGCGCCGCCGAGAAGCGCGGCACGCCGAGCCGGACCTGCTTCGTGCGTCGGAGCCGCGACCATGCCGAGCCCGCCCGCCGCGGTCGCGGCCGACCCGACGAAGACAAACGGCATCTCGCGAAAACCCTCGTGCCACGAAGGAACTGCGGTGTCGCAGATGAGTGCGGCGGTGTACGACGCGACGAGTGGGCCTAACGCTGCGGCACCCGCGGTGGCGACTCCTCCGATTCTGCGGAACCGTCCGGTGGCGGCCGTCAACGCGCTGACACCAGCGGCCGGACCGTACGCGCTCAACAGCCACGAACCCATGTTCATCGGCGACGTGGGCTTGAACACCCGCAGCATGTTGACGAATCGCGCCGGCCGTCCAAGGTCGTGTAGCAGACCAACCATGCCGGCGCCGATGGCGGCCAGCGCACCGATTTTGGAGGCCCGCTCCAGCGCCGGTCGCCGCGTCAGCTGGGCTCCCAGCGCAATAGCGGACGACGCGCCGGCCAGCCCACCGAGATAGAGGTAGCCGGCGATGTCCGGCTCTTGCCAGCTCGGCTCTTTGATAACCGGCCGGCCGTAATAGGAACTGAAGCTGGCGTCGGGCACCATCGCACGTTCGCCGCGCCCGCCGCGGCGACCCATGCTGACCTTCGAACCGTTCATCTGTGCCGACCTCCGAAAACAGCCGCGATCCCGACCGCCAGTGTCGCCGCGGCCGCACAGACGCAACGCCACATCGCCGGCAGGTCGCGGGTCGTCACCACCGGATCGGGCGGCAGTCCGTAGACCTCGGGTTCGTCGAGGAGCAAGAAGAATGCGCCGTCACCACCCACCCCGTCGGCGGGATCGTGACCGTAAAGCCGCGCGTCGCTGACGCCCGCGTCGTGCAGTGTGGCCAGCCGCGTATCCGCTCGCTCACGCAATTCGTCGAGGTCGCCGAACTGGATCGAGTCAGTTGGGCAGGCCTTCGCGCAAGCGGGCTCCATGCCGACCTGCAGCCGGTCGTAACACATTGTGCATTTCCAGGCGCGACCGTCGTCCGGGCGAATGTCGATGACACCGTACGGGCACGCAGGAATGCAGTAACCGCAGCCGTTGCAAACGTCGTCTTGTACGACCACCGTGCCGAACTCGGTGCGAAACAGCGCACCCGTCGGGCAGACGTCGAGGCAGGCCGCATGCGTGCAGTGTTTGCAGACGTCGCTGGACATCAGCCAGCGCAGCTCGTCGGGCCTGGTGCCTTCTGTCGACTCGGGATGCGTCGAGCCCGGATGCATCGACAGCTTTGTCTGCTCGATAAAGGCCACGTGTCGCCAGCTATCGGCGCTCAGCCCTTGGGTGTTGTCGTACGACATTCCGGTGAAGTTCAGACCGTCTTCGGGTACCTGGTTCCATTCCTTGCATGCGACCTCGCATGCCTTGCAGCCGATGCACACCGAGGTGTCGGTGAAGAACCCCATCCTCGGTGGTTGGTTCGTCGCCACCGCGTCAGATCTCCGTTCCGGTTTCGTCGGTGATGCCGGCCCGCTCGCGGTAGTCGCGCACGAGCCGAACGAGCGCAGGCCCCTGCGGGCGTCGTCCGGGCCGAATGTCGACAGTGAAGGCCTTCACTTCTTGGATGTGCACGTTCGGGTCGAGTGAGAGGTGCGCCAACTCGTTCGCGGAATCCCCTACCGAATAACCGTTGCGGCCCCAGTGATACGGCAACCCAACCTGCTGCAGAGTGCGGCCCTGCACGACCAGCGGTGTCATGCGGTCGGTGACCAAAACCCGCGCCTCGATCGCGCTGCGCGCTGTGACGATGGTCGCCCAGCCGTTGTGTTCGAGGCCGCGTTCGGCGGCCAGTTCGGGCGATACCTCGCAGAACATCTCGGGCTGCAACTCCGAGAGGTAGGGCAAGAAACGCGTCATACCACCGGCCGTGTGATGTTCGGTAAGCCGATACGTCGTCGCGACGTAGGGGAAAACGTCGTTACCATTCGTACCGGCGCTGGGGTGGTAAAAGTTGTGCTTGCGCGGTGGCATCACCTGACGAACCGGATTGCGCTGCTGGCTGTACAGCGGATTCGTAAATGGTGATTCCTGCGGCTCGTAGTGCGTCGGCAACGGGCCGTCGGTGAGTCCGACGGGCACGTACAGCCATGCCTTCCCGTCGTCTTGCATGACGAACGGATCGACGCCCGATAGTGCTTCGGCAGCGCGCGCACCCGGGGGCGGGCGATGCCATGGCGACTTGGTCGCGGCGAAGTCCGGCGTGTCGTGCCCGGTCCACATCGCCTGCTCGTCGTCCCACCACACGTAGGCCTTGCGGTCGCTCCAGGGCTTGCCGTCGGGATCGGCGGAGGCGCGGTTGTACAGCAACCTGCGGTTCGCCGGCCAGGCCCAGCCCCACTCGTTCGCGACCCAGTTCTGTTCGAGCGCCGGCTTGCGACGCGACGCCTGATTGACGCCTTCGCTGTAGACGCCACAATAAATCCAGCAACCGCAGGCGGTCGAGCCGTCGCCGTGCAACTGCTCGTACGACGAGAGCGGCTGGCCGTCGCCGTCCCAACCGTTGATCTCGGCAAGCACGGCCTCGGCGCTCGGCTCGTCGATCGACCCTTCGACGGGATAGTCCCAGGTGAGATCGAGCAGCGGGCGGTCGATCTCGTCGGTAGAGCCCGCCAGCTTCGCTTTGATGATGCGACCAAGGTGATACATGAACCACAGTTCGCTACGCGCATCGCCGGAGGGCTCGACGGCCGCGTGATGCCATTGCAGCATTCGCTGGGTATTGGTGAAACTGCCATTCTTTTCGGTGTGGGCCGCGGCCGGGAAGAAGAAAACTTCAGTGTTGATCTCTTCGGTCCGCAGCTCGCCCGTTTCGATCTCGGGGCCGTCCTTCCACCAGGTCGCCGACTCGATCAGCGAGAAATCGCGTACGACCAGCCAGTCGAGGTTGGCCATACCGAGCCGCTGTTCCTTGTTGTTCGCGGAGCCGACTGCCGGATTCTCACCGAGTAGGAAATAGCCTTTGCAATGGCCGTCTTGCTGCGCGCGCACGGTCTCGTAGGTGCTGTGGCTGCCGGTAAGTCGCGGCAAATAGTCGAAGCAGAAGTCGCTCTCCGGGGTCGCGGCCGCGCCCCAGTACGATTTCAGCAGGCTTACGAAATACGAGCGCAGCTCGCCCCAGTAGCCCTTGTCGGCCGACTCGCCTTGGATGAATGCGTCGAGGTCCTCGGCCGTGTGTGCATGCGGCATCGGAATGTAGCCGGGCAAGATGTTGAACAGCGTCGGGATATCTGTCGAGCCTTGGATCGAGGCATGCCCGCGAAGCGCCATGATGCCGCCGCCCGGCCGGCCGATGTTACCCAGCAGCAGCTGCAAGATAGCCGCCGTCCTGATGTATTGGACGCCTACCGTGTGCTGAGTCCAGCCGACCGCGTAGACGAACGCGGTCGTGTGGTCGCGGTTGGAGTTGCGCGTGATCGCTTCGCAGACTTTGGTGAACAGGTCCCGAGGCACGCCGCACACCTGTTCGACCATCTCGGGGGTGTAACGCGAGAAATGCCGACGCAACACCTGGAAAACACAACGCGGATGCTGCAGCGTCTCGTCGCGTTCCGGTTCGCCACCGCCGAGGCGGCTACCACCGGAGCCGGTCGACTCGCCCCGACCTGACTCGTGCCTGCCCTCGGTAGCTTTAGTCCGGTCTTCGTATTCGAGATCGCGCTGGCCCGCCGACGCCTGCACCTCGACGCCCTCGTATTGCCAGGAATGGAAGTCGTAGCTGCGATTTTCGGAATCGAGACCGCTGAAGACGCCGTCGAGATCCTCCGTGTCGCGAAATTCCTCCCGCAGGATGACCGGAGCGTTGGTGTACGCCGTCACGTATTCCTTGAAATACTTCTCTTCGGTGAGCACGTAGTTGACGATTGCGCCGAGGAAGGCAATGTCACTGCCTGCCCGCAACGGTACGTGAATGTCGGCGAGCGCACTCGTGCGGGTGAATCGGGGGTCGACGTGAATCAGCGTGGCCCCGCGCGCCTTCGCCTCCATCACCCACTGGAAGCCGACCGGATGGCACTCGGCCATGTTGGAACCCTCGATGACAATGCAATCGGAGTTCTGCAGGTCTTGCTGGAACGTCGTGGCCCCGCCACGACCGAACGAGGTACCCAAACTGGGCACGGTGCTGCTGTGTCAAATGCGCGCCTGGTTTTCGATCTGCACCGCCCCGAGCGCGGTGAAGAGCTTCTTAATAAGGTAGTTCTCCTCGTTGTCGAGGGTGGCGCCGCCGAGACTCGCGATGCCCATCGTGCGGCGCACTCGCTTGCCGTCCTGCTCCCACTGCCAGCCTTCGCGCCGTGACTTGATCACGCGATCGGCGACCATGTCCATCGCGGTGTCGAGGTCGAGCTGCTCCCAATCCCGGCCGCCCGGTCGCCGGTACAAGACCTTGTGCAACCTGGCCGAGCCGGTGGTGAGCTGCAAGGTCGCCGAGCCCTTCGGGCAGAGCCGGCCCCGGCTCACCGGCGAGTCGGGGTCGCCCTCGATCTGAATGACCTTGCCGTCCTGCACGTAGACGTTTTGACCACATCCGACCGCGCAGTACGGGCACACCGACTTCACGACCTTGTCGGCACCGGAGGTGCGCGGCTGCAGCGACTTGGTCTTCGCACTCATCGCGGTTTCGTCGCGGCCGAGTAGGTCGCCCTGCATCGCTTGGCGCAGCACCGGCCAGCCGTCGATCCAGGTCCGGACGCTCATGTCGCGCTCCCCTCGTGATCAGGCTCGTGATCAGCCCCGTGATCCGCATCGTGATCCGCGTCGTCGCTGCTGAATTCCAGACCCAGCGCAGCGCGCTCGGCGTCGCTCGTCGCGGCTTTCAGCGCGAGCAACACCTTTTCTTCGAATGAGACGTGCTGGCGCAGCTGTAGGCCGAGGGTGTCGACCAGATCATCGAACGCGTCGGAGTCAGGGTCGGCTTTCACCAACGCGGTGAGCGTCTGAGTGGCCTTGGTCTCCTGGGCCTTGCCTCGGTCGGCGAGCTTCTTGCCGCCCGTCACTGACGTGCGCACTGTCGGCCACAAGCATCGCTGCTCGGCAGGCTCGTGTCGCGACAGCGTCGCCGCGATCATGTCAACGATCGCCTGGCGCCGTTGAAGCTGGTCGCTGGCGCCGCCCTTGCGATGGCCGGGAATCGACGACAGCTGCTTGACGAGCGCGTTGACCTTGTTGTGATCCCGCGTGATGAGAGCGATCAAATCGTGATCGTCATCAGCTGGCGGCTTGGCCTGGTTCAGATCGCGGTTAGCGAACGCGCTTGCCATCTGGGGATCGCTTTGAGCGCGCTGCTTTATCCAGGCGAGCACATCGACTTCCTTTGCATCGTGTCTCGTCGGATTTGTCGGCGGCACCGGGTTGGACAGGTGCTGGCTCGCCGCGAGAAACCCAGGCCTGGCCCGCTCCTGTTCGGTCAGAGAGTCACTGCCGTCGGCCGCGACACCTGTGGCGATCATGTACGCGAGGCCGGCGTGGACGCCAAGGCGACGTCCGATCTCGTCGTACGACAAGCCGTCAGCGAGTAGGCGCCGAACCTGCTCGCGTGTCGGCAATGTCCGCGGTGTCGGCATCGAAGACCTCCTCGTCGAGGTTGTGGTGTCCGCCGCTTACCCCGGTAAACGCGTGTCTCGCCTCTTCCTTTCACCTCGACGTCGAGACGTCAATGAAGCGGCTACGGCGCTCGCTCGAATCAGGTCACGACTAATGTCGTGTCACGACATGCCACGAACTCCCCGATGACCACAGCCCCAGGCACTTCGCCCGCGACGATCAGTCCGCCGCTCGTTTGGGCGTCGGCGAGCAGCAATGCCTCATCCTCGGAAACGTGCGACAGGTCGGCATCAGGCCGGACCCACTCCAGATTGCGCCGGGTGCCGCCACTCACGAATCCGTCGCGCAACGCCTCGCGAGCCCCGTCGATATAGGGCACCGCCGAGGAGTCGACGACCGCGCTCACGCCGCTCGCCCGCGCCATCTTCAGCAGATGGCCGAGCAGCCCAAAGCCGGTGACATCGGTGGCAGCACGCGCGCCCCCGGCTACCGCCGCCGCGGCGGCATCGCGGTTCAGCGTCGTCATCACGTTGATGGCCTGGGCGAACACCTCGCCGGTCGCCTTGTGCCTCGTATTCAGGACGCCGACTCCGAGCGGCTTCGTCAACGAGATGGGCAGACCGGCGACCGCCGTGTCGTTGCGCAGCATTCGCGCCGGATCGACCAGCCCGGTCACCGCGAGTCCGTACTTGGGCTCCGGATCGTCGATGCTGTGCCCGCCTGCAAGATGGCACCCGGCAGCATGCGCGACGTCGAGCCCGCCCTGCAAAACTGCGCCCGCCAACTCGATCGGCAACGCCTCACGCGGCCAACCGAGCAAGTTGACCGCGACGAGCGGCCGCCCGCCCATCGCATAAACATCAGAAAGCGCGTTGGTGGCAGCAATCCGACCCCAGTCGTAGGCGTCATCGACGACGGGGGTGAAGAAGTCAGTCGTGAGGACGACGGCTTCGTGCTCGCCGATCGAAACCACAGCGGCGTCGTCCCCGGTGTCGACACCGACGAGCAGCTCGCCCTCCGGCTCGAGAGGGCCGCCGCCGTGGCGCAGCGAGCTGACGAGCACGTCGAGTTCGCCAGGCGGGATCTTGCATGCACAGCCCCCGCCGCGCGCGTATTGGGTCAACCGCACCGGGGAAACGCTACGCGCAAGAGGTCGACCCAGCGCCGAGTTGGCGTCGATCAGCGTCATGATCGGGCACTTCCCATCGTCGGCCAAGCCAATCCTTGCGTGACGCCATCGGCAGTGGGGGCGCGTTGCGAAATGCGACCAGCGCTCAATGCGATCACTGGTCCGCTAGCAAGACCGCGCAGGCATTAGCCTGACGCCGGAGGCGTATCCGGCCTGGTGACCGGCGCGGTCTTCAAAACCGTAGAGGCCCAGGACCTGGGTCTGGCGGGTTCGATTCCCGTCCGCCTCCGCCAGCACAATCGCACGTCCTGTTGGTCCCGGCGGCCTATTGGTCCCGACGACGGACGCCGGGTGACCACGCCCGCCCGCGTTTGAGCGCAACGCAATCCGGGAAACCGCGCCGCACCGGACTCCGCAACGGGTGCGAACCAGCGTCACCGAAGGGCAGTCGATGAGTGTTGACCAGCCACGTCTGCGTCATCCGGCCGCCCGGATTCACGTGCCGGTCCTACCTCGACACGGGCTCGCCGCCACCGTCGGTTTTGTAGCAATCGCCGCGAGCGGGCTGCTGTGCGCGAAGTGGGACCCCTACGGCCACAAGATCGCGCACCTGTTCACCACCCGGTCGTGGACGGGCCGCTCGATCCTCGACTCTGCAGGTAGCGCTTCGGCGGCGCCGAGCTGGCACGGCGCATGGTCGTTCGCCCGCAGCTACGGCCAGGCCGTGTGGATGGCATTGGTCGCGGCATTGGTGATCGCGGCCGCGGTCGAGGCGCTGGTGCCGCGACGGCGGATCGTGTCGCTGCTCACCGGTCGCAGCACGTTCGCGGGCACCGCCGTCGCGGGCCTGCTTGCCGTTCCCTGCATGATGTGCACCTGCTGCTCGGCGCCGATCGCTGCGACCCTGCGTCGTCGTGGCGTGCCGACGAGTTCGGTGCTGGGCTACTGGATCGGCAACCCGATCCTGAACCCCGCCGTCCTCGTCTTTCTGGCGCTCGTCGCGCCGTGGCAGTGGGTCGCGACCAGGATCGTCGTCGGCGGCCTCTTGGTCTTCGCCGTCATTCCGTCGCTCGCCAGATTCACCACTCGCGAGCCCGCCACGTCCAACACTGCCGAGATGCCGGACGACGACTTCGCCCTACGCGAAGCACCCATGCGTTTTGTGAAAACGCTGCTCCGCCTGGCGTTCACGCTTGTGCCGGAGTACTTCGTCGTCGTGCTCGCCATCGGTGCTTTCCGCGGCTGGCTCTTTCCGCTCGGTGCCAACGCCGCACGTTGGGGCATCGTCGCGGTCATCGTGGCGGCGGTCGCAGGCACTCTCGTAGTGATCCCTACTGCCGGTGAGATCCCTATTCTGCAAGGACTTTCTGCGTTAGGGCTCGGCACAGGCCCTCTGGGTGCGCTGCTCATCACCCTACCTGCCGTGAGCCTGCCGTCGATGGCGATGGTCGGGCGCGCACTGTCGTGGCGGGTCACTCTCGCGGTCGCGGGCATCGTCATGGTCACCGGTCTCGCTGGCGCAATCCTGCTCGCCGTGCTGTCCTTTTTCACATGACCATCGACGAGACGCGCCGCGACATCCCGCGAACAGATGCGGTGTTAGCCGATCCGCGACTGGCCAAGGCGCAGGCTCAGCTCGGCCGGCGACTCGTGCACGACATCGTCTCCGACGTCCAAAGCCGGGCACGGGCCGGCGAGATCGCTCCGTCGTCCGTGATCGAAGCGGCGGTCGCCGCATTGCCGACGACTGCAACCTCGATGCGCCGCGTAGTCAACGCGACCGGTGTGTTGGTGCACACGAACCTCGGCAGGGCACCCCTTTCGGCTGCCGCGCGGACCGCAATCGCCGCTGCTGACGGCACCACCGATGTCGAGTTCGATCTGAGCACCGGCGAACGTGATCGGCGCGGTCGCGGCACGCTCGCGGCCTTGGCGGCCGCTGTACCCGACGCCGAGGACGTGCATGTCGTGAACAACAACGCGGCGGCCCTGTTGCTCTGCGCCCTAACACTCGCGGCAGGAAAAGAGATTCTCATCAGTCGCGGCGAGCTGGTCGAGATCGGTGACGGCTTCAGAATCCCGGAGCTGTTGGCCTCGACCGGCGCGCAACTGCGCGAGGTCGGGACGACCAACCGCACGACGCTTGCCGACTATGCGGCCGCGATCAGCGACCGCAGCGGATTCGTGTTGAAGGTACATCCGTCGAACTTCGTGGTTCGCGGTTTTACCTCACAGGTCGGCATCAGAGACCTCGCCCAGCTAGGCATTCCGGTGGTCGCCGACATCGGATCGGGGCTGTTGCGCCCGCACCCGCTGCTGCCCGACGAGCCGGACGCAACGACCGCGTTACGCGATGGCGCGCGCCTCGTGACTGCTAGTGGCGATAAGCTGCTGGGTGGCCCGCAAGCCGGTCTGTTGCTGGGAAACCGCGACCTTATCCAGCGGCTCCGCCGCCACCCGGCGGCCCGTGCACTGCGGGTTGACAAGCTGACTCTCGCCGCGCTGGAAGCGACGTTACGCGGGCCAAAACCACCTGTCGTCGTCGCACTCGAACGCGACGTCAGCGAACTGCGCGAACGCGCGAGTCGGATCGCGGATAT
>Ga0068855_100003200_pt1 | contig 20043 bp, 31 predicted proteins | sample KBSCornC52_FD_66592 | JGI IMG/M metagenome (GOLD analysis project Ga0068855, IMG submission 66592) | Corn rhizosphere microbial communities from Kellogg Biological Station, Michigan, USA - KBS Corn C5-2 | ecosystem: Host-associated > Plants > Roots > Rhizosphere > Soil ...
CCCCCTTCGCGAGGGACCCAAGATCACCGGTCCTCCAAAATCCCCCCGGAAAATTATCCCATATACCGCTTGCGCGCGTGCCGTGACCCCGATATGTTCCGGCTCGACGTTCCTCCGAACGTTTCTCTCTTGGGTGTGGACAACTTCTCGACCCGCCGGGCCTCGCTCGCGCGGGTCGATTTTTGTTGGCTGAATTTTTTAGTGCTTGCGAGGAACCGGCGAAGCACTTTAAGAACCAATGCAACCTTGGCTGGCTAGGGGTAGCGGTTGATGGGGAGCGCGTCGCAATACGAAGTGGTCATCCGCCTCGCCGATGAAGGCGTCCCCGTGCGGGCGATCGCCCGGTCGACCTCCCTGCCGTCCGACCAAATTCGCGAAATCCTGACCGACGCCCTGCAGGACGGCCGGCTGCTTGAGCTCCCGCGCGAAGACTGGCCCCCGGGCTTTCCGCGCGACCAGCGGGTGAACTACGCGCGCGCCACCGGCGTCGACCCGATCGCTCTCCTATACCGCGTGCAGAAACTGTTCCGCTGCGCCCGCTCGGAGGCGATCCTGCTGCTGGCCTTGGTCCAGAACGATCAGGTCTCGAAGGTCCGCGACGACATGGCCTACAAGTCGGTCGACGTCTACGTCTGCAATCTGCGAAAAATCCTCGAACCTCTAAAAATTACGATCAACACTTTATGGGGCTACGGGTACCGGATCACCCCGAAAGACCGCCGCAAGCTCCTCGACATGATCGTCACCGCCGTGCAGCCGCCCGAGAAACTCGATGCATGTGCATGAGACCGGACAGCACGAGTGGGTCAACCTCGGGAGCGTCCGCCCGCATTTTGAGTATCAGCCAAATTCGCGGCGAGACCCGCCGAAAGAGACTGTTCGGCTCGGCTGCGCCTGCGGGCAGCGGGCGTTCCGGTACGTCGGTTCAGCCGTTGTTTACACGTGGGGGGAGTTCGATCCGACATGCTGACGTGGATGAAGTGCTGGCTCCGGATGAAGCTGTATGGCGGAACGGTCGATCACGACGCCGGCGGGACGTTCTGGAGATGCGGGGTATGTGGAAAGAAGATCAGGTAGAAGAGCAAGTTAAAAAAGGCTGGCCGTACGTGCAGGACCGGCTGTTCACGCCGCGCGGGGCATTGATCTATTTCGGGGCATGCTACGCGCTGGTCGCACTCGGGATCGTGCTCATGCGATGGGGCGGATGATGAAAGACGACCTGAAGATCGGCTTCGTTCTGTTTTTGTGCTGGATGCCGGTGCTGGCGGTGTTGCTGCTGACGATCACCGGCTAATGATCCGAGTTTGGGAAAAACCGTTGTTCTGCTGGAACTACGTCATCTACGGCGATCCGGCGTGGCCGTCCTATAGCGTGTGGATGGTCGTGCCGGACGATCGCTTTTAGCGGCCCAGCACGATCATCTGTTCCTTGATCATCACCACCGTGGACCACATCCCGGACACGATGCCCTGACCCATCAGCGCGCGGATGTCCGGCCACCACGGGTTTTCCTTCCAGCGGTCCGGGTAGTTCGGGTCGACGATGAAGGCGAGCACCGCGCCGGCCTCGCCGACCTTGAGGTCGACGACGATCTTGGCGTCCTTGGGAAACCAGTGAGGTCCCAGCTTCTCGTTCATCAGCCACTGGCAGTTGAACTGCCGGCAGAGCTCGGGCCGTGTGTCGTAAATTCCGCACGCGCCCTTTTTGGCATGCGAGCACCACGCGTGATCTTCCTTCACGCCGGGGACCTTCATCACCCGGCAACACAGCGTGCAGCTACCGCAGGACCGGGTCATTCGTCGTCTTCCGGCCCGGTCTGGTCGTTGTAGAGATACATGTCGATCTCCCACTGCTCCAGACCGAGATCGCGAAATTGGGCCTCGGCCTGCTTCGCGCTGATCTTTTTGGCCTCGAACTCAAAATAAATTCGACGACGTTCGCGGTCGTCTTTTTTGGGCATCAGTCCGTTTCCCAGTCTTCCGCCAACATGTCGGTCTGACTGGCGAGCCACGGCACCAGCTTGCCGTCGACCGTGCTCATGTAGATGTAAGGCAACGACATTTTGGAGCGCTCGTCCGGCAGCTGCAGCGCCAGCCACATCCCCTTGCCGTTCCAGCCCTTGCGTGCGACGCGGTTACCGTCCTTCAGCACCCGTAACGCCTGTCCGAAATCCATCATCGGCTCCTCCCATCAAATAATCTCTTCAGCGCGGCTTCGTCCTGCGCAACCTCTTCCGGCGTGCGCTCATGCTCCTGCAGCGGCTGCATGCCCAGTGCGGCGCCGAGATCGGGTACGCGCGGCCGCGTCGGCTCGTCCGCACGAAAACGAACAATCTTGAAGCCTTCATCGTGAAGTTTTTTAACGATCCGACCCGCCCGTTGGAACGGCTCTAGGGATATGTCGGAGCTATTTGCCACGATGCTGATAATTTCGTTCAATTCAGCGGGGTTATAAAGCTTGGTGATCCTGCTCATTTTGCTTCGGCTCATGGAAAAATGGGGCCTTGCATCGTCGGCACTTCCACTCCGCGGGCAGGTCGCGGTCCATCAGCTGGACCTGTTCGTCGTTGCAAACGGGGCACCGCGGCGGGTGTTTACAGAGAAAATCTAGCCGCTTAACCCGTCGTTGAATGTCGGGCCAAAGGTCCGTGCCGCTCTCCATTGCCACTGCCCGCCATGACGGTGATAAATCAGCCGGAGAAACGCGTGACTATGTGGTTTGTGCCGTCGAAACATCACGTCCACCCCGCAGCGGTGATGCGCCGGTTCACGGGGCGTGCCCGCGGCTGCATCCGCCGGGCGAACTCATGCACAAGTCCACCGTGAACCACAAGCGCGACGTACTGCAAACAGTCGGCGATGTGCGAGAAACCTTCCTTGTCGAACTTCTCGGGCACCGCGCGCAGCGCGCCGTCCTTGTGGCGTTTGTATCGATAGCCTCCGGACATGGCACGGACCAAGAACGGACAGCCGGCGCGGTTGATCAGCAGCGAGGGACCACCGTTGGTCTGCCGCGCCAACAGCGCTTCGACGGCGCGCAGCCGCGGGTCGATGTCGTTGGTCGGGGCGCCGAACGCCGGGAAGCCCATCCGCTTCAGCGCGTCGAAGCAGCTTTCTTCCGAGACCTGTCCTTTATTGACGCCGCTCGGATCGCCGACGACGATGATCTTGGCGCCAAGATATTTTTCCTGAAAGAGCCGCGGCCGCAAACTCTGGACGATGTGCTTCTCTAGGCCGACGTTAGTTCCAGCGACCTCTTCGTGCGCGAGAAGTCGTCCCATATGATCAACTTGGCAGATGAGCGACCACGGATTGCGACCGAAATCCTGTCCGACGATGATAGGGTAACCGGGGATGACAAGCGTAGTCTCCACAACGTGGAATTTGGTGTTGAAGGTTGCCCGGAATACACCTTCTCCAGAGGGATCGTCGCCGTACTGCGCATAAACGTAGCGGTTAACCCACGGGTGATCGCTGCCGTACATCTCAAGGAAGCGCTCATAATATCTTCTCCCCTGCGCCAGCCGCCGCGGGTGATTGATCGGCAGCTTCAGCGTCTCTTCTGTCTGTAAAAGGTAATTGAGGTTTTCAGCGTTCTCGGCGAGCCCCGATGGCTGAATAAAGACCTGCCAGTCCGGCGGCGGCGCCGTCATGAACTTGTACCAGTCGCTCATTTCGACTGGCATGTTGGTGTCGGCGACGATGCCGAACCACGTCGGCGTGCCGCGGTTGCCGCTCGGATATCGCCCGATACGACCGGAGAGCGGCGCGACCACCGAGAAATCCATTTCGATGCATTCCGACATCCACGCGCCGGTCAGCTGCATGGATAGCAACCGGGCTTGGTCGTCAGAGTTTTCCAGCGGGATGAACACCCACTCGGACTTGACGTCACCGAACTCCACATAAAACGTGTTGTCCGAGACCCGCCATTCGCCTAACCCGGCCAGCCACGACTGCACGTCTTTCAGGACGGTGTCTTTCAGCTGTTTAAGGGTCTGACGAACAAAAGCGAAACGGGTGTACCGGTATCCATCCGGCGCCTTCGCCTGTCCAAGCGCGCGGCGCAGGCACTCCATGATGCAGGCGGTGGTCTTGCCGCTACCCACGGGCCCGGCCGCGAGCCGGCCGAACGCCTCCGACCGCATGAAACGACCCAGCGTCGGCGGCGCGTCGTAGATGACGGACATATCAGTCTTTCTTGGTGGTCGCGGCCTTCACCGCCCACATGCAGGCTTCCTCGTACGCCGTCATCGCCAGCGCGGCGAGGCGGGCCCGTTCTCCGTCGCCGCTGGCCTTGAGATCGTTGCACAGGTCGATCAGGTCGGCCGTGTAGCGCTTCAGCTTGTCGACCATGTTGTCTTTCGACGGATTGAAGCTCTCGCGCACGCGAAATGCGCCGATGCTGCCGTGCGGATTATCAGCCATTTTGACCCCCTATGTTTGCGACCTGATCGTAGGTCTTCCGTGGTCGCCCGCGTTTGCGCTTTTCAGGCGCTGCGATCGCGGCCGGCGCGGGCGTGAGCACCGGCGCGTCGATCGTCGTGATATCCAGCGGCTTGTCGAACTTCTCGGTGTCGCCGCCCATGTTGATGGTGATGACGAACCTCTCGGCGAGGTTCGGCTCGCCCTTGGTCTGTTCCCCCATGCCGGCGGTCTTCATCAGCAGCTTGCCGACTTCGGTCGAGGCGGCCAGCGTGTCTTCGCCGGCGATCGCGCGCCGGGTCAGCCGCGGCAGCAGCTGCTCGAAATAGGCCATGGCGCCGACCTTCAGCCGCTCGGACGTCGACGTCGTCGCGTTCCACTCGATCGCGAACTGCTCTTTGACCTTCTTGAAGAACTCGTTCTTCTCGATCTCGTAGTAGTCCTCTTCGGTGATGCCGAAGGTCTCGAAGGTCTCTTTGTAGTTCCTGATGTTCATGACGATCTCGCGCGCGAGTTTCGCCAGAGTGCTTTCATCGAGGTCTGGTGCCATGCAACTCCCCCTAGCAGTGACCGGTTAATTCTTTCTTAAGGTTTATCATTTTTGGTGTCGAGATGGCCGCTTCGATCCCTCTCGGTAACCAGCAAGGTGTTCTTCAGGTCGTCCCGCCGGCGGCGCTGGAGGCGCAGCTTCAACAGCGGCAGCAGGCGCAAGCTGCTGCCTATGCGCAAAATACACAGTCGCCACCGGACGAGCTAGGCGGCTTCGTCCGCACCCAGTTCGAGATCATGCGCAACCACCGCAACACCGCGGCGGGCTGGTCGGGCCGGCTGATCGAGGCGCTGCGGACCTTCAACGGCCAGTATTCGCCCGACAAACTGCGCGAGGTGCAGAAATTCGGCGGGTCGGAAATTTACGCCCGCATCACCGCCCAGAAATGCCGGGCGGCGTCGTCTCTTTTGCGCGACATCTATTTGGGACAGGACCGGCCGTGGGCGGTGAAGCCGCCGGCCGACCCGGACATCCCGCCGGACGTGCTGGAGAAGATCGGTACGCTGCTCCAGCACGAGGAGCAGACGATCATGCAGGCCGGCGTCCCGCCGGACCCGGACGGTGCGCGCAAGCGGCGCGAGGCGCTGCTTGAGAGCGCGGCGGAAGCTGCGAAGAAAAAGGCCACCAAGCAGGCCAAGGTCGCCGAAGACCGGATCGAGGAGTATCTCCGCGAAGGCGGCTTCTACCACGCGCTGGCGGAGTTCATCGTCGACCTGCCGATCTTCCCGTTCGCCTGCATCAAGGGCCCGACGGTCAAGATCGTCCCGGAAGTCGTGTGGCCGCCCGGCGGCGGCCCGCCGACGGTCCAGCAGGTGCCGAAGATGTTCTGGAGCCGGGTGTCACCGTTCGACATCTGGTGGACGCCGGGCGTCGCCGACATCGCCAACGCCGACGTGATCGAGAAGTCGCGCCTGACCCGTGCTGAGATCAATGATCTGCTCGACCTGCCCGGCTACGATCGTAACGCGGTCCGGGCTGTGCTCGACGAGTACGGGCGTGGCGGGCTCTACGAGCATTGGGACACCACGGACGCAGAGCGCGCGACCCTTGAAAGTCGTGAGAACCCAGCATGGAACAGGTCCGGCCTGATCACCATGCTGGAATATCACGGCAACGTTCAAGGCCGGATTTTGCAGGACTATGGTATGCCCGGGGTCAACGATGAGCTCCGTGACTACCGGGTCGACGTCTATTTGATCGGTCGGCATGTCATCAAGGCGAACCTGTCGCCTTCCCCCCGTGCGCGGCACAACTATTTTACCACGTCGTTCGAGAAAGTGCCCGGCACGCCGCTCGGCAACTCGCTCTCCGACCTGATGGCGGACCTGCAGGACGCGGCCAACGCGACCCTGCGGTCGCTGCTCAACAACATGGCGATCGCGTCCGGTCCGCAAGTGGTGGTCAACACCGACCGCGTACGCCCCGAAGACAACGCCGACGATCTCCACCCGTGGAAGCGCTGGCACGCCGCCAACGACCCGGTCGGCACCAACTCCAAGGCGCCGGTGGAGTTCTTCCAGCCGCAGTCGAACGCGCAGGAACTGCTCGCCGTCTATAAAGCGCTGGTGGAGTTCTCCGACGACATCTCGGCGATCCCGAAGTATGTCGGCGGCAGCGCGTCGGGCGGCGCCGGCCGCACCGCGTCGGGCCTCGCGATGCTCATGGGCAACGCGTCCAAAATCCTCCAGACCGTCGCCGCCAACATCGACCGCGACATCTTCGAGGTGGCCCTGCAGCAGCTTGGCGACCTCGTGATGCTCACCGATACGACCGGGATGCTCACGGGCGAAGAGAAATTTTACGTGCAGGGCACCACGGTCGCGGTGCAGCGCGAGACACAGCGCCAGCGCCAGCTGGAGTTCCTGCAGCACACCAACAACCCGGTCGACATGTCGATCGTCGGTCTCGCCGGCCGCGGCTCGGTGCTGCGCTCGGTCGCCGACACGATCGGCCTGTCCAGCGACAAGGTCGTTCCGTCGGAAGCAGAGCTTCTCAAGAAACAGGCCAAGCAGCAGGAAGAGCAGCAGAACAAGGCCATCAGCGAGCAGGTCGACAAAGGCATCCAGAAGGGTGTCGAGCTCGGTGTTCAGGGCATCACCAAAGAACTCACCACCGGCTTTCTGGCGTCGAGGGCGTCGATGCCGGAGGAGGGGGGCGGCTCACCCCAACCCCCTGCACCGGGCGGAATGGACGGAAACCCCCCCGGCCCTCCGTCCGGTGCAATGGATCGCGACGCAAGACAGGCGCAAGGCAACCAAGCATCACCGATGAACAACGCTCCAGCCATGGGCGTCGACGTCGTTGGAAACCAGCGCAAGCCCCCGCAACCCGGCCAACGCCTGCCGGGCCCCGTCGGAGGGCCGGGCTGACATCATGAAGGGGGAAATCAGTGAAACTTTTCTGGAACGCCATCGTCAAGAACGAGGGCGCGCGCATCGAACGTTGCGTTAAGAGCCTGCTGCCGCAGATCGCCGGCGCCATCATCGTCGATACCGGGTCCACCGACGACACGCTGGTCAAGCTGACCAGCCTTTTCAAGGAAGCCGGCAAGCCGCTTGAGATCGGCCACGCACCGTTCGAGAACTTCGAGCAGGCGCGCAATCAGGCGCTGAAGCTCGCGCGCGCGAGCAAGCTGCCGTGGGACTATCTTCTGTTGTGCGACGCCGACATGGAGCTCGTCGTTCGCAAGGGCGAGTGGGACGTCGGCCTCACGGCGCCCGGCTACAACATGAAGCAGTTCGCCGGCGGCACGATCGGCTACTTCAACATGCGGCTGGTAAGCAAGGACGCCACCGGCAAATATCGCGGCGTCACGCACGAGTATCTCGACGTCGCCGGCCCGATCATTCCGGAAGACGCGGCGTACTTCGTCGACCACGCCGACGGCGCCAACCGGCCGGACAAGTACAAGCGCGACATCGATCTTCTGACCAAGGCGCTCGCAACGGAAAAAGACCCGGGGCTGGTGCAGCGCTACACATTCTATTTGGCGCAGTCTTATTTCGACGGCGGCGAATGGGGTACGGCGGCTGCGTTCTACAAGCGCCGCGTCGAGCTCGGCGGCTGGGACGAGGAAGTCTGGAACGCGCAGGTCAAGTACGCTTACTGTCTTTTGAAGATGGACGACGAGCCCGCCTACGTCCACCACATGCTCAAAGCCTACGAGATGCGGCCTTCGCGCGCGGAGGCGCTCTACGACCTTGCGCGGTTTTACCGCGAGAAGCCCGACCGCCAGAAGACGTCGCTGCTGTTCTCGACGATGGGGATGAAGCTCAAGCGGCCGGGCGATCTCCTGTTCGTCAACGAAGAAGTCTACCGGACGGGCCTGCGGGAAGAGTTCGCGATCTGCGCGGGTTACGACAACAAACATCGGGCCGAAGGCGCCAAGGTCGCGGCGATGCTGTCGCTCGAAGGCTCGCAGCAGGCGAGAGGAAACCTCTACTGGTATCTGGAGCCGCTGAAGACCTTCGTGCCGTCTTTTACGTCCGAGAAGTATTCGTTCACGCCGCCTGCCGGCTACAAGGCGATGAACCCTTCCGTGTTCGTCGACGAAGACGGGAGAGCGCGCACGCTGGTCCGGACGGTGAACTACTCGATCGTCGACGGCCGCTACATGATCAACAACGAGGACGGATCAGTCAGCGAGTTCGACCATCCGATCAAGACCCGCAATTTCATCGACCGGCGGGATGGCGGTTGGGAAGAAATTCTTATGCCCTCTGAAAACTGGCCGATGGAATGGGACCTTGTCCACGGCTTTGAAGACAGCCGTCTTTTTAAGTGGCGCGGTGATTTCTGGACGCTCTCGACTGTGCGGCAGCTGAACCGTGAAGGATGGTGCGAGCAAGTTCTTGCACCGCTGGTGAACGAGAATGGTCGATGGCGATACGGAAACAACTGGAAACGTATCCTGCCAGAGCACCGGCGGAACGAGAAAAACTGGATGCCATGGGTCGAAGGTAACGATCTGCGGTTCGTCTATCGTCTCGGGGCATTGATCGACACCGATGGAAAATTCGTCGTTGACCATCCGCAGCAATGGGATGTTGGCAACATCAGCGGCGGTTCGCAAGTGGTCGACATCGGCGAGGGGAGAAAACTCGCGATCGTGCACGAGGCCGGGCAAATCCCCGGCCAGCCGAAGCGCTATTACAGACACCGGTTCGCGCTGTTCCGGGAAGACAAAAACCTCCACGCGCTCTCGCATCCGTTCTGTTTCCACGCGAAAGAAATCGAGTTCGCTGCCGGGCTCGGGTATCTGCCGGACAGCAAAGAGATCGTCATCTCGTATGGCGTGCGCGATTGCGAAGCACGGCTCGCGATCATGGACGCCGACGAAGTCGTCCGGTTCACGCTGGAGGACTAGATGATCACCGTCGTAACCGGATACGTCGAGCTCCCGAACCACCCGCGGCCCAAGCGGGAGTACGAACAGCTTGTCCGCAAGCTGTTCAACATCGAGCACAGCGTGCTGCTCTACAAACCCGAACTCGAAGAATGCTGGCTGCATCAGTACCTGTGCAACAACGAACAGTCCTACACGCACTCGGTGTCTGACAATCCGGCGAAGAACACGCTCGGGTATCACATCGTGCAGGCGCAAAAGACGCAATGGATCGAGAAGGCGTGGGTGGAATACCCGAAAACAGACGTGTTCGTCTGGATCGACGCCGGTATTTTCCACGTACCGGGCGTCACCGCGAAAATTATAGACGACTTTTTAGCCCGCGCTGAAGGCGAGCGCGCGGTGACCATCCCCGGCTGCTGGCCAAAAGGAACGTATACCTACGACGACAACCATCCATGCTGGAGGTTTTGCGGCGGGGTGATGGTCGTCCCCAAGAAATACGTCGTGCAGTTCAACGACGCCATGCAGAACGAATACGTCCGCTGGATCGAAGAGACCGGCAACGTGTCGTGGGAAGTGAACACGCTTGCCCGGCTCGAAGAGCGCAATCCGGAATTTCCACTGTGGTGGTACGCCGCCGACCACGACCAGACTTTATTCACCAACTACATGGGAGTGCGGTCATGAACTTTCAGGGCTCGGGCAAGCGGCTTGACGACTACGACATCCCGCGGATTGGCGCGTTGATCGGCGTCGGCGAGGACGAAATCCACGCGGTGCTCGACGTGGAGAGCTCGGGCTCGGGCTTTGACCGCCAAGGCCGGCTGAAGATGCTGTTCGAGCCGCATGTGTTCTTCCGCTGCCTGCCGCAGGACAAGCGTGCAGCGGCGGTCTCGCAGGGGCTCGCCTACTCGCAGTGGCGGCCGGGCGAATACCCGCCGGACAGCTATCCGCGCCTGCTGCGGGCCATGGAGATCGACGAGACCGCGGCGCTGAAAGCGTGCTCATGGGGCCTCGGACAAATTCTCGGCGAGAACTATCAGGCCGCCGGCTATCTGTCGCCGCAGGCCATGGTGGCGGACTTCTGCAAGGACGAAGCCAACCAGCTTGAAGCGATGATCCGCTTCATCAAGAGCAAGGGGCTGGACCGGGCGTTGCGGATGAAGGATTGGGCGCGGTTCGCGCAAGGCTACAACGGCGCGAACTACCGCCAGAACGACTACGACGGCAAATTGAAACGCGCGTTCGAGCGCTGGTCGAAAATCAAGGACACGCCGTACAACCCGGCGACGACCCCGACAACGGCACCGGCGGTGAAACCAGCCACCGCGCCGCCGAACGCAAAGCCCAAAGGCTTGCTGGAAGCATTTTTATCCTTGCTCAAAAAGGGAGCATGACATGGAAATTACATTCATCAGCAAGCCGCAGACCGTCATCTGGATTTTGGTCACGGTCGCCACCCTGATTTTTTACTTCCTCATGGTGCGTCCGCGCATTAAAGACCGTCCTGAGTTCCAGCAATTCCGCGGCGCCGTCCTGTCGTGGTTGCGGGTTCGCTGGGACGTGGTCACGGCCGGAATGATCGTGTCGTTCCCGTCGCTATGGAACGGTGCGCTCGACGCCGCAGTGTTAACCTCGCAAGTGCTGGGGGATTTGCTGCCCGCGATCGCAGGGGTCGACCTGTCGGCCTACATCCTGCCTGACTGGGTGACGACGTCCATCCGCCTCGGGGCGGCCGCGATGCCGGTCATCCGCTCTTTTATTGAACGCGTACCGCACAAGGATTGACATGCTGGAAACCATCGCAGCCGCCCTCGGCGGAAAACTGTTCGACGCGTTCTTCGGCAATATCCGCGGCGTCTTGAAAGACTATCAAGACAGGAAAATCAGCGAGGCAGAGCTCGCTGAAAAATTCAAAGAGGCGTTTCTTGGTTCCTTCACCAAGGTGGAGACCGCACACGCCGATCTGACCGCGCGCACGTTTGAAAGCTTTCAGGGAACCCTGCGTACGTCGCAAATGATGCAGACGGCGTGGTGCTGGATGGTATACACCCAGCTATTCGTTTTGTTCTGGCACCAATGGTGTGTGCCGTTTTTAGTTTTCGTGATCCGTCAATCGGTTCCAAATTTCCAGTATCCGTCGTCGGGCTCGACGGTTGAGTGGGCGTATCTGCTGCTGGCGTTTCTGTTCGGCGCCGGCGCGGTGGTGCTGCGGGGTGGACCAGCCGCAGGCGGCATCGTCGACAACCTGAAACGGCTGGTCGGCAAATGAGCGGAACGCTTGGAATGTTGACACTCGATTACACGATCACCATCGGCAACATGATCGAAATTGCCGCAATTATCGGCGGCGGGCTGCTGGTGTTGATCACGATGAAGCACGACGTCGGTACGCTCAAGCTCGGCTCGGCGGCGCTCAAGCTAGAGCTCAACTCGATGCAGGTCGAGATAAAGAAACTCGGCGACATTTTGGTTAACCTCGCCGATATCCGCGGCGAGATACGCGTGCTTGCCGCCCGCCTTTCAGCAACCGAACAGGACATCCGCGAATTGCGCCACGGTGACGGCTTCATCCAAGGTCGTCGCGGTATCGACCGCGAGTACCCGCCGGACCCTTAATTTTTCCTTAACGGTTTAGCTCTACGTCAGAAGAGATAGCTTTCCAGACAGGCTCCACTGAGAGGATTTTCCATGGTCGCGCCGTCGAAGACCAAAGAGGCCCAGCACAACGTCGAGTTCGCCAAGGGTGGCGACACGCCGATGTTCAGTGAGCAGCAGGCCGAACCGATGAAGTCCGGTCAGACCGGCGACCCGGGCGCGACCGGCAAGGGCGCCTCGTTCGCCAAGGGCGGCACGAACAAGATGTTCGGCTTCCATGGCGCAGAGCCGCAGCAGGCGGGCCGCACGAGCGCGCGCTGATGCCCCGGCTGCCCAAAGCACCGGCGCCACTCTCCGCCCCCGGGCAGACGGGCCGCCCCAAGATGGCCGACCCGTCCAAGGCCGTGATGGCCGCGCCGCGCATCCGACCCGTCAGCACCCGCGACTACGGCAAGGGCGGCACGCCGCTTTCCGGCGCCCCCGACACGGGCAGCGAGCGCGGAGCAGGCGTCGGCTTTGGAGGATTGAAGCCCTATGGCACGTAAAGGCCCGTTCAAGAAAGACCTCACGCCGATCGGCAAGGGTGGTGTCACGGTGCAGCGCGGCAAGGGCGCGCGCGAGACATCGTCCAGCAACGCAGATGCCGTGACCGGCGCGGATGCATTCCGACTTCCCGGAAATTACGCCAAGTCCTCACCGGCGGCGCCTGCCGACCCGATGATGCTCGGCGATGGCGACGCAGACGACATTTGACCGACGACGATCTTACACAGCGCCTGCGCTTCATGCGCAACGCCGCGCCGCAGCAGTACGGCGAGTTTTGTGCTGCGTTTGAACGCTACACATTGGGGAAACTGACGGAGCTCGCGCAGACAGAGGGGAACGTGCACGCGGCGCAAGGCAAGGCGCAGATGTGCATGAAACTGTCGAGATTGTTCAACGATGTACAAAAGGTGAAATAGGGGTGAACGATGGTAGAAATCGTAGTTGACGCCAAGCCGCGCCAGCAGGCGCCGATCGATCCGAACACAATTCCGCCGGCTGTGCGCGCACGCGCCGCGGCGGTCGACGCGCTTTACAGTCCTTCGGGTGACGCTCCGCCGACCGCGGCGTCGCCTGTTGCGGAGCCGGCGTCCCTAGCGCCAGTTCCTACCCCGCCGCAGGCAGTAGCAGAGCCCGCAGCACCTGCTGCGCCTGCGGCGGCTCCTACCGAACCGCCTGCGGCACCGCCGGCGGAAGACGTGAACTGGAAGGAGCGCGCGCTCACCGCCGAAGGTCGTTTGCACGCCACGCGGCAAGACCTCGGGCAGCTGCAGGAGGACTATTACCGCGAGGTGGCGCAGCACCAGCGCGCGCAGCGCCAGCCGAAGCCGCGACGCGAAGCCCCGCCGGCGCCGAAGCAGTTTTTGACGCCGAAAGACGAAGAGGCTTTCGGTCCGGAATTGCTCGACGTCGCGCAGCGCGCCGCGCAGCAGGTCGTCGCACCGGTGGTGCAGTCGCTCGAAGAACAGAACGCCGAACTGCGTCGTCGTCTCGCGAACCAAAGCAAAGTCGCCATGGACATGGCGATCGAAGTGGCAGTTCCAAATTTTAGAGAGATCGACAACGATCCTCGCTGGCATCGCTGGCTGATGGGTATTGACCTTCTCTCCGGACGTGTTAGACAACGACTGTTGGACGAAGCTATCGCGGCCGGCTCTGCCCCCCGTGTCATCTCGTTCTTCAAGAGCTTCCTCAATGAGGAAGCAGCTACGGGCCACATCGCAGCCACGCCGCCCGCTCCCGTCGCTCGACCAGAGCCACCGAGAGCCCCGGCAGTCCCACTGGCTTCCTTGGCGGCACCGGGTAAGGGCGTCCCAGCTGGTGGCGGCGATAGCCACATCCAGCCCGACAAGCCCATTTACACCCGCCCCCAGATCGCATCGCTGTATGAGCACAAACGTAGAGGAGCCTACGTTGGCCGTGAGGCCGAATGGGCCCGTCTCGAAGTGGACATCATCGCTGCAGGTCGCGAAGGGCGCATCCGCTAACAACCGGGGCTGCCGCGTCACGCTCGTGTAGCCCCACACCTTGGGGCTACGCATGACCATTCCTTCCTCGGGTTTTCCCGGCGCAACGTCGGGCTCTCTGCCGCCGCTGACCCCGGCCGGCTCGACCGCGAACACCCTCCAGTCGACGGGCTTCATCCCGGAAATCTGGTCGGCCAAGCTGGTCGAAAAGTTCTACGCATCGACCGTTCTCGCGGCGATCTCGAACACCGACTACGAAGGCGAAATCCAGAACATGGGCGACCGGGTGAAAATCCGGACCAAGCCCACCATCACCATCCGCGACTACAAGGCCGACGGTCTGCTCGGTCTCGATCGTCCGTCGGGCGGCTCCGTTGAGCTCTACATCGGCATCGGCAAGTATTTCTCGCTGATCCTCGACGACGTGATGGAAGTTCAGTCCGACCTCAACGTCCTGTCGATGTGGTCGGATGACGCCGCGCAGCAGCTGAAGATCACCGTCGATCGTGACGTGCTCGGCAGCATCATCGGCGGCGCCGCCTCGACCAACCGCGGCGCAACCGCCGGCGTCCTCTCGGGCAACCTGAACCTCGGCGTCAAGGGCACCCCGGTGTCGATCGTCGGCTCGGGCGCCTCGGGCGGCGACGTCAACCTCATCGACCTGATCCTGCGCATGGGTCAGTGCCTCGACGAACAGAACATCCCGGAAGAAGGCCGCTGGATCGTGATGCCCGCTTGGGCAGGCCGCATGATCAAGCAGTCGGAGCTCCGTCAGGCGTATCTGTCGGGCGACAGCGTGTCGATGCTGCGCAACGGCCGGCTCGGCATGATCGACCGGTTCACGCTCTACATCTCCAACCTGCTGCCGACGAACTCGACGGACAGCACCAACCTCTCGTCCGGCGAACAGCCGATCTACGCGGGGCACGCCCACGGGCTCACCTTCGCCTCGCAGATCAGCAAGGTGGAGACGCTGCGGTCCGAACTCACGTTTGGCCAAATCCTGCGCGGCCTGCAGGTCTACGGTTACCAGATCGTGGACAGCAGCGCGCTGGTGCAGGCCATCGTGGCGAACGGGGACTAATAGTCCATGGCCGTAAACCCAACTCTCGACCAGTACGCAGCTGGCGGCGTCGCCAAGGCGTTGGCCAACGAGTTCGGGTTGAACGCAACCGCGCTCAACCAGTACAACGCGACCGCCGGTGTGTGGGGGCAACTCTACACGGCGGCTCACGCGAGCGGCTCCGCCATCAGTCAGTATTACGCGACCGGTGGCGCGCTCGGCAATCTCTTGGCGCTCGGCACCGGTACGTCCGGCGCCACCGGCTGAACGACCTTCGCGACATCTCTCAACGCTGTGCAAACGGCGTTGAGAGCCTCGCTGCGTAGGTTAAGCCTTTCTTAAGTTTTGGTCCGTACGCTTCGGCCGCGATCGGAGCGCGTAATGGCTGTTACCCCCTCATACCACGGCAATTTCACCGACGAAGACCAGCCCACGCTGCGCAAGGTGTCGGACTACGTCGCCGACGCGCGCACGCTGCTTCAGGACACCATCGCGCCTTACCGCTACGACGATCCGTCCATGCTGGTGGCGCTCAACATCACGATGCTCGAAACTTCCCGCCTGCGTCCGGACCTGTTCGTCTGGAATAATTTCGACGGGCAGGTCCAATCGTTTGAGGAAGTCGACGACACGCCAGTCGATATCGAGCCGCAATTCCGGCTCGCTGTCCTGCACGGGCTCTGCGCGCACGCGCTTGAACGCGATCAAGAAGATGTTCAAGACAGCCGCGCGTCGTCTTTTTTGGGAATGTTTACCACCGGGCTCATCGGCCATGGCATTGGCCCCGTGCAGGGCGGCTCGCCGCCGCAAGGCCGTAAGGAACGTCGATGACCGCGAAAAAGAGCGACAACTACTGGCGGAAACTTTTCGGGCAAGCTCAAGCGCATCTGTCTGGTGTCTCGAAAGCGCAGCTGCGCGTGCAGCTTTATGAGACGCTCGAACAGTTTTTCGATCTCTCCAATTGCTGGACCGAGACGCTGCCGGTTCAGGTCGTCCCGGAAGCGCAGGACTACAAGCTCTACCCCGCGCAAGGGCGCGTCCTGCGGCTTCTCCATGTGGTCGACCAGTACGGCACCGTGCAGGCGGCGATCATGCCGGACGTCGGCTCCGTGCGGTTTCAGTTTCCATACACGCAGGCACAAATGATGCAGGCGACGGTGGTCAAAACCGTCAACGATCCGCTGTGCTGCTACCCGCCCTACATTCCGGACTGGGTACTGCCGACCCATGGCGTCGGCATCCAGCACGGCCTGATCGGCAGCATGATGCTGATGCCGGGGCAGAGCTACAGCAACACGCAGATGGCGAACTACCATCTCCTGAAATTCCGTGATCGTTGCGCGCACGCACGCGTCGCCGCCACCAAAGCCAACACCGTCGGCGCGCAGGCGTGGGCCTTCCCGCAGACATTCCGGACCAGAAGTCAGAAGGGCGGAGTGAGCACGTTCAACGTTCACCCGACGACGCAGCGATGACCGATATTTGCGGCGACAACCACAGCCCGACGTCCGCGCGGGTCGACCTTGCGGTCGACAACAACGGCTCGTGGTCGGACGCCTTCCAGTTCGGCGATCTCGACGACACGACGTGGGAGCTCACCGGCTGCACGTTCGAGCTCCACGTTCGCCGCAACGCCTACGACAGCGCGCCGCTTCTGTCTTTAACGACCGGAAACGGCCGCATCATTACAGACGACAACATCCAGCGGGTCATCCACTTCGACGTCGACGCCGCCAGCTTGCGCACCGCGCTCGACCCGGGGGTCTACGTTTACGACCTCGTGATGATCGACGCGAACAGCGTTCGCGTCCCGCTCATGCATGGCATTCTGGAAGTCGTGCAGGGCGTCACCTATCCATGAGGGGGCGCAATGCCGGTCATCCGCAACGACCCCGCGCCGATCGTCACGAGGCCCATCGTTGTCGCGAACGCCGTCAACGTGCCGGCGGTTGGCCCGACGGGGGCGACGGGCCCGACAGGGCCTAACTCGACCGGCCCGACCGGCCATGCCTCCACCGGTGCCACCGGCAACACGGGGCCGACCGGTCCCGGCGCCGTAGGCGTCACCGGCCCGACCGGCATGACCGGTCCGCCGGGCTCCGTCGGCATAACTGGGTGGACCGGTCCGACAGGCCGATCGTTCACCGGCCCGACAGGTTCACTCGGCACCACCGGACCAACCGGTCCCACAGGGCAACAGGGCATTCAGGGCGTGGCCGGTGCGGCTGCCGCTACTGGTGCGACCGGGCCGACCGGCCGTGTCGGACAGACGGGTCCGACTGGTGTCGCCGGCGCCGCGGCGAACACCGGCGCGACTGGCCCCACCGGTGTCACAGGCCCGACAGGACGCACGGGACCGACGGGCTCGACTGGCAACACCGGTCCGACCGGCGTGACCGGCAACACGGGCCCGACAGGCCCGACAGGCTGGACCGGTCCGCTCGGCACGGGGCCAACGGGCAACACCGGACCGACCGGCGACACTGGTCCGCTCGGCACGGGACCGACTGGTCCGACCGGCAGCACGGGCCCGACCGGCGCCACGGGGCCGACCGGTGACACCGGCGCGCAAGGAATTCCCGGCACGGCGGTGAACACCGGCGCCACCGGACCGACCGGCGCGGACGGTTTTCTCGGCGGCACGGGACCGACGGGCAACACTGGTCCGACGGGACCGACCGGTATCCCCGGCACCGCGGTGAACACCGGCGCCACCGGACCGACCGGCGACACCGGCCCGCAAGGCATTCAAGGCATTCAGGGCGTCCAAGGAATTCAAGGCCCGACCGGCGACACCGGCCCGACGGGCGTGACCGGCTGGACCGGTCCGCTCGGCACGGGGCCGACCGGCCCGACCGGCAGCACTGGTCCGACCGGCGCCACAGGTCCGACCGGTGCCACGGGCCCGACCGGTCCGACCGGCGCGGTCGACGGCGTCGTGCCGCAGAACTCGAAGAGCGCCGACTACACCACGGTGCTCTCCGATGCCGGCAAGCACATCCACCATCCGGCATCGGATGCGAACACGCGCACGTTCACGATCGATAGCAACGCCAACGTCGCGTACACGATCGGCACGGTGATCTCGTTCTCGAACTTGAGCACCAACAGCATCAACATCGCGATCACTTCCGACACGCTGTACCTCGCCGGCACGGGGTCAACCGGCACGCGCGCGCTCGCGCAGTATGGTCTCGCGACTGCGATCAAGGTCACTTCGACAGCATGGATGCTTTCCGGAACGGGGCTTAGTTAGTCGATGCAGCCGTACAGCCAGCCATTTTTCTGGGTCATCACGACGACGGTGACGATCAACAGCATGCGCTACTGGTTCAACGGTCTCCCCCTGCCGGGCACCAAGATCGGCGCGCGTGACGCGGGAACGACGAAGTATTGGTTCAACGGGCTTCCGTGCCCCGTGCTTAAGGCTGGTTGATGGCCACACTTGTCCCTTACGCTGACGGCAATCTCACGGGCGCAAGTACGTTCGCCGCGACGGAGACCGGTGCTTCTGCGCTGGCGATGGTCCGGGCTAATAACGTCACAATGGCCAACGCGACGACGCTAACGTCGCCTACCTTCACGGTGACAAATGCCAAGGTGATCGACGGAATATTGCTGTTTCTTTACTGCAACGGCACTGCTGGTACCGGAACGTTCAAGGTCGATTTGCAGAAGGGCGGTGTTTCGCAGGCAACCGTGACCGTTAATAAGTCCGATTTACCCGCGCCGTCTTTTGCGACGCCTATACCTGTTGTCTTTAAATTTACAAGCACGGCCACCGGAGACGGCGGTTCGAACTGGACCATTGTTCTTACGACCGTGGCCGGTACCGGCTCTGCTACTGTCGTCCTTAGTCGTAATTCCGGCACCACCAACGACTGGACCCGTGCGTTGCGCACGACCACAGCCGCGACCGCTGCGGCGAGTGACAATTTGATTATCGTCGGAGAGTTGACTGGAGCGGGCACGCATAACGCTCGCGCAGTCACGATGGACAGCACTGCGGCAACCGTTTACGGCAATGGCAGCGTGAACTCCACGACCGTTTACGGCGGACTTGTCGCGGTTGGCCAATGGGGCACGCTGACCTACGGGACAACGGCTGCGACGAACTACCTACTTCAAGTGGCTGGGGACGTGTACGTCTATGAGGGCGGCACGTTGAATATGGGTTCGAACGGCGCGGAGATACCGCGCGACAGCACTGCTGCGTTAAAGATGCAGCCTGTATCTGCCGACAATGATTTTGGGCTTAATATTCTCGGCGGTGTAGTCAACATAAAGGGCCTTTCCCGCACGAGCGGAAAGAACATCGTCAAGGCGCTGCTCACGGCGGACGTTACATGCGCGAGCATCTGGACCACCACTAGCTCGACCAACGGTTCGGTCCTCTCCGTCCCCAACGCGCTTGGACCGGAAGGTTCGATCATCAATGGCGCGTATACTGATAACACCACCAATGGCAATCACGGGTATGGATACGGAACTTCCGGTGCGAGCATCACAGGAAACACCGTTCTGTCCGGGCAGATTGTGCTCAATCGAGGCAGCGGAACGCGCAATCGCTATGTGCGCGTGCAACTCGGCAACGCGGTTGCTGTCGGTAGCCACACGACCGGTGTATACGTCGATGTGGACCTTCAAGCAGGCACCATCGGCACACCCACTGCTTTCGGCACAGGTGGCTCTCCTTCGGCGAGCATCGCGGCCTATGGCACCGGATATGTCATCAAGATCAGCGGCAGCATCTCCAGCAGCACGGTAACCACGCCGGGTATTGGTTTCCTAGCTTGCTCTGCGGCAGCAACGACATCGTATGCTGGTGACACCACGCAGTGTTTCATTTACAGCCACGTAGCGTTGATCGTCGCTGCCTCGATCCCTGCCACGACCACTTGGAATATCAGCCAAGACACGGGATGGAAGTCGGGCGATCTGGTTGCTGTTGCGTCTACGTCTCAGTCATTCACTGAATGCGAACTGTTCCTTATTTCTGCCGACGCGGGCGTTTCCTCGTTTACGACAGTGCTGTATCCGACCTTCACGCA
>Ga0068855_100003211_pt1 | contig 20001 bp, 12 predicted proteins | sample KBSCornC52_FD_66592 | JGI IMG/M metagenome (GOLD analysis project Ga0068855, IMG submission 66592) | Corn rhizosphere microbial communities from Kellogg Biological Station, Michigan, USA - KBS Corn C5-2 | ecosystem: Host-associated > Plants > Roots > Rhizosphere > Soil ...
GCGAGCCGGGTGCGTTGACGCCGGGAGGGACCGTCACCTACACGGTGACGGCGACGAACAGTGGTGCGGTCGACGCGCCGAACACGCTCGTGTCGGATCCGATCCCGGCCGGCATCACCGCGTACGCATGGACGTGCGCGGCGAGCGGCGGCGCGGTGTGTCCGAACGCGTCCGGCAACGCCGGCATCAACGAAACGATCGCGACATTCCCGGCGGGCGGCCGCGTCGTCTACACGATCGTCGCGACCGTGAGCGCGAACCCGCCCGCGAGCGTGACGAACATCGCGACGTCGACGCCGCCCGGCGGCTTCTGCCTGCCGGGCAACACACCGCCGCCATGCAGCGTCGTCGTGACGAATCCGCCGTCGCCGCAGGTGAGCGTCACGAAGACCTCGAGCGAGCCGGGCGCGCTCACGCCGGGCGGCACCGTCACCTACACGGTGACGGCGACCAACAGCGGCACGGTCGCTGCACCGGGTACGGTCGTGTCAGATCCGATCCCGGCCGGCATCACCGCGTACGCGTGGACGTGTGCCGCAAGTGGCGGCGCCGTGTGTGCGAACGCGAGCGGCACGGGTGCGCTCAATGAAACGATCGCGACGTTCCCGGCGGGCAGTAGCGTCGTCTACACGATCGTCGCGACGGTGAGCGCGAACCCGCCGGCGGTCGTCGCGAACACCGCGACGGCGGATCCGCCGGGCGGCCTGTGCCTGCCGGGCAATACGCCGCCGCCGTGCGGCGTGGTCGTGACGAATCCGCCGTCGCCGCAGGTGAGCGTCACGAAGACCTCGAGCGAACCGGGTGCACTGACACCGGGAGGAACGGTGACCTACACGGTCACGGCGACCAACAGCGGCACCGTCGCTGCGCCGAATACGCTCGTATCCGATCCGATTCCGGCCGGCATCACCGCGTACGCGTGGACGTGTGCCGCGACTGGCGGCGCCGTGTGTCCGAACGCGAGCGGCAGTGGCGGGATCAACGAAACGATCGCGACGTTCCCCGCCGGCAGCCGCGTCGTCTACACGATCGTCGCGACCGTGAGCGCGAACCCGCCGGCGGTCGTGACGAACACCGTCACGACGACGCCTCCGGGCGGATTGTGCCTGCCGGGCAACACGCCGCCACCGTGCGGCACGTCGGTGAGCAACCCGCCGTCGCCGCAGGTGAGCGTCACGAAGACCTCGAGCGAACCGGGTGCGCTCGCGCCGGGCGGGACGGTCACGTACACGGTGACGGCATCGAATGTCGGCAGCGTCGCGGCGCCCGGTACCGTGGTGTCCGATCCGATTCCCGCGGGCATCACCGCCTATGCATGGACGTGCGCCGCGAGCGGTGGCGCGGTGTGTCCGAACGCGAGCGGGGCCGGTGCGCTCAACGAAACGATCGCGACGTTCCCGGGTGGTAGCAGCATCGTCTACACGATCGTCGCGACGGTCGGCGCGAACCCGCCGGCGGTCGTGACGAACACGGTCACGACGACGCCGCCGAACGGCCTGTGCATGCCGGGCAACACACCGCCGCCGTGCAGCGTGTCGGTAAGCAATCCGCCGACGCCGCAGGTCGCGATCGCGAAGACGGTGAGCGCTCCGCCGGGCGGTGCGCTGCCGGGCGGTACGGTCGCCTACTTCGTGACCGTGACGAACACCGGCGCGGTGGATGCTTCGGGTGCGGTCGTGTCGGATCCGCTACCGAACGGCATCGTCGCCTACGACTGGGTCTGCGGTGCCGGCGGTGGTGCGGTCTGCCCGAATGCGAGCGGCACGGGTGCGATCAACGAGACGATCGCCGTGTTCCCGCCGGGCGGCAGCGTGACCTACACGATCACGGCGACGCTCGCGGCGAGCCCGCCGTCGACGATCACGAACCTCGCTACGACGACGCCACCGGCGGGTTCGTGCCTGCCGGGCAACACGCCGCCGCCGTGCAGCGCGACCGTCGGTTTCCCGGTCGTCGTGCCGGGCGAGGCCGTGCCCACGCCGGTCAATGCGCGCTGGATGCTCGCCTTGCTCGGCCTGCTGTTGACGCTCGGCGCCGGTTATGGAACCCGCCGGTCGTCGCGCTGAGCCGGAAACAAAAACGGCTGCCATTCCGCGAGGAATGGCAGCCGCGTCTTGCAGCTATCAACGACTCAGAACTCGTACGAGGCGCCCGCGTAGAACGTGCGGCCGATCGCCGGCTCGAGGCCACCGCCGAACACGCGGTTGTAGTACTTGCGGTCGGTGAGGTTCGACACGCCGCCGAGCAGGCGCACCTGCGGCAGCACCCACCAGTCGCCGGAGAAGTCGGCGACCGTGTACGAGGGCACCTTGGCGGGAATCGTGATCGCGCCGGTGTTCGTGGTAGCGGCGAGATTCGAGTCCTGCCAGTACTGGCTCGCGACCGAAACCACCGACAGCGCCAGCTTGTAGTGCTTGTCCTCGCGCCATGACACGCCCGTGCGCAACAGGTAGTTCGGCGAGAACGCCGGCTTGTTGCCAACGTGTACCGCCGGATTGATCGTCGAGGTGAACTCCGCGTTGAGCAGGGCCAGGCTCGCGAACAGCGACAGGTGCTGGGTCGTACGCGGATCCTGCGCGGCGAGGAAGTCGTAGTCGATCTGGCCCTCGAAACCACGATGGCGCGTGTCGCCGGTGTTGACGTTGATCGTGTTGTTCGCCGGCGCGTTCGGGCCTGCGGACTGGCTTTCGATGCGGTCCTTGACGTTGACCCAGAACAGGCTCGCGTCGTAGAACAGGCCGTCGACCGGCGTACCGTGCACGCCCGCTTCCCACGATACGACGTGGGTCGGATCCGGATCGTTGATTTCGCCGGCGGCAAGGTTGCCGAACGGCGAGCCGACGTCGAAGTAACGCACCGGGCGCCAGCCCTGCGAGACGTTGAAATAGGTTTCGTTGCCATGGCCGAAGTCATTGCCGAGGCCGAGGCCGAACAGCGGCACGGTGTGGTCGACGCTGCGGTCGACGAGTTCGCGGGTCAGCGTGACGGGCTTGACGGTCTCGTTGATGTCGACGTTCTCGCGCTCGAGGCGCACCGACGGCACGAAGTGCCAGTTGCCGGCGAAGCGGAACACGTTCTCTGCGAACACCGCGCCGTAGTCGGTCGAGCGGTCCTGGCGCAGGCGCGCGCAGTTCGTGTCGCGGGGGCCGGCGCATGGATTGCCGTGGCGATCGTAACGGTCCGGCGACAGCGTGTCGTCGGTCCACTGCCGGAACGGCGCGTCCGAGTGGTAGATCGTCGTGCCGATCGTGAACGCGTTGCCGCGGCTCCAGTGGTGCACGACGCGCGCGTCGACGCCGGTGAAGCGGAACTGGTCGTCCTGCAGCGTCGCCGTCGTCGGTGCCGAGTCCCCGGGTAGCGGGCGATCCTGCGAACGCGCAGCGTTGTCCTGGTAACCCGTCCACACCTTCGCGACGAGTTCGGTCTCGGGATCGAAATGGCGCTCGTGCGTGAACGCGAGCACGTAGCGGTCGGTCCACAGCCGGTTGTACGGCGTCGTCACGGTTTCCTCATTGGCGAGGAACTGCGGATAGCTGAGCTTGCCCGGATCGCCGGTGTTGAGACTCCAGGCCTTCAGGTCGAGCGCATACGAGACATCTTCGTCCGGGCGGTAACCGACGTGCAGGTCGGCACCGCGGATCTTGGAATCGCCGTTGTCGCGCTCGCCGTCACTCTTGCGGTAGTGCGCGTCGACGAGGTAGTCCCACGACCCGGACGTGCCGGAGATCTGGTTGAACGTGCCGAGCATGCCGTTGCTGCCGACCACGTTCTCGGAATAACCGGCGAGTTCGCGATCGGTGACCGGCTTGCGGCTGATCATGTTCACGACCGGCGGCGGCTCCGGTCCGTACAGCAGCGAGCTGCCGCCGCGGATCAGCTGGATTTCGGAGATCTGCTGCGGCAGCGGCATCGTGTAGATGGTCGGGTAACCGATCCAGTCCGACTCGAGCGGAATGCCGTCGAGCATCACGGTCACGAATTCCGATTCCTGCGGATTGCCGATGCCGCGGTAGCTCAGGTTCATCTGGCCCGGCGACTGCTGCTCGGAGTAGTAAAGGCCCGGCGTCTGCGCGAACAGGTTGCGGAAATTGTCGATCACGGTCGGGATGTTGTCGGTCTTGGTGATCGAGGTCTTCTTCGTCACCGTGATCAACGGGCCGTCGACTTCGCGCATGATGTGCTGCAGCTTCGGGCGCGTGTCGTCCTGCGGACGATGCTCGCGCACATTGACCTTCGGCAGTTCGGTCGTCGTCTGTGCATCGGGACTAGCAGCTTGTTCCGCATGCACCGATGCGGGCGCGAACAGCGCATTGGCAATGGCGAGCGCAAGCGCTCCCGGCACGATCAACGTCGTCTTCATGCAACAATCCTCGGAGGTCGCGCCGCCCCCCTTGGGCGTCGCGAAGACGGCTTTATCGCAGGCCGGCGCCCGATCGTGTACCGCCTTGAGACCTAGGTCTTGAGGCGTATTACGAATGGCCTATGCCGAATCCGGGGACGAACCGGCCTGTGGAGATCGGATCGCCCGGAGTCAAAGGCATGAATCGACGCGGTTTTCTGCATCGTTGCGGCGCATTCGGTGTCGCCCTGGCCGGCACTTCGAGCCTGCCCATGCTGTCCGGCTGCGGCAGTCGGTCGGCCATGCTGCGCAATCCCGCGCTGCCGGACATCTCGTTCGCCGGCAATGCCTGCGGCCTGCCGCCGGTACACGTGTCGGCGCAACGCGAGATCCGCACCGTCGTCGGCCTGCGCCCGTACCGCCCATCCGGCTTCGTCGTGCGCGCCGAGCGTCTCGGCGACACCCTCGTCGTGCACAACTACGGCCATGGCGGCTCCGGCATCACGCTGTCGTGGGGCACCTCGAAACTCGCACTCGATATCGGCGCACCCGGGCATCGCGGACCGGTTGCGGTGCTCGGCAGTGGTGCGGTCGGCCTCGCCAATGCCGCGCTGCTGCAGGAAGCCGGTTTCGATGTGACGATCTACACCAGGGCGCTGACACCGCACACGACCTCGAACATCGCCGGCGGGCAATGGTTCCCGGCATTCCTGTCCGACCACGCCCGGCGCACGCCGGCGTTCAATGCGCAGTTGCTCGCGGCGGCGGACTACGCGTACCGCCGCTACCAGATCATGGTCGGGCCGCGCTTCGGCGTGCGCTGGATGCGCAACTACTACCTCTCGCACGAGGCGTTCAACGAGTCCGGCTACATCGGCATGGACAGTCCGCTGCGCGACATGATGCCCGAGCACCGCGACCTCGCCGCGGGCGAGCATCCGTTCGCCGGTTACGCGCACGTACGCCAGTTCGACACGCCGATGATCGAACCGCCGGTCTACCTCGCGGCGATGCTCGACGAGTTCCGCCTCGCCGGCGGCAAGCTGCGTGTCGGCGAAATCCCCGACCGCGCCGCGATCCAGGCCTTGCCGGAAAAGCTCGTGTTCAACTGCACCGGGCTCGGCGCGAAGGCACTGTTCGACGACGACGAACTCACTCCGGTGCGCGGCCAGCTCACGATCCTGTTGCCGCAGCCGGAAGTGCAGTACGCACTGCTCGCCGGCGATCTCTACATGTTCTCGCGTTCCGACGGCATCGTGCTGGGCGGGACGCACGAGGAAGGCGTGTGGTCGCTCGAACCGGACCTCGTGCGCAAGCAGCAGATCCTCGCTGGCCACCAGGCCCTGTTCGACGGCTTCAGGCGCTGCCGCGCGAGCGCTTGAAAGCATCGCGCCTGCCGGCGCTCCCACATCCACTGCGCATGCGCCCTTGGCCGGTTGCAGGAGCGGCGGCCGCCGCGATGCGCGTCTCGCAGGTTTCCGCAACGCGCATCGCGGGGTGCCGTGCTCCCACCGAAGCGATCAGCGACGCGGCGGGTCCGGCACGAAGTTGCCCGGGAACGGTTGCGGCTCGGTGCGTGCGATCGGGCGCGCGATGATGCCCTGCGCGACGAGGTTCGCGTAGCTGTCGTACCACACCGCGAGCGTCTCGGCCGGGTGGCGCGAAGCGCGTTCGAACGTGGTCTGGTCGACGTGCGCGAATTCGCGCGCGCCGTGGCCGGTGCCGAGACGCTCCTCGCTGCGCGCGAGCGATTCCGACTTCGCGCGCGGCGCCGGCTTCGCGGCGTCGGCGCCCGCCGCCGGCGCGCTCGCACGCGCAGCCGCACCGGCCGCGCCGGCCATCGTGTCGGAGCGCTGCATCTCCGTCGACGGCTGCGCCATCGGTGGCGGCGTCGGCGCCGCATCCTTGGCGACCGCTTCGCGTTCGCGCCAGGCCGGCGTGCGCTCGGTGAACACCGCGACGCCGATCACGCCGACGTTCTGCGGACGGCCCGTGCGTGCCGCATAGCTGTTCGGCAGCGCGGTGAAATTGAACTGCGCGATCTCGTCGAGGTTCTTGCGCCAACCGGCGATCTCGGTCGATTCCCAGGCGTCGAGCACATAACCGGTCTGGTTGGTATCGGCGGTCTGTCCGCTGACCGCGTTCACGCCGTCGACGCTGAGCACCGCGAGCACGCGCCCGGCCGTGCGGTTGACCATGCGCACCGAGTAGCGATGGCCCGGCGTTCCGGCGACGTAGAGGCGGCCGTCATCGGCATAGGTCGGCAGGGTCTGGCCGGTGTCGCGGTCGACGACCGCGAGGTCGAGCAGGCTGCCGGCGTGGGCGGTCGAGACGAGGCCTGCAGCAAGCAGGGCGGCGCAGAGCAGGGTACGCATGGCACATCTCCGTGGGTGGTCAGTGATCCATGCAACGCGTGCACGGGTCGTACGGGGTTGAACGCCGGAGCGGGCATCCGGCGAACGCGGTGCCGCAGGGGCCGGACGGTTCCCGTACACTGCTCGGCCCCTTCAGCCGCATCGCCGCCCCGTGAGCCACGACAAGCGCCGCATCCTGACCGGCATCACCACCTCCGGCACGCCCCACCTCGGCAACTACGTCGGCGCGATCCGCCCGGCGATCGCCGCGAGCCAGCGTGCCGACGCGGAATCGTTCTATTTCCTCGCCGACTACCACGCGCTCATCAAGACCGGCGACCCGGCGCGCGTGCAGCGCTCGACGCTGGAGATCGCCGCGAGCTGGCTTGCCTGCGGGCTCGATCCGGACAAGGTGTTCTTCTATCGCCAGTCCGACATTCCCGAGATCCCTGAGCTCACCTGGTTCCTGACCTGCGTGACCGCGAAGGGGCTGCTCAATCGTGCGCATGCGTACAAGGCGGCGGTCGATGCGAACACCGCGGCCGGTGAGGACGCCGACGCCGGCGTCACGGCTGGCCTGTACATGTATCCGGTCCTGATGGCCGCCGACATCCTCATCTTCAACGCGCACGAGGTGCCGGTCGGGCGCGACCAGATCCAGCACATCGAGATGGCGCGCGATATCGGCCAGCGTTTCAATCACGTCTACGGCAACGAGTACTTCACCCTGCCGCAAGCGAAGATCGAGGAAAGCGTCGCGACCTTGCCGGGTACCGACGGCCGCAAGATGTCGAAGAGCTACGACAACACGATTCCGTTGTGGCTGCCGGCAAAGGATATGAAAAAGGCGATCCTCGGCATCGTCACCGACTCGCGCGCGCCGGGCGAAGCGAAGGACCCGGACAACTCGAACATCTTCGCGATCTACCAGGCGTTCGCGAACACGGACGAAACCGCGGCGATGCGTGCGGCGTTCGCCGAGGGCATCGCCTGGGGCGATGCGAAGCAGAAGCTGTTCGAGCGCGTCGATGCCGAGCTTGCGCCGATGCGCGAGAAATACGATGCGCTGATCGCGAAACCGCAGCGCATCGAGGAACTGCTGCGGGCCGGGGCGACTCGCGTGCGCGCACGCGGCACGCCGTTCCTCGCGAAGTTGCGCAATGCGGTCGGCATCCGCCCGCTCGTTGGTGCACTGACCGATGTGGCGGCGCACGCTACGGCGGGAGCATCCATTGCTCCGGTCGAGCTGCACGTCGCGAAGTTGCCATCGATGAAGAGCTATCGCGAAACCGACGGCAAGTTCTACTTCAAGCTCGAGGCCGGCGACGGCACGTTGCTGCTGCAGAGCCGCGCATTCGATGCGCCGAAGGACGCCGGCATTCTCAGCGCTGCGCTCGTCGACGCCGGTGATGATGCGACGGCAGTCTCCGGCCTGCTGCTGCAATGCACGTCGCCGGACGGACTCGCGCCATCAACCGATGCGATTGTCGCTGCGCTCGCCGCGCTCAAGGCCGACAAGCTCGCGAAGCAGTCGCAGAAGTCTTGAAGCGGTTGCAGGAGCAACGGTCCCTGTCGGAACTCCATGTCTGCAGGAGCCCACCCTGTGGGCGACTGGCACAACCGCGCGTTGTGCCGATACGCGTCGCCTACGAGGTGCGCTCCTGCAGGTGCGTGTGGGAGCGGCTTCAGCCGCGATGCCTTTCGAGGCTGAATGCCGGCGACTGAAAAGCATCGCGGCTGAAGCCGCTCCCACGGAACCGTCGTCGATGCCGCTTGTCCGCGGACAGCGTATCCTTCGCGGTCCCGCATCACGAACACAACCCGTGTCCCTGCGCCTGATCCTGCTCGTCATCGTCGTGTTCTACGTCGCCAGCGTGCTGTACGTGCACCTGCGCGGGCGGGTTCGCCTGCGTTTCCGGCGCCAGCTGTTCGACCATTCGGGCCTGTTCGCGCCGTACAACGTGTTCATGTATGCGTTTTCGGCGGTGCCGGCGAAGGCCTATCTCGATCGCGGCGCGTTCGCCCATCTCGACGTATTGCGCGACGGCTGGCAGGGCATCCGCGAGGAAGCGCTGCATCTGTTCGACGAGGGCTACATCCGCGCGGCGGAAAAGCACAACGACGCGAGCTTCGGTTCGTTCTTCAAGGAAGGCTGGAAGCGTTTCTACCTGAAATGGTACGGCGAACCGCTCGCATCCGCGCACGCGTTGTGCCCGAACACGGTCGCGCTGCTCGCGACGATTCCGCAGGTCAAGGCCGCGATGTTCGCGTTGCTGCCGCCCGGCGGCAAACTCAATCCGCACCGCGATCCTTTCGCCGGTTCGCTGCGCTATCACCTCGGCCTGGTCACGCCGAACTCGGACGACTGCCGCATCTTCGTCGACGGCGAGGAGTACGCGTGGCGCGACGGCGAGGACGTGCTGTTCGACGAGACGTTCGTGCACTGGGCCGAGAATCGCACCGACCAGACCCGCGTGATCCTGTTCTGCGACGTCGAACGCCCGTTGCGCACGCCGTTCATGCGCGCGCTCAACCGCGTCGTCAGCCGCGTGCTCGGCCAGGCGACCGCGGCGCAGAATGTTTCCACCGAGCAGGTCGGCATCGTCAATCGCCTGAACGCGATCGCGCATCGCATGGGCGAGCAGCGCAAGCGCTTCAAGCGGCGCTTCCCGGTCGGCTACAGGATCACGCGCGTTGTCCTTGCGTTGTTGTTGCTGGGCTGGCTGCTACGGCCGTGGCTGCCGCTGTGACGTGCGGTGGGACTGGCGGCCGTGCGGCTGCGTCCCATCCTGCAGTTGCGTTTCACTCCATGGCCTTGATCCGCGTCCAGCGCCTTGTTGCCTTCACGCCGCCGCAGCGAACTCGCCCGCGACGCCCGCCTCGAGCGCGTCGAAATACTCGCGCGTGAGGCGCTGCTGTTCGGCCGCACTTTCGGCGCGGTTCGCGACCGCGCGGAACGCCGCGTTCTCCGCACGGTCCTTCGCGTACCAGCCGAGGTGCTTGCGCGCGATGCGCAGGCCCTGCTGCTCGCCGTAGAACGCATACAGGTCGTCAAGGTGGCCGAGCAGGATGTCGCGCACGGCCGTCGGCGACGGCGGTGCGAGCGTTTCGCCGGTCGCGAGGTAGTGCGCGATCTCGCGGAAGATCCACGGCCGTCCCTGCGCGGCGCGGCCGATCATGAGCGCGTCGGCGTTCGTCGCGGCGAACACGTGGCGCGCCTTCTCCGGTGAATCGATGTCGCCGTTCGCGAACAGCGGAATGCGGATCGCCGCCCTGATCGCCGCGATCGTGTCGTATTCGGCCTCGCCTTCGTACAGGTCCGCGCGCGTGCGCCCGTGCACGGCGAGTGCGGCGATGCCCGCGTCCTCGGCGATCCGCGCGATGCGCACACCGTTGCGGTTGTCGCGGTTCCAGCCGGTGCGGATCTTCAGCGTGACCGGCACGTCGACCGCCTGCACGACCGCGGCGACGATGCGCGCGACGAGTGCCTCGTCCTGCAGCAGCGCCGAGCCGGACCAGACGTTGCAGACCTTCTTCGCCGGGCAGCCCATGTTGATGTCGATCAGCTGCGCACCGTGGTCGACGTTGTAGCGCGCGGCTTCGGCCAGCATCGCCGGGTCGTAGCCGGCGATCTGCACGCTGACCGGATCGGGTTCGCCGACGTGGTCCATGCGCTTGAGCGATTTGCGCGTCGTCCACAGGCGCGGATCGGCGGTCGTCATTTCGGACACGGCGAGGCCCGCGCCGAGCCGCTTGCACAGCTGGCGGAACGGCTTGTCGGTGACGCCGGCCATCGGCGCGAGCACGACGGGCGGGTCGATCGTGTGGGGACCGATGCGCATGGGGCGGCGATTGTAGCCGCGACGCGCTGCCGGCGCCTCGTGGAAGGAATCTGCCGGAAAAATGCCAGCGTGCGACCAAGGATTCCGGCCGGTGCCAGCGGGATGCTGGAGGCGCCCCACCCACAGGAGAGCGTCATGAAAACCGTGCTTCCGTTCCTGCTGGTCGCCGTCACCGACGCATCGACGGCGTCCGCTGCGTGTCCGCCGGGCTATTCCGGCACGTGGCCGCATTGCGTCCCGCAACAGGCCTCGCATCGACCGCCGGTGATGGCGATCCATGCACCGGTGAGCAGCGCGCAGCCACTGCATGCCGCGCCTTCATCATCCAGCAGCAAGTACGCGGTGCGCTCGCCATCGACGCCGTCGGGCAGCAGCCGGATAGCACTGAACCCCCAACCGATCCCGCCCGGCCACGACGTGCATCCGGCGCCGCGTCACCACGCGCGCGACGACCGCTGACGCAGGCCCATCTGCGCGCGTGAGGGAACGGCGAGGCGACCGATGGGTCGTCCTCGCCGCGGGAACGCACGCGCGAGCGTGTGTCCGGTCAGTGCCGTGCGTGCTTGCGCGCCTTCGCTGCGACTGCCTTCTCGACGTGGTGGCCGAACGCGTGCCGCGCCGGCGTGTTCGTCGCGTCGATGCTGACGTCGTCGATGAAGATGTTGCCGTCGAACGCGCCGCCGCCCGGATAGTCGTACTGGAACTGGATCGTGTGCTGCGCGCCGTCGGCGTAGCTGCTGACGTCGATCGACTGCTGCACGTAGCTCGTGTCCGCAGCGATTGCCGAGAGATCGGTCGTTTCGACGGCGGTGCCGTCGACGGTCACGGTCAGTGTGCCGGCGACATCGGGAACACCGGCGGCGAAGCGCCAGTAGTTGAGGTACTGCGGGCCGCTCGCCGGCATCGTCACGGTCTGCGCGAGCGTCTGCGTTTCCTGATCGGTACCGCCCCAGCCGCCGAACCATACCGTGTAGATGCCATCGTGCGTCGGCATGCCGCCCGAGACGAAATCGGTGCTGCCCCCCGAGTTCGGGTTGCCGTCGAGGGCGTCCCAGTGCGGGTTCGGACCGTAGTCGCTCGTCGTCTCCTCGAAGCTGCCGTCGGTGACGACCGGTGGCGGCGGCGGCGGATCGAACCCGTCGGCGAACAGGTGGTCGACCGGCGAATTCGCGCCGTCGACGATGAAACTGACGTTGCCACCCGAACCGAACGCCCAGCCGGCCACCTTCGAACCGTCGCCGGAAACCGCAGTCAGTCCACCCTGCAGCGGCAGCGAGAGGTCGCTCGGAATCTCGATGCCGCGGTCGGCGAGGTAATCGGTCAGGACCTGCGAGCCACCTGCTTCGGTCCAGATCAGCAGCGCGCGCGGCGGATTGTCGAAGAAGCCGCTCGCGCCGACGATCATGCTGCCGTCGTCGCTGACGCCGAAAGCGAACGGCATGTCCGGGATCGCGGTGATCTCGCCGGTCTGCACATTCATGCGCCAGCCGCTGCCGACCGCCCATTGGCCATTGCCGCTGATGCCATCGGTCTCGCCGACGGCGTCGCCATTGCCGTCCTGCACGTAGGTCGCGACGCGATCCTTCCACACGACGCCGCGACGGAAACCGGTGACCGGATCGTCGCTCCAGCCGCCGACGACGTGGCCGTCCGCGCTGATCACGTTGCCGCGCGACGCGCTCGTCGTGTTGTCGACGGGCAGGTCGAGGACGCCGTCGACGGGCGAGTAGTAGTACGCCTTCGCGACGCTGAAGTCGTCGGTCCAGGCGAGGCCGACCGCGGTGCCGTCGTCGGCGAGGTCGTAGACATCGACGTTGTCGATGCCGGCTTGCAGCGGCAGTGCAGTCGGCGTCGCCGCGCCGACCGGCGAAACCGCGGGCAGGTCGTGGCCGCCGTTGGCGGAACCGCCATCGTTGGAGAGCGCGCCCGAAACCGTGCCGAGATTGTTGATGCCGTTGACATACACCATGCCGGGAACGAGCGTTTCGGTCCCCGTCGCCGCGTCCCAGCGCAGGCCGCCGGCGCCGAACACGGACGCCACGAGGTACTCGCCGTTCTGCGAGAACTTGGTCGCCTGCGCGTTCGGCGTCTGCAACTCGATGATGCTGGCGGCGTGGGCGATGCTGCCGACGGCGGCGAGGGCCGTGGCGATGGCCGCGGCGAAGTGGGAAATGCGCATGCTGACTCCTGGACGTGCGGAATGCCGGACGAGGCGCCGGGTTTCGGGCGGAGCGGCCTGGTCCGCTTTCGCCCGTCTCCCGAAGCTAGTCGGCTCCGCGGCGACGCGGACTCACGCTGCATTCGCGCCGCTTTCGCGAAGCGTTCGCGGACTGTTTCATGTTGCGGGACAGTGGTTTACGGAGCGCGATGGCGGCCGGCCGGGGCCGCAGGTGGGCCACGGCCGGTCGCGCGCGCCGGGTCGCCCAAGCCGCGATGGCCGGGAAGGGGCGGCGATCGATCAGGGTGTCGTGGCGGACGGCTCGAAGCCGTCGGCGAATACGCGGTCCGCCGCGTCGGCGAAGGTCGCCGCGTAAACGATCGCGTTGAGCAGGATCTGGAAGTTCTCGTTGCCGGCGCCGAGCGCATGCGGCTGGTATTCGCCGGGCTGGTAGACCACGGCGATGCCGGCCCATTGCGGCAGGCGCTGGGTGAAGCCGAGCACGTGGGTCGACCCGTTGTCGTCGTAGTCGCTCGCGAACAGCGGCGTGCGCGTCCCCGTCGTCGCCAGCAGTTGCACGTCCGGATAGCGTTCGTCGGGCGTGTTGTTGAAATAGCCGTAGTTGCCGGCCGCGACACCGAAGGCGGCATCGGCGTACGCCAGCGTCTGCGTGTACGCGAGTCCGTTGGACGTGACGAAGTGCGCGGGCGCGACATCGATGACGTTCTGCCCGGACAGTGTGTCGTAGGGCACCGCGCCGGTCGCCTGCGCTCCGAGCAGTGCCTGCATCGATTCCTTGCCGGCGGTGTAGTACAGGCCGTGGTGGAACGAGACGAGCCCGCCGCCCGCGACGAGGAATGCGTCGAGCGCGGTCACGAACGCCTCCTGGCGCGCCTGTGCGTTCGCGCCGGCCGGAATGCGATGCGAGAAATAGATCAGCACGTCGTAGGCATCGGCCGCACCGCGCGGCCGTTGCAGCAAGGCGGTCACCTGCTCGATCTGGTCGGTCGGGATTTCCACGATCGCGTCGGGCGCGCTGTCGCGGTTGAGCGCGGGCGTCGCGAGCAGGGCCGCGGAAATGTCGCCGGGCTGGGTCAGCAACTCGGGCGGCAGCGCGTGCGGATTCACCTCGTCGCTGACGATCGCAACGCGCAGCGGCCGGTGCGGCGGCAGCGTCTGCGCCGTCGCGGTGCCCTGCGCGAGCGCGAGGAACGCCCACATCGCGAACATGATCCGTCGATGCACGGTTCTTCTCCCGGCGCGCGCGAGTTCTTTCGATCCGATCATACGCAAAAGAGCCTTCCCCGTTGCCGGGGAAGGCTCGCCACGCGGCGCTGCGCGGTCGGGGGAGGGAGAGAGGTGGACCGCGCGTCGCCGTTCCCGAGCGCTACTTCGAGATGTCCACGTCCTTCGTTTCGGGCAGGAAGAACGTGCCGATCACGAGCGTCATTGCGGCGACGATGACCGGGTACCACAGGCCGGAGTAGATGTTGCCGGTCAGTGCGACGAGCGCGAATGCGGTGGTCGGCAGGAACCCGCCGAACCAGCCGTTGCCGATGTGGTAGGGCAGGCTCATCGAGGTGTAGCGGATGCGCGTCGGGAACAGCTCGACCAGCCATGCCGCGATCGGTCCGTACACCATCGTCACGTAGATCACGAGGATCGTCAGCAGGAGCAGCAGCATCGGCGTGTCGATCCGCGCGGGGTCGGCCTTCTCGGGATAGCCGGAACTCGTCAGCGCGGCCTTCAGTTGCGCGTTGAACGCGTCGGCCTGCGTCTTCATCGCCGCCGCGTCGAGTCCTTCGCCGTCGAACGAGGCGATCGAAGTCGCGCCGATCTTCACGCTCGCCGCGCGCGTACCCGGAGTCTCCTGGTTGTCGTACGGGATGCCGCTCTTGGCGAGCGCGCTCTTGACGATGTCGCACGGGCTCTTGAAGGCCTTCTTGCCGACCGGGTCGAACTGGAAGCTGCAGGTCGCCGGATCGGCGATCACGGTCACCGGGCTTGCCGCGGCGGCGCTCTCGATCGCGGGATTGCCGTAGTGGGTGAGTGCCTTGAAGATCGGGAAGTAGGTCAGCACCGCGAGCAGGCAGCCGAGCATGATGATCGGCTTGCGCCCGATGCGATCGGACAGCGCGCCGAACACGACGAAGAACGGCGTCGCGATCAGCAGTGCGCCGGCGATCAGCAGGTTCGCGGTAACGGCGTCGATCTTCAGGGTCTGGGTCAGGTAGAACAGCGCGTAGAACTGGCCGCAGTACCACACCACCGCCTGCCCGGCGGTCGCCCCAAACAGCGCGAGCAGCACCACCTTGCCGTTGTCCCAGCGCGCGAACGACTCGGTCAGCGGCGCCTTCGAGTGCCGGCCTTCGGCCTTCATCTGCTGGAACAGCGGCGACTCGTTGAGCTGCAGGCGGATGTAGACCGAGATGGCGAGCAGCACGGCCGAGATCACGAACGGGATGCGCCAGCCCCAGGTGTCGAAGTCGGCGCCGAGCGTCTTGCGGCAGATCAGGATCACGATCAGCGAGAGGAACAGGCCGAACGTCGCGGTGATCTGGATGAAGCTCGTGTAGAAGCCGCGTTTGCCCGGCGGCGCATGTTCGGCGACGTAGGTCGCCGCACCGCCGTATTCGCCGCCGAGGGCGAGGCCCTGCAGCAGGCGCAACGCGATCAGCAGGATCGGCGCGGCGACGCCGATCGAAGCGTAGGTCGGCAACACGCCGACCAGGAACGTCGACAGGCCCATGATCACGATCGTGATGAGGAACGTGTACTTGCGTCCGATCAGGTCGCCGAGGCGGCCGAAGATGATCGCGCCGAACGGGCGCACCGCGAAGCCGGCCGCGAACGCGAGCAGGGCGAAGATGAAACCGCTGGTTGGATTGAGGCCGGAGAAGAACTGCTTGGCGATGATCGCCGCGAGCGAGCCATACAGGTAGAAGTCGTACCACTCGAACACCGTGCCGATGCTCGAGGCGATGATGACGCGCTTGTGCCCGGTGCCGAGCGGCTTGGCGGCGGGTATCGATGCGGCTGTGCTGGCCATGGGGTGCTTCCTCCGCGTCAGAACGAATACTTGGTGGTGAACTGCAGGCGCGTGAGGTCGCCGTCCAGGCCGCTCTCGATCGTGCGGCGGCCGTACATCAGCTCGGCACCGATATCGAGCTTGGGCAGCGGCGAGTAGAACATGTTCCAGCGCAGGCTCTGCACCGACTTGGTGGCGGAGCCACCCGTCAATGCGAGATCGTTGTCGTACTGGCTGCGCGCATAGACGACGTTGGTGCGCCACGCCGGCGAGAACACGTGGCGCCAGCCCACGTAGCCGGCGATGCCGTCGAGCGTGTCGAGGTTGCCGTCGGCGTCGATCTCGGTGTCGCCGGTCACGCCAAGACCTATGTATCGGCTGAAGCCGCTGCCGAGCGTGAACTGGTAGCGCAGGTCGTCGTTCTTGCCGATCACCCACTTGCCGCCGAGCGTGAAGGCGCCACCGAGCTGGTCGTCCTTGGCCGCGCTGGCGGTACTGCTGGCGAGGCGGTCGATCTTGAGGTCGCGCATCAGCGCGCCGACGCCGAACGTGCCCCAGTCGCCCTTCCAGCCGTAGCGCAGGGTCACGTCGGGGATCGCGCCGCGATCGGACTGGATCGGCGCGCCGCCGCCATTCGGGATGATCGTCGTCTCCGGATTCTCGAGCGACACCGACAGGCCGCCATTCGTGTAGCGCACCTGCGCCTGGCGCACGAACACCACGCCGTCGGTCGGGCCGATGAAGTCGACCGTCTCCGGGAACGCGCTCGGGTCGACGAAGTTCGACCAGGTCTGGCCAGCGAGCCAGTTGTTCCAGTACGCATACGCGTGGCGCACGGTGACGCCGTAGGTATTGGTCGAGACCTGCGTGCCGAGCGCGTTGCCGAAGAAGTCCATCTCGAGGAACGCGCCGAGCTTGTCGCCGTTGTCGGTCAGGCTGTCGACACCGAAGTTGAAGCGCGAGAACTTCGCATGCGCGTCGAAGTCGGTACCGGAACCGTGTCCGCCGACCGGTGTCTGGCCCGGCACGTAGAGCGCGCGTCCGCTGGCGCCGTCGGCGAGCTGGCCGTCGCCGGTGCGGGTCGCCATGAAGTCGGCCTTGACGTAGCCGCCGAAGCGGAACGTCGTGTTCGGCGATGCGCCCGGCGTGATCGTCGTTTCCTGGATCGGCGGCTTGCCGCCGACCGTCGCGGTCGCCTTCGGCAACGGCGCATTCGCCGCGACCGGCGTCGGTGGTGGCGCGGCCTGCGCTGCGACTTGCGCCGCGTGCTGCGCGCGTACTTCCGACATCAGTTCCTGCACTTGCCGTTCGAGATCGCTGACGCGTTGTTCGAGCGCGGCTTCGCGCTTGGAATCCGCCGATGCGATGGCCGGGAACGCGAGGCCGCAGGCGAGCGCGAGCGCGCTCAGGCGCAGGCCATGGCGAAGCTGTCGATGCATGTCCGATCCCCCTTCGATGTGGTGTCGCCGATTCGTCGCCGTCGGGTCCGCCGCAACGCGGACCCTGGTCGAGGCGCGGCGAGCTTGCGCGCCGGAAACGTGCGCGCCTATTCGCCAAAGGTCGCGATTCGACCAAAGTCGTAGGGTGTGCCGACGCGACGTGCATGGGGCTACCATGGACGCAGTCGTATCGTCCGGAATCGTCGCCATGTCCTCGCCCCTGCATCCCGTTCCCGCCGCATTCGCCGCGCGCGCGCGCATCGACAAGGCCGCCTATGCGCGCGACTACGCCGAATCGGTGCGCGACCCCGCCGCGTTCTGGGGCCGCGTTGGCCAGCGCCTCGACTGGATCACGCCGTACACGCAGGTCAAGGACGTCTCGTTCGACGCGCGCGACCTGCACATCCGCTGGTACGCGGACGGCACGCTCAACGTCGCAGCGAACTGCCTCGACCGCCACCTCGCGGCGCGCGGCGACAAGACCGCGCTCATCTGGGAAGGCGACGATCCGACCGTCTCGCGCCGGATCAGCTATCGCGAACTGCATGCCGAGGTGTGCAAGGCGGCGAACCTGCTCACGAATCTCGGCGTCGGCAAGGGCGACCGCGTCGCGATCTACCTGCCGATGATCCCGGAAGCGGCGGTCGCGATGCTCGCGTGCGCGCGCATCGGCGCGGTGCACACGGTCGTGTTCGGCGGTTTCTCGCCGGACTCGCTCGCCGGACGCATCGCCGATTCGCGCTGCAAGCTCGTCATCACCGCGGACGAAGGCCGGCGCGGCGGCAAGATGGTGCCGTTGAAGGTCAATGTCGACGAAGCGCTGCAGCGCGCCGACACCAACAGCGTCGAAACGGTATTGGTGGTGCGCCACAGTGGCGGCGCGGTCGCGATGCAGTCGCCGCGCGACCGCTGGTGGCATGCGCTCATGGAAGGCCAGCCTGCCACGCACGCGCCGGTCGCGATGAACGCGGAAGATCCGCTGTTCATCCTGTACACCTCGGGCAGTACCGGCAAGCCGAAGGGCGTGCTGCACACGACCGGCGGCTACCTCGTCTTCACGAGCTACACGCACGAATGCGTGTTCGACCTGCGCGAGGACGACGTGTACTGGTGCACCGCCGACGTCGGCTGGGTGACCGGCCACAGCTACATCGTGTACGGGCCGCTCGCGAACGGCGCGACCACGCTGATGTTCGAAGGCGTGCCGAACTGGCCGGACACGAGCCGCTTCTGGCAGGTCATCGACAAGCACCGGGTCACGCTGTTCTACACCGCACCGACCGCGATCCGCGCGCTCATGCGCGAAGGCGAGGCGCCGGTGAAGAAGACCTCGCGCCAGTCGTTGCGTCTGCTCGGTTCGGTCGGCGAGCCGATCAACCCGGAGGCATGGGAGTGGTACTGGCGCGTGGTCGGCGACGGTCGCTGCCCGGTCGTCGATACCTGGTGGCAGACCGAGACGGGTGGAATCCTGATTTCGCCATTGCCGGGCGCGATCGACCAGAAGCCCGGCTCGGCGACGCTGCCGTTCTTCGGCATCACGCCCGCGATCGTCGATGCGAACGGCGCGATCCTTGACGGCGCGGCAACGGGCAACCTCGTGCTCACCCACGCGTGGCCCGGCATGATGCGCACCGTCTACGGTGACCACCAGCGTTTCATCGACACGTATTTCAAGACCTATCCCGGCATGTACTTCACCGGCGACGGCGCGCGTCGCGACGAGGACGGCTACTACTGGATCACCGGTCGCGTCGACGACGTGATCAACGTGTCGGGCCATCGCCTCGGCACGGCCGAAGTCGAAAGCGCGCTCGTCGCGCATCCGAAGGTCGCCGAGGCCGCGGTGGTCGGTTATCCGCACGACATCAAGGGCCAGGGCATCTACGCCTACGTGACGCTCAAGAGCGGCGAGGCGCCGGGCGAGGCGCTGCGCAAGGAGCTCGTCGCATGGGTGCGCAAGGAGATCGGCCCGATCGCGACGCCCGACCAGTTGCAGTGGGCGCCCGGCCTGCCGAAGACGCGCTCGGGCAAGATCATGCGGCGCATCCTGCGCAAGATCGCCGAGAACGCGCCGGACCAGCTCGGCGACATCTCGACCCTCGCCGATCCTTCGGTCGTGCAGAGCCTCGTCGACGAGCGGTTGGTGAAGTGAACAGGAAGCGAGCGCAGAGGGCGGCGAGTCGAGGGCGAAAGCCCGCGAGGCGATTGCGGCAGCGCCTGCAGTCCCCGGATCGGCGATCGGCCCCGTAACGCCATGCGTGAAGTCCTGATCGCCGACGACCATCCGCTGTTCCGCGACGCGCTCAAGCGCGCGGTGCAGACCGAGTGGCCGCTTGCGCTACTGCACGAAGCGGACAGCGTGCCCGCGTTGCATGCATTGATCGATGCGCACCCGGACGCGGAGTTGCTGCTGCTCGACCTGCACATCCCCGGCGCCAGCGGATTCTCCGCGCTCGCGCAATTGCGCACGCAGCATCCGGGCCTGCCGATCGTCGTCGTATCCGCGCACGAGGAGCCTTCGGTGGTCGCGCGCGCGGTCGCGCACGGCGCTTCCGGCTACATCCCGAAGTCGGCGTCGATCGCGGCGATCGTCGCAGCCATGCGCGACGTACTCGCCGGCGGCGTCGCGCTGCCGGACGGCATGCGCGGCGTCGATGCGCTCGCGCCGGCGGAAGCGGATGCGGCCGCGCGCATCGCCGGGCTCACGCCGCAACAGTTCCGCGTGCTGGCCATGACCGCCGAAGGCCTGCTCAACAAGCAGATCGCATGGGATCTCGGCGTGTCCGAGGCGACCGTGAAGGCGCACATGACCGCGATCATGCGCAAGCTCGGCGTCGGCAA
>Ga0068855_100003212_pt1 | contig 19996 bp, 23 predicted proteins | sample KBSCornC52_FD_66592 | JGI IMG/M metagenome (GOLD analysis project Ga0068855, IMG submission 66592) | Corn rhizosphere microbial communities from Kellogg Biological Station, Michigan, USA - KBS Corn C5-2 | ecosystem: Host-associated > Plants > Roots > Rhizosphere > Soil ...
CAGGCATGCAAAATCCAGTTGCAACCGAAGATTACGCCGTCGTCAGTGGTAAACATACCTTTAAAACGCAGTATAGTGCTGTGGTTAAGCGGATGTACGAGCTTAGCTTGTTAAGCGGTGAGGATCTGACGCCACGCGTCGTTAAGCCAGGCATGGTCAATCTGGTACCAAACTTGGTCGGCGGTCGGGTTGATATGGCGCGCCGCAACATTACTATTCGATAAATTATGGCTGTCAAACACATTGAAGTTGCCGGGCTCGGCACTGTTTCTATTTACAAGCGACGCGGCGCGCGGTCTCTGCGCATTAGTGTCGTTGGCAACGGCAAAATTAGAGTGACTATTCCGGCCTGGACCAGTTTTACTGCCGGTTTGCGCTACGCCGAATCACAAGCCGAGTGGATACGCCTCCATCAACCGGCTCCCCAAGCCGCCATGGCAAGTGGTTACCGTGTTGGTAAGCAGCACCAATTACTTTTTATGCGAAGCGAGGTTAGTAAGCCGACCAAGCGCGTCACGCCAACGACGATCATCATCAAACACCCGCTTACCATGACCCAAGAAAGTCCAGCCGTGCAGGCCATAGCCGCTAAGGCCAGTGTAGAGGCATTGCGAGATGAAGCAGAGGCTTTATTGCCCAATCGACTCAAACAACTAGCAGACAAGCATGGCGCTAGTTACTACGGCGTACAAGTTCGCAAACTGAAAGGCCGGTGGGGAAGCTGTAATAGTCAAAAGCTGATTGTCCTTAACTTGTTTTTAATGCAGCTGCCGTGGGAGTTAATCGACTACGTCCTGCTACACGAACTGACGCACACCAAATTTATGAATCATGGCAGCGAGTTTTGGGATTTGCTACTCAGTTACGAACCCAGGGCTAGGCAATTGCGCAAACAGATCAGGACATACCAGCCACTGCTGCAGCCGTTACCTGTCCAATAGGCTTATGCTAGTATATGTGTAATGGCCAAACCTCAGATAAAGGCAGACAAAAACAGCGGTAGTATGCCGCCACAATCGGCAATTGAGCACGAGCGGCTGACAACGCTTGTTAATAGCATGGCTGACGGCGTTTTGGCAGTGGACGAAAAGATTCGCATCGTTCAGTACAACGGCGCCGCGCTCAACATTCTCGATATTAACAGTTCCATCCAAGGCAAGTCGCTGAGCAATGTATTAAAAGCCTACGATAATAACAATCAGCCAGTTGATATCGTAGAACTTGTCCGTAACACCAAAGTCGCCACCGTAAATCGTGATCTGCAGCTGCACTACGGCGATGAAGACAAAGTTAATTTGTACCTCAGCATTGCACCGGTCCACCTTGGTTTCGGCCAAGAAGGCGAACGCGGCTTTGTGCTGCTGATACGCGACATTACCCGCGAAAAATCACTCGAAGAAGAACGGGACGAATTTATTAGCGTGGTCAGCCATGAGCTGCGCACGCCGATCGCGATTGCCGAAGGCAACATTAGTAATGCTCAGTTTATTGCCGACAAGTCAGCCGACATCACCCAGGTTAAACAGGCCCTGGTGGAAGCTCATCATCAGATATTGTTTTTAGCAGACATGATCAACGATCTCTCAACTTTGTCACGTGCCGAACGGGGCAAACTTGCTGTCGAGGTCGAAGCAATCAACGTACATGATCTTCTGACAGAGCTCGGCAGCAACTACAAACCAGAGGCGGAAGCTAAAAAGCTCGCTCTGCGATTAGAATTAGATCCGCACTTAGAATTGCTGCATTCAAGCAAATTGTACGTCCGCGAAATATTACAAAACTTTATAACCAACGCTATTAAATACACAGAAAAAGGCGAAGTCTGCATTGGCGCCAAAAAAGCCAAGCTGGGCATTAGTTTTACCGTGAAAGACAGCGGTATTGGTATTAGTAAAGGCGACCAGGAAAAGATTTTTGATAAGTTTTTCCGATCCGAAGATTACCGTACGCGCTCAACCAACGGTACCGGACTTGGGTTGTACGTAACCATGAAGCTAGCCCGTATGCTGCACGCCGACATTAGCGTCACCAGCAAGCTCGATCACGGTTCAACGTTTACGATTTTTGTGCCAGACCTTAAATGACTTTTTTGAGCCGGGCATAGGCTTAAGCGGCATCGCTACACGGTTCATAACGGGCATACAAATATTGCGACCTTTCCACTCAACTTCAGAAAATTCATATTTGTACATCGAGTAATTAAGGGCTTGCAGCCATGAGGCAGCCGCATAAAGACCGACAAACAGGTGCACTTTGTTGGCCTGGCCATAGGTTAAAAGCATAAGTCGTCGGTAAGCGGCCAGGTTGAAGAATATACACACAAAGGCAGCCACAAGTAGCAGCCAATCTTGCGTAAACAAGCTTATGATAAAAGCAACCGGCGGCAAGAAGGCTATCAACCCCACTAACAGGCCAGCCAGCGCTACAAGCTCTAACTGCTTATGGAATAATGGGTATAACGTACGTACGGCGGTCTCGTACTGCTCCTGTATATGTTTGTTAGAGGCAACTCCATGTGCAGCCGGACCGAGCCAAAACGTATAAGCTTTGTCGGCGTCCAGCACGCGGCTAAAGTATTCTTCGGGAATCACTGAGTGCTTAACGGCCGCGAAGCCACCTAGCGCCTGTAGGGCAGTGGCCTGGATCATCCATAATGTACTGAGCACTGGTGGTTGTTCAGCGTGCGGCCAACGTATAAGCTCGCGGCCATAGCGCATGAGCTGGATGACCGAAACTTGGCCGGCTTGCAAAAAGTTATGCGGTAGCACGGAGGCCATCTGGACTTGCTGAGCATAAAAATCTGCCGTTAGTAGTCGTAAGCTATCAGTTTGCACGCGCGTGTCCACGCCGCAGAATACGAGCAGTTCACCTGTTGCTTCGGCGGCTAGTGCCTCGTACGCCTGATTTTTGGCCAACCAGCCACGCTTGACCGGCTTACCCGGGATAAAACGCACCCCCTCATGAGCAAATTGACGTATAATCTCCGGCGTGCGGCTCATTTGCGAGCAGTCGTCCAACACGATAATTTCCAGTTTTGGATAATCGCTCCGCACCCAACTTTCCAGGCACGCTTCGAGGTCATCCGTTTCATTGCGTGCCGGTATGAGCACCGAAACAGTCGGCAAACCACTAAACGGTGGTGGCTCATTAGTAATTGGCGGTATATATTTGCTTCGCCGGCTGATAATTGCCCAGCTATAAATGGTCAGGCATGCCACAACACAAGATAGGAGAAACCACAGCGCTTGGTCACTGATGTACGTGGCTTTGATTAGTACCCATGCAATCAGCGCACAGACTTGCACGATTGTCAGCGCCGCCCACGTCTTTAGGCTGACGCGCTGCAGGTGCGTCGGCAGCAAACGCATCGACTGGAGACGTAATAAGTTAATGGCTTGGTAAAAGCTCAGCACCACGACTATTACCAAGGCAAAGTTTGGCCGCGTTATAAAGCCGTAAAAGCTCGCCAAAATGAACAACAGCGCTGTGGGCCAAGCCAGTAATCTCAATAATAGTCGGCTGGTATTTTGCAGAGGAATGCAGAGCAGTGTTAAAACCACCGCCAAAGCTATTCCAGTAAGCGCAAGCGTCATGGTATAACTATACGACACCGCCAGCATATGGCCAATCGGCTTGACCGTCGTAGCGGCGCGCAGTATACTTGACACCAACAGGCCTACTTTATTAGTAGGTTTTTTGTTTTTAGAGGCTCGCTCAGACCTCTTTCAGACTAAGGATAAGGAGTTATTTTGGCTGATTCAGAACAACCAAGCGGCAAGCCAAAGCGACGGGTTTTACGCGCCCCGAGCGAAACCGTCCGCAGCCAGGCTGCCAAAGCTGTAGAAAAGAAGCCTGCATCAGACTCAACTGAAACTGGTGGCTTTTGGCAAGGGTTTTTCCTGCCTATTCGCTACATCGGTCGTGGTCTGCGCTGGGTTGGTCACTTGCTACCGTTTCGCATTTTAGGTCACATTTTGTTCCCACGCTACTTCCGCAACAGTGTTCGCGAACTAAAGCTGGTAACCTGGCCCGGCCGCCGCGAATCGATTCGCTTGACCAGCGCCGTACTAATTTTTGCCATTATATTTGGGGCCATCGTTGCCCTAGTTGATTTTGGACTAGATAAACTATTTAAGGAGTTAATACTAAAATAATGAGTTCTACGAAACGCTACGATACCACTAAACAGTGGTACGCCATCCACACCTACAGCGGCTACGAAGAAAAAGTCGCCGAGTCTATTCGCCAACGCGCCGACTCGCTCGACATGAAAGACAAAATCTTTCAGGTCCTCGTACCCAAAGAAAAGATGATTGAAATTAAAAACGGCAAACGCCGCGTTGTCGAAAAGCGCATTTTCCAGGGGTATGTCCTGGTGCAAATGAAGCTCAGCGAAGACGCTTGGTACATCGTGCGCAATACGCCTAGCGTGACCGGTTTTGTTGGCAGCGGCACTGATCCATCGCCAGTCAGCACGCAGGAGATTGAAAAGATTCAGAAGCGCATGGGCCTCGAACAGCCGAAGCATAAAATCGACTACAAGCTTGGCGACGTCGTCAATATTGTCGATGGTCCATTTAAAGGCTTCGACGGTACAATTAACGAAATTGATGCCCAAAAAGGCAAGCTTAAAGTTCTCGTTAATATGTTCGGCCGCGAAACACCGGTCGAGCTCGACAGTCTCCAGGTTAAACGCGTCTAGCCAACCTGTGGATAAACCCACTAGACAGTCCCACGCTTACGCTTATAGTGTTAGATATATTACATAAGCGTTCGAGGGTAAAATGTCTGCAAATTTAAAAGAAATACCAATGGGTTACTACCCGGAGTCTACTATTCGATGGATGATGGCTCAACAAGCTACCCAAGCTGCTGAAGTCGCAGATGTAATTCCGCCGCAACCCACTCCGGCAAGTCTGGCAATTGAAGCTGTCCAACAAGCGGAAATGACTGACGCGCCCAGCTACACCCAAGCTGCTTAATCAATCGTCTTGCTCATAACACTTGAATACTGTATAATCACCTCTGTTACGCACTACTAAAAGGTAGGAGAGCATGAGTACCGGGCTTCAATTTCCGGGAAAAGTTCGCTAAGAAGGAGATATTATGGCTGACAAGCCTGTAAAAGCTAATTTAAAAATGAAAATTCCAGCCGGTCGTGCCAGCGCTGCGCCACCAGTAGGTAGCACACTTGGTCAGTACGGCGTAAATATGATGGATTTTATCAATCCATTTAACGAAGCCACCAAAGAGATGCAAGGCGCCACAGTGACGGCCCACATCACTATTTATGAAGATCGCTCTATGGCATTCCGCGTCGTCGGTATGCCAACTGATGACCGCATCCGAGCTGAGCTCGGTATCCAAAAAGGTTCCGGCCGTCCCAACAGCGAAAAAATCGACAAGAAGTTAAGCCAAGCCAGCTTAACCAAGATCGCCGAAGAAAAAGCCCACGATATGAACACCGACGATGTCGAAGCCGTCAAGAAGATGGTTGCCGGCACCGCGCGCAGCATGGGCGTCGAGGTCGAAGCGTAATGGCTTCGAGAGAAGCGCTATGGGCGCCCGAAGACGCTAGCCTTTATGAGCACATACCGATGTTACCGGTACAGCAAAAAGGGCCTAGTTTCTCCGCGGATACCGACCCATCGGTAAAGCTGTCGCGGCTTTACGATGACATGCGAGCAGCACTCGATTCTGGAGATGACGCACTGTATATAGGCGCCGCAGCAAACGTGGATCGTATCAAACAAGAAAATCCACATATCACAGATTTGTAGAAGTAACTTAATTTGTGGGAGAGCCTTAAAAAGCTCGCAAGCACCACGAAAGGATAATCATTATGGCAGAAGCCAAGAAGACAGAAGAAGTTAAGAAAGCTAGTACCAAAACAACTAAAGCTGCAGCTAAAGTAGCCGAGGACGAAATTTTGAACGCCGAAGTGGCCGAAGTTGTTGCCAACAAAGATAAAGCATCAACTAAAAGCGTTGCTAAGGCCGGCAAACGAAGCGCGAAGGCTGTTGAGGCCGCCGAAGAAAAGGCAGCCAAAGAAGAGCGCAAAGCCGTAAAAGCTGGTGACGACGTTGAGGCGGCAGCGGACAGTAAGCCAAAGCAACCCAAGAAGCCAACCCGTTCACGCTTAGAGCGCAGTGGCAAGAAGTTCCGCAAACTCGCTGAACAGATTGAAAAAGACAAAGTTTATAGCATTGATGAAGCCATTGCCCTGGCTATCAAAACCAGCCCCACTAAGTTCGACGCCACAGTTGAACTGCACGTCAATCTTGGTGTAGACCCTCGCCACGCTGACCAAAATATCCGCGACAGCCTGGTCTTGCCAGCCGGTACCGGTAAAACCGTTAAGATTGCCGTTTACGGCGACGAGGAAGCTACTAAGGCCGCTAAAGCTGCCGGGGCTGACTTAGCGGGTGAAGACGACGTTGCTAAGCAGCTAGACAAAGGCACCTTTGATTTCGATATTCTCATCGCGACTCCAGCCTTCATGCCAAAACTTGGTAAATATGCTCGTATGCTTGGTCCACGCGGCCTGATGCCCAATCCGAAGAGTGGTACGGTTACCAACGACGTCGCAAAAGCCGTTGCCGAGGCCAAAGCCGGCCGGGTTGAATACCGCGTTGATAGCACCGGCATTGTTCACCTCGGTGTTGGTAAGGTCAGCTTCGGTGACACCAAACTCAGTCAGAACGTTCAAGCTGTCTTTGCCAGCCTTAAAAGTAATCGACCACAGAGCGTTAAAGGTAACTACGTAAACGCCATCCATATCACAACTACGATGGGGCCATCGATTACTGTAGAAACAAATTCTATCGGCTAGATCGCTGACGCTTAGAAACTGACATCGCCTTGTTGAGCGCCGTGTAGGTGCGCGTAAAGCCACGTACGCCGCCCTTGTGAGCAATATACCGACTGACCCAGGTCGGCTCATACTTCGATTTGAATCGCCTCAGGCCACTAAAAGAGTAAAAGCGGTCGCCGTTGGCATACAAAAAGCGCATAGCGGTGCCAATCATGGCATTGCCGCTATCTTCCGGATCAATCCCACTCAACGGGCTCAGACCGAGGTTAAATCGCTTATAAGACTCGGCTCTTAGATGTTCAAATAAACCCATTAGCAAAAAGTCATTTATATTGCCCGGACTCGCGGCAGTATGTCGCAGCATGTCATAATTGGCCTCTTCTGGTGTAAATGTTGGTATGACATTCAAAAATGCCTGGATGGTGCCGGCTTCGTCGCGCGCCACAGCCAGCTGACATTGCTGAATGTACGCCGATGAAAAATACGCCATCACGAAGCCGCGCTCCGTACGACCGGGTAGTTTTAGCCAATCATCCGATACGTCGCGTAAGCGGGCCAACAGGGCGTCGCTGTGCGGCGGTTTTAGTATTTCAAAACTATATTTCTGCTTTTCAAATTTGTTACGGATTTGGCGGAAGTATTTATTGCCGCGTAATTTATCCTCAAAAAGCGCTAAATCGACAATAGCTTCTTCACCAATCTTCTGCATGGCGTACCCATGTTTTTCGAACAGCGCTTGTTGGTTATCAGTGACATGGATAAATGCCGGCAGCCAGTCATTTGTCCAGCACATATCCTCAAACACTTCGAGTACTTTTGGCAGTAAGCGTTTATCGCCAATCGGCTGGCCGGCGCTTAAGGCCACGCCACGGGTCGTATGATAAGCAATGCCAGCTTGGGCATTCTGAGCCACCACAAAAATGTACTGTTTATCATGTGGCCATATCTTAAAAAAATCTTCGCTATCTTCTGACTTACGGCGGAGCAGCTCGAGCATAATTTCACGGTTATGCGACTGGTCGCTGTAGCGCGCCTTAATCGGTTGAAAGAACGCAAAGGCGCTGTATGCCAAGGCGGCAATACTGACTGTCGATAATGAGTCGAGAAATAATCTGGCACGGTGGGTGTGCGGCTGCAACGAGTGGGTAGTTGAAATGTTAAACTGATCAACTGTCCGGTGCATGGCTTCCCCGAGGCTGATTTCTGTGTGAAAATCACGCTTGTCCAGGAGCAAAAAACCAACCACACCGTAGATAAAAGTAATCAGTAATACTGCCAAGACAAGGCGCAGCGACAGCGTGAAGTTCCGTATATCACTCCGAACGTTAAACTGCTCACGATATATTAACAAACAGGTTACGAGCAGTAGCGGTACCACGATATCTCGGACAAATAGAAGTAGCGGCGTTGTATGGTGCCCTAGATTTATCAAAAATTGGTTGAGGTTAAGCCCGAGTAAGAAAGCATACAAACCCACAGTTACCACCCACGCGGCCCATTTACGGCGGGCCAGCGACTGGCTAAGGTACAGTAAGCCAAGGGCTGCCACCAGGCGGATATCTAAAGTTGAAGAAACAAGATGGCCTTCGTCGCGGTCAATAATACCGACGATAAGCGAGGCATATATAATCAGCAAACCATTAGCGGCCACCGCAAAAGCGACCAGCCGAAGGATAAGCTCGTGCTGGTGATTGGCCACACGAGAATTAGAAAGTCGCTGCCGCATGCTCCTATTGTACATGGAAGCATCCCGTTTATGCTTACGAAGCATAAACATCGTGTCACGTATTTGCGTAAAAAACACATTGCTTTTCTGCTTGCTTAATATTTCCCGGAAGGCTTAAAATGACAGCAACACCAAGTGGAGGATACTTTGGCGGTCTATAGTAACGTTCAAATCCGGCAGGCAATCGAGCAGGGCCATATTCAATGTCACCCCTATAATCCGGCGCATGTTTCGCACGCTAGTCTTGATGTTACGCTAGGCCATCACTTTTACAGGATTGAGCAGGCCAATGAGCGTGTCATTTACAATCCATTTGACCGTGAAGATGTCGAACGCTATTTCGACGGACCATACGCCGCTATGGCGCATGGCGACTGGTGTCGCCTTACTGGTGTTAAGCCAGTCAGTAACATCCCGCTTGATCATCCAGTTATTGCCATTAAGCCGCGTGAGCGTATCCTAGCCCACACCCACGAATTTATCGGCATCCTCCCCCCTGGAGCCTGTGAAATTCGAGCACGCTCTAGCTGGAGCCGCAATGGTTTAGCCGTCGGCACCGACGCTGGTTGGGTTGCACCAGGTTTTATAAATCGACTAGCACTTGAAATTTATAACCTTAACGAACGTAAAACCATACTCCTACCGGTCGGTGAGCGCTTTGCCCAAGTTGTCTTTCATAAAACTGGCGAGGTTGAGGGCAGCTACGGCAGTAGCGAGGGCAAGTACCAGCAGGGAACTGATCTCGACACAGTCATTAAAATATGGTCACCAGATATGATGTTGCCGAAGGCATACCTCGACAAGCGCTCGATACCCCCTAAAATCGACGGGGCGACCTATGCCTAGGGGCAAATATATTGTTTTAGAAGGTGCGGAAGGCGTCGGTAAAACGACGCAAGTCCAAGAGCTGGGGCGCCGCCTGAAAGCAGCCGGGTTGCCTGTACGAATACTACGCGAACCCGATAGCCAGAGCGATCTAACGGCTCGTGCCATCCGCCGGCTCACACAAGACCCACGCTACCCCATGAGCACCCGCACCGAAGTCCTTTTATATAACGCCGCTCGCGCCCAATCGTTACAAGTCATTAAGAACAGCGTCGAACAAGGCATCATCTGCATAGTCGATCGTAACTATCTGACCACACTAGCTTTGCAATATTATGGCCGCGGCGATGTGCCAGATTACGAAGCTATCAATAATATCATTCGGTTTGCCGTTGGGGACAGTGAGCCAGATCTGTGCGTCGTGATGGATGCGCCCGCTAATATTCTTTATAAAAGGTCGCAAACCCGTCAGGGCGGCGAGCGGTTTGATCGTCTCGACGAAGCGTTCCTAGAAAGAGTCCGCGCCGGTTACCTCTGGGAAGCCAAGCAGCGCAACTTGCCACTCGTATTCGCGGTTGATGGCGTCGAAAAAGTGGCTGACGATATATGGAAAATCGTTACCGAAACGCTGGCGCTTCGAGTCAAGCAGACTCAGCCCGCCGCGGTTCAAACACAACCCGTCCTGCTCAAAGATGTGCTCGCCGAGAAGCAGCAAAAAGACTTAGAGCAACTGACTAAAACTGAGCCTACCGAGTCTAGCACATCTTCGCCAAGCATATATACTCCCGAAAACCTGCAGGGCGAGATAAAGCAAAATTACATTAAAACTATGGATTCATTACTAAGTAACTACGCCCGGCTTCGTGCGAAGTTGATCGATTTTGTGCAGGCAAATTCACAGGTATCAGACCCAGAAAAAACCCAAAATGCAGAACTTGAGGCAGAGCAGCTAGCGAAGCTTGTCTTAGCGTCAGCCAGCCTGCCAAACCCCGGCTTACTCATCCAGTCTGAACACAATAATGAAATTACCGATATAGCCCACCAAAACCTCAAAGAAACCTACGGTGAAATTGAAGAGGCGAGGGTGACACTCATTGAAGCGTGGCCCCGCAATGAGCTGTCATTGGCGGCTGACCTTGCGTACGAATATAGCAATCTGCCACTTGCCACGATCCAGAAGGCAGTCACTACATGGCCATATGACCAGAAACTAATAGCTTTAAAGAGCTATTTGAAACATGTCGAAAATACGAGCTCCCAGGCAGGGCAGTTGCTTGAAAAAGTAATTTATAACTTCGACATTGTTTCAGATCACGCTACTTTTTTGCAAATACGTGACTCTGGCGTAGCCAGCGCCATAAGCACGCAGCAGCTGAGCCCCAGGTATGGCTATGAAGTGCCACACATGATAGAAGAAGCCGGCTTAATAGATCAATTTGAAGCCTGCTTTGACGCCAGTTTTGAGCTTTACGGACAGCTGCAAGCTGCCGGTCTGACAGATGAGGCACAATATGCTGTGTTGCTGGGCCATCGTATGCGTTGGTCTGCCACCCTGAATGCCCGGCAAGCCCTAGTAATCAGAGAAAAACACTCTCAAAACGAGAACTATCAGCGTCTGGCCAAGCAAATATCCGAGGCTATCACTGAAGTTCATCCGGTCCTCGGCGAGACTCTACAAGTTTTATCCTAAACGCTTGGCAGAAAGTTGCCGTCGCCGTTTTCGTCAGACAGCAGGGGTATTTTACCGTCAGCTGTGTCGCCTGACTCTGTTAAAAGAGGGGGTACCTCACCTTGAGGTGACTCAGGTGGAAAGGGCGATAATAAATCAGTGTCTCGCGTATTGTCATCTTCCCATCTTGCTGCATCATATGCCTCAGCTCGTGCCATCATACTACCTTTCATTAATCAGTTTGAAAGTATACGCCTTGAGAGGCTAGTGTCAAATTATCTTTGGAGCTATTATTGACATTTCTAATTATTATGATTATCTTATTATTTGAATGTCCGAACACACTTATTATCCTGCGTCGCTCGACGAAGCGATTGACTACGTCCTGTGGAGCGGCGAAAAGCCTATGTGCGACTACGTAGGTAATCCTGACGTCCAGCGGTACATGGCCACCGAAATTGCTACTGCTGCTTTCAGTGAAGGTACCGACTTTGAGCAAGCATTTAGAGGTAAACTAAATAGCAACCAGTTAATGTACGAGGCACACTGGGGACAAGTCAAGCACCCTGCCATTGACCATATCGACGGTTAATAGTAAAATAACAGATAAGTTGCCAGAGACAGCGACGGGTCTAATCGAAAGATAAAACTTTGATAATGTCGCCGAGGTACAAACAAACTCATATTTGAGTGTTTGCACGTCTTTGGACAATCCGTCTAAAGGCGTTTTTGTTTGGCAACGAGTAGGACCAAAGGTCGATGGCCTGCTTAAACGATAAAAGAGGTATGCATCTATGGCATTAACCAAAGTAAAGAAAAATGAAGTTGTCGCCGAAGTGGCCGAGCTTTTAAACGCGTCAAAACTGACCGTTATTGCTAAGTACGAAGGCACAACCGTTAAGGCAATGCAGCAACTGCGCCGCGATGCTCGTGAAAACGGCACTAAGGTCAAAGTCGTCAAGAACCGTTTGGTTACCCAAGCGCTGAAGGCGTCCGATGGTCTTAAGGAAGTAGACACTAGCGTATTGCAGGGCATGCTTATTTACGCTTTCAACAGCGAAGATGAGGTTGCTCCCGCGCAAGTACTCGCCGCTTTTTCGAAAACCAATCCATCGATTGAGTTCGTCGGTGCAATTACTGCTGACGGCGTACTGATGAGCGCCGCGGATGTTACATCACTCGCGACCCTCCCAGGCAAGAACGAGCTGATTGGCCAAGTTCTGGCAAATCTGGCTTCGCCTGTCCACGACGTTACCAACGCATTGGCTGGCAATTTGCACGCCTTGCTCGATGGCATTGAAGCTAAAGCTACGGCTTAATAACTTATTAATTTATAGGAGAGAATCATGGCAACAGATTTAAAGAAATTGGCAGAACAGCTCGTTGGGCTGACTGTCCTCGAAGTAAATGAACTTAAAACCCTCTTGAAGGACGAATACGGTATTGAGCCAGCTGCTGCAGCTGTCGCTGTCGCCGGCCCAGCTGCTGGCGGTGACGCCGGTGCAGCTGAAGAAGCTAAGACTGAGTTCGACGTTGTCCTGAAGGACGCTGGTGCCCAGAAGGTAGCCGTTATTAAGGCAGTCAAGGACATCACAGGCCTTGGTCTTGGCGAAGCTAAGGCCTTGGTTGATGGTGCGCCAAAGACTATCCTTGAAAAGGCTAAGACTGATGACGCTAATACTGCCAAGAAGACCTTGGAAGACGCTGGCGCTACAGTAGAACTAGCGTAAGTTAATACGCTCGTATATAGCTCAGTGCCGCCGGTATATATGCCGGCGGCACTCTATATATAGCGGACGCCGCAAAAAGTTATACACAATTTTAGCTATTAATATTTGACTGCCGTTATTAATCATGCTAGTTTTATGAGTAAGTGTGTAAAATAAACACTTTGCTTATATATTGAGAGTAGAGAGACTAAATCAATGGCAGACATACCAGAAAAACAGATCAAGCGCCTAAGGGCGCTCATTCAGGAAGCCGAGACGAGTTTAGCCGCGGCTACTGAGCTATTGGTTAGCTTAGTTGGTGATGATGAAAAGATTGCGCCAATTACGAGCCGCGAAGCTGCCCTTGGCAAAGTTATCGAAGGTGTCTTTGACGGTCAGAACATGGTCGGCAGTGACAGTAAAACCTACCCAGTGCCAGCCAACTACGCCAGCAAGTCCAAGCTTGTCCAGGGTGACATCCTTAAATTGACGATCGCCGATGACGGCTCGTTCTTATACAAGCAAATCGGTCCCATCCCACGCAAGCAAATCGTGGGTACGCTTAAGCTCGAAAATGGCCACTACTTTGTTGAGGTCGGCGACAAGAACTACCGCGTCCTGCTCGCTAGCGTGACCTATTTCAAAGCCAAGCCCGGTGACCAAGTCAGTGTCAATGTACCCGAAGATGATTCTGCAGCCGAGTGGGCTGCTCTCGAAGCTGCTTTATAGGTATCTAGCTATTAATCCATCCCGTAGGCTACATGCATACTTCGCTCGGCTGCTTTGCCCTCGTTTGCAACGGCACTTATTGCTGACAGCAATACCATAGACGCTTCGTCATCGGCGCGCAAAACTAATTGAGCTAGGACCGGCGCTAATTCACGTAATTGGGCAGCCACGCGTAAGGCTTCATCATTATAATCACTGGCTTGCGGCTCCTTCATTGCAATATCCCCTGTGTTAATACTTTCATGATGCAATAGTTTAGCTGTACGTGCAAATTAATCTGGCAATTACTGTTAAGCCACTACCGCCTACAAAAATCTACAACGCATATCTGACCAGGATAGCTGAGAATAAGCGTATAATTAATTGTGAATGGGGCAAGCTTTATATCGCAAGTACCGCTCAAAAAATTTGAGCGAGATTGTTGGCCAAGAACATATTACGCGCACACTCGATCAAGCGCTAAAAACTGGCCGAATTAGCCATGCCTACTTATTTACGGGCCCACGAGGTACCGGCAAGACCAGCATTGCCCGCATCTTGGCTCACGAAATCAATAAGCTGCCGTACACTGATGACAGCATGCACATGGACATTATCGAAATTGATGCCGCCAGCAACCGCCGGATAGATGAAATTCGCGATTTGCGCGATAAGGTTCACATTGCACCCACATCGGCCAAGTATAAGGTTTACATCATCGACGAGGTGCACATGCTTACCCGGGAAGCCTTTAATGCACTGCTCAAAACGCTTGAAGAGCCGCCAGCGCACACCGTCTTTATCCTAGCAACCACCGAAGCGCATAAGTTGCCCGAAACCATTATTAGTCGTACACAGCGGTATACCTTTCATCCGATCAATCAAGAGCAGATCAAGCTGCATCTGGCCGAAATAGCCAAAAAAGAGAAAATCAACATTGACGAAGCGGCGCTGACGCACATCGCAAAGGCCGGCGAGGGTAGTTTCCGCGATAGCATTAGCCTGCTCGACCAAGCTGGCAGCTTGCCAGGCAAAGTCGATGAGAAGGCGGTCCAGGACCTGCTTGGCGTCGTACCGGCCGCGCTACTCGAGCAAGTTGTGGCTACATTGGTAAGCGCCACCAGTACCAAGGAGATTCTGGCTGTCTTAAATGACCTGACAGACCAAGGTTACCAAGCCCCCCAGGTCAGTCATCAACTGATAGCTTATCTCAGACAGGGCTTGCTCAGTGACAACCTCGTTTTAACGCTTGAGCAAACCTTATCTCTGATTGACGCCCTACTTGCTGTGCCCGCCGCCCATGACCCCGAGCGGAGCCTGGAAGTCATTTTACTGGGCCACGCTACAGCGCTATCGGCCACTGAGCCTAAGCCACTAGCACCTCCCCAACCCAAACCAGCCCCAGTCCCAAGCCAACCTGTCACGATTAAAGCAGTTGAGCCACCCACCGCGAAACCAGAGCAACCGAAGGTAAAAGAGGCTGCGCCGGTTATTACTAACGATATAAAGCCGCAAAAACCGCGCTCTGGCAAAGCCTTGCCGCTGGATGAGTCAATCTGGCTCAAAGTTGTTGATACCGTTCGGGCAAAATACTACACGTTGTACAGCGTGCTCAAAACGGCCGTCCCTGTATTTAAAGACAACGAGCTTGAACTTGGTTTTGATTTTGCTTTTCATCAAAAACGCATCAATGAAGTTAAAAATAAAACTATTATTGGCCAAATCATTCACGACTTGACCGGCCAAAATGTCGCCATTAACTGCGTAAAACTCGAGGGCGCGGCTGCTAAGCAAAGCTTAGTAGCGGCTACCAAAAATCCGCCGGAAAGCATAACCGATATTTTTGGCGGCGGCGAGCTGCTAGAATCATAACTAGAACGGAGTTAGGGCATTACGATGGCAACGGCAAGTCAAGCAAAAGTACCTGAAGCACCTCAAAATACTGAGGCGGAGGCTAGTTTGCTGGGCGCCATCCTCATCGACAGCGATGCAATTGTTAAAATAGCCGATACCGTCGATGCGCTCGACTTTTATGACAGCCGTCACCGCCACATCTACGAAGCCATCCATACCCTATACGAAAAGCGTCAAGCTATCGATGTTTTAACGCTTTCCGACCAGCTTAAGAATGCCGGCTACCTCGACATGATTGGTGGCGCGGCGTACCTGACCGAGCTGACTAACTTCGTGCCAACCGCCGCCCACGCCGAGCAATATGCTGATATTGTGGCCCAAAAATCGCTCCGTCGGCGCTTAATTAAAGCTTCGCAGGAAATTACTCAACTTGGCTACGATGAATCGAAAGTGCTGCGTGACCTCATAGAAGATGCCGAAACGCGGCTATTTGATGTCAGCCAACAGCATATTAAGCAAAATGTCGTTAGCATTGAGGCAATTTTGGCCGATAGTTTCGACCGCTTGGATGACCTTCATAAAGATAAAGCTAAGATTCGTGGTGTCCCGACCGGTTATAAAGACCTGGATAACGTTTTAGCTGGTTTGCAACGTTCCGACCTATTTGTATTGGCCGCCCGTCCATCGATGGGGAAGACGGCATTTGTGTTAAATATTGCTAAAAATGTTGCCGTTGAAGCCGACGAACCGGTTCTTATATTTAGTCTGGAAATGAGCAAAGAACAGCTGGTAGATCGACTGCTCGCGATGGAATCGGGCGTTGATGCCTGGGCGCTACGCACCGGCAATCTGACCGACACCGACTTTGAAAAGATTGGTCAGGCTATGGGCACGCTGAGCGAAACTAAACTATACATTGATGACACGCCGGGTATTACGGTTAGTGATCTTCGCACTAAGGCACGCCGTGAGGCCCATCAGCACAAACTTGGTTTAATTATCGTGGACTACCTGCAGCTCATGAGTGGTGGTAATCGGTTTGGCGGAGATGGCAATCGCGTCCAAGAAATTTCCGAAATTTCGCGCGGTCTGAAAGGGGTAGCTCGCGAGCTTAACGTGCCACTGATAGCTCTCAGTCAGTTAAGCCGCTCAGTGGAAAGTCGCAGCCCACAGATCCCTCAGCTATCTGACCTGCGTGAATCCGGCTCAATTGAGCAGGATGCTGACGTCGTGGCGTTCTTATACCGCGAAGATTACTACAATAGCGAAACTGAACGCAAAAACATTATGGATGTCCTCATTAAAAAGCATCGCAATGGACCGACCGACAACATCGAGCTGTACTTTGACCGCGAAAAACAGCGTATAAGTTCGCTCGATAAGCGCCACGGTGGCGACATCCCCTTTAGTGAATAATGCATAAGCGCTTTAGGGTTAGTCTGGGGCCAGTGCTATAATACTGCTCAGTATGCAAAAGCGTTTCACACGGCCCGATTGGAATTGGCTATCCGTTCTCATCGCCTTGGTCGGTCTAGTGATTTTACTGCTCGAGCTTGTTTTCCGTTTATCGTCGCTCACGTACCACAAGCTGGCTTGGTCCGAGATCCTGATTAACCAACAGAGCCATAGCTGGCATAACATTGCGGCTAACCCGCTCGGTGGCCCGCTGCTAGTCCTAGAAAGGCTGACAACATACCTCGATAACGCCAGTGCCTTTTGGTTACGCGTGCCGTCGGTTGTCGCCGGCATGATCGCCATATGGTTCTTTTATTATATTATTCGACGCTGGTTTAACCGTTTTACGGCAGTCATGAGCAGTTTGTTGCTGCTGACCTCAGCCTTGTTCTTGCACGTTGCTCGGCTGGCTGCGACCGATGTTTTATACCTTATCGCGCCACTAGCCCTCATCATCTACGCAACATACTCGGCCAGACGGCGGGCCACCGGAGCCAAGCAATTGCCACTATGGGTACCCGTCGGCTTTTTGGCCGTCGGTCTATATATACCAGCTTTCATTTGGCTGGCTATCGTGCTTTTTATAGTGCAACCAAACCTATTGCAAATTCCGTGGCAAAACAGTTCTAAAGCGATGCGCTTTTTCTCAATTTTACTGGCCTTATTGCTGGTAGTGCCACTAGCCAGTGCACTCATTAGGCAACCCGACCAACTCGTCCGAGCCTGGCTCGGCATGGGTCCGTTAGCTCACCCCAGCGTGATGTTACACAGACTGCTCGATGTGCCATACAACCTCTTCCTCAGCGGACCGATTAACCGGGTGCTGTGGCTGGGGCGCGTACCGATTATCCCCGTTGCGATTACGGTCCTTATTCTGCTTGGGGCCTACGAGCTGGTTATCAAGCGACGCAGGCAAGGCATTTTGCTGGGCAGCTTGCTACTTGTGAGCTGGTTGGTTACTGCTATTGGCGGCATAACGCCTCTGGCTTTGTTTATTGGGCCGCTGTACATCATTGCTGCTGCCGGCATTCGTCAGCTCATCAGCCAATGGTTCACAGTTTTTCCACGCAACCCGTTTGCGCGTGGGTTAGGCTATGCGATAATTGCCGCTTTTTGTGCCATTATGGTGGCGTATGGCTGGCACGAATACTACGTGGCGTGGCCCCATAATGCCGGCACCCATCAAGTATTCATCTACAATGTTAATGATGCTACTACCGATGTTAAAGGCTTGCTGATACAATAGAAGCATAAACAGGGAGAATGACTATGAGCCGAATTGACCAGGCCAAAATGCTAATGCGCGCCAAGAAGATCCAAAAAGAGCTTCAAAAACAGATCATAACAGTTGAGCAGGGCGAAGGAGCTGTTAAAGTTGAAATCACCGGCGAGCAAAAGATTAAAAAAATCTATATTGATCCTGATTTTGTCGATCTTGACGACATTGGCCAGCTGGAACGCTGGGTTGAAGACGCCGTTAAAGAAGCTATCCAGGCCAGCCAGCGATTAGCAGCTGAAAAAATGCAACCGATGATGGGCGCTTTAGGCGACTTAGGCTTCTAGGCATTTAGTTAGACATGCAAGTATTACCACCTGCTCTCGAAGAGCTGATCGAAGCCCTGGGCTCTTTGCCTGGCGTTGGACCGCGTACCGCCGAGCGGTACGCTTACTATTTGCTAAAGCATGACACGACGGTCAGTCAGCGTCTGAGCGACCGGCTCAGCCACTTGCACGAGCAAATCGGTTACTGTCAAAAAACTTTCGCGCTCGTGCCGGCCGGCCAAGAGCTGTCTGATTTATACACCGATCCGCGGCGCGACAAACAAATTATCGCCGTGGTGGCCGAGCCCTTCGATGTTGTGGCGCTCGAAAAAACTAATCAGTACAAGGGAACTTATCATGTGCTAGGTGGTCTAGTTTCGCCGATTGACAACATCGGTCCCGAGCAACTCCATATTGCGCAGTTAATTTCTCGGCTAGACGAAGATAATGTCACCGAGCTTATCTTAGCGACCAACGCCAGCGTCGAAGGCGAATCAACAGCGTTATACATCCAGCAGCAAGTGAATGCGCGTCCCGACAACGCTAAAAAACCGATTGCCATTACGCGGTTGGCGCGAGGCCTGCCGATTGGCGTCGATTTAGAGTACGCAGACCAGATTACACTCGGTCGTGCCCTTGAGGGCCGCCAGGCTATTTAGCAAGTACTGTGGTCAAAAGGCGGCCAACCCCTTACAATAAGGGGTGATGGAAATTCCCGAAAAAGTTAATCAATTCGTCGATGCAGCACAGCACATTGTAGTCATGCAAGCCGATAACCCGGACGGCGATAGTCTTGGCAGCGCTTTAGCGCTAGAAGCTATCCTCAGCAAGCTAGGCAAAGAGGTTAGTCTGTACTGCGGCGTGATCATACCGACGTATCTACGCTATTTGCCCGGTTGGGATCGTATTCAGGACGAATTGCCCCACCAGTTCGATGCCGCCGTTATCGTTGATACGAGTGCCGACAGCTTATTCGAGACGCTCAACAAAAGTTCTGAACGCAACTTGCTCAACAACAAACCGTGTCTGGTGATAGATCATCATCCTGGCGAGGTAACTATCCCCTATGCATCACTTGTATACAATGAGCCATCGGTGGCAACTGGTGAGCTGATTTACGAACTAGCCATACAGCTTGAATGGCCGCTGCCCAGCGAAGCCAGGGACATGATTGCCACGTCAATCTTGTCGGATAGCCTCGGCCTGATGAGCGAAGCAACCACGGCTCGCAGCATCCACATTATTGCTGAGCTAGTTGAGCAGGGGCTGAAGTTGGCAGAGCTTGAAAACAGGCGCCGTGAGACTATGCGTAAAAGCCCAGCAATTCTGGCTTACAAAGGCAGCCTGCTGCAGCGCATCAAGTATAGCCATGATGGCCGCGTCGCTTACGTCACGATCCCTTGGGACGAAATTGAGAAGTATAGCAACGAATACAACCCGTCAGTCCTTGCGCTGGATGAAATGCGCTTGGTTACAGGCGTCGATGTAGCCATTGCTTTTAAAGAGTATCCGGACGGCAAAATCACCGGAAAAGTCCGTTGCAACTTCGGCAAAACCATTGGCACCGAACTGGCACAGCATTTTGGCGGCGGCGGTCATCCGTATGCCAGCGGCTTTAAAGTGACCGACGGCCGGACGTATGATCAAGTCAGAACGGAAAGCGTCGAGTACGCCTTGCAACTGCTTGATAAACT
>Ga0068855_100003213_pt1 | contig 19993 bp, 16 predicted proteins | sample KBSCornC52_FD_66592 | JGI IMG/M metagenome (GOLD analysis project Ga0068855, IMG submission 66592) | Corn rhizosphere microbial communities from Kellogg Biological Station, Michigan, USA - KBS Corn C5-2 | ecosystem: Host-associated > Plants > Roots > Rhizosphere > Soil ...
CTCATCGTCGACCCGGGGTATCCCCTCGCGGGGACACCCGTGCGACGCACGCGTCGCACCCTCTTGCGCGCGCATTGCGCACTCATCGTCGACCCGGGGTATCCCCTCGCGGGGACACCCGTGCGACGCACGCGTCGCACCTTCCGGTGGGGCCATTACCGCAGCCACCACATCGATCTCAGGCCCCTCGAGCGGTCGACGCAACGCATCCTCCAGAACCGCCAGGGCTTCCTGTGCCGTCCGCGCGGCGTCCAGGATTTGCAACTCCGTCAACGACCGCGCCACGTGCGCGGCCACGAGCTCCGTCCGGTCATTGTTGCCCGCCTCGAAGCCCCTCTCCGTCTCCGCATAGATATGTTGGGCACTTTCATACACAGCTCCGCGCGCATCGGCAATACGCTCGAGCGCCACCCGCCACTGGCGGACGGCTTCATCCGTTTCCTGGTAAGCCTGCGCAATCACCGCCTCCAGCCGGGCGCCGGCCTGTTCGCGGCGAGCCTCGGCCTCCGCTATGGGACCCTGATTCTGGTTCAGCACCGGCAGCTCCATCGACAAGTTGAACTGGATACGATGGATGCCATGATCCCACGTGTACGCCGGACCGATATGGACCATGGGATACTGCTTGGCCGTCTCCAACCGCAGCTCCTCTTCCGAGATGCTGTAAGAAAGCACGGCGCTATGGACATCTGCGCGCGCGAGAAGTGCCTCTTCACGCCAGCGAGTGATCAGGGCTTCGTCGACATCCCGAGGCTCATCGATCCCATCCCAGCTCAGGGCTACAGAAGCGAGCGCTGCGACGGGTACCCCGATCGTTGTGGCGAGTGCGCTTCGCGCCGCGCTGACCCGGCGACGGGCATCGTGCAGCCGCTGTTCGTCCGAAACCGCGTCGGCCACGAGACGATCGAGATCGCCGTGGGAAGCCGCGCCTGCCTCCAAACGGCTTCGCGCCATGTCGAGCTGAGCCTGCCTGTCGGTGTGTACGCCCTCCAAGAGGGTTATCTCGCGTTCGGTCATCAATACATCGGCCAAGCCGCGTCGCAAAGCCGCACGCTGCCTCCAAACGATCTCCATGAAGTCGTACTGTGCCTGCTGGGCACTCAGATCGGCGGCCGCGATACGTGCGGTGCGCCTTGTTCCGACATCAAGAGGAATGTCAGGCGTCAGGCCCCACAGCCAAAGTGGCACGCCACCATGCTCGCTCGCATAGCGGGTAAGCTGCTCCCCTTCGTTGGCGTACTCCGCAAGCAGAGCAACGGTTGGGTTGGGCCTTTGACGAGCCGTGCGTCGGCTTGCGGCCGCAAGCTGCACCGCCGCCCGGCCTTCGGCTACCTGATCGTTGAAGTAGAGGGTGGCCAGGACCAGATCAGCGCGGTCCCAGCTCTTGCGCGGCCATTGTCCGGCGCGGGCCGGCAAGCGCGCATCGATGAACGCGCGTAGCTCCGGGCCATCGAGTCTGCGCGCGGAGAACGTTGTTGCGAGCTGGCCGGATGACAAAGGACGCGGGCTGTAGTGGACACACCCAGCGACAACCGCGGCGGCAGCAAGTCCCGCGACAACAATACGGAAACTTGGCAGCGGGAGCGTCTCAGCTCGCCTGCAGCGCCAGAACTCCGGAGCGGCCGGCCACACTGCCCGCCACGATCTTGCACCGTGGCAGCTTTTTGACATCCAACGTTCCGGCATACGTCGCAAGATCGGTGAGCTGCACTCCACGAGCACGCCAGGTACGCAACAGGCGCTCGAATGAGCTGAGATAAGCGCCCCCTTCCAACTCAGCGTGCAGCGTGAACACCTGATCCCGTCCTGCATCTTTCGCAGTCAGCTCGAGCAGATGGTCCACGGGATCAACTCCTCCGAGATCCGGCCGACCGATCAACTCATCGAGCGTCGGCAATGTCGTCGGCAGTTGAGGCACGGCCACCTCCGCACCCTCTACAACCGGTACGAATGGACACACTCCTCGCGTGTCGGAAGCATAACGAAACCCCAGCTCTTGCTCCAGAGCGGGGACGTGTGCGTTCACCTGCCATCCGGCGGCGCCGTGCACCGCGGGACGCGTGCCGAAAACCTCTACAAACTCCTCGAGCGCAAGCGTGAGCTCACGACGCGTCCACGGCTCGCTTGCCCGCGCCACGCCGTCTTGCCACTTGATATGGTCGTAGGTGTGCACGCCGACCTCGAAGCCCCGGCTCTGGATTTCCTGCATAAACGAGCGGCAGCGCCGCCCTATGTGCGGCCCGGGCAGCAAAACTCCATAGAGAAGGGTTTTGAGGCCATAGTGCTCCAGCACCGAGGTCCGTTTCACCTTACCCATGAAGCCGGGGCGCAATACCCGCTTGATTGCGCGGCCGGTGTGGTCCGGTCCGACACTGAACAGGAAGGTGGCACCCGCCCCGACCTGAGTCAGTACTTGTGCCAGCCGTGGAACACCTTCGCGAGTACCCCGAAAGGTGTCGACATCGATTTTGAGGGCGATGGTGGTCAAGGGGGCAGTCAGCTCAAGGTGACCGGGTGCTGCTGCAACTCACGCGAGAGGGTCTGCAGAGACACGGGACCCTGGGCGTTTGCGGCGGCGAGAATCTGCAACACGCCGCCATCGCGACAAGCTACATAACAGCGGCCGTCGGCGCCGAAAAGACGGGCCCGCTCGGAGCGCTCGATCGTGCGTGACTCCACGCGCGTCTTGTGGATTACCCACTGGTGCCCATCGACCTGCGTGAAAGCTCCGGGAAAGGGTGGCGCCACCGCCCGCACGAGGTCATGAATTTCCCGTGCGCTGCGCGTCCAGTCGATCTTGCCGTCTTCGGGGCGACGCCTGCCGAAATACTGTCCGTCGTCGAGCTTCTGCACAATCCGGGGCGCAGTGCCGTCAATCAATCGCGGCAGTGAGCGCGCGAGGACCAGCTCGGCAGCGACAGTAACCTTGTTGAACACCTCGCGCGCGTCGTCATCTTCCAAAATCGGCACCGCAAGCTGATCCACGATGTCGCCCGCATCGGCCCGGGCGGTCATGTAGTGCAATGTGGCACCCGTCTCCCGCTCGCCCCGCAGGATCGCCCAGTTCACGGGCGCGCGGCCGCGGTAGCGCGGTAACAGAGAGCCGTGCATGTTCAAAGCACCGAGCCGCGCTGCATTCAACAACGGCGCGCCGATGAGCGAGCGGAAATAGAACGAGAACACAAAATCCGGATGCAGCTCCGTCACCGAGCGCTCGAACTGGGGGGTATTCACGTCTTCCGGCGTGACTACCGGCAAGCCGTACTCCTCAGCCGTCGCTGCCACGCTCGCAAACCATTGGAGTTCTTTTGGATCATCACGGGTCGTGACGACCAGGGGTACATCCACTCCCCCTGACAACAGGACCTTCAGACAACGGACACCAACATCGTGGTAGGCGAAGACGACCGCTCGCGGAGCCGGCATCACATCTCCTCCACCGATCGCTCGACCCGATGCGGTATCACCATCCGTTGCGTTGAGTCGGGGTCCTCCTCCTCCAGCACCGCGGCGATCGTATAGCGGGGACGCTGGCGCACTTGCTCGTAGATACGGCCAACGTATTCTCCTACCACCCCCAGCCCGATCAGCAATACGCCGATCAGGAAGAAGGCGATACCAAACAGGGTAAACACACCCTCGGCCTCGGGTCCGACCACCAGACGCCGAATCGCCAACCCCACGACACCCAGCAGAGACAACGCGGCGAGCGCAGTTCCGGCCATCGTGAAGAACTGCAAGGGGGCGACCGAAAATCCGGTCATGAGATCGAAGTTGAGTCGGATGAGACGATACAGTGAGTACTTCGACGTACCCGCCGTCCGCTCGGCATGCGCCACTTCGATCTCGATCGGGTGGCGAGCGAAGGTGTAGCCGAGCGCCGGCACGAACGTACTCACCTCGACACAGCGGTTGATCGCCTCGACGATGGTGCGGTGATAGCCGCGGAGCATGCAGCCCTGGTCGGTGATACTGATCTGAGTGGTACGCTCGCGAATGCGATTCATCATGCGCGAAGCCATTTTGCGCCAGTACACATCGTGGCGGCGCGCCCGGATCGTACCGACATAGTCCGCACCCTCGTCCATGACCGCCACGATCTTGACGATCTCCTCCGGAGGATTCTGCAGGTCGGCATCGAGAGTGACGACGTAATCGCCACGCGACTGCGCGAAGCCCGCCAGAATCGCCATGTGCTGGCCTGCGTTGCGGGCGAGCACGATCACCCGCGTCACATCCGGCCGACGCTGAAATTGTTCGCGGAGCAAAGCGACCGAGCGATCGCTGCTGCCGTCATCCACAAAAATGACTTCGTAGCGCCGGCCGAGCTTGTCGAGCGCCGGATAGAGCCTCTCATAGAGCTGCGCAAGCCCGGCCTCCTCGTTGTAGACCGGAATGATGATCGAGACAGTCGCAGGCATGGCTACCGCGCTCCCCGTACAATGCCATTCACGGTGGTCACCACCCGGTCAACATCCGCGAGCTCCATCGCCGTGAACAGCGGCAGCGTCACCGTCTGCCGCCCTATGCGCTCGGCATTGGGGAACTGCCCTTCGCGATAGCCCATCGCCCGGTAGGTGGTGAACAGGTGAATGGCCGGATAATGAATGCCCACCGCGATATTCTGCTCCTTCATGGCCTGCATGAATTGCGGCCGCGTCATCCGCATCTTGTCCAGCGGCAGCAGTGGCGCGAAAACGTGCCAGCTATGGCCGTCATCGCCGCGCTCAGGCAGCCGCACCGGCGGATCATCTTTCCACAGCTCGTAATAACGCGCCACGAGCAGGCGCCGCTTGGCGTTGAACTCCTCCAGGCGCCGCAATTGGCCAAGCCCGACCGCGGCAGCGACGTCCGACAGATTTGACTTGCCACCCGCGATCAATGTGTCGAAGCCGTCCAGCCCGGACTTCACCTGTCCGTGCCACCGCTCGAGCTCGATCGCCTTCAACTCATCGCTGGAGCCGCCCGAGATCGCGCCGCCCTCGATAGTGGTCATGTTCTTGTTGGGATGAAAGCTGAAGCAGACCAGGTCGCCAAAGCTGCCGATGCGCCGCCCACGATATGAGGAGCCGATAGCATGCGCGGCATCCTCGATGACACGCAGCTTGTGCCGGGTGGCGATGTCATAAAGGCGGTCCATGTCGACCGGCAGGCCGCCGAAGTGGACCGGCATGATGGCGCGCGTGCGCGGCGTGATCGCGGCCTCGACCTGATCCAGGTCGATGTTGCGTGTATCGAGCCCCACGTCCACAAATATCGGGCGGGCACCGACGCGAACAATCACGTTGGCAGTGGCAACGAAGCTCATCGCGGGTGTAATGACCTCATCGCCGGCTCCGATGCCACAGGCACGCAGCGCCATTTCCATCCCCGCCGTGGCGGAAGTCTGGGTACGCACGGGGCGGCCACCTAGATAGCTCGACAGCGCCGCTTCCAACTCGGCCACTTTCGGCCCCGTGGCGAGCCATCCTGAGCGCAGCACCGCCACGACCGATTGGATCGTCTCCTCATCGATCGTTGGACGGGTAAAAGGCAGCATCTTCGTCATTACTTCCCCACCTCTCAGGAGCGCGCCACCAGAACCACGCCGACGATGATCACGCCGACACCCAGGATTCTCTGCGCATTGGGCACTTCGCCAAACAACCACCAGGCGAGTCCGATGTTCAACACGTAGCCAAGCGACAACAGTGGATAAGCCTGACTCACCGGGACCCGCGACAATCCCACGATCCAGACCATCACGCTCAATCCGTAAGCGCTCAGGGCATACCAGAGCGACGGGACGCTCAACAGTTGGGTGGCACGGGTCAGGACGCCGGCGTCCGTCGCAACCAGCGGACCGGTCACCTTGGTGGCAGCCTTCAGCCATAATTGGGCGAAGGCATTCAACAACACACCCGTCACCAACACACCAAAGTCCGCGAGCCTCATGACCGACTCACCGCCACTGTATAGTTGTCCGCCGCGATGACCTTCCCGGGCAGTCCCTGCTGGCGATACGCGGCCCACAGCTTCGGCCCAAAGAAGGCCACCGCATCCGCGCTCGCCTGCCAGCGGGCCACGAACTCGGCGCGGGTCGCCTGGTTCTTGCCCGGCTCCGCGGCCATCCCGAAGCTCAATTCGCCATCGAACTCGACCACGGTCAGCGTACGCTCCAGATAGGGGGAGATCGTCTCACGATATTGTCCCACGCTGTACAGGGCCGTCTGCGGATGGACATAGGGCTTTACCGCCGTCACGAGATCACGGGCTGAGCGTGCCGGTGGAACTGCTCCGAGCCCCGTCATGAAACACTGCCAGCCGAGCATCCCCGCTGCGGCAGTAACCCATGCGGGAGCGGCCGAATCCGGCGATCCTCGCCAAGCGAACACTACCGCGGCCACCACCGTAATGATTGCCGCGCCGGCCCACAGGACACCCAGATGTGGCACGAAGCTGTTATGAATCGCGGAATAGATGGGCAAGGCCAGGGCCACTACCGACACCAGGATCGCGGTCCGAAGTGCCGTCCGCCTGACGAAGCTCGCCCGATCGGCCACGTACACACCCAACAGGGCGGCCATAGGGGGAAACATCGGTTGCACATAGGGGGCCAGTTTCGAGCCCGACGCAGAGAAGAACAGCAAGGTGGAAACCGCGAAAACAAGAAGAAAGCGCAGTGGCTTGAAATGCGGTGTTGGACCTTCCTGCCGCCATCCCCGGACAGAGGCGCCAGCGAGCGCGACACCCCACGGCAGAACACCCAGCAGCAACAGGGGGAGAAAGAACCACCAGGGCTCGGCTCGCTGGTGCACGTTGGTCAGAAAGCGCGCGAAATGCTCGTGAATGAAAAAGAACTGCGGGAAGTCGGGGTTGCGGATCGAGACGGCTATGAACCACGGCGCGCAGACGAGCAGGAAAAGTGGCAGACCCCACGCGATATGCAGACGTCTCCAGGGCCGAATATCTCGCTCGAGCACTGAATAGGCGCCGAGACTCACAACCGCAAGGACCCCGACGACGATGCCTTTACTGAGTACTGCCAGCGCGGCAGCCAGCCACGCGATCAGCATCCAACGTTTTTCATCCCGGGTCCCCGGCGCTGCGCTTTGCGCCCACGTGAAGGCGAACACAGCGCCCGTGAGCCAGAAGGAGAACCCGGCATCCAATAGATTCAAATGACCGATGATGCCGAAATAGGGGCTCACTCCGAGAGCTACCACAGCCCCCAGCCCCGCCCGGATGCCGTACAGTCTTCGCGTCCATTCGAACACCATCGGCAGACAGGCGAATGCCAGCGCCACGGTCCATAGCCGGGCAGTCCATTCGCTCACCCCAAAGGCCGAGTACGCCACGGCGGTCGCCCAATACTGCAGTGGCGGCTTCTCGAAATACTTCAGCCCATCCAGATGTGGCGTCAGCCAGTCGCCACTCGCCACCATCTCGCGCGGAATCTCGGCATAACGACCTTCGTCCGGATCGAACATCGGGCGTACCTGCAGAGTCGCAAACCAAGCGAGGGCAAGCGCAAGCCATACCCACCAGCCGAGGCCGCGAGCGCGTGTCCGCCCCGCTTCTGTCAGCATGCGTGTGCCAGCCAGGCTCCGCCGGTCAGGCTCTGGAGAGAGCGGCGGCCCGGGCGCCGAAGGTGTCCTTTTGCACGTAGTACTCGATCGTGCGCCGGATCGCAGTGTCCATGTCGGTTTTCGGCTCCCATCCCAGATCGCGCTTCGCCGCCTCGATGGCCGGCACACGCACCTGGATGTCCTGGTAGTACTTGCCGTAGTACTCGCCCGCAGTAACGTCGGTGATCTGAGTGGCCTTGGCGTTCTCACGCAGGATCGGAAACTCCTGCGCGATGCGGATGGTGCGCTCGGCCAGGTCGCGGATGGTGATGCAGTTGGCAGGGTTGCCGATGTTGAAGATGCGTCTGGTCGCCCGGCCATCCTTGTTCTCGAGGATGGTGAGCAGCGCCTCGATGGCATCATCGATGAAGGTGAACGAGCGTTTCTGGCTACCGCCGTCGACGAGCTTGATCGGGCGGCGGTACAGCACGTTGGAGAGAAACTGGGTGAACACCCGGGAGCTGCCTTCTTTCGGCTCCTCGACGTCATCGAGGTTGGGGCCGATGAAGTTGAAAGGCCGGAACAGGGTGTAGTCGAGATTATCGCGCACGCCGTAGGCGTAGATGACCCGATCGAGCATCTGCTTGGAGGCTGCGTAGATCCAACGCTGCTTGTGGATGGGGCCATAGACCAGCGGGCTCGACTCCTCGTCCAGCACCGCATCCGGCGACATACCGTAGATCTCCGAGGTCGAGGGGAAGATCAGGCGCTTGTTGTACTTGACACACTGACGCACGACGGCGAGGTTCGCCTCGAAGTCGAGCTCGAACACGCGCAGCGGATGGGTCACGTATTGCGCCGGATTGGCGATAGCGACCAGCGGCACGACCGCATCGCACTTCTTTACGTGGTACTCGACCCACTCCTTGTTGATCGTGATGTCTCCTTCCAGGAAGTGGAAGCGGCCGGTGTTTTGCGGCAGATCTCCGAGCTTGTTGTCGCTGAGATCCATCCCGTAGACCTCCCAGGGCCGCGTGCGCAGAATCGCGTTGGTGAGCGCGCTGCCGATGAAGCCGTTCGCTCCGAGAATCATGATCTTGAGTGCCATTTACGTAGTGCTTCCATTGGCTGAAAGTCGCCCGGGGGCTACGCGCCCCGTCGCTTTCAGCGGACATTGATTGAATCGCCAGCCGCCGCCGCGCCTTAAAGGGCGCGCAGCTTGAACCAACGGGCCGCGGCCGTCCAGCCTACACGCGGGCAGACTGGCTCGAGGCCGGGAATTGTAGCATTTTCAAGGCGTAAGAAGCTCGTTCGAGCGCGGGAGCGAGCCGCACGCCTCGGGTCCGCCTGCCTCAATGAGACAGAGGCAGTCCCACGTAGTTCTCGGCCAGAGTCTGGGCAGCGGCACGCGAAGAGACGATGTATTCGAGCTCGGCGAGCTGGCGTCGTTTGTCGAAGGCGTTGTCGGTGTCGAAATGATGCAGCAGCGCGGTCATCCACCAGGAGAAGCGTTGCACCTTCCATACGCGGTCGAGGCACGTTGCCGAGTATGCCCGCAGAGCATCCCTGCGCCCTGAGCGGTAGAAGCTGTCCAGCGCGGTGCTCAGGATCTGCACGTCAGCGATGGCCAGGTTCATGCCCTTGGCGCCCGTGGGAGGCACGATGTGCGCGGCGTCCCCTGCCAGAAACAGCCGGCCACTGCTCATGGGCTCGGTTACGAAGCTCCGCATCGGTGTCACGGACTTCTGTAGCACCGGACCGGTCGCGAGTTGTGAGCCGAGACGGGCCCGCAGCTCGCTCCAAACCCGCTCATCGGGCCACTCACGGAGGTCCTCGTCAGGCCGGCACTGCAGGTAGAGGCGGCTGACCGTGGACGATCGCATGCTCAACAGGGCAAATCCGCGGCTGTCATTCGCATAGACCAGCTCGTGGGACGCGGGTGGCGCTTCGGCGAGAACCCCCAGCCATGCGAACGGGTACACCCGCTCATAGACCGTCAGGTCCGCCGCGGGAATACTGGGCCGACAAACTCCATGAAAGCCGTCGCAGCCGGCGATGAAGTCACACTCGAGTGTCTGCTCCCGGCCGTCCACCTGGTACCGCACCCGGGGATGATCCGTGCTGAAATCACTCAGCGCGACATTGTCGACGTTGAAGTACAGCGGCTGCTGCGCTGCCAGACGGGCGGCTATGAGGTCCCTCACCACCTCCTGTTGGCCATAGATCATCACGGTCTTGCCGGTCAGATCCATGAAGTCGATGCGATGATTGCGACCGTTGAAGTGCAGGAAAATACCCTCGTGCGGCAAGCCTTCGCGCAGCATGCGCTCACCTGCCCCGGCCGCCCTGAGGATCTCGACACTCTGATGCTCGAGCACACCGGCCCGCACCCGGCCCTCGATATACTCGCGATTGCGAGCCTCGAGCACTACCGATTCAATGCCGCGCTGGTGTAAAAGCTGCGCCAATAACAGCCCTGCAGGGCCAGCGCCGATGATGGCAACCTGGGTACGCATGGCTACACTGTAGTTCCAGCGCCCGGGGCGCTCCCATGGACTTAAACGCCTTCTTCTTGGACTAATCGTGGATTTCAACCGGATGTCGGAGCCGCGGGCAGCGATCCCCCGATTTTTCCTGTACGGCGAGCCGCCTCGGGATGCGGATGAGCGCTTCGTGCACGTGGAGACGATTGCCGATCGCAGCCGCCTGTACGAGTGGCGCATCCGGCCGCACGCGCACCGCGATCTGCATCAGTTGCTGATCATCCTGGCCGGCGGGGGCGAGATGGAGGCCGAAACCCAGAGTCACTCGTTTCGAGCCCCTACCCTGCTGATCGCGCCGGCCGGCGTGGTGCACGGCTTTGCTTTCACGGCCGAGACCGAGGGTTATGTCGTAACACTGGCTGACACCCTGCTGCGGGATCTGGGCCGCGAGGAGCCCGCGTTCAAGCGCTTGTTTCGAGCCCCGGCGTGTGCGTCGCTCGCCGCGGACCCTGCGCATACGCAGGAGCTCGCGGAGGGCGTGCCCAAGCTCAGGCGCGAGTTGGTATGGAAAGCGCCCGCGAGCGGCGCGGCTGCTGCGGCCCGACTCATGACTGTGTTAGTCAGTGTCGTGCGCGCCCTCCATCAGCCCGACGAGGCTGGGGCCGCCGCGATCAGTGCACGCGCAGCGTTGGTCGCGCGCTTTCGTGAGAAGGTCGAGTTTCACTTGCGGATGGGTCTTTCGATTGCGCAGTACGCCAAAGCCTTGAGTGTTACTCCCGCGCGCCTGCGGGCCGCCTGTTTGGAGGTCACCGGCAAGCCACCGGCGCGGGTGTTGGAAGACCGGTTGCTCCTCGAGGCCAAGCGGACCCTGTCGTATACCAATATGACGGTCGCCGAGACGGCCTACTACCTGGGCTTTGCCGATCCGGCGTACTTCTCGCGGTTTTTCAGCAAGAATGCCGGAGAGTCGCCGGCGGCGTTCCGCAAACGGATGGCGCGATGAACTTTTGCGCCCGGCATTGACCAAAGCTCTGCAGCAACCAGGAGCTCCAATAAATTGATGCGTTCGGTGTTCGGTCGTGAGGCCATGTTCAGTGTGGCGGCGCTGCTGATCAGCGCGATCCTCATCCAGACGATCTATGCCACGGTCATCCGCCCCCGAGCCGCCGCCATTCTGGCCCAGCCCATCATTCCCCAGGAAAAGCTGCGACCGGGCCAACCGGTGACGCGCAACCTGCGGTCGGTCTTTGTAATCCTCAAGGATTACGAGCAGGAGGTCGCCCTGATCCTGGCGACCTGGGCGCTTTGTCTCATCAGCTTTCAGGGCGGCGAAGTCGCCCGCAACCGCCGTCTGCTCGATAAGAACTACATCGAGCTCGGCGAGGGCCATGTGGTGCTTCCGGACGATGCGCGGGCATACGGGAGGCCCATCGAAAGCCTGTCGCGCGAGGAGCAGGAGATGCTGTTGCCGCGCGCGCTGATGGTTGCGCTGAACCGCTTCGGTGCCACGCGCAGTGTGCAGGACTCGGCCGAAGCTGTCCGGGCGGAATGTGAGAACGAGCTCGATCGGCTCGACGCGCAGCTTTCCATGGTCCGCTTCACGGCGTGGGCCATTCCCGCGGTCGGGTTTGTCGGAACCGTACGAGGCATCGGGCGCGCGCTGCAGGAAGCGCAGGGCGCGCTGCATGGAGATATTTCCGGGGTTACGTTGGGGTTGGGCGTCACCTTCAATGCAACGCTCACCGCCCTCGTATGCTGCATCCTGGTGATGTTCTTTCTGCATCAGCTGCAGCAGGCGCAGGATCGGCTGGTGCTCGATGCCCGCATGTATATCGACCGGCGGTTGATCCGGAACATGCGGGTGCATTGAGCAGGTCAGGCTGCCGGCGCACGGAAAAGCCGACCACGCCAGCTCAGCAGCAGCGGGTGACCCCGGCCCACTTCTGCCGCTGACGCTCTACGAAGTACTCCTTGCGCGTCATCAACGGCTCATCCGCGTGCTCCGCCGTATGATGAGCGACATAACGCTCATAGGCATCGTCGCCCGATACCTCGCGTAAATAACCCCAAGCCGCCGTTAGCCAACGGAGCGCTGCGCGGGTTGTTCGCTCGAGGCTCACTCAGTGTCCCGCCGGAGCTACGCCGTGCAGCCCGGCTGTGATTGGGGCGCCCCCTTCAAGTCTCGTCGGCTGATACGGCGCCTCGGAGCTTGCGCCGACCGGTAGCCCACGTATTCGCCGCAAACAGATGCGGCTCATGTCCAGAATCACAAACCACAGGAGGGTCGTGAACAGAATGGCCAACCAACCGTCGAGTCTCTGATTGAAAATCAGCTGCGGGGCCACCGCAGCCTTTTCCGGCGACAGCGCCCCGGCAGCCAGTTTGGCTGCCATATCGTTGGCGGCGGCGAAGAAGCCCAGCTTGGGATCGGGGCTCACGATCTTCTGCCATGCCGCCACCGTCGTAACCAATGCAAGCCAGACCAACGGCCCTCCCGTCACGAGCGCGTAGCGCCGTTTGCCGGCTTTGATGATGATTCCGGTAGCCACCGACAAGGCGATGGCCGCGAGCATCTGATTGGAGATGCCGAACAACGGCCATAGGATGTTGATGCCACCGTTGGGATCGATCACGCCGATATAGAGGAAGTAACCCCAACCCGCCACGACGAGCGTGCTCGAGAGCAGGACCGAGGGATACCAGGAGGTTCGGCCCAGCGGCGCGGAGACATGGCTCAGCAGGTCCTGCAACATGAACCGGCCCACGCGCGTGCCCGCATCGATGGTCGTGAGAATGAACACGGCCTCGAACATGATGGCGAAGTGATACCAGACACTCAGGAGGCCGCGGCCGAAAGAAGAGCCGAAGATACTCGCCATACCCACAGCCAGCGACGGAGCGCCGCCGGTGCGCGCGAACAAGGTGCTCTCACCCATGTCATGCGCCAGTGCGGCCATCTGCGCGGTGGTGACCGGGAATCCCCAACTGGAAATGGTATGCACGGCGGCATCGGGCGTCGCGCCGACGATCCCGGCACCCACGTTGATCGCGAAGTAAACACCCGGATCGAGCAGCGTCGCGGCAATCATGGCCATGATGGCTACCAGAGATTCCAGGGCCATGCTGCCGTACCCGATGAGTCGCACGTCGCGCTCGTTGGCGATGAGCTTCGGCGTCGTGCCACTCGCGACCAACGCGTGGAATCCGGAGACGGCACCGCAGGCGATCGTGATGAACACGAACGGAAAGATTTTTCCGCTGAAGAGCGGGCCGTTGCCGTCGGCGAACTGAGTGATCGCAGGCATCTTGATCTGCGGGTGCATGAGCAGGATCGCGATGGCAAGCGCGAACACGGTACCGAGCTTGAGGAACGTCGACAGGTAGTCGCGCGGCGCGAGCAATAACCAGACCGGCAAGATAGCAGCGAGCCACCCGTACACGATGACGAAGCCCGCGAGGGAGGGACCGGCGTAGTCGAAAGCCGTGCGCAAGCTGCTTTGTTGGTCGATCCAACCGCCGCCGAACACGCCCAACGCAATCAGGGCGACACCGAGGACCGAGGCCTCGAGCACACGGCCCGGACGCCAGGAACGCATATAGAAACCGACGAGAATCGCCACGGGGATGGTGGCAAACACGGTCGATGTGGCCCAGGGGCTATGTTTCATGGCATTTACCACCACGAGGCCGAGCACCGCGATGAGAATGATCATGATCATCAGCGTGCCGATCAGAGCGGCAAAGCCGCCGAGCGGCCCGAGCTCGTCACGTGCCATCTGACCCAGACTGCGGCCATCGCGGCGCATGGAGAGCATGAGCATCGTCATATCCTGCACGCAGCCGCCGAGCACGGCCCCGACGATGATCCACAGAGTGCCCGGGAGATAGCCGAACTGCGCCGCGAGTGTTGGTCCCACCAACGGGCCGGGCCCCGCGATGGCGGCGAAGTGATGCCCGAATGCAACCCAGCGCTGGGTCGGTACGAAGTCCCGGCCGTTGTTGAGGCGCTCGGCGGGTGTCGCGCGCGTTGGATCGACGAGATATACCTTCGCGGCGATCCAGGCCGCATAGAAGCGGTAGCCCAGCAAGTAGATGCAGACGGATGCCACGATGAGCCAGAGCGAGTTGATCGGCTCCTGCCGGTACAGCGCGATGCCGCTGAGAGCGAACCCGCCAACCACCGCGAGCAGTACGCCCCAAATTTTATTCAACATGAGAAACCGCTCCCTTGCTACTTGACCGTGCCCCGGCCGGCAGCCGGACTGGCTCCTGAGCCTATGCCAGCAATCCCTTCAACGTACGGCGATAGCGGGTCAATAGCGTATCCCGCTGATAATGGCGGCCATTGATAACAACCTTCGCACCGGCACGCCAGACGCAATCGACCACTGCGCGGCCAGCAGCAAAAATCCAGCTATCGAGAATCTGGTCCTCGCGGCGTTCCGCAAGCGCCGCATGTTCGACGTTCAGGCTGACTATATCCGCGGAGCTACCAACTTTCAGCGCTCCCGTTTGCACGCCTTGCGCTCCACTGCCCTGGACGGAATGCAATGCCCGCGCGCCTCCAGCCGACGCGCTCTCGAAAAGGCTGCGCCCTGTCGAGCGTCCCTCCATCCCCGCCAGTACGTTCCTGGCACGCTGCGCAAGCCGCTGCGAATACTCCAAACTGCGGAGCTCTTCAGCTGCATCGAGCAGAACGTTCGAATCCGAGCCGACGCCGAAGCGGCCGCCCCGGGCAAGAAAAGCCGCGGCCGGAAAAATCCCATCACCGAGATTGGCTTCTGTGATCGGGCATAAGCCCACGACAGCCCCGGAGGCCGCCATACCGAGCACCTCGGTTTCCGTGGCGTGAGTAGCGTGGACGAGGCACCAACGCTCGTCGACCGCTTGATTCTGCAACAGCCACTCGATGGGACGCTGTCCAGACCAGGCGATGCAGTCCTCAACCTCCTTGGTCTGCTCGGCGATGTGAATGTGAATGACCTCGCCGCGCGCCAGGGGAACGATGGCGGCGAGCTCTTCCGGCGTCACGGCTCTGAGGCTGTGCGGAGCAATACCGACGGTCGCGCCCGGCAGCCGGCGTACGGCTGCCCGGCTCGCTTCCAGAATGCGGGCAAAGCCGTCGACGTCATTGATGAAACGCCGCTGCCGTGGGCTGGGCTCCTTGCCGCCAAAGGCGCTGTGTGCATAGAAGACCGGTAGCAGGGTCAGCCCGATACCGGCTAGCTCCGCGGCGGCGGCCACGCGCTCGGCAAGCTCGCCGGAGTTGGCGTAGGGGTTGCCGCCGAGATCATGGTGCAGGTAGTGAAATTCTCCCACGTGGGTGAAGCCACCTTCGAGCATCTCGGCATAGACGAGCGCGGTAATAGCCTCGACGCCTTCGGGGTCGAGTTTCTCGACGAAGCGGTACATCAGCTCGCGCCAGGTCCAGAAGCTGTCGTCCGATGGGTTCGTGGTTCCCTGGTTCGCCGCGGCCGGGTTCGTGGCCGCTGAATTCCCGGACGCCGCGCTCGTCGAGGCTGGGTTCCTGGCCGCTGGATTCAGGGACGCTGGATTCGGAGACTCTGGGCTTGGGGCTGCTGGGCTTAGGGCGGCTGGGCTTGGGGCCGCTGGGTTTGGGGCCGCTGGGTTTGGCGACGCTGAGCTCGTCGATCCTGGGTTCATCGATGCTTGGGTCTGCGGCGCTGACGTTGCCGGCGCTGCGTTAGTCTGCACGGACGCGTTCGAGGCTCGGCGCGCCGGGCCACGCCGCTCCGTCAGCCCTGCCAGACCGCGTTGGAAAGCATGGCTGTGTACGTTCGGGAGGCCAGGAACAGCGACCGCATGCCGCTCATCACCGCTAGTGGCAGGCGTGCCCACCTCGATACTCTCGATGCGTCCGTTGGCCGTTGTCAGCCGCACGTCAGCGGCCCAGCCCTCAGGCAGCAACGCCGATTTAAACCACAGCTTGCTCATTGCGGCGCGGATTATCGATGATTACGCATGAGGAAAGCAGTATGGGGCTTCGACGCGTGTGAGTGACCAGCAAAAGCCGCAATGGCTGACGATCCAGCGTGGCAGCGTTCCCTTATTGGTCACCCTGCCGCACACGGGCACGGACCTCGTTGGAGGTATCGACGCGCGGCTCGAATCGCCCTGGCTAGCGCGCAAGGATGCAGATTGGTGGGTCGAAAGGTTGTATGACTTTGCCGGCGAGATTGGCGCGACCGTCATCAGAACCAGCATTTCGCGCACGGTGATCGACGTCAATCGGGACCCGTCGGGCGTGTCTCTATACCCCGGGCAAGCGACGACTGAGCTCTGCCCGACGACGACCTTCGACGGCGAGCTACTGTATCGAGCAGGGTATGCGCCCGATGCAAATGAGATCGCCCTGCGGCGTCGGACCTGGTTCGAGCCATACCATTCCGCCTTGCGTGCCGAAATCGAGCGCCTGCGCGCACAGCATCGAGCCGTAGTGCTCTACGACTGCCATTCGATCCGGTCGCGTATTCCGCGCCTGTTCGCAGGTCTGCTGCCCAACTTCAACATCGGAACCCACAGCGGGGCGAGCTGCGCACCGGAGCTGACCGCGCGGGTCGAGGCAGTTTGCGCTGCAACGGCGTTCGAGCGGGTGACCAACGGTCGGTTCAAGGGAGGCTATACCACCCGCCACTATGGGCGGCCGGGCGAGGGTGTGCATGCTTTGCAGATGGAGTTGGCTTGCCGGGGCTACATGCAGGAGCCTGAACAGGTCAATCCGGGCAATTGGCCAACACCGTACGACCCCGCCGTGGCCGCGCCGATGCGGGCGGCCTTGGAGCGCGTTCTCAGGGCGTGTGTCGAATTCGTGAGCGCCCACAGCGGGCGTTAGTGGCACCGCTGAGGTCTGAGTGGGCGCTCGGCGCCATACTGGACGTAGGGCCTGCGCCGGCACTCGGCACCAAACTCGGCGTTAGCGCCTGAGCGGGCACTCGACCGGGGGCGACGGCGGCCCAACTCCCGCGGGCCGCCGCCGGTTTCAACGCACTGCTCAGAACCTATATCCAACGCGTATGGGCACGAATGAGGTGGGCACCGGGGTTTCGATCTGGGTATAACGCGCCTCGACGAACCAGGAGCTCCCGCCATAGAGTGGGAAGTTGAGTCCGACGCCCGCGTTCCATTGCCAGCGCGTCGTGCTCGTGCGATCTACCAACACGTCGCCGGGGAAGAAGCCGGATTCACAGAATCCCCACCAGCCATCGCAGTAATAGCCCTGAAAGCCGACTGTCTGCGTGAGGCTGATGCGTCGATAGCCACCACCGCCACCGGCCATCAGATAGGCCTTTACTCCGCCGCCGAGCGGGATGTCGTAAACACCGTCGATATCGAACGTAAAGAGATCGCTCCACCCGTTATCGATCTGGGTCTGGTCCGCCACCGCACCTTCCTGCAACAACTGGTTGCTCGCATCATTGCGGCTGTAGTTCAGGTCCAGGCGAAAGGACAAAGGACCGGGCTGGGGGCGCCACTGCACTCCGCCACCGATATTCCAACCGTTGTCGAGGTAATTCGATGTTTGTCCCGTGGTCACCGTGTAGCCTCCGTCCACGTAGAAATGGAGAGGCCTGTCAGGACCGGGACCATAATAGTAACCCTGGGCGAGTGCCGGCACACAGCTGCCAAACAACATCACAGCGCCCAGTGAGCAAATGTAACGCTTCATTGTTTCCCTCTGCGAATCCATGAATGACTGCGCGTCGGCGTCGCATGGAGCGTGCCCGGATTCAGCCGCCGTTCAGGTCCGAACGCGCTGCCGGAAGAGCCTTAGACTCTCCGCAACAGCCTCCGTTTCACGGCGCGCGTGATTTCCTGCAGCTCGGTAATGCCGAGTGCCGTCGCAGAGATAAAGAACGCGGCAGCGCCGACGAAGATGACAGCGCCCAAAGCCGCAGCCTTGGGCAAGAAAGCTTCGGTCGCCCAATTGGCCAACAAAAAGTGCATGCCAGCCCAGCAGATCCCGGCGAGCAGCAGGGAAGGCAGCACCAGCTGGGTGAGCAAACGCAACATCGTGCCCGACTCGAGATAACCCAGGTGCTTACGCATCAGCAGATAGAGGATGAGGAAGTTCGTGGTGGCAATGCAGGCAGTCGAGAAGGCGAGCCCGCGATGCCCCCAGCCCAGCTGCAGTGTGAACAACCAGTTCAGCGCGAGGTTCAAGCCTACAGCGATGAAGCTCACGATCATGGGCGTCTTGCGCTTGTCAACGGCGTAGAACGCGTTCACGAGCACCTTCAGCGCGGCATAACCACAAAGACCAAGGGCGTAGAACCGCAGGGCCGCCGCAGACTCTGCCGCTTCGTGCGCGTCAAACTTCAAGTGTTGAAAGAGCACCGACATGATGGGCTCTGCCAGCATGATGAGGCCGATCGTCGACGGGATGGTCAACAGAAAGGCGATCCGCATCCCCCTGGCCAACTCAGTGCGGAATGCACCCGTGTTGCCCAGCCCGGCGAGGCGCGCCAGCAGGGGCAGCGATACGGTGCCGAGGGCTACACCGAAAACGCCCAAGGGCAGCTGCATCAAGCGAAATGCTGCTTGCAGCCAAAATGTCGGACCGTCGCCCAGCTCCGATGCAAACACCGAGTTGACCAGGACGTTCACCTGAGTCGTGCTTGCCGCGATCACGGAGGGCCCCATCAGGCGGAGGATGGCTTTCACGCCTGGATGCCGCCAGGCAAAGTCCGGATGAAACACGTATCCCAGCCGGCGCAACGCCGGCAGCTGCACACCCAGCTGCAATCCGCCGCCAATCAAGGTGCTGATCGCGAAGCCCACCAAGGCCTTCGGGCCGAAGTGCGAATCGAGTAGCCAGCCCAGCAGCACTCCACAGATGATCGACCCCAGGTTGAAGAAGCTCGATGCCATCGCCGGCACGCCAAAGACATTCTTCGCGTTCAACATCCCCATCACCAGCGCCGCCAGCGACACGAGCAGGATGAACGGATACATCACACGGGTCAGGGTGACGGTGAGCTCCGCTTTGTCGCCCGTAAATCCGGGCGCGAGTACGGACACCAGCCACGGAGCGAACACGATGCCGAGAATCGTGATCGCACTCAGCACGACGATGGCGAGAGTCGCCACCTTGTTGGCCAGGTGCCACGCCGACGCATCGCCCTCCAGGGCGGTCGTCTTGCTGAAGGTGGTAACGAATGCGGCTGAGAGCGCCCCTTCGGCAAACAGATCGCGCAGCAGGTTCGGGATGCGGAACGCGATCGTGAAGGCGTCCATGAGCCGCCCGCCGCCAAAGAGCGCGGCGAAGATCTGATCGCGGATCAGACCCAGGACGCGACTGCACATCACCGCCACGGCGACGATGCCGGCGGCTTTGGTATTCAGCTTTTCGGCGCGGGTTTCCGGGGGCCGGCCATCCGGGGCGCGAGCCGGCGGCGTCGGTGCCCCGGTCGCGGTGGTTTCGCCTGAGGACATGGGGGCGCGAAGGTACCATCCTTGCCTGGCCCCGGGCCACGAATTCGGTCCGCTCCTCAGGACGCTGCACCCAGTTCGGTTCGCAGGCCTCCATGCTTGCCCCCTCCATGCTTGCCCCCTCCATGCTTGCCGCCCCAGCACTTCGCGCCCTCACTCTTCGCACCTCTGTGCTCGACGCCCCCAGCACTCGCGCCCTCGCCCTTCGCACCACCTTGCTCGACGCCCCGCACTTCGCGCCCTCACCCTTCGCACCTCCGTGCTCGATACCCCGCGCTTCGCCCTCACCCTTCGCACCTCCGTGCTCGACGCCCCGCGCTTCGCGCCCTCACCCTTCGCACCTCCGTGCTCGATGCCCAGCACTTCACGCCCTTTCTCTTCGCGCTACCTCCACGCTTGACGCCCCAGCACTTCGCGCCCTCGCGCTTCGCGCCACCTCCGTACTCGACACCCCGCACTTCGCGCTCTCTCCCTTCGCACCTCCGTGCTCGACACCCAGCACTTCGCACCCTT
>Ga0068855_100003214_pt1 | contig 19993 bp, 20 predicted proteins | sample KBSCornC52_FD_66592 | JGI IMG/M metagenome (GOLD analysis project Ga0068855, IMG submission 66592) | Corn rhizosphere microbial communities from Kellogg Biological Station, Michigan, USA - KBS Corn C5-2 | ecosystem: Host-associated > Plants > Roots > Rhizosphere > Soil ...
AGATTATGAGGGGCAGCATCTAATGCCAGATCATATCGATCCTGCGCTTCTTGAAAGACAGCATACACTGCTGGATTGGCGATACCATATTCTAAGTGAGCGGTCCAAATGTTTTCCTCTGCGTGATATGCAATCATTTGTTGAGCAATATCGAGTAATCTCTGTCGTTTTATAGTCAAATTGCCTGCACCAAATGTATTCTCTCGTCTTTCTGAGCCTTGCATGCGTAAAACTCCAGTTGTAATAGCATAATGAATAGCTTCTTTAGCATATGCTTCAGTATCTTCTCGGTTTGCCATAATTTCTCGCATTCGTCGTGTCGCAATAACCATGTCAGCATTTGGTCTGCTGAGACCTTCATTTCGCTGAATAGGTTGATATGATACTGTTCCTGGAGCTGAAATAACTTTTACTTCATTTGGGGTAGTTGGATTATATGCTTGAGTATTGTCAAGAAGATGATGTGATCTGTCGCGTGAATTGTTCCTACCTTCTAAGCCAAGAATCCAACCTGAAACTTTCTTTTCAGCAGCATTTGCTATGAAGGCAAGGATACCTCTGGTATGGGATACTCTGGCATCTGTTCTATGTGCTGTTTGAGGACGATAGACGGTAGCTTCGAGTGCTAAGCGCCCAGCGGCAGCTCCTAATGGTGCAAGAACGAATGTTCGTGAAAGATTTTCTGCTGTTTTGCTGAGTGTAGCACGGGCTCCAATACTAGCAGCGACTGGGATAGCGATACCTGCCACATTTCTTCGCGGAGTAGGGTTATTATCATTTCCCCATCGATTTATAAGGCTTGTCGCGATATCACTCACTGAATTTACGGGTACATTATATTCAGGATCAGCGCGAAGCCTTCTAAATCTTAAGTCTCTAGAAATACGTTCAATCATAGTGTGACATTATATATCAGATTATAGGCTTAGTCAAGATTATTTCATTGCAGGATGGTTTAAGAAATAACCAATTTTACCTAAAAGATTGCCAGTTTTTTCGAAAGTTAAGCGAAGGCCATCTTTAGTATTACTCAACGAATCAATAAGCATAGCTTTCACTGCACCAATTCCAGCTAATGTGAAGGCTCCTGCCCAGTATGCGACTCCAGTTCTCAGATTACTCCTTAATTGATTATCTACTTTGAGTAAGATATCATTTTGATGATCTCTATTTGGGATACTCTCGAGCATACTGACTATAGCGCCTTTAATTTTATCTTCATTATTTGTCCAATACTCATTCTCTTTTTTTGTAAAGTGAGCGTTTTTTGCTTTTAATGCAGTTCCATCTCTTAAAAATCTAAATCCTTCTTTGAGATACTTCTGTTTTTTACCTAATGACCAGTCGTCAATGGATATTTCTCCATCTGCATATCTAACTAACGCGTTTGTTTTCCCTGTCTCACCGATACGGAAAATGCGCTTTAAAACCGCTCGTTCGACGCCTCGTTCAGCGAAACGTCCTACCTTTAATGGAATATTTAGAGCTGGGTCAATAACACGATTAACTATATGAATAGGTAGATTAATGAGAGAAATTAATGGATTTGGCCCATGACCATGGCCGTGTGAATGGATGGTAGGGATTTGGAATTTAATTTTATTATGATCATCTCTTTTTAGTCCTTCTGTATGAGAGTAGCGTGCAAACATATCTAAATGATTATGTCGTCCTATAAGTCTCAAACCTGCAGACGTCCCCAATGACAAACCAACTGTCGCGATTCCTGTACTCCACACGCCACCGCCGACATTGAAAATAGCTCTGGCTGCATTCGTAACAGGGCGATGATCATGAACATGTTCTGCAAGAAGTTGACTAGCTGTGACTGAGGCTGCTAAACCTGTAGCAATAGGCAATAACGTTCCGCGCAGAAAACCTTTTCCGCGTTCTTTACCATACGGATTAACTTTGGCTGTTATACTTGTCAGACTGTTTTCCACTCTTTTTTGAGACGTAAGAGGTGTATGTTCAGGTACGATAGGAGCAAAGTATTTGTTCTTATATGTATCCATAACATCTCTAATACTAGAATCTCCAGTATTATCATAGAGAGTGGGGTTAAGGAACGGAGATGTATTCATGTCAATGAATGCGTCTGTTACTATTTCATTTTGACGATGTAATCTCCTACGACGGAAAAGACGAGGACTCCCTACTTCAGGTAATGCTTGTATTTGACGACGTGCTCTATTCCAGTCGAGTTGCATTGCAGGAGTAACAATAGGATTTGTCTGATTGGCACGTATGATAGCATTCAGATCTTCTAATGCTTGACGTTTACGATTTGCGAGAAATTCGCCTTGTTGTGACATTGAAACTTCATGGTTCATATTTAACCCATAGTATAGCAACTGACCCACCCAAAGTCAAGTGCTATAGGACATATAATATGTGCGTAAATTAATCACTTTTACTGAGCTCGTTGAAGCTAGAATTAGCGCAGAATATGCAGAAAGTGGAGTTCTAAGAATGTGCATACCAGAAAGAACAAGATAACCAGTGCATAGATAAGTCGATTCATACTTAGAATAGTACCCTACTCTTGACAGGTTTGACAAGATCTTTCATGATAGATGTATGGCAACGAAAAAAGAAGCTCCAGTAAAACGAAAATTTAAGCGACCATCTGCATTGGCAGATAAGCCTGAAGTGAAGAAAAAGGTAAATATGGCAAAGAAACCCACCTCTAAGCCTGCTGATCATGAGAAAGTATCGATTGTGCTTGATGAAACGCATATAGAATTGACAGAAGATAGCAATCCTCAGGAAAAGCCAGAGCGTCAAGAATTAGCAGATGAATTATTTCAAGAGCCTGTAGATTCTGCAGAGCAGAAAGAAATGGATAATGGAGAATTGATAATGGATAATAAAGAGTCGACTAAGAGTACCGAAAATAAAAATCTAAAAACCGCTTCTGTAGAACAGACAACTGTGAACCAAGCAGAAACGGCCACTCCTGAAGAGGACGATCAAGCTAAAGTTGATGAAATGGTAAACCAATCAGCAGTTATCGACCAGCCCGCCAGTTCTGCAGAAACTGATTCTGAAGAATTGGCCAATGGCTCTTCAGAGCAAGCTGCAGTGAGTCATGAACACACAATGACGAGCGGAACAGATGCAGCGACTGTCGAAGAAGGTAATGGATTGCGTTGGATTTTAATCTTGATTATTCTCTTCCTGGTTGGGTTGATGGGAGGATTATTTTACTTCTTTATTTTACAAAATAAACCTGTCGAGAAACCAAAATCTCCTTTGAAAACAGTCGCCGTTTATACACCAAGCCCTACACCTGCAAGTGTTACAAAAAATGCATTTACGATTAAAGTACTGAATGGGAGTGGCGTGGCAGGCCAAGCAGCCAGTGTACAAACCATGTTGACGAGTGCTGGCTACAATGTCGTGGATATAGATAATGCGGATAATAGCGATTATACGAAAACGGAAATTCAAGCGAAGAGTACAGTATCGAAGGACTTTTTAACAAGCTTAGAACAAAGTTTATCAGATAAATATATTGTTGACCCGACCGTTTCACCGACGAAGAGTGATGAAACAGATGATGTGGTGGTAATCATTGGAAGCGAGACGAAATAGTATCCCAAAACTCAAATCGCAAATCTCAAATAGATATCTTATATTTTGGATATAATTTTGTGATTTGAGATTAGTTTATGAAAGCATTTACTCTCCGTGATCTGCCTAGTGAAGAACGTCCTCGGGAACGCTTGATTCACTATGGAGTAGATGTATTATCTTCTCAAGAATTACTCGCCCTTATTTTAGGACGAGGTATTGAAGGTGAACCGGTCATGGTAACAAGCCAAAAGTTACTCGCTCATTTTGGTTCTCTCTCTAAGTTACAAGACGCATCATTTGAAGATTTATGTTCTATCCGAGGGATAGGTACTGCGAAAGCCTGCCAATTGTTGGCGATTTTTGCAATAAATAAACGGCTGACAAGTGATAAGTTACAAGCGGTAAGGAACAAAGGGAAAAAGAAGGATATTGCATATATTGTTTCTTTGTTACAACAAAAAATAAGTGGTTATTCCAAAGAACATGTGGCTGTTATATCATTGGACACTCGGCATGAAGTTATAGGCAGTGATACGATTGCCATAGGTATATTAAATGCTAATGTAGTGCATCCGCGTGAGATATTTGAAGCAGCAATTCGTCGCCATGCAGCCAGTATTATCATCAGTCATAATCATCCTTCGGGTAATCCTGAACCCTCAGATGATGATATTATTGTAACGAAAAAGTTGATGGAAGCGGGGAAACTATTTGGTATACCGGTTATCGATCATATAATTGTGACGAAAAATACATATTATAGCTTTTCGATGAAAAGCTAAGAATTTTCAAATTCCAAGTATCAATTTTCAATGAATGATCAATGTGCTAATTCTCAAACATTTTGAAAATTGTGCCATTGGATTTTAATTGAGTATTTAGCTTTGGATATTAACTAGTATGGATTCATTTGTTTTTGACATTGAGACGATTGGTGGAGATTTTTCTAAACTGGATCCTATGACACAGGGTGAATTAACCAAGTGGATTAAGAAAGATGCGAAATCTGCAACCGAATATGAACTCATGTTGGAGAATTTGAAGGAAGGTTTGGGATTTTCTCCATTGACTGGTGAAATTGTCGCGATTGGAATGTATAGTTGCCACTCAGAACGTGGAGCTGTCTATTATCAAGCTCCAGGAGAGAGAAACGCTGATTTTGAAGAAGAAACAATCACCTATAAACAAATGACTGAGAAGGAAATGATTATGAAGTTTTGGGAGTTAACATCTCAATGTCCTGAAATTATAAGTTTCAATGGAAGGTGTTTTGATGTGCCATATATGATGCTTCGTTCAGCAATCCATCACATCCGCCCCAGTTGTGATCTGATGAGTAATCGGTATATGAGTAGCCAAAGAGGTTATCCTAAGCAAATTGATTTATTAGATCAATTAACCTTTTATGGCGCGATGCGAAAAGGCAGTCTGCATATGTTTACTCGTGCATTTGGGATAGAAAGCCCGAAGTCAGAAGAAATAAATGGTAATCAAGTGGCTACTATGTTTAGAGAAAAACGTTTTTTAGATATAGCCAAATATAACGGACAAGATATTGTCGCAACGAAAAGATTGTTTGAATATTGGAATACATATCTGCGGTTCTGACTTGTCATCCCAAACTGCGGCATTATTTAAACATCGCCTTAAGATTTCACGATATTTAAAACAAAATAACAAGTACTAAACAACAAATCACAAATATTTGTTTTTTGCCTATTTGAATTTATTTGGAATTTGTGTTTTTGGATTTTTTCACTCTTAAGGTATATACTAGTTTGTTAGCTAAAATGAATGAGTCTATTATTGAGGTTACCAATTTAACGAAAAAGTTTAAAGATTTTACTGCTGTTGACAATATTTCTTTTACAGTTCCACGCGGAGAAATATTTGCTTTCTTAGGTCCAAATGGAGCTGGGAAAACCACAACAATTAAAATGTTGACGACACTTCTGGCGCCGACTAGCGGAACGATTTTGGTTGATGGGCATAACGCAGTGACTGACCAGCATGATGTACGACAGGCATTTGGTATCGTTTTTCAAGATCCAAGCTTGGAAGATGAATTAACCACATATGAGAATATGGAATTTCATGGGGTTTTGTATAGTATTCCGAAGAAAGAGCGACAAGAAAGAATTAAAGTACTTTTGACATTTGTCGAATTATGGGATCGAAAAGACAGTTTGGTAAAAACATTTTCTGGTGGGATGAAACGAAGATTGGAAATAGCCCGAGGACTGTTACATCATCCGAAAATATTTTTTCTCGATGAACCGACCCAAGGACTTGATCCGCAAACCAGAAATCATATTTGGCATTATTTGAAAAATTTGAGTAAAGAAGATGGGATTACTATTTTCTTTACCACGCATTATTTAGAAGAAGCACAAGAATATGCTGATAGAATCGCAATTATGGATCATGGACACATTGTAACTGAAGGATCAGTCGAGAACTTATTGCAACAGACGAAAAAAAATACATTGGAAGAAGCATTTTTATCATTGACAGGCAGTGACATCAGAGATGAAGCAGCAAGTGGACTAGAAATGATGCGAAGACATCGACAAATGAGAGGACGATGATAGAAATCTCAAAAAGCAAATCTCAAATCTCAAAAATATACTGAATGTTTGAGATCTAAGATATCTATTTGAGTTTTACAGTTTACGTTTTAAGTTAGTATTATGAACGCGATATATATTTTATGGTTACGGGAATTGAAGCGATATTATCGCTCGCGTTCTCGTATGATTGGCTCGCTTGGGCAACCATTACTTTTTTTATTAGCACTGGGGTTTGGCCTTGGTCCTATTTTTCAAAAAGCTGGACAAGGAAGTTATTTTCAGTTCTTGGGACCTGGTGTTATTTCCATGAGTATTTTATTTACCGCGATTTTTTCCGGTATTCAAGTTATTTGGGATAAACAATTCGGTTTTCTGAAGGAAACGCTTGTCGCTCCAGTTCCACGTTTGCACATTATGTTAGGCAAAACGTTGGGAGGGGCAAGTATTGCGACATTTCAAGGAATTGTCGTCTTTTTCTTGGCAATTATTTTCGGGTTTCGACCGCAATTGACGCTTCTTCCATTGACAATCGTCTTTATGTTATTAGTTGCAATATTTTTTACAGGTCTTGGTATTACGATTGCATCACTACTTGAAGACATTAATGGTTTTCAAATTATTATGAACTTTTTAGTCCAGCCGTTATTTTTTCTTTCAGGCGCACTTTTTCCGTTGAGCAACTTGCCGAAAGTGATTAGTATTATTACAGCGTTTGATCCATTAACCTATGGAGTCGATGGCATTCGCGGAACATTAACTGGAGCAAGCCATTTCGGACTTCCACTTGATTTTGTTATTTTGATTATTCTGACTGCATGCATTTTGACTATCGGCGCATACTTCTTCTCGAAGATTCAGATATAATGAAAAAGAAATTTTCGGATTAGATGTACATTTTTTCTTGCAGTGATTATTCACAGGTTGATGTACAAACCTGTATACTACCACTTGGTCCTGTTGGGCATGTTTCTACCATATGGCAACCTGGTGTTAAAGTAGCAGTGGGAATTGGAGTATTTGTAGGTGTTGGTACATGAGTCGGGATTGGCGTATTGGTAGGAGTTGGCATTGGCGCAGTTGTAGGTAATGTACTTGGAAAACATGATGCGTCTACAGTATACATAGTTGTGACATTTGGTGGTTGTGGAGAATTTCCTGCGAAAGTGAATGTGATTGGATATGCTGCAGGGCCTTTTGACAGAGCAGGATAATCTAGATTATTTGAAATCTGCGCAATCAATGGACCACCTTCTCCCGCGCCCGTAGATGGAAGGTCGTACTGCATTGTTTGGTTAGGAACAATAGTAATTGTGTTATTTATCCAGCTGGGGAAGCCATCAACTAAGAAAAATGCTGAAATACCGGCTTGACCATTGTTATCAAAATACCCAATTGCTGGATCTGCGGTTTTATTAAGGGTAGCTTTGATCGGTGTGTTCAGACAACCATGGGTTGGTGAGAGAGTTAAGCCACTATTTTCAGGTACCGGTGTGCTTGTTGGAGCTGGTGGCGTAGTGGGGGTAGGATGAGAGGTTCCGCAATCCGTCACAGTAAAGCCACCCGGAAAATCACAATAAAATACCCCGGCTGAATTACAAGATCCACAAACTGTTTGTGCGAAGGCCTTCGTATGTGGAATAAAAAAGATTGTAAAAATAATAATAAAAAGAAATCGACGCATGGTATTTATTGTACTGTCACTGTAATTGGATTTGCTTTATGTGCTTGAATAAATTGATATTGTTCATTGCTCAATGTTTCAAGTTGGTTAACATCAGTTGATTTGTATGCTTGTATATTTGCTACATACCATATTGAACCAAGCATATAGGTCCAAAATTGAGAGGATATTAAAGTACTTGAGGTAGAATTTGAGGTTTGTCCATTATAAATATAGATATCTTCAGTCATTGTGGAAGGTGTTGTTGTTGCATAAAATCCACCTTGAAGAATCTTTTTTGTACTATCTAGGAAACGTTGCATGTAGCTATTAGGATCTGTTAAGGGTACATCTGTTAAATGAAATGTAACTGTATGAATGTTCGGTTGAAAGAACGTATGTGCGTCGGTTAATGCTTTTGTAAGTGCGGTATTGTTTACCTTTGTTAGCGTTATATTTGAAGCATCAGAGACGACGAGTACTTGCGATTGGCTGGTCGTATTATTTTGCGTTTCTGGATGAGGTTGCACAGGCGATGGCGGAGTCTGTGGATGAACCCAAAAGAGTGAAACTATAAGAATAATGAGAATGATAGCGATACTCACTGAACCTATAATAATTGTCTTGCGGTGGGTAATAAAAAGATTTGGTTTTTGTTGCGACGTTTGTGGCTCCAATTGTACTTCTGGTTCCATACTCTATTTAGCGTATACAAATTGAAAAAGAAAAGCAAGGCGCTAAATTATATCTGCTATACTGACATGTATTTCCCATTCTAACATGACACAAAAACAAGCATTAGATATTCTCAAACTTGGATATAACGTCTATCTTACAGGCGCTGCTGGGAGTGGAAAAACTTATTTACTCAATCAATACATTGCCTATCTCAAAAAGCATAAAATTACAGTCGGAGTAACGGCGAGTACTGGCATTGCTGCAACACATATGGGCGGAACGACCATTCATAGTTGGAGTGGAATGGGAATTCGGGAAAGTATGACCGGACAGGAAGTCGCTGAACTTTTTAAACGACAATATTTACGCAATCGCTTCCTACACACGAAAGTTTTGATTATTGATGAAATCTCCATGCTCCATGCCGGACGTCTTGATTTAATCAATAGAATTCTGCAAATATTTCATCGGAATGATTTACCTTTTGGGGGAATTCAAGTTGTCATGTGCGGCGATTTATTTCAATTGCCGCCAATTGAACGAAAAGAAAAAATCGTTATTGAACACATACCACTTGATCAACAAGCAATACTTCCATTGCAACAAAAAAATAAAGAAAATAATTTTGTTTGTTATGCAGAAATTTGGAAAAATATGAATTTGAAAATCTGTTATCTTGATGAACAATTTCGACAGGATGACCGTACATTTCTTCGTGTGTTAAATGACATTCGAAATAACGAAGTAAATGAAATGACAGTTGAATATATATCTGAACGATTAAATAAAGATGTCGAGGGCTATGTGAAACCGACTCGATTATTCACGCATAATTCGGATGTTGATGCAATTAATAGTGCTCATTTAGAAAAGCTAGAAGGTGAGGTGCATGAATATATGATGAGTTGGCGTGGAAGTTTTTCATTGATAGAAACATTAAAAAAAAGTTGTTTAGCACCGGAAAAATTGTTATTAAAAAAGGGAGCACAGGTGATGTTTGTTAAAAACAATTATGAAGCAGGATACGTGAATGGAACGCTTGGAGAAGTAATTGATTTTGATAAGGATGATCATCCCATTGTCCGTACATTTGACGGAGCGGAAATTACTGTTGCACAAGCGGGATGGGAAGTGAAAGAAGAAGATGTGGAGAAAGCTGCGATTAGCCAAATCCCTTTGCGTTTGGCTTGGGCTATAACAGTACACAAGAGCCAAGGAATGAGTTTAGATGCTGCAGAAATTGATTTAAGCCGATCTTTTATTCCCGGTATGGGATATGTCGCATTATCCCGAGTGCGAAGTCTTGCAGGTTTGAAACTTATGGGGATGAATCAAATGGCATTGCAAGTGAATGAAGAGGTTGCACAACTTGATAAAGAATTTATTCAGCGATCACATACTGCTGTTGAATACATCAATAAATTAGATAAAGAAAAAAAACAGCAAATGCAAAAAGAATTTTTGGAATTTATAACACGATAATAACCTCTTAAGCATTTCTTCAGAATGAGAGATTAAGATAGTTTTTATGAGAGGAGGTGACGTAAGGATAATGCTCAATAGAAACATACTCGTTCCAATCATTGCTGTGACAATTGCCATAGGAACATTAATTGGTATAGAACATGTAGTATACGCACAATCAAATGGAAATACCGACACCAAGCTTGTTCAAATGATTGCGCAAAAGTTTAATCTTGATCAAAGCCAAGTGCAATCTGTCTTTGATCAATTTAGACAGCAGCAACAATCTACAATGCAACAGAAATTGCAGCAAAGGATAAATGCCAGACTCACCCAAGCTGTCCAAGCGGGTAAGATTACTGATTCCCAGAAACAGGAAATCATTACCGAGCTAGCCAAATTGAAAAGTGAGTATAGTCCTACCGAGTTGAAGAACCTAACGTCTGCGCAGCGAAAACAAGAAATGCAAGCTGAACAGAATGAGATAAAAACTTGGACCACCACAGAAGGAATTAGTCCATCTTATCTTCGACCAGGATTTGGAATTCGTATGCGTCGATTCGGGAAAGGTATCCCGACGCCAACACCAACGCTATAAATAGTAAGAGCCATCTATTCGCGTTTGGGAAGAACACTCTCAGTAAAAATCTGGGAGTGTTTGCGTTGTATAGATATAAACAAATTTTGTCATTTGACATATCATTTCTTTCATACTACAATAAGTGAAGAATGAGAAAGGCAGTTGCAAAAGCAAAAGAAAAAAAAGTAAAAGAATTAGAGACAGATAATGATGAAGAAGTGTATGCGATGACGCTTCCTAAATTTGCCAAGCTCCCAAAATTTTCTTTTCCAAAGGTTAGCGGTATAAATAACACTTCTATTTTGACTGTACTTCTTATTATCGCGTCATTTTTCCTCGGATCACTGTACACGAAAGTGCAATATCTTGAACAAGGTGGTTCTACTGCTCTAGCAACTGGAACACAAACAACGCCACCTGCAGCAGCAGCGGCAGCCCAACCATCAACAGCCCCAGTTGTCGCACAGGTCGATAACGGCCATTTTCCAGTCAGAGGGAATGCTAATGCACCCGTGACTATCGTTGAATTCGCGGATTTTCGTTGCCCATATTGCAAACAAATTGAAGATAATGTGATGCCATCCTTGCAAAAAGATTATATTGATACGGGAAAAGTAAAATTATATTTCCGACAATATGATTTCTTGGGTCCAGCGTCGACTATCGCAGCGAACGCAGCAGAATGTGCAAATGATCAAGGAAAGTTCTGGGACATGCATGATTATCTCTATAAAAATCAGCCGGATGAGACAGACACATCTATGTATACGACAGATAATTTGACGACGATTGCAGGACAGTTAGGCCTAGATACTACACAATTCAATTCATGCTTGAGTGCAAATACTGATAACCAGAAAGTAACGGATGATATGACTGCGGGTCAAAAAGCAGGTGTCAGCGGGACACCAACATTTTATATTAATGGCACGCAATTGGTAGGAGCAGAGCCATACAGTGTTTTCCAACAAACAATAGATGCTGCATTGAAGAAATCCTAAGGTAATTTTTCTCATTTTCTTCTCATGTCTTTCCCGTATACTTATAGGTAGTTATGAAAAAAGTTGGTCTTTCATTTGCAGTTATTGCAGCATTTCTTTTCTATAGTTGGCATCAACATACTGAAGTAACGAATGCCCCTAAAATTACATCAACTCTATCGAAAAATAATACAGCTTTATCGCCAGTAGTGACGCAATTACCAGCAACAAATTCGAGTACATATAAAGATGGAACATATACGGGCAATGTTGCGGATGCATTTTATGGAAATATCCAAGTACAAGTAACAATAACAAGCGGTAAGATTACAAATATAAATTTCTTACAATATCCAAATGATAGAGAAACATCGATTGCGATTAATCAACAATCCAATCCTCTGCTTGCTCAAGAAGCTATACAAGCACAAAGTGCTCACGTAGATACTATTACTGGAGCGACTGATTCTTCACAAGCATTTGTTCAATCAATGCAATCAGCGTTGGATGCTGCTCAATAGTAAATATGAAACAAACACGCTTACTTATGGGAATGCCTATTACTGTTCAGATTAATGATGAAAAAGCGAAGAACAATCATATAGATGCAGTCTATGAATATTTTAAAAAAGTTGACGAACGTTTTAGTACCTATAAAACGACAAGTGAAATCTCACAATTAAATAGAAAAGAAACGAATGGGAAAAAAATGAGTGATGAGATGAAAACAATTCTATTACTTTGTGAACAAACACAAAAGGAGACAAATGGATATTTTAATATCGAAAAAAATGGATTACTTGACCCGTCAGGATTGGTGAAGGGTTGGGCAATTAATAATGCAGCAACACTACTCTCAAGTGCCGGATTTGAAAATTTTTTCATTGATGCCGGAGGAGATATTCAAATGCAAGGATATAATGAACAAAATGATTTGTGGAAAGTCGGCATTCGGAATCCATTTAACAGGCGTGAAATTGTAAAAGTTATTTCTTTGACAGGGAAGGGAGTGGCGACATCTGGAACTGCAATTCGGGGACAACATATTTATAACCCCTATCATATTGATGTTCCGATTAAAGATATTGTGAGTTTGACAGTAATTGGCCCAAATATCTATGAAGCAGATCGTTTTGCAACAGCTGCTTTTGCGATGGGAAAAGAAGGGATTCTATTTATTGAGTCACTACCAGAATTTGAAGGATATATGATTGATAAAGATGGGATGGCGACGATGACGACAGGATTCGATAAATATCTCAAAGAGCAAAAATCAAATCTCCAATCTGCGCTAAAGCTATGATGGGCAAGCAAAAAAATGTTCATCCTTCCGAAGCATTGTCGCCGACGCGCCAGAGCTTTGGCGACGGAGCGGCGAAGGAGGGAGATTTGCGATTTGAGATCTAAGATTTGAGATGAATTTATGAACTATATTGATTATTTTCTCGATAGGATAACAATGTACAAATTAGTTTTGTATGTTCTTATTGCACTTCTATGTATCGCAGGTATAGCCGGAGCATTTGGTTTTTTACCATATCCTCTTCTAAATATTTTTATCTCAACGACATTTCTTTTATTGGTTTGTTATGTGGCGAATAAGATTTTCGCATACGTTTTTAACGCCCCGGCGAATGTTGAATCTGTATACATTACAGCGCTTATTTTAGCATTAATTATTACCCCATATCATTCTTCTCATGACTTACTATTCCTTGGATGGATGGGACTTCTCGCAATGGCGTCGAAGTATATTTTGGCAATTGGCAAGAAACATATTTTTAATCCGGCAGCAATTGCAGCAGTGCTTTGCTCATTTGGACTTATGCAATCTGCAAGTTGGTGGATCGGAAATGCTGTGATGATGCCTTTCGTTTTAGTGGCAGGAATTCTTGTAGTTCGGAAGATTAAACGGGCAGCTTTAGTGTGGAGCTTTATGATTATAGCAATCGGTCTCTCTCTTTTTCTGACTTTTCTTAGGCAGAGCAATGCGATGAATACACTGGGTACACTTTTTCTACATTCCTCATTACTCTTTTTTGCCTTCATCATGTTGACAGAGCCCTTGACAACACCACCGACGAAGAAGTTACAAATTATGTATGGAGCGCTTGTCGGTTTTCTTTTCGTTCCACAAGTCCATATTGGAAGTATCTATTCAACCCCAGAACTTTCACTGGTAATTGGCAATATTTTCTCCTATATTGTCAGTCCGAAACAAAAATTACTGCTGCATTTAAAAGAAAGAATACAAGCGTCATCTGATATGATTGATTTTATTTTCCTTAAGAAAAAAACTTTCTCATTTACTCCTGGACAATACATGGAATGGACACTGGCACATCCGAATACAGATAGTCGTGGCAATCGTCGCTATTTTACTATTGCGTCATCTCCAACCGAAGATACACTGCGGCTTGGTGTGCGGTTTTATGAAAAGCAAAGTAGTTTTAAAAAAGCAATGCTTGCGATGACTGATAAAACGACAATTGTCGGATCACAAGTAGCAGGTGATTTTACATTGCCAAATAACCCTCAAGAAAAATTAGTTTTTATTGCCGGCGGCATTGGTATTACGCCTTTCAGAAGTATGGTTAAATATTTGGTTGATACGAAACAGAAGCGTTCTATTGTCCTTTTTTATTCTAATAGAACAGCAGATGAAATTATGTATAAAGATGTTTTCGATCAAGCAGAAAAGCAATTAGATATAAAAGCAGTATATACACTGACTGATAAAAAAAATATCGCACATACCTGGAAAGGTGAACGAGGAAGAATTGATGAAACGATGATTAAAGCATTTGTTCCGGATTACAAGGAGCGGATATTTTATTTATCCGGATCTCAAGCAGTGGTAAAAGGATGTCAAGATATCCTACATCGGATGGGAATTCCTCAGACACATATTAAAACAGATTACTTCCCTGGTTTGGTGTAAAGTCTTACCTCATTATTACATTGCTGTTACCCCGTTATTAACTGACTATATAATCATAAGTCATATAGTTTATGATTGAACAAGAGAGACAGATTCCTCAGCCTATAATGCCTTCTTTGCTTCGTACAGATACGGGTAAGGTTACCATTCCTCAAGATAAAAAAGGAGAATTTTGGCAAATACGTAATCCTGGCAGAGGTGTGAAAACCAGTGCAGGTCCTTTATTTGGTGAAGCAGATTTTGGTCGTGATACGATTGAATTTAGTCGACATGTATTATCTTTGATACCCTCTGGAGAACATACACAACGTCCCCGTCATCAGGAATATGCGGCAATAGCACACGAAATCATATTATTACACGCAAGTTTGATGGGAGTAAAAGATAATTCTAAAAACGATGAAGAACCTGGAAAAAGTTTTCATGAATTTCGTATGCTAGAAAGAGATGGAAAACCAGTATCAGAAGCAGGGAAAAATAATTTTCATCGTTTGGCTGGAAGATGGGGAACAGAACAGGTTGAACAGGGTGGAAAATCAGTTGAAGCGATGATTTACTACGGATCTATTGATGCCACTCCGGGTGATTTGTTACTCATCGCTGAGTATGCGAAAAAAGTGGATCCGAAAATTTTAGATGAAAAAGTACAATTAAAAGACGGAAGAGCAATCACTATCCGTGAACGTCTTCTTATGGGGAGCGATTGGTTACAGAAACAGATTGAATCATCGCCTCTCCATTTACTAGAATTTCAAACACAAAATCCTAAATTCGGCCATCGGATCCAAGTTTGGCAGGATTCTCGTTCATCGATGTTGCATGCAGATGGTTCACTTCCCAATCATCATGCACCATTGGCGGCAACCAATGTGCAAGGTCTTGCATACGATGCACTGGTGGGAGTTTCAGAATTATTGGAGACGGATACTCCAGAGAAAGCTAAAAGTTTACAAGATACTGCTCGTCAATTACAAAAAAGCGTGTTGACTCATTTATGGGATGATGATTTACAATATTTTGCTGTAGGTATGGATCGTGATAATAATGGATCTCCTCGACGAATCAATACCCTTACTTCAGGTCCCGCAGAATTGTTACAAACACGAATTTTTGACACATTATCTCCAAGCGAAAAGGAAAAATATGTCGGTGGTATTGTGGAAACCATCTATAGTCCACAATTTCTTGCTGATATTGGTATACGGTGTCGCTCGACAACGCATACCCAATTAGTTCCTTTCTCTGATTATCATGGAACATCGGCGGTCTGGTTTAAGGAGACATTTGCTGTACTCAATGGTTTTCGAAAACAAGGATTTGTAGAATTAACAGAACAAGTAGAAAACCGTTTTCTCAATGGTGTGAATATTGCGGGGACACGGGAATTTTTATATGTAACTCCTGACGGAAGAGTGATGTATGATCCTCATAGTGATTATAAAGTTGAAGCCAATCATCAAGAGATTGCGGGAACCAATATACCAGAACTAAAACAAGCTTGGACTATCTCGACCGCCTTGCATATTAAAGAAGAACGTGGAAGAAGAGATCGTAACAGACCAGAAATGAAAGAAGAAGGAGCTTTTATATCTTGGAAATATAATTTAGAGACGGCTGCCTTAGTTAATAATCCAATAGTTAATGTATTAAAAACTAGAAGCGCACTTCGCGCAGCATATCCTACTACATATTCATTGTCAATTAATACTGATGAAGGTCGAGAACGTAACCGTGTGAATTTTTATCCTGAATATGCTTCTTCGAAATAAATAGCAGTATATTATTTACACAGGCAATATGACAGTAAATGTAGAGCCTTTATTTTTTTTAGAATTAACGAGAAGTTTTCCTTTATGTATATCCACAATTGTCCGGCAAATTGATAAACCTAAACCATAACCTTGGGTTTGTGAACGAGAAGTATCGACGCGATAAAAACGATCAAAAATTTTAGATTGTTCATTATCTTCTATTCCAATCCCATTATCTTTTATTGTTGTAATTACCATTTGATCATTGGTTTTCACATCTACATTAATTGTTCCTTCTTCATTAGTATATTTCACTGCATTATCGATTAAATTACTAAATAATTGACGAAGTAACACGGGATTTCCTGGAATTTGTATACTTTTTTCAGGCAGAGTCAGCGTCGTATGTAATTGCTTTTGCTTTATTTGTCGAGAGAAACTTGCCAGTGCAGTACTGACAATATCGGCTACATCAACTTGTTCCATTGTTATTTTTTGATCCTCTGCGTCTTGATTAGCAAGGAAAAGAAGTTGCTCAACTAAAGCATTTAGTCTCGTGACTTCATCTTTCGTACTTAGTACCACATCTTGATAGTCTTTAGTTGTTCGTTTTTTTTGTAATGCGAGTTCTAATTCACCACTCATAATTGTTAATGGTGTTCGTAAATCATGCGCGACATTAGCAACAAATTGTTTTTCGCGAGTATGCGCTTCTTCAATTGGTCGGAGAGTGCGTCCAGTGAGAAGATAAGCAGATGCAGGAACTAGAATTAATAATTCAACGTTCACTAATAGTAGGATATTTCGAAATTGGTCAAAGGCAATAGCAGCGGCCATCACAGACCAATTGGGATCAATATCAAACGGATCAAGGAGTTCGTGTTGGATTTTTCCGCGTATTTCCTGTTGATATTGAGCTTGAAAAAACTGTTGCATCCAGAAATAAAGAAATAAACTGATAATCCAGAAAATCAATAAGAAGAAAGCAGAGTAAAAAAAAGTTAATCTGAGTCGTGCCTGTTTAAACATAGTGTGATATCTTAGATCTCAAAACTCAAATCTTAGAACTAATATATTTGAGATTTGCGATTTGAGGTTTAGGATATTTTATATCCTAAACCTCTGACTGTATGAATGAGTTCTTTTGATGTGTCATCAACTCTCAGTTTTTGGCGTAAGTATTTAATATACGTCTCGACGATATTTGAAAATCCTTCATAATTATAATCCCAGACATGCTCGAGCAGCTGCGTTTTGGTCAAAACGACATGTGGATGATGCATGAAATATTCAAGCAGTTCATATTCGCGAGCAGTAAGAGAAAGCATATGACCATTTCTTTTTGCGATTTTTGCTGCTGGATCGAGGGAAAGATCGTCAATTTGTAAAATAACCGGATTTGTCTTATTTCCGCGTCGTAACAGTGCTCGAATTCTTGCAGAAAGTTCAGCGAAGGAAAATGGTTTGGGGACATAGTCGTCTGCTCCTGCATCGAGACCTTTCACTCTATCTTCGATTGCATCTTTTGCAGTCAGAATAAGAATAGGAGTTGTCTGATTTGTTTTTCTAAATTCTTTACAAACAGACACACCATCAACGCCTGGAATCATGAGGTCGAGAAGTACAAGATCATAGGTATTAACTGATAGTTTATATAACGCTTCGTCACCATCTTTGGCAACATCAACTGTATAGTGTTCTTCAATGAGGCCGTTCTTTAATAGCTGTGCAATTTTATATTCATCTTCCACCACAAGTATTTGCATATGGTTGGATTATACCTCAATCAGATGGGAAGAGGATGAATAACTCCATTGTCGTTGACAAACAAGAAATTAGTTAGTACGCTTAATATTGCCCATGAATAATCCTTATACAGATGCGTCTTATTACCCTGCTCTTGCAATTGTTGGCCTTCTTGTGGTAGTTTTTGTAATTATTATTCACTGGAGAATATATGAAAAAGCAGAGCAACCAGGATGGGCAGCTATTATTCCAATCTATAATCTTGTCGTTCTCATGCAAATTATTGGGAAATCTGGTTGGTTCGTGCTACTTTATTTTATTCCAGTAGTTAATATTGTGTTTTCGCTTATTGTGGCGATTGAGCTAGCAAAAGTATTTGGAAAGAGTACTGTTTTTGGTGTAGTCGGACTTTGGATCTTTGCAGTTGTTGGATATCTTATTTTAGCTTTTGGAGACGAAAGATATAGAGGATTACCAGGAACACTTGCTCCAGTGGAACCCTTACATACTGGAGTCGCAGCCAACACGCCTTCATAATATGCTATACTCTTATACAATCTCAAAATTTAAATCGCAAATCTCAAAGTGCAAAAGTGCATCTGAGATTTTGGCTCTTTCAGTTTTGCATATTTGAGTTTTCAATTTTAAGATGTGAGTTTTTTACTATGGCAGACCAAAAACCAGTACAAGATTTAGCGATTAATATTAATCTCGATACAACCCCTGTATTGTATACAGACAATATTCTCATGAATACGAATGAAGATGGTGTTGTCTTAAATTTCGGCCAAATGCTCGGTCCAACGAATCAATTACGTGTCGTGGCGAGAGTTGGTATGAGCCGCAATCATGCGAAGAAATTTTTACAAGAATTTGGCAGGTTGCTCGCGATGACCGAAGGACAAATTCAAACGGGAGATAAACGGAAGAATTAAGAATTTATCGATTAAGGAAGAAATATCTTCAAGCATATGCCTGCAAAAGCTGGAATGACATTAGCTGTACTTCTTGGTTCCACTATTGGAAGTTATATTCCGATTCTATGGGGTGGATCTTTCTTATCTTATTCATCTCTTTTTGCAGGTGGCATTGGCGGACTTATAGGTGTTTATATTGCCTACAAAATTTATTTCGGATAGATTCTTAACGAAATTCCAAGTAACAAATAGCAAAAGACAATAAATATAAATATTCAAAAATCAATTTTTGGATTTATTAGTTTGAACCTTATTTGGAATTTGTATTTTGGGATTTGTTATTTGTTGGTACCGTCGTCATTCTTCTCTACTGGAGTAACTCCAAATATGCTACACTTTTAGTAGATGAAGAAAATTGCTTTTTTAGGTGCCTCGGGAGAAGTAACAGGATCTTCTTTTCTAGTCACTGCTGCAGATAATAGCCAAATACTTGTTGATTTGGGTATGTTTCAAGGACCGCGTGAAGTTTCCAGTTTGAATTACCAAAAACTTAGTTTTAATCCATCTCATTTGCAGGGAGTTTTTTTAACGCATGCACATTTGGATCATTGTGGGAGGTTACCTTTGCTTGTTTTTGGCGGATTTCAGGGGAAAATTTATATGACAGCACCGACACTCGCGCTTATTGAGATTGTTTTAAGCGATTCGGCGAAGATTGCTGAAGAAGATTTGAAACATGATCCTTTGTATGGGATGGATGAGGTTGAGAAAATATTACAGATGGTGGAGGTAGTAGAATATGACATGCCAGTTACTGTGGGGTCATTTCAGGCAACGTTTCGAGATGCAGGACATATATTAGGTTCAGCGAGTATTGAAGTTGTAGATACAGGAGATAAGAAAAAAGTTGTTTTCAGCGGTGACTTAGGAAATACACCGGAAGATATTGTGAAACCAACCGAATATATTGATAGTTCAGATATGGTCGTTATGGAAACGACATACGGCGATAAAGCTCATCCAGAAGAAGATGTGGCACAAATTTTACAAGAAGAAATTAATCATGTTGAACAAAAAGGTGGCGTACTTCTTATTCCTGCATTTTCTTTAGAACGAACCCAAGAACT
>Ga0068855_100003222_pt1 | contig 19974 bp, 19 predicted proteins | sample KBSCornC52_FD_66592 | JGI IMG/M metagenome (GOLD analysis project Ga0068855, IMG submission 66592) | Corn rhizosphere microbial communities from Kellogg Biological Station, Michigan, USA - KBS Corn C5-2 | ecosystem: Host-associated > Plants > Roots > Rhizosphere > Soil ...
CTCCTTGCCTCGACGACGCCCTGTGTCGCTGCCATCAGCACCACTCGCGCCCTGTACCGCACCTACACCGGGCCGCTCTATCAGGTCACGCGCCAGTCGGATAAGGCCCACAGGGACATCGGTCTCCTCCATAGCGGCTATGCCAATGCCGCCGCGCAGGACGCATTCTGCGCCAACACGACCTGCACCATCACCAAACTCTACGACCAGTCGCCCAATCACAACGACCTCACGCCCGCGCCTCCTGGCGGCGCATCGCACGGCCCCGGCCCCGGCGGTTATGACATTCCCGCCGTGGCCGACGCTCTCCCGCTGACCGTCGGCGGACACAAGGTCTACGGCGTCGCCATCTCCCCCGGCATGGGCTACCGCAACAACAGCCCGAAACAAACAGCGGTCAACGGTCAGCCCGAGGGCGTCTACATGGTCACGTCGGCTCTCAATCTCAATGAAAAGTGCTGCTTTGACTTCGGCAACGCCGAGACCAACAGTCTCGACAACAAGGCCGGCCACATGGACGCGATCAATATCATGTGCCACGGCAACCCATGCAGCCCCGACGCCGGGCTGGACATGGAAGACGGCATCTACGGCCATCTCAAGGTGCCCGCCGGTACCGCCTTCGTCACCGACCTGGGCGCCAGCGACGGCCAGCACAGCTACGCCATCTACCAGGGCAACGCCCAGTCCGGGACCCTGACCAGTACCGGCATCATCCCGCTGCCCAAGGGCTATCAACCGATGAAGCAGGAAGGAGCCATCATCCTCGGCATCGGCGGCGATAACAGCAACTGGGCCACGGGCTACTTTTTTGAGGGCGTCATGACGAAGGGAATGCCCAACGCGAAGGCCATGGAAGCGGTTCAGAGTAACGTCGTGGCCGCTCGTTACGCGGGCCACCTTAAGCCATAACGCTGTCCAGACACAGCGTTTCCGGTCTGCATCTACAATGGCTCGCATGCGTCTATCTTTGCTTATGCCGCTTCTTCTTTCGAGCCTCATCGCGCAGGCACAACCCTGGGCCATCGCCATCCACGGCGGTGCGGGTGAGTCGGAGTGGGCGCACATGGACACCGCAACCGCCAAGGCTTATCACGCCTCGCTGGCCAGGGCGCTCGCGGCAGGCTCTGCCGTTCTGGCCCGCCATGGTTCCGCTCTCGATGCCGTGGAGACATCGGTCGAGGTGCTCGAAGACGATCCGCTGTTCAACGCGGGACGCGGTGCAGCGTTTGCCGCCGACGGCAGCAACGAGATGGACGCTGCGCTGATGAATGGCGCGACGCTCGAAGCCGGTTCCGTCGCGAGCATTCACTTCACGCGTCACCCCATCGCACTGGCCCGCGCCGTCATGGAGCACACTCCCTACGTCATGATGGTAGGCCCGGGGGCCGATGCCTTCTCGCGCGCACAAGGCTTGCAGCAGGAGCCGCCCGCCTTCTTCTTTACCGAGATGCGCTGGCAGGAGTTTGCCGGCGTGATGCGCGCGAGCGGCCGCGCCGTGCCTCCCCGGCCTGCTGGAACTCCACCGCCGACAGAGAGCGGTCATGCGGCGCTCTCCGGACCACACATCTTCTCGCACCGCTTCGGCACCGTGGGCGCGGTCGCGCGAGATGCGCAGGGACATCTGGCTGCTGCTACCTCGACCGGAGGTATGCAGGGCAAACTGCCTGGCCGCGTGGGCGATTCGCCGATCATCGGCGCGGGCACGTACGCCAGCGACCACTCCTGCGCGGTCTCCGGCACTGGAGTTGGAGAGTACTTCATCCGGCTTACGCTGGCGCGTCAGGTGTGCACGCTGGTGGAACAAGGCAAGACGCCGCAACAGGCTGCCGACCAGATGATCCACAAGGAACTGCCCGCGCTCAAGGGCGGCGAAGGCGGAGTGATTGTGCTGGGCCGTACCGGCGCGCCAGTCTGGAGCAACAATACGGTCGGAATCTTCCATGCACAGCAGGTTGAAGGTGGCGCAGCGTCCGTCTGGGTGAAGTGAAGGGGCCCTCCGCTCTCCCAGGAAGATTGCTGCCGGGTACCCCATCCTTCGCTCCTTCGCATTGAAATTTCGTTGACTTCCCAAAGGCCGGAAGCGTAAATTCGCCCTGTTCGAAGGCGCAGGCTCCTTTTGGAACAAGCTGCCGCGCAACGAACCACTGCGGGCCCGTCAATCAGTACAACTTATTTTTCGTAATGACAGGCGCTCACTGTTGCCGTCATACACCGGCACGTAGCGCATCGGCCATCAATACCCGTCTTTACCTTCGTCCGGCGCCCCTATCGGTACCCATGGGACTCAAACGGATCCGGGCTCAACCTCGAAGAACGGGCTCCCATTCAGACAAATTTACTCTTGACCCAATTTCAGATCGTCTTGGTCGATTGCCGGTAAATAACCTACGGAGAGAACACAATGACGAATCCTAAAATCGAAAACCTGAAAGCGACAGGCGTCGTTTTCCAGCAGGAAACCCCAACCTTCACCTTTACCCTCGACTCCTTCCGGATCACCGACACACGGTCCCGGCACGAAGACACGGATTTTGCCTCCTTTACCTTGCTCGTCCGGGCCGCCGATGGAAGCGGAACCCCGCAGACGCAGACGAAGTCGATGGGAAACTTGAATAACGGGACATTCAATGTCGGCCTGTCGTTCCCTAACGTGCTCGTCGACTCAGGGGGAAGCGTCGTCTTCAATTACCTGATCGTCAACTCCGGCCACAAGACCGAGGGCGAGGTAGACTCCGCGCTCGAAACTGTGGGCGGAGCCCTTGCCGAAAAAGGATTAGTCGCGGGAGGCACTGCAATCGGAACCGCCATCCTCCCCGGCCTCGGGACCATCCTCGGAGCCGTCGCAGGCTGGCTGGCCGGCCAGATCAAGAACATCCTCAATGCCGATTGCGACGGCCCGGTTGCCGCCGAGCAGGTAACCCTCAAGTACAGCGACCTGCTCGCCAAAACTGCCAATGGACCGTACTCGCACGAAACCCCAAATCCAGGTACGGACTCCGCTACGGGTTGCGGGGGAAACTCGATGTACTATGTCACCTGGCACGTCGCCAGGGGCGTAAGTCAGCCGGTCAGACTGGCGAACAAAGTTGCAGCCACCCAGGCTGTAGCCGCAAAAAAACTATGAAGGTCTCCCATCCTTCGCGCTTTTTTGCGAAGGGTGGGAACGCAACCGTTCGCACCGCCATGCCGCGAGTTACTGCAAGCGCCGACACGCGCCCTGGCCACCTCGAACAGATCCGCAAAGTATAAGCTCTGAAGTGATAGGCTTTTGTTTATGGATGGCCCCACCCTACAAGAACGTCTCGACATCCTGCTCGACCACCTTGCCGAAGCAGAACGGCGGTACGCCGCCGGAGAACCCTATCCCGATCACACGGGCGGTTCCTGGCCGGAGAGAATCGCCAAAATCAAACAGCACATCGCCGATCTGCGCGAAATCATCGCAAACGAATAAGTCTTATTTGGCACCACGACTTTTGCCTGCAAATGGTCTTGAATGAGAGTATTGTTGCAGTGCCGGAGTTTGCCGCAAACGGTCGTTATCGAAACTCAAATGAAATGGAGAATCACCATGAAATTGCTTATCTCTCTCCTCACGGTTGGCCTGCTGGCTTCGCCGGCATTGGCTGCGACCAAGTCGTTCCAGAACGTTCCCGTCGTCGATCAGAACTGTTCCAGCAAGGTCGCCGAAAACCCTGACGCTCACACCCGCGACTGTGCCTTGAAGTGCGAGAAGAGCGGCTTCGGCATCGTTACCGAGGACAAGCAGTTCCTGAAGTTCGACGAGGCCGGTAATGCGAAGATCCTCAAGGCGCTCAAGAAGTCGAAGGAGACGGACCACCTCCGCGTGAACGTCAAGGGCGACGTCAACGGCGACACGCTGAAGGTCGATTCGATCAAACTGCTGTAGGTCTTATTTCTCTTGAGTGACAAGGTTGTTGCGGCGGAGTCATATCAGGCTCCGCCGCGCTGCATTTCTCTCGTCTTCAGCACTATGAAGTATTCGTAGATCGATTGCAGGGTCGCGTAGGTGAGCCCTGCCGGGCCGTCGAGGATGGCCCCGCGCACGAACATCATATAAAGCCACTTGATAACAGGTCGCCCGGGCAGACGGTAGAAGATTGCCTTCTGGTGCAGGCGGCGGGTGTGGAAGTCAGGATTGCTGAGAGCGGTCTTCCAGGATGGATTCTGTAGTCCCTGCTGGCGATGGATCAGTTCGGCCTCCATGGTGGAGTAGATGTTGTGTTTGGCGATCCAGTGGGCGATGCCCTTGGAGAATGGATAGTGGTCCAGGGGATCGCTGAGGTCGGCGATGGCGCCTTCGACTTCGATGACCTCGTTGATGGCGCGGGTGTAGCGGCTCCGTTCGGGACGGACGAGGCGGATGTAGAAGGGCGAAATCTGCGCATGTTTCAGCCACGTTCCGAAGAGGAAGTCGCGACGGCGAAGGCGAAACCCTGAGATCTCGCCGGGCACGGCAAGGACGATCTGCTGCATCTCGCGGGAGAGCTCGGGCGTGGGACGCTCGTCGGCATCGAGCAGGAAGACCCATGGGTGTTTGAAGGAGATGGTCGTCAGAGCCGCGTTGCGGTGGGTGGCGTAGTCGTCGAAGGTGCGCTGCTCGACGTGGGCCCCGGCTGCCCTGGCGATGGCAACGGTGTCGTCGGTCGAGAAGGAGTCGAAGACGTGAATGTCGTCCGACCAGGCGACCGAGGCGAGGCAGCCAGGAAGATCATGCTGCTCATTACGGGTGAGGATTAGGATCGAGATCAAAGACGTTTCCTGTTTGGGAGATCCAATCGCGCTGCCCCGGTCTGATGGAGCGACTTGGATATTGTCGCAGCTATGATGGAAGACGCGGGTAGAAAGCTAGCGTCTTCCTGTGGGTGATTCTAGATTACGACTTTTGGGGTGACATGACAGTAAACAAAATCTCCGCGGCCTTGCGCTCGCGGCTCTCTCGGATGTTCACGACCGCAGCGTTTTTGTGCTGCTTTGGTATGTCTTACGGCGCGATGGCCCAGGCAGCGGGCGGGACAGAGGTTCCGCGAGAGTCTGCTCGCAGTGCATCGGCGCTCCCCGATGCGCCCGAGCCGGCGTCGACCGACAATGAAGCTGTGACCCTGCGAGGGACGCCGCTTCGCATCTTGAAAGATCAGGCGGCGATCTGGACGAGTCCGCTGAGGATTCGGAAGGGTGATCTGGTGTGGCTGACGCCGCTGGCGGCTGCAACGGCAGTTGGAATTGCGACCGACCATCATGCGATGGCGTCAGTGGTGAGCCACGACGCGGGGTTCAACAGCGCCAGCGTAAACGCCTCTAACGTCCTGTTTGGAGGTTTCATCGCTGCTCCGGTGGCGCTGTATGGAGTCGGCTATCTCAAGGGGAATGAACATGCGCGCGAGACCGGTCTGCTGAGCGGCGAAGCGCTGGTCGATGGTCTGGTCGTCGACGAGGCGATGAAGCTGGTCTTCCGGCGCGAGCGGCCTATAGTCAACAACGCTCGCGGGCATTTCTTTGAGGGCAACGTCTCCGATTCGTCCTTTCCCTCGACGCACAGTGTGTTGGCGTGGTCGTCTGCCGCGGTGATCGCCGGCGAGTATCCCTCAAAATGGGCGCAGGTCGGGATCTATACGATGGCCACCGGGGTAAGTCTCACGCGGGTGATGGGACAGGAACACTTTCCCACGGATGTACTGGTTGGCAGCGCCGCCGGATGGCTGATCGGACGCTATGTCTTTCGGGCGCACCATCGCCATGGGTTGTTGCCGACTCGATGATGGTTCATGCGCGGTCCCGGCGCCGGGCACGAACCCAGGTGACCCCGGCGAGTTGGACCACAATGATGAGAAGAGACAGCGCGGCGAAGACCAGCACCCAGGGCAGGTGGCGCTTCTCAACCAGTTGGAAGAGGATTCCGTGGGCGATGGCCAGACCGACCGCGGCGTAGGTCCAGCGTTGAAGCGACTTCCACCGTTGTAGCCCCAGGCTTCGGAGCGAAAGATCGTTTGAAATCACAAGCAGCATGAGGAAGAGCAGCGCCGAGAGCAGGCCGAGATCATTGGCCGATCCGAAGAGGCCGGTCTGGAGCTTTAAAGGGTGGCGCTGCTTGAGGAAGTACATCCACATCCGCCCGCGAAGATGAACGGTCAGGCCGACTCCCGTATGCAGAAGGGCGAGCAGGCCGGCCCAGATTGCGATGTCGCGGCGGAGGTCGAAGCTGACCGGGTTAGGGCGGCGGCGGAGGGTGTTCCACGGACCGAGCAACAGGGTAGCGCACAGAAAGAGGAGACTGCTGTAGGCGGTGGCCATGCTGGCGCGATGGCGGACGTCCGGCGGCGCCGTGGCGAGATAGAAGAGAGCGGTTGCTATCGCGGCGCAGGCTGCCAGAGTCAGGTGACGCTTAATCCGGGTTGCCCAATATCGATTGCTGGACTTCATAAACGACCTTAGCTGTGATCGGTGAAAGGACGAAATGCAAGGACTGCGTTGAGCCCCCCGAAGGCAAGCGAGTTGGAGAGCGCCAGCCTGGGGCTGATCTCACGCGGAGCGTTGAGAATGACGTCAAGGTTGATCGCCGGGTCGATCTCGGTGACTCCGGCGTTGGCAGGCAACTGCCCGTGATGCAGCGAAAGAATCGTGGCCAGCGCTTCGAGCGCTCCGGTGGCTCCGATGGAGTGGCCGTGCAGCGATTTGGTGGAGCTGATGGGGATCTCCGAGGCGCGTATCCCGAAGAGTTGATGGATGGCGGCAGCTTCGGTGGCATCGTTGGCCTGGGTTCCCGTGCCGTGAGCGCTGATATAACCGACCTCATCGGGCGAGGCGTTGGCATCGGACAGGGCCTTGCGCATGGCCCCGGCCGCGCCTTCAGGGGCAGGCTGGGTGATGTGGTGGGCGTCGGCGGAGCTGCCGAAGCCCACAATTTCAGCATAGATAGGAGCGTTGCGCGCCTGCGCCGACTCCAGCGTTTCGAGCACGAGCATGGCGCTGCCTTCGCCGAGGGTCATGCCGTCGCGGTCGGCGGAAAAAGGGCGGCACTGCGTCGGCGACACCACGCGCATCGAGTCCCACGCGCGCAGAAAGCCAAACGTGAGCGGAGCTTCGTGGCCTCCTGTGATGGCCGCCGAGACCATCCCTGCCCGCACCATCTGGAAGGCGAGGCCGATAGCATGGGTTCCCGACGAGCAGGCGGTCGAAATATTAAGGACTGGCCCGGTGATGCCGAGGTCGATGGAGATGTGGCTGGCCCCCGCCGATGCCATGGTGCGAGTGACCGTAAGCGGATGGACGCGGGCGTCGCGGGTGTAGAGCTTCGCCGTCTCCGTCTCTTCAGCCTGACGTCCTCCGCAGGCGCAACCGACGATGATGGCGATGTTATCCGCCGCGTGATGCTGGAGCAGATTGCTGTGCTCCGCAGCCTGACGGGCGGCAACGATGGCGAACTGGGTGGTGCGGTCGGTGGAGACGACGATGCCCGATTCGAGATGCTGGCGGGGATCGAAGTCTTTGACACGGCCGGATTGGGTAAAACGGAGCCCCTGGGTCTCGCCCGGCGCTTCGGGGAAGTCCGGAAAAGGGGCGATGCCGGTCTGGCCGGAAAAAAGAGCGCTGCGAAAGTCTTCGATGTTACTGCCGATAGGGGTGACGCAGCCGAGGCCGGTAACTACAACGCGATTCACTTGATCTCTTCCTCGCGGCAGCCGCGTTAGGGTGTGGTGACGGCGGCGGGCGGATGGTTTTCGCGGAGTTGGCTCACGCCGCGCACCATGTCGCCGACCGTCTTGATGGTGCCGAGCGCTTCGTCGGGGATTTCGATATTAAAGGCCTCTTCGACCTCGAAGGAGATGTTGATCTTGTCGAGGGAGTCGATATTGAGCCCGTCGAAGGTGCTGTCCAGGGTGATTGAGTCCGCGGGAATGCCCTTCGATTTTGCGATGATCTCAATGCAGCGCTGCGCGATGTCGTCCATAGTCCCCAGCTTCCTTCCCCGGTGCTGCTCAACTTACAGGGATGCCTGTGCCAGTGTAAAGGCAGCCTGAGCTATCGTGTAGAGGAAAAAGGCCGGAGGCGCAGGAAGAGGCAACAGTATTGCCGTTCGCGGAGTTACCGCGGTGGTTCGCTACCATTGCAACAGGACAAGCTCGGAGCAGAAGGCCGGTCCCATGGCGGCGAGGATGCTGTAGCTTCCGGGCTTGCCGGGAGCGTTGACGAGATAATCCTCCATCACCGCGAGGACGGAGGCGGCGGACAGATTGCCCACTTCGCGAAGGCTCTTCCACGAAGGAGCAAGAGCATTGGGCGGCAGATTCAGCGAGGTCTCCATGGCTTCGAGCACCTTGGGCCCTCCGCTGTGGAAGATGTAGCTGGAGATGTCGCCCATGGTGAGATTGTTACCGCTGAGGAAGCTCTCGACGTTGCCGCGAAGATGCTCGTTGACCACCTTGGGGACGTCGGGGGAGAGGACGATCTTGAAGCCGAGATCGCCGATGTCCCAGCCCATGATGTACTCGGTATTGCGATAGAAGGTCGAGCGGGTGTCGAGCACGCGCGGCCCGCAGCCCTCTTTGGCGAGCGCGGTCTCAGCGCCGGAGACGACAACAGCGGCCGAGCCGTCGCCGAAGAGGCCGGTGGAGATGAGGTTGGCGATGGACTGGTCGTTGTCCTGCCAGGTAAGCGAGCAGAGCTCGACCGAGAGCAACAGAGCGTACTGGTCGGGGAAGGCGCGGACGTAATCGGAGGCGCGGGAGATCCCGGCGGCTCCCGCGACGCAGCCCAGTCCGAAGATCGGAGTGCGCTTGACGCTCGTCGGGAAGGGCATCAGGTTGATGAGACGGGCGTCGATGGTGGGGCTGGAGATGCCGGTGACTGAGGCGAAGAAGATGGCGGAGATATCGGCCGGCGTCAGGCCCACGCGGTCGAGCGCTTTGGTGATGGCCTGCTGGCCCAGCTCGACGGCGGCCTTGATCCAGGCGTCATTCGTGGGTCCAAATCCGGAGAGCGTCTCGTAGACCTCCAGCGGAAAGACAAGATTGCGAAATTCGACCCCACAGTTGGCGTGCAGGCGGTTGATCAGCCGCGGCTCTTCCATCCGGTCCTGCCAGCGATGCCGGAGCGCTTCAGTGATTGCTGCCTGGGAGTAGCGATGGGACGGGTAGGCTGTTCCGACGGACGAGATGCGCATTCTTTTAGGGACCTTTATTGTTGCCGGTAATGAACTGTGCTGCGTTCGGTTGACTGTAAACGGTGCATTCAGCCTACACGCAGAGGTGGACTTACGTCCCGGATTGAGAGTGAGGACGGCAAAATCAGTGGATTCTCGCCAGCTCGCGCTGGTAAAGGGTGTTCTGGGGAAACTCCTTCGAGAGGGCGAGGAGGATCTCTTTGGCCTCTTGCGGATCATTATCGCGCAGGGCAGCGACGGCAAGCATCATCCGGGCAAAGGGCGCGAGATAGTGGCCTTTGGTGGCGGTGATGCGCAGGCGGCGGATACCTTCTTCCCGGTCGGTGGCCGCGCCGGTCAGGCTCAGTATCCAGCGGACGGGGGCCGATTTCAGGCTGAGCATGTAGTTTTCGACCCCCGTGGCGAGGTAGGCGTCGTAGAGCGTGGGGTCGATGGCAAGGGCCTGCCGGGAGAAGGCGCTGGCCTGCTTGCTAAGGTTCAGGGCGGCGATGTCGCGCTTGTCGATCATCAGGGCGTAGTCGGACCTCATGCCGCAGATCAGGGTTTTGACGTAGAGCGCGGTGACGTCCTTCGGATTGTGCTGGAGGGCGGCGTCGGCGAGGCGGTTAGCCTGGTCGGCGCGGTCGTCGAAGGACTTGCGAACCGTGGGGTCGGGGGTGAGGCGCTGGCGGTTGTCGAAGCGGCTCTGGTCGGCGAAGAGCTGAACATCGATGATGTGCAGGCGGTCGAACTCGCCGAAGAGCCAGGCGGCAGCATCGGAGGCTGGCCCCATCGGATCCTCGGGATGGGCGGAGATCCACTGCTGAAATTTGACGTGAGCCGCGGGGAAATCGAGGTTGTACATGTCGAAGTAGCCGCGGTCGAGCGCCGATCCGGTGAGGGGAGTGCTGAAAGCCGAGGCCAGCGGGGTCATCGCTAAGAGAAGTGAGAGAAAAAGACCCCACAGGGAGACACGGGAGCATCGGGCCGAGAGCGAAGGACGGGTGTTTGCGGTTACGGTTGCTGACATCTTCTGGTTTGCCTTATTCCTTTAAAGTAGCTGTCTCCACAACTACACTTTCCCGTGAGATGCGAAATTTGGGATGTCAGGGGACTGAGGGGGTGATTGGAAGTTTTGACTGGCATCGTAAATGTCGAGATATAGGGGCTTAATCAGCTTAGCGCTATCTGCGACCGGGGTAGAGTGGTGTCTAGGGTTAGACGGACTGTAGACTTTTACAGTGGTGTTGGCTGACGATTGAGGCGCTTGGATGCAGGAAAGTGATGCCGGGGTTCCCCCCCGTGTGACGTGTGTGGTGGTGAACTGGAAGGGCTGGCAGGACACGGTGGAGTGTCTTCATTCCCTGCGCCAACAGGATTACGATGCATTGGACGTCATCGTCGTCGACAATGGTTCCGCCGACGATTCCTGCCGCAGAATTCGGGAGGTCCATCCCTGGGTCACGCTCATCGAGGAGAAGCGTAATCTGGGCTTTCCTTCGGGTTGCAACGTGGGAACTCGACTGGCATTACAAAGAGGCGCCGAGTACGTCTGGCTGCTCAACAACGACACGGTTGCTCCCGCCGATACCCTGAAAAAACTTGTGCGCAGGGCCTCCGCCAATCCCCGTGCCGGTGCCATCGGCGGCGTTTTGTACTACATGCATGATCCGGCAAAGGTACAGGCATGGGGCGGTGGGCGCGTCAACCTGTGGACGGGCTTTGTCTCTCATTTTGTGGAGCCAACGGGCTTTGATAGGAATGCCTACTTGACGGGCGCATGCATGCTTCTGCCTCGCCGGGTGTGCGAAGAGGTTGGGATATTTTACGAAGGGTTCTTTATGTATTGCGATGATAGCGACCTCTGCATCCGCTTACACCGCGCGGGGTATGAGCTGTCTGTCGTCGAGGATACGGCCATCCTGCATAAAGAAGGGGCAAGCAGCCCGAAGCGTAGCCCTTTGATCGATCGCTTCATGACTACATCGGAAATGCGTTTGCTTAAACGGCACGCTCCTGTGCCCGCCATTTCCATTACGATTTTTCTTGTGCTTCGCATGGCAAACCGCGTGCGAAGGCTCGAGTGGAAGAACCTGTCCGCAGTCTGGCAGGGCATAAGAATTTATCTGAAGGAGAGACGGCTGGCCGTTACGGATCAAATCTGACCCAGCTTTCATTATTCCGGCGCCAACGGATAGAATGTGCAAAGTCATGTCACTTACAACCCCGCTCAGTTCTCCCCCGGCCTTTGGCGCGTTAGTCCCTCAATTTCGCGCTGCCGAGCCGTTTCATCATGTTGTCATTGACGATTTTCTCTCCCCTGAGGTTGCAGACGCAGTCGCTGGGGAGTTTCCAGCTTTCGACGGCCCGGTATGGAACGAGTACAACAATGCGATTGAGGTAAAGAAGGCTTGTAATCACTGGGACCGTTTCCCGCGGGCGACCTATCAGTTGTTCCGTTACCTCAACTCCGAAGAGTTTGTGGGCGAGATGAGCAAATTGGCTGGAGAGCGACTCTATGCCGATCCAGGGTTACACGGCGGGGGCTGGCATTCTCATGCGACCGGTGGCAAACTCAACATGCATTTGGATTACTCCATCCACCCCAAGACCGGGTTGGAACGCAGGTTGAATCTGATTATCTATATGCAGCCGGGATGGCAGGCCGAATGGGGCGGCGCGCTTGGGTTCTGGAAGCATGAAGAGTCGAAGAATGCTCCTGGAGAGCTGGCCAAGCAGATACCCTGTCTGTTCAATCGCGCTGTTATCTTTGATACGTCGCAGAATTCCTGGCATGGCTTGCCCGAGCCTGTCGCCTGTCCTCCCGGCAAACCGCGCAATAGCCTTGCGATCTATTACCTTTGCGAGCCACGTAGCTCAGCCGCGGAGCGTGGACGCGCGTTATTTGCTCCAAGCAGTGAACAGGCCAATGATCCAGAGGTGCTTGAACTCATCAAGCTGCGTAGCCAGGTTCAGACGTCGGGAGCAGTTTACCGGCAGGAAGATACCCATAAGAAGTAGTCTGAAAGAGATTTATCAGGTCGCTTCCGGTTGGTGTGGAATGATAGACGTGGCTGATTTCGTATGCCGCTGAACTGTGGATCAATGGACACCAATGTCTCGCAGGGTACGATTCGACGCGTTCTCATCATAAAGTTTGGAGCCATCGGCGATGTCGTCATGGCGATTCCTGCCGTGCATGCGCTTCACCTTGCCGGCGCCAAGGTGGACTGGGTGTGTGGACCGGCGGTGGCGCCGCTGCTTGAATGCTATCCGTGGATACGAACCATCGTGGTGGATGATCGGGCGATCCTGAAGGGTTCGGCAGCCGAACGGGTACGCGAGTTATTTGGACTATGGTGGGCGGTTGGCTGGGTAAAGTATGACCTTTGCGCGACGCTCTACTACGATTCGCGTTATCGGATCGTGACGATCCCGGTGCGATCGGAACGAAGGATTCTGTTGTCGCGAGGGCAACGCGGGCGAAAACTGGTGGCGGCGCGTCACCATTGTGACGAGTATGCCCGAATTTTGTTAGAGGAAGCAGATTCGTGCCGTCCCGAGAGCCGGATGCCATTGCGTCCGGAGCGATTGCCTGAATGCGGCTTGCCCGCGCGGCGAGCGGCGGTCCGAGTCGGTATCGTGCCAGGCGGGGCGAGCAATATGATGCGGCAGCAGACGCTGCGCCGGTGGCCGGTGGCGCGATATGCCGCACTTGCACGCGAGTTGCTGGGCCGCGGATATGAGGTTGTGTTGATCGGCGGTCCGGAGGATGCATGGGTGCGCCCGGAATTTTCCGGGCTAGGTGTCATCGATTCCATTGGAATATTAAGTCTGCCTGAGGTGATCGCAGCCTGCGACACCTGCGATGTCGTGGTGTCGCACGATACGGGGCCAATGCATCTGGCTGGGTTGAGCAGAGCGGCGTTGCTGGGTCTGTTTGGGCCAACCGATCCGGGAAACTTTTTACCTCGCAGGGAAGGTGTCCGTGGAATCTGGGGTGGAGAAGGTTTCGCCTGCCGTCCTTGTTATGACGGGCGGGATTTTGCGCCGTGCCTCGACAATGGATGCATGCAACAGATAACGACCCGGATGGTTTTGTCGCAGATGGATGAACTGCTGGCGGAACGGGCAGACGGAAAAGCCGGGCAACAGAGGGTGGTATTGCCTTCGAGCATGAGGGCGTAGACAGATGAGTGGACGGGCGCTGTTTCTCGACCGGGACGGTGTGATCAATCATGAGGTGGGATATCTGCACCGGGCGGAGGATGTCCGTTTTGTGGAGGGGATCTTTTCGCTCTGCCGGACGGCGGCCGGGTTGGGCTATCGGTTGATTGTGGTGACGAATCAGGCCGGCATCGCTCGGGGGTTTTATAGTGAGGCCGATTTTGAGGATTTGATGGTGTGGATGCGGGGCGCGTTTCGGGCTGAAGGCGTGGAGCTGGACGCGGTGTATCACTGTCCCTTTCATCCCGAGCATGGGGTTGGCGAGTACATGCGGGAGCATGAGGACCGCAAGCCGGGAACCGGGATGCTTCGCCGTGGAGTCAGGGAGTTCGGCGTGGAACTGCGGGAGAGCGCGCTGGTTGGAGACCGCTGCACCGACATCGCGGCGGCCAATGCGGCGGGATTGCGGCAGGCGTTTCTGATGCGAGGGACCGAGGCCGATGCGTGCGGCGGAGAGTATCTCGCGGTCGACGGGCTCGACGAGGTGGAGCGGTGGCTGTCCGAGCGGGGTTAGGCTGCTCAACCGATTTCCTCGTTTTGCTCCTTCCGGGGGTACACCCCCTGTACTTTTCTCGTAAAGTTTTCCATTCATTGGGGTTAATTTTCAAAGTCTTGTTTCTAAAGGACTTAGGCCCGGCGTCGTCGCCGGGCCTTCTGGATTACTCTCAACTGCTTTAAGTGTAGCAAGTGCAGTGGAACTGATTTGCAGGTTGGCGCGGTTTATTTCTTCTTGGATAAACTGTTTATTTTGTTGTGTTTGTTCGATTTTTTCGAGGACTTTTTGAGGTGCCGGGGGTTGACAGCGTCTCAGGGGCATCGACCTTCGGTGAGGCTGGAGCCGATTTCTCGATAGGCAATGTGCGGCCTTCAAAAGCAATTACTCCGCTTCGCTGCGGAATGACAACAAACGTCGCCGATCTTCGTTTTTGGGAATCCGGGAGGGGCGTAATACATCACGGTGGGATGTATATTCAATCCCGGTGCGATATACTATCTATATGACGCCGCACACTTCTTCTCAGGCGCTTTCATCCGATACAGTTCAGGTTCAGTCGGAAGATGCGCTCCGGAACCTTGCCTGGTTTCGCTATAACCTGCGCAAGTTCTTGCGCTTCAGCGAAAAGGCGGCGCGGCAGTGCGGGGTCACCCCGCAGCAGCACCAACTGATGCTGGGGGTCGCCGGCTACACCGGGCGGGGGACGGCCACGGTCTCAGAGCTGGCCGAGTTTTTGCAGGAGCGGCACAACTCCGTCGTGGGTCTGGTCGAGCGGGCGGTGCAGCGCGGACTGGTGCGCAAGCAGCATGACCTGCACGACCGCAGGTTTGTGCTGGTCTCGTTGACGGCGCAGGGAGAGCAGATCCTGGCCCAGTTGACCGAGCTTCATAAAGAAGAGGTAAAGGCGGCGAGGGAAGCGTTGGTGAAGGTTCCAAAGGTGCCCACCCATGTGCTCGAAGTGAAGAAAAGGGCCGTCTGACGGGAATCCGGACGGCGAAGAGTTTTTATTTTGGATTGGAAGAATATTTCGACAGTTTTGTCGTGGCAAAGGTAAAGACAGTAGATCAAATGGACCAGACGCAAACCATCAGAACGAAAAAAGAGAACTGGGTGCTGCGGCACCCGCTGCTGCGCAAGTACATGCCGCTGGTGCATGAGGACCTGACCGCGACCTATTCGCGGGACCTGCATAAGTGGCTGATTATCGCTCCCATCATCGGAGTGATGACGGGCCTGACGATCACGGTGATTGCCATCATTATCCTGGGCAAGCTGTGGCCCGTAGTGATGGGCTATTATCTGGGGCATCACTGGGCGATCGTGCCGGGGCTGGTGGTTGCGTTCGCGGTGACGGGCCTGATCATGCAGTATCTGACGCCCGATCCGGACGAGCACTCCACCGAAGAGGTCATCCGCTCGTACCATGAGCACCAGGGCGACATTAACATGCGGCCGTTTCTGCCGAAGCTGCTGGCGGCGATCACGACGGTCGCCTTTGGCGGCAGCTCGGCGCTCGAGGGGCCGAGCATCTACGGCGGCGCGGCCATCGGCTCGTGGCTGTGGGCAAAGCTGCGGTGGCTGAATCTCGATGCGCGCGACCGGCGCATCATGCTGATCTGCGGCGCGGCGGCGGGCATGTCGGCGGTCTTCCGTGCGCCTTTGACCGGTATTGTTTTTGCGTTGGAGATGCCTTATAAGGACGACCTGGCGCATGAGGCGCTGGTGCCTTCGCTGATTGCATCGGTGATCTCGTACATCACGCTGAGCTCGTTTCTGGGCGGCGCGCCGCTCTTCGATTTTGCCAGCGCAACCTCGTTTACCGGACGCGACCTCTTCTGGTGCGCCCTGCTGGGGTTGGTGATTGGACTGATCGCGATGGCGTTTGTCATCACCTTCCGGCGGATACGGACGCTTTGCGTGAAGTCGTCCTTGCCGCACTGGATCAAGATGACGATTGGCGGTTTGCTGACCGGTATCTGCGGCTTGACCTTTGTGTACTTCTATCATGGCGCGCTGGTGCCGCTTGGCCCCAACTATGAAGCGGTGGGAATGATCCTGGGAACGCACCACAGTACGCTCGAGCTGGTGGTGTTCGGCGTGCTGAAGCTGGCGGCGACCGCGTTTACGCTGGGCGTCGGCGGCGTGAGCGCGATGTTCGTTCCGCTGTTTTTGTCCGGCGGCAGCTTTGGCGTCGCCTTCGCGCAGGCTGTGGTGCACAGCTCGTCGGTGGAGCTATATGCTGCGGTCGGTATGGCCGCGTTTATCGCCGCGGGGTACAAGACCCCACTGGCTGCGGTGGTCTTCGTCGCGGAGGCTACGGGCGGACATGCGTTTATTATTCCGGCGCTGATTGGAGCGGCGGTAGCGTACGCGGTGTCGGGCGACGCGTCGGCCTCGGGTGACCAGAAGCTGCATGAAGGCGTCCGGGTGCAGGAGTTGCGCCACATGGTGGTGGGCAACGTCATGCAGCAGAAGGTGGCCTCGGTGCAGGCCGCCCTGACGCTGCGCGAGTTCACCGACCTGCTCTCTCCCCACTATCACCACTCGACCTTTCCCGTCTTCGAGGAGGACCAGTTGCTGGGCATCGTCGAGGTGTGGGCGGTCGCCAAGGTGCCGACCCAGCGATGGGACAACATGCGGGTGCGCGACCTGACCAACCGGCACGCCTCGCGCGTGGAGTCGGACTGCGATGTGATGGAGGGGCTGCGCCTGCTGATGAGCGAGCATCGACAGCACATGCTGCTGGTGACCACTGCCGCAGGGAAGCTCGAAGGCGTCGTGACCAAGACGGACATTTTGCAGGCCCTGAAGACGCATCGCGATGAGCCTGCGCAGCATGGCCTGGAAGCGGAATCGAAGGAGCACAGCCGGTTGGAATAAGTGGATAGATAGGCCACCGGTGCCTGCGCTGGCTGCATGAGAGTTTGGCTGGATGGATTGTTTTGGTCCACCCGGATGCTTGAGATGCTTGGAGCGAAGTGCGGAGGTTTCCTGATGGCCGATTATCCGTTTAATGAAGTGACGACGCCGAACCCTGACAACAAGCCCCAGAAAAAAACTCAGTTCGGCGTAGCGCTGGAGCCGGAGGTCATCAAGATCTGCGGCTATGCGCTGCTGATCGGGTTTGTCGGCGGCCTCGTGGCAGAAGGCCTGCTGGAGCTGATCTACCTTTTTACGAACCTGTTCTTCTATGGCAAGGCTTCGTTCGCGATTACCAATCCTGCGTATAACCATCTTGGCCTGTGGGTGATCCTGATTCCGCCAATCGGCGGTCTGCTGGTCGGCATCATGGTGCATTACTGGGAGCCGACGCTGAAGGGGCATGGGATTCCCGAGGCGATGGAGGCGGTGCTGTTCGGGCACAGCCGGATGCGGATTCGGGTGGCGCTGTTGAAGCCGCTGGCGACCGCGCTGGCGATTGGAACCGGCGGCCCGTTCGGCGCGGAGGGCCCGATCATTCAGACGGGAGCGGCGGTTGGATCGCTCTTTGGACAGGCGGTGGGGCTGACGCCGTATTACCGGCGGGTGCTGCTGGCGTCGGGCGCGGCGGCGGGAATGGCTGCTACTTTTACCGCTCCGCTGGCGGGGATATTGGTGGCAATCGAGCTGCTGCTGTTCGAGCTGCGGGCGCGGTCGTTTATTCCGGTGGCGCTGGCGGCAGCGGTTGCGACGGGAGTTCGCATTCATTTTGTGGGATGGGCTCCGCTGTTTCCTACGCCCGCGTTCAAACTGACCAGCATGAACGAGCTGTGGCTGTTTGCGGTGATGGGTATCCTGATGGGGATGGTGGGGCTGGCGATGATCCGCGCGCTGGCGTGGATTGAAGATTTTTTTGACGAGCTTCCTTTTAAACATGCGCTGATCTGGTCGCCGGTGATCGGCGCGCTGGCGCTTGGCGTGATTGGATATTTTTATCCGCAGGTGTTCGGTACCGGCTACGACACCATCCGCGATATGTTGAACGACCGGCTGACCACGAGCAAGCTGCTGGGCATCTCGGTGGCGAAGTTCTGGGCGCTGGTGATCTCGCTGGGTTCGGGAACAACGGGCGGCGTCTTCGCGCCATCGCTGATTGTGGGCGGCGGCATCGGGGCGACCTTCGCGATGGGCCTGCAGCATCTCTTTCCGCACCTGGTCAGCAATCCGGCGTTCTATGCGCTGGTGGCGATGGCGGCGGTCTTCGGCGGCATTGCGCGGGCCCCGTTTACCAGCATTGTGTTTCTATTCGAGCTGAGCCATAACCCGAATGCGCTGCTTCCGCTGATCGTCTGCGTGATGGTCTCGGACGGTTTCGTGCGGCTGTGCAGCCGGGACTCGATCATGACGGGAAAGCTCGTCAAGCGCGGGTTGATTATCTTGCAGGACTACTCGGTGCCGGTGCTGATGCGGGCGCGGATCGACCAGATTATGCAGAAGGAGTTTAAGAAGATCGACGCCGAAGACGAGCTGCGGACGGTGTTGACGACGCTTGCGCCGGGGAACGGCGTCGGCCTGATGCCTGTGGTGGAGAAGGACGGGTCGCTGGTGGGCATCGTGGAGGCGCACGACCTGTTGAAGATCGAGCCGCCCGACCACCACTTCAAGATGAGCGAGCTGGCGCGGCAGGATTATGTGCTGGCGTATCCCGAGGAGGCGGTCGACCAGGTGAACCGCGATATGCTGCTGAAGAATATCGAAAATGTGGTGGTGGTGCAGTCGCATGGCTCGCGTATGCCGATTGGGATTGCGCGGGCCAACGATATTCTGCAACTGCGGCGCTGGCTGATGGAGGAGGAGACGCGCGAGGTGCAGGCCAAGAGTAAGGCGTGATGGAAGAGGGGCTGCCCAGAATGCACCGGGCCTTGCGATATTCCTGTTGACATTCAACCTATAGCAGAGCAAGCTATATGTCGAAAGGCAACAGGTAGCGAAAATGGGCGAGAACAAACCCGACGTTCTGCAGGGAACACTGGACCTGATGGTGCTGAAGACGCTTGAAGGACTGGGTCCGCTGCACGGTTACGGCATAGCCAGGCGAATAGAACAGGTGAGTGACAACGGGTTGAGCATGAACCAGGGAACCATCTATCCGGCACTTCTTCGTCTCCAGCAGCGTGGGTGGATCAAGGCGGAGTGGGGCACGTCCGAGACGAAGCGCCGCGCCAAGTTCTATTCCCTGACGAGAGTCGGCCGGAAACAGATCGAAGCAGAGACCGAGAACTGGGAACGCATTGCCGCGACGATGGCACGCTTCCTGGCTCCGTCGAGTTAGGAGCCGAAGATGGACCTGATACGGGTTTTGCTCAATCGCTTCGCGGCTCTCTTCCATCGAGAAAAGCTGGATGCGGATCTCGATGAAGAGTTGCGCGCGCACATCGATCTGGCTGTCGAGGAAAATCTGGGCCGGGGCATGTCCAAAAAAGAAGCGCGGACGGCGGCGCTGCGCGACTTCGGCGGAGTCACGCAGACGAAAGAAGACTTTCGAGTGCAGCGCGGATTGCCTTTTCTTGAGGTGATGGCGCAGGACGTGCGATACGCGTTGCGGCAGTTGCACAAGTCTCCCGGCTTCATGCTGACCGTGGTGATTACGCTGGCCCTTGGCATCGGCGCTAATACGGCCATCTTTACGCTCGTGCAGGGCATTCTCCTGCGCTCGCTTCCCGTGGCCAATCCGTCGCAGCTCTATCGCATCGGCGACAAGAACGATTGCTGTTACTACGACGGGTTCCAAAACGATAACGGCGACTTCGACCTCTTCTCTTACGATCTTTATCTTCATCTCAAGCAATCGGCGCCGGAGTTCGAGCAACTCGCAGCGGTCGAGGCCGGAGGCAGTGGCTTTAGCGTGCGCTTCGGCGCTACACCCCCAAAGTCGATGCGGAGTGAGTATGTCTCGGGGAACTACTTCGCCACGCTCGGCGTGAGTGCCTATGCAGGCCGCCCGCTTAACGAAAACGATGACAAGGCTGGCGCCGCGCCCGTCCTTGTCCTTAGCTATCAGGCATGGCAGACCGACTTCGCCGCAAACCCCGCCGTGGTGGGTTCGACGGTTTATGTGCAGACGCACCCATTCGTCGTGGCTGGTGTTGCGCCGCCGGGTTTCTTTGGC
>Ga0068855_100003228_pt1 | contig 19958 bp, 16 predicted proteins | sample KBSCornC52_FD_66592 | JGI IMG/M metagenome (GOLD analysis project Ga0068855, IMG submission 66592) | Corn rhizosphere microbial communities from Kellogg Biological Station, Michigan, USA - KBS Corn C5-2 | ecosystem: Host-associated > Plants > Roots > Rhizosphere > Soil ...
CTGACGGATCGCTGCGGTTGGACTACGGTCCGCGGCAGTTCGTCATCGGTTTCGACGAGCAGCTGAAGCCCTTCGTCACGGATCAGGCCGGCAAGCATCTCAAGACGCTGCCGAAACCCGGCGTCAAGGACGATCCGATTCCGGCACAGGCCGCCTACGAGCAATTCAGCGCCCTGAAGAAGGCCGCACGCGCACTGGCCTCCGAGCAGATCGGCCGGCTCGAGCGGGCCATGTGCCGGCGGAGGTCCTGGAGCTCCGAGGAGTTCGAGGAGCTGCTGCTCGGCCATCCGCTACTGCGGCACGTGGTGCGCCGGCTGGTGTGGACGGTGTTCGACGCGGCACCACAGAACGGCGGCAGCGCGGTCGCCTCGTTCCGGGTCGCCGAGGACCTGAGCCTGGCCGATGCCGAGGATGAGACGTACCGCCTGCCCGAAGGCCCGGCGGTCGCGATCGCCATCGCGCATCCTGTGGACCTCGGCGACGAAGCCCACACCTGGTCCGACGTCTTCGGCGACTACGAGATCCTGCAGCCCTTCCCCCAACTCGGCCGACCAGTGTTCGAACTCTTCGACGCCGAACGCGCCGCCACGATCCTGACCCGCTTCAGCGGCCGTCCCGCATCGCCCTTCGGAATCGTGGGGCTGGAGCGGCGCGGCTGGCTGAGGGGGCGCGTCGAAGACGGCGCTGTCTGGCACGACGTCATCCGTCCCCTGGGCAAGGACTGGGAGCTGGTGGCGAGCTTCTCGCCCGGCATCGCGGCATGGGGCATCGAGGGATCGGGGGCCCAGGACATCAGCAAGGTATGGATCCGCACCACGGGTTCCCCCCACCAGTCGGCGGGTGATTCCGGCATCGCGTTCTCGGTGCTGGATCCGGTCGTGGCCTCGGAGATCCTGCGCGACCTGACAGAGGTCACGGCTCAGGCCACTGACTCTCGATGAAAGCCCGGAACCGTTCCGCCGCCGGCGCCGGCGCCTGATCCGTCCGCCACGTCAGGCCGACCGTGCGGCGCGCGGCCGGCGTGGTCAGGGCGATGGCGACGGTGCCGCTGACGCCGGCGAGCTGCTCGGGGATCACCGCGACGCCGAGCCCGGCGGCGACCAGGCCCTCGATGGTGGACAGGTCGGCGCTCTCGAAGGAGATCTTCGGCACGACGCCGGCCTCGGCCAACAACCCGTCCAGCAGCGTGCGGAAGCCGAAGCCGACCGGCGTCATGACGAACTCCTCGCCGCCGAGCTCGCCGAGCGCGACCCGCTTGCGCTCACGCAACCGGTGCGTCGGCGGCACGACGAGCACCAACCGCTCGCGATGCAACGGCAGCCACCCGAAGTCGCCGACCGGACGCGGAAAGGTCACCGCCAGCTCGGCGGCTCCGCTCCGCAAATCGCCGAGGATCGCATGGCCCGGCTCCTGGCTCAGCAGGACGCGGACGGCCGGCGCGTGCTCATGAAAGGCCCGCAGGAGCCGCGGGACCAGCGAGGTCCCCATCGAGTCCAGGAACGCCAGGCGGACCACGCCGCCGTCGGGGTCCAAGCGTGCCGAGAGCTCCGTGGTCAGCTGCTCGTACCGGGCCAGCAGGTCCCGAGCGGCGGCGACGACGAGCTCGCCGTTCGGGTTCGGCACGACGCCGTCCGGCGCACGTTCGAACAGCCGGGTCCCCAGCTCGGTCTCGACGCGCGCCAAGGCCCGGGACAGCGTCGGCTGGCTGACGCCCAGGATCGCGGCGGTGTCGGTCATGTGGCGGTGGTCGGCGAGGGCGACGAACCAGCTGAGATCACGCAGCAGCACAGGGTCACGATACGCAATGCGCATCGTGTTTGCCCATTTCCATCATTGGACGCATGACGACCGCCGAGCCACGATCGTGGCGTGACCCCAGTCGAGCACCAGGCACCGGTCGAGGACCAGGCGCCAGTCGAGCACCAGGCACCGGTCGAGCACCAAGGCCACCTCCCCGGCACCACCGAATACCGCCGCGTCCTCACCGCCTTGTTCGCCGCCGGCATCGCCACCTTCGTCCTGCTGTACGACACCCAGGCCCTCCTGCCCGACCTCGTCCACGCCTTCCACGTCTCGCCGGCGCAGAGCACGCTGTCCGTCTCGGCGACCACCGTCGGCCTGGCCCTGGCCCTGCTGGTGTTCGGCCCGCTGTCCGAGGCGCTGGGCCGCACGGTCCTGATCCGCTTCTCCATGGCCGCCTCGGCGGTCCTGGCCGTGGCCTGCGCCGCCGCTCCCAGCTGGGAGTCGCTGATCGTGCTGCGGCTGCTGGCCGGAGTGGCGCTCGCCGGGCTGCCCGCCGTCGCCACCGCCTACCTGCGCGAGGAGATGCACCCCTCCGCGCAGGCGCGCGCCGCAGGCCTCTACATCGGCGGCACCGCGATCGGCGGTATGGCCGCGCGCCTGGTCACGGCCCCGATCGCGGAGGCGGCCGGGTGGCGGTGGGCGCTGCTGACGGCGGCCGGGGTGTCGGCCGTCTGCGCAGTCATCGTCGCGGTGACGTTGCCGCCGTCGCGGCATTTCGTCGCCACTCGCTTGCGGGGGCGGACCGTGCTGGCGATGCAGCGCCGCGCGTTGGCGGACCCGGCGCTGCTCGCGCTCTATGCCCTCGGCGCCTGCGCGGTCGGCGCGTTGGTCGCGGTGTTCAACGCCGTGGGGTTCCGGCTCACGTCGGCGCCGTTCCATCTGGGGGTCGGGCTCGTCAGCCTGATATTCCTGACCTATTCGCTGGGGACCGTCAGCTCGACGGTGTCCGGACGGCTGGCCGACAAGCTGGGGCGGCGGGCGATCGCGCCGTTCGGCTGCGCGGTCGCGTTCGGCGGTGTGCTGCTGACGCTGACGCGCTCGCTTCCGGTCGTCATCGTCGGGATCGGCGCGCTGACCATCGGCTTCTTCGCCGTGCACGGCCTGGCCAGCGGCTGGGTCACGGCGCGCTCGCACGCGTCGGGAGCCAGCCCCAGCCAGGCCGCGGCCTTCTATCTGTTCTCGTACTACGTCGGTTCGTCGGTGTTCGGGAGCCTGGGCGGGCGGGCCTGGTCGGCCGACGGGTGGCCGGGGGTGGTCACGGTAGCGGGCTCGCTGCTGGGGATCGCTGGAGTGCTGGCGCTGACGCTGCGCCGGATCCCGGCGCTGGTCGCGCGCTGACCACCGCGATCGCGGGGACCGCGGGGACCGCGGGGACAACGGGGAGCGCAGGGCTGCCGACCCCGCCGCCGAGGTGGTTGAACACCAGGTTCAGCGTGAAGGCCGCCACCACCGCGATGGTGATCGGGCTGCCGAAGACGATCTGGGCCCAGTCCGGGAACTTCTCGAAGAAGACCGAGTTGCCGAAGCGGTCGGAGGCGTAGGCCGGGAGCAGGGACAGGCCGAGGGAGGTCGCCACGATCAGCAGGTTGTGGTTGCCGTGGAACTCGGTCTTCTTCAGCGTCTGGATGCCCACGGCCGTCACCGTCGCGAACATCACCAGCGCCGCGCCGCCGACCACGAACTCCGGCACCGCCGCCACGAACGCCCCGACCTTCGGCACCACTCCCATCACCACCAGCAGGCCGCCGGTGACGGCGGTGACCCAGCGGGAGCGCACGCCGGTCATCTGGACCAGGCCGACGTTCTCGGCGAACAGCGTGTCGGGGAAGGAGTTCATCGACCCGCCCAGCAGCGCCGACAGACCGTCGGCGGCCAGGCCGCGGGTGATGTCGGCGCTGCTGAGCTCCTTGCCGGTCATCTCGGCGACGGCGATCATGTCGGCGGTCGATTCCGTGTAGGTCACGAGCATGACGATGCACAGGGAGATGATCGCCGCCGCGTCGAAGCGCGGGGCGCCGAAGTGGAAGGGTGCGGCGAAGCCGAGCCAGTCGGCGTGGCCCACGCCGGACAGGTCCCAGGAGCCGGTGCGGGCGCCGCCGGACCAGCTGTGCGTGAACAGGGCCAGCACACTGCCGGCGATGATGGCCAGCAGCGGGGCGATCTGGCCGAGGAAGCCGCGCAGGGTGCGGGCCAGCAGCAGGATGCCGAAGACCACCGCGAAGGCGACCATGATGTGCGAGACCTGGCCGTAGTGCGGGTCCTCGGTGTCGTGGCCGGCGATCATCGCGGCGGCCGGGCCGATCAGCGACAGGCCGATGACGGTGATGACGATCCCGGCCACCAGCGGCGGGAAGAAGCGGATCACCTTGGCGAAGGGCTTGGCTATCAGCAAGCCGAACACGCCGGAACACAGCATCGCGCCGTAGACGTACGGCAGCCCCTTCTCGCCGCCGAACTTCGCGGCGATGGTGATCATCGGCGGGATGACGGTGAAGGTGGCCCCGGCCACCACCGGCAGCCGGACGCCGAACAGCTTGCCGACGCCGACCGCCTGGATGAGCGTGGCGATGCCGGCGACCAGCAGGTCGGCGTTGACCAGCAGGGCGATGGTGGCCGCGGACAGCTTCAGCGCGCCGCCCACGACGAACGGGACGGCGATGGCGCCGGCGTACATGATGAACAGGTGCTGCAGGCCCAGGACGGTCAGCCGGGCCGGCGGCAGGACTTCGTCGACGGGGTGTGTGGCGGTGTCGCGCTTGCCTCTTTCAGATGTGCTCATGGAGGGGCTCCCGACATCTATTCCGGGCGAATGATTTGAGTGGCGTTAACTCATTAACCGGGAAGTTAGTCCGCAGCCTCATGCCCGGTCAATGAGCCTCATCGTTTTTCTCTATACCGACGCAGAATTCGTACCTTCCCACAAGGCAGTTTTCTGCGAAAGCCGAAATCGGCATGGCGATACCCTCGCCGTCGAATTCCTACGGCGAGGGAATGCCATGCGAAGTGAGTTCGCGCTATGCGTGGTCCGTCCAGCGGGTCCGAACCGCGGCGAGGCCGGGGTCGGTGAGGCTGCCGAAGGCGCGCAGGCGTGCCACTCCCCCGTCGGGGCGCACTTCCAGGCGCAGGTGTGTCACGGGGCGGGCGTTTTCGAGACGGAAGCGGTGCTTGTAGTCGGGGAGCATGCGGGTCCGGCCGATGACTTCGAACCAGTCCGAGCCGGCTTCTTCGCCGGGCTTGTCGGCGCCGAGCAGGACGATGTGGTCCGGCGCGTTGCCCTTGTAGTTGGCGGTGTCGATCTCCACGACGGCCGGGACGCCTTGCGCCGTCAGGCGCACCTCGATCCAGTCGCCGTCGGCGTCGCGGCGGCGGGCTGTCTCCCAGCCTTCGCCCATGACGCGGGACTCGTTCGGTTTGATGAGGCTTTCGGGGGCGGAGAAGAACATGTTGGACGCGGCGACGATGCGCGCGCCGTTGGCCAGGGCCGCGAGGTCGACCGGGATGCCGGCGAGGAAGGCGGGGTCGGGGACGGCTTCGCCGTGGACGCGGAAGCGGGCGATGCCGCCGTCGGGGATCATCGCCAGACGGACGTGGGTGAATCGGCGGTTCGCCTGCGGTCCGTCGGCGGCGAAGTGGTGTTCGGCGTCGCCGGACAGCGCACTGGTCGGCACGATCTCGGTCCACTCGGCCGCGCGGAGGTCCTCCGGCGTCGGGAACCCGGGGACGGCGGCTGCTTCGACGCGTGCGTAGGGCGGATAGTTGCCGATGAAGAAGGCGGTGTCGATCGTGACACCGCGGATCACACCGGGCAGGCCGAGGCGGACGATGGCCGAGTCGTGGTCGGTGCCTTCGACGCCGGGTCCGCCGGGGCGTCGGCGGCGGGTCTCCCACCCGTCGACGACCTGGCCTTTGTGACCGAAGGTGTGGGGTGAGAAGGTCGGCGGTTCGGGGCGGATCAGGGCTTCCTTCTCGCCGAAGAACTCGTCGTTGGCCCAGACCACCGCGCCCCCTACGTCGCGGGCGGCGAGGTCGGTCAGCTGCGTGAAGGGCGGGGTGTCGCTCATCGGGCCTCCGGGGGCGTCAGGAATCTTCCGCGCGGGGCGGCGGTCACCGGCTCGCCGCGCAGGTAGGTGGCGCGCACGACGCCGTGGAGTTCGCGGCCGGCGTAGGGCGTGACAGGGTTCTTGTGGTGCAGGGCCGCGGGGTCGACGGTGAAGGCGGCGTCGGGGTCGAAGGCGACCAGGTCGGCGTCGCAGCCCACGGCGATGCGGCCTTTGGCGGGCAGGCCGGCCAGGTCGGCGGGGCGCGTGGCCATCCAGCGGGTGACGTCGGCCAGGCCGAAGCCGCGCGCCCGCGCGCCGGTCCACACCGCCGACAGCCCCACCTGGAGCGATGAGATGCCGCCCCAGGCCGCCGCGAAGTCGCCGGAGTCGAGGCGCTTCAGGTCGGGCGTCGAGGGCGAGTGGTCGGAGACCACGATGTCGACCAGGCCCTCGTCGAGCGCCGCCCACAAGGCCTCGCGGTCGGCGGCGGCTCGGATCGGCGGGCAGCACTTGAACTGGGTGGCGCCGTCGGCGATCTCGTCGGCGCTGAAGGTGAGGTAGTGCGGGCAGGTCTCGGCGGTGACGCGGACGCCCTCGGCCTTCGCGGCTTTGAGGCGCGGCAGCGCTTCGGCGGCGGCGAGGTGGAGGATGTGGACGCGGGCACGGTGTTCGCGGGCGGCGGCGATGACAGCGGCGATGGCACTGTCTTCGGCCGCTGAGGGACGCGAGGCGAGGAAATCGCGATATCGGGTGCTGGAAGGCGCGGAGGCGGGCGCGGCGGCGAGGGCTTCGGCGCTTTCGGCGTGGACGATGAGAAGTCCGTCGAAGCGGGCGATCTCGCGCAATGCCGTCCGCATTTCCGGCACGGTCAGCGCGGGGAACTCATCGACACCGGAATCGGCGAGGAAGCATTTGTAGCCGAAGACGCCCCTTTTATGCAGCGGCCGCAACGCGGCGGTGTTGCCGGGGATCGCGCCGCCCCAGAATCCGACATCGATGAAGCACTTGCCCTCGGCCGCCTTGCGCTTGACGGCGAGCGCCGGGACGTCGACGGTCGGCGGGATGGAGTTGAGCGGCATGTCGATCAGCGTCGTGATCCCGCCGGCCGCCGCCGCGCGCGTGGCGGAGGCGAAGCCCTCCCAGTGGGTGCGGCCGGGCTCGTTGACGTGCACGTGGGTGTCGACCAGGCCGGGGAGCAGCGCGGTATCGGCGAGGTCGAGGTCGACCGGCGCGGCGAAGGTGGCGCGGTGGTCGCCGACGGCGGCGACGCGGCCGTACTTGACGGCCACGGCGGCGGGACCGACGCCCTCGGGGAGGACGGCGCGCAGGGAGCGCAGGACGAGATCGAAGGACTCGGTCATGAGGCGGCTCCAGCCAGCACATCGGCGGCGAGCTGCTCCAGGAGCGGCCCGGCATCGAGGACACAGCGGTCGAGGTCGGGCTCGATGGCGCTGAGGGTGTAGGCGGCACGGATCCCGGCCGCTTCGAGCTCGGCGGGAGTCAGGCTGCACACACCGGCGACGGCGACGACCGGGACGCCGATGCGCGCGGCGGCGCGTGCGACACCGGCAGGGGCTTTGCCGCGCAGGGATTGGGGGTCGAGGGAGCCCTCGCCGGTGATGACGAGGCGCGCGCCGGCGGCTTTGGCGGGGAAGTCGGCGAGGTCGAGGACGATGTCGATGCCGGGCTCCAACCGACCACCGAGCAGTGCCAAAGCGGCAAAACCAATGCCGCCGGCCGCGCCCGCACCAGGGACGAGCGCGAAGTCGGTGGCCGAGCCGACCGGCCCGCCAGCCGCCGCGCCGACACCGGAAAAGTCGACCTCACCGCCGCCAAGCACCGCGCCGACCGGTCTGCCAGCAGCTGCGTCGTTGTCGAGCACCACGCCGCCAGCTGAAACCGCCGCACCGCCACCGAACACCGAGCCGGCACCCGGCAGCGGGGCACCGCGTCGCCCCGAGCCGAGACCGCCGCCCGAGCCAGCCCCCGGCACCGGGCCGGAGCCGAAGCCCCGACCCGCCACCGCCTCCCGCACCACGCGCGACCAGGTCCCCAGTGCCGCATCGAGCAGCGCGACATCCTCCCGCGTGGCGCCCTTCTGCGGTCCGTAGACCGCGGCGGCGCCATTCGGCCCCAGTAGCGGATTGTCGACATCGCAGGCCACGATCAGCTCCCCGATCGCCGTCATCCCGCTCAGGTCGATGCGTGCCAGCCGTCCGAGCGCCGCGCCCCCGCGCGGCAGCTCGTTCCCGGCTTCGTCCAGCAAGCGCGCGCCGAGTGCCTGCACCAGGCCCGCTCCCCCGTCGGTGCAGGCGCTGCCGCCGAGGCCGAGGATGATGCGCGTGCAGCCGGCGTCCAGAGCGGCGCGGATCAGTTCGCCCGTGCCGTGGGACGTCGCCGACAGCGGTGCCGCCTCCCCGCGCGGCAGGCGCCGGAGCCCCGAGGCCTCGGCCACCTCGATCACCGCCGTGTCGCCGCGGACGGCGAAGTCCGCCTCGATCGGGGCGCCGGTCGGGCCGGTCGCGCGGGTCAGGACTCTGGCGAAGCCCGCCTCGACCGCCGCGTCGACCGTGCCCTCGCCGCCGTCGGCGACCGGGATGGTGCGGATGCCCAGGCCCGGGACCGCGCGCCGCAGGCCCGCCGCGAGGTGCGAGGTGGCCTCGGCGGCGGTCAGCGAGCCCTTGAACTTGTCCGTGGCCAGCAGGACGTGGCCCGCGCTGGACACCGTGCTCACACCAGCTGCTCGGCGGGGAGTGCTTCGGGCAGCGCTTCGGGCAGCGGCTCGAACTCGCGCACCGCGTCGATCGCCGGGCCGTGCGGCGTGTTGGCCTCGCGCTCGATCATGATCTCGACCAGCACCGGCCGGCTGGTGGCCGCCGCCTGCTTGCGCGCCCACTCCAGCGCGGGGCGGATGTCGCCGGGGGCGAACACACGGCGGCCCGAGCAGCCGTAGGCCTCCATGATCTTGACGTTGTCCGTCCCGTACTCGTCGTAGTGGATGTCGACCTGGTAGTTCATCTCGTAGCCGATCGACGCCTGCCGGATCAGCCCCAGGTACTCGTTGTTCAGCATGATCAGCACGAACGGCACGTCGTACTGCGCCCCGACCGCCAGCTCCTCCACCAGGAAGTGGAACCCGTAGTCGCCGACGATCCCGACGACCTCCGCGTCCGGCTCGGTGTGCCGCAGCGCGGTCTTCACCCCGATCGCCGCCGGGATCTCCCAGCCCAGCGGCCCGGCCTGCCCGCACACCTGGTACCGGCGCGGCTGGTACGCCTTCTGATGCTGGCCGCCCCAGATCTGGTACAGCCCGATCGCGGTCACGAAGTACGTCGAGGGGTCGAAGATCTCGTTGATCTCCTTGTAGACCCGCGGTGCCTTGATCGGCACGGAGTCGAAGTCCTCGCGCCGGGTCAGCGAGGACTTGAGCGAGGCCACCCGGGAAGTCCAGGCCGCCGAACCGCGTCCGCCCACGCCGCGGGCCTTCGCCGCCGCCAGCAGCGCCTTCAGGAACAGCCGCGCGTCCGACACGATCCCCAGATCGGGCTCGAACACCCGGCCCAGCTGCGTCGACTCGATGTCGACGTGGATGAACTTCCGCTCGCCCCGGTACACGTCCAGCGTCCCGGTGTGCCGGTCGCCGAACCGGGCACCGACGGCGAGCACGAGGTCTGATTCCAGGAACGAAGCGTTTCCGTACCGCTGCGACGTCTGGACCCCGGTCATCCCCGCGTACAGCGGATCGTCCTCGTCCACGGCGCCCTTGCCCATCAGCGTCACCTGCACCGGAATCCCCAGGTAGGCGACCAGCTCGCGCAGCTCCGCGGCGGCGTCGGCGATGATCACGCCGCCGCCGGCCAGGATCAGCGGACGCTCGGCGGCCAGCAGCATGTCCAGCGCCTTCTCCACCCGCGGCGCGTGCGGCTCGACGACCGGCACCGGCAGCGGCGCGTCCAGTGCGGCGTCGTACTCGATGACCTGCTTGGCCACGTCCAGCGGGATGTCGATCAGCACCGGCCCCGGACGCCCCGAACGGGCGGTCCGGAACGCCTCGCGGAAGATCCACGGAGCCGTCGCCGCCTCCTTGATCTGCACCGCCCACTTCGTCACCGGAGTGGCGATCCCGACGATGTCGACCGCCTGGAACGCCTCCTTGTCCAGCGCCGTGGACACGGCCTGGCCGGTGATGACGATCATCGGGATCGAGTCGGCCATGGCCGTGTACAGACCGGTGACCATGTTCGTCCCGGCCGGACCCGAGGTCCCGATGGCCACGCCGACCCGGCCGTTGGTCCGGGCCCAGCCGTCGGCCATGTGCGTGGCGCCCTCCTCGTGGCGCACGATCAGGTGGTCGATGCCGCCCTCTTCCTCCATCGCCTTGTACAGCGGCAGGATCGCGGCCCCGGGGCAGCCGAAGGCGGCGTCCACGCCCTCGGACTTCAGGACCTGCACCACCGCGTTCATCACGGGCATCTTCATGAGCTTGGATTCGCCTTTCGTCAGGAGCGGCCGGAGTAGCCGGAACGGCCAGAGCGGCCGGACAGGTTCTCGGCCACGGCCAGCAGCGCGGAGTGGTCCTGGTCGCCCAGGCCCTGAGCGCGCGCGGCCTGGATCAAAGCGGCGACCATGTTGGTCATCGGCAGGGCCACCTCGGCCTGCCGCGCCGCGTCCAGGGCGATACCCATGTCCTTGTGGTGCAGGTCGATGCGGAATCCGGGCTTGAAGTCGCGGGCCAGCATCGAGGCCCGCTTCAGCTCCAGGATCCGGGAGCCGGCCAGGCCGCCGGCGAGCATGTCCAGGCCTGCGGCGGCGTCCACACCGGAGGCCTCCATCAGCACGATCGCCTCGGCGACCAGCGCGTACGTACCGCCGACGACCAGCTGGTTCGCCGCCTTGACCACCTGCCCGGACCCGGCCGGCCCGCACAGCGCCGCGACCTTGCCGACCGCGTCGAACACCGGCCGCGCGGCCTCGAACACCTCGGGCTCGCCGCCGACCATGATCGACAGGACTCCGTCGATCGCGCCCTTCTCACCGCCGGACACCGGAGCGTCCAGCACGCGCACGCCGCGCGCCTCCCCGGCCTTCGCGACCTCGATCGAGGTCTCGGGGCGGATGGTGGAGAAGTCGATGAACAGCGTGCCGGGCTTGATGCTCTCGAACACGCCGCCCTCCCCCAGCACCGCCGCGGCGACGTGCTGGTGCGCGGGCAGCATGGTGATGACGACGTCGGCGCCGTCGATCGCCTCGGCGATGGAGGCCGCGCCGGTCCCGCCGGCGGCGGCGAGCTTGGCGACGTTCGGGGCGTTCAGGTCGTAGCCGGTGACCTCGAACCCGGCCTTGACCAGGTTCGCGGCCATCGGGGAGCCCATGATCCCCAGGCCGATGAAGCCTGTCTTCGTGCTCATATGATCGTTTCCATCCATCCGAAGCTGTCGGTGGTGATGCCGGTGGAGGGCTTGTACTCCAGCCCCACCCAGCCGCGGCCGGACTCGGCGGTGTAGCCCGCCGCCGTCAGGGCCTTGAACAGCGCCGCGAAGTCCAGCGCACCGCTGTCGGGTTCGCCGCGCGCCGGGGTGTCGGCGATCTGGACGTGCCCGAAGCGGTCGGCGTGCGCGGCGATGGTCGCGAACAGGTCCTCCTCCATGCGGGCCAGGTGGTAGAGGTCGCACAGGAAGGCCAGGTTGGTCGCGCCGGTCGCGGCCGAGACCCGGTCGATCTCGGCGAGCGCCGCGGCCGTGGAGGTGATCGGGTACGCCGGGGACTCGATCGCGTTCAGCGCTTCGAGCAGGACGGTCGCGCCGATCCGGGACGCGGCGTCGGTGGCCGCCGCCAGGTTCTCGATCGCGACGTCCCTCTGGAGGTCGGCGCGGTCCTCGATCCTGTTGCCGTACAAGGCGTTCAGGTTCCGGCACCCGGTCCGCTCGGCGATTCCGACGGCTACGTCGATGCTGTCCCGGAAGCGCTCAGCGTCATCGGGCGCTGAGACCAGGCCCCGGGAGCCGACCGACAGGTCGTCGAGGAAGTTCAGCCCGACCAGGCTGACGCCGGCGTCGTCGAGCGCGCCGATGAACGCGTCCACGGCCTTGTCGGACGGTACCGCCTCGGTCCCGAACGGCCACCAGAACTCCGCGGCGGTGAAGCCGGCGGCGCGCGCCGCGGCAGGGCGTTCCAGCAGCGGCAGTTCGGTGAACAGGATCGAGAGGTTGATGTCGAAGCGGAGCGTCACGAAGCTGCCTCCAGGCTGGCCTTGTACGCACGCCAGTCGGCGTGGTGCGAGATGTCGCGGTAGGTGAGGGGTTCGGTGTAGGCGCGGCGCCGGACCATCGACAGGGTGCCGCCGCCGTCTTCGAGTTCGATGACGCCGAGTTCGAGCTCTTCGGGCTCCGAGGGGAGCAAAGAGCGCTCCAGCACTTCCCAGGGGACGTCGTAGAGCTCGCCGACGACGCTGACGCCGCCGGAGTCGACGGCTTCGATCGCCGGGAAGGCGTCGCCGACGGAGTAGAAGCGGTACTTCGGCGCGGTGCGTACGACGCCGACGAGCGGGGCGCCTTGCAGCAGGTGGTGCAGGGGTCCGCCGCGCATGGCGCCGCCGTTGAGGAACATCAGGGTCATGCCGGGACTCCGCTCTCGACGGGAAGGACTGCGGGGGCGTGATGGATGGCGGTCGAGACATCAGCGAGGCTGCGCCCGGTGCCGCCCTGCCGGGCCGCGACGATCTCGGCGGCGATGGACAGCGCGGTCTCCTCGGAGGTGCGCGCGCCGAGGTCGAGGCCGATCGGGGCGTGCAGGTTCGCGATCTCGGGGTCGGTCAGGCCTGCTTCGCGGAGGCGGTCCTCGCGTTGGGCGCAGGTGCGGCGCGAGCCCATGGCGCCGACGTAGGCGACCGGCAGCCGCAGGGCTTTGACCAGCAGCGGGACGTCGAACTTGGCGTCGTGGGTGAGCACGGCGATGACGGTTCGCGCATCGGTGCGGGTGGTCTCCAGGTAGCGGTGCGGCCAGGCCACCACGACGTCGTCGGCGTCGGGGAACCGGCGCCGGGTGGCGAAGACCGGCCGGGCGTCGCACACGGTGACGTGGTAGCCGAGGTACTTGCCGACGCGGACGAGGGCGGCGGCGAAGTCGATGGCGCCGAAGACGAGCATGCGCGGAGCGGTGACGAAGGACTCGATGAAGACGGTCACCGATCCCCGCAGTTCCGCGCCGTCGGACCCAGCTTGGGTCCTGTCCGCCACGGTGCGCGTGGGCCCATTGCAGTCCTGGCCTTCGCCTTCGGCGCCGACGGTGATGGTGCCGGTGGCGCCGGATTCGACCATCGCGCGGGCATGGCGGGCGACGATGCGGTCGAGGGCGGGGCTGATGGCTCCGGTGGCGGTCCAGGTGTCGCCGTCGACGGCGACGGAGGCGCCGGGCGGGCCCCAGAGGATTTCCGGGGCCTGCGGGCGGACGGCCAGCGAGCGACCGACGAGGTCGGACGGTCCGGCAATAACCCGCGCCAAGGCAATAGGTTCGCCAGCGGCCATGGCTGCGAGCGCCGCGCCGACTGCCGGTTCCGACCGCACCGCCTGGTCAGAGGTCCTGCTCGCCAGCGCCGCAGCCTTGGCCGGCTCGACACTGCCCTCAGCACGCTCGCCGCAGCCATCAGCTGGCAGCGGTCTCGGGCAGCCTTCCGGAAACACCGGCTGGATGAACACCTCCAGCTCCCCGCCGCAGGTCAGCCCGACCGCGAAGGCATCGTCATCGCTGTACCCGAACGTCTCCAGCACCGGCCGCCCATGCTGCAGCGACTCGACACAGAGCTCGTACACCGCTCCCTCGACGCACCCGCCGGACACGCTCCCCACCGCCGTGCCGTCGGCGTCCACCGCCAGTGCCGCGCCGAGTTCGCGTGGGGCGCTGCCCTTGACCGCGACCACCGAGGCGACCGCGTAGGCCTTGCCCGCGGCGTGCCAGGCGTGCAGGTCCTTCGTGATGTCACGCATAGCGAGCCTCCGTCAGGTCCTCCGGCCGGATCGGCACGCGCCGCAGGTCCAGCCCCGTGGCGTCGCGGATCGCGGCGGCGATCGCCGGGGTCGAGGACAGCGTCGGGGGTTCGCCGGCACCGCGCAGGCCGTAGGGGGCGCGGGGGTCGGCGTTCTCCAAGATCTCCATCTTCATCGGCGGCATGTCGAGGATCGTGGGGATCAGGTAGTCGGTGAAGGAGGGGTTGCGGACCTTGCCGTCCCGGACCTGGATCTCCTCCATCACCGCCAGGCCCAGGCCCTGCGCGGAGCCGCCGTGCAGCTGCCCTTCCAGCGACAGCCGGTTCATGATCTTGCCGACGTCCTGGACCAGGTCCAGTGCCACGACCTTGATCAGCCCGAGCTCCACGTCCACGTCCACGACCGCGCGGTGCACCGCGAACGCCAGCTGCGTGTGCGAGTTCCCCTGGCCGGTGAACGGATCCATGCGCTGCGTCCGGTGGTGGTGGTACTCGCGCGTCTCCTCGATCGGGCCGGCCGCCAGCACCTCCTCCAGCGTGGCGATCACGCCCTCGGCCACCGACACGATCTTCCCGCCGACCAGCGAGAGGTCGGTGTACTCCCGGCCGTGCGCGGCCTCGATCCGCGAGAACACCACGGCCCGCACCGCCTCGCACGCGGTCTTCACCGCGCCGCCGGTCATGTACGACTGCCGGGAGGCGGAGCTGGAGCCCGCGTTGCCGACCGAGTTGTCGGCGGGGTGGATGGCCACCTGCTCGACACCCAGCTCGGTGCGGGCGATCTGCGCCTCCAGCGTGACCAGGCCCTGCCCGACCTCGGCAGCGGCGGTGTGCACCAGGGCGCCGACGGTGTCGCCGAGCAGTTCCAGGCGGACGCGCGCGGTGGAGTAGTCGTCGAAGTCCTCGGAGAAACAGATGTTCTTGACGCCGAGTCCGTAGCCGACGCCGCGCACCACGCCTTCGCCGTGCGTGGTGTTGGCGGTCGAACCGGGCAGGTTGCGCAGGTCCGAGGTGTCAGCCGGGGCGGGCATCGGCAGCGCCTTGAGGGTCGCCAGCATCTCGGCGACCGGCGCCGGGGCTTCCACGAGCTGGCCGGTGGCCAGTTTGTCGCCCTGGGTCACCGCGTTGCGCTGGCGGATCGTGACCGGGTCCAGGCCGAGGGCGGCGGCCAGCTTGTCCATCATCGACTCGTACGCGAAGCAGGCCTGAACCGCGCCGAAGCCGCGCATCGCGCCGCAGGGCGGGTTGTTGGTGAACGCCCCGTAGGAATCGATCTTGATGTTCGGGATGACATACGGCCCGACGCCGAGCGAGGCGGCGTTGCCCACGACGTTCAAGGTGGCCGAGGTGTAGCCGCCGCCGTCCAGGACGATCTCCACGTCGGCGAACACCAGCCGGCCTTCGGCGGTCGCGCCGTAGGTGTACTTCATCGATGCCGGATGCCGGTGCACGTGCCCGAAGAAGGACTCCTCGCGGTTGTAGACCATCTTCACCGGTTTGCCGACCCGCAACGCCAGCAGCGCGGCGTGGATCTGCATCGACAGGTCCTCACGTCCGCCGAACGCTCCACCGACCCCGGACAGGGTCATCCGGACCTTCGCCTCCGGCAGGCCCAGGCAGGGCGCGATCTGCAGCAGGTCGTTGTGCATCCATTGGGTGGCCACGTAGAGGTCGACACCTCCGTCCTCGGCCGGGACGGCGAGCCCTGATTCGGGCCCCAGGAACGCCTGGTCCTGGATGCCGACCTCGTACTCGCCGGAGACGACGACGGCACACCGCGCGCGCACCGCCGGATCATCGACGTCGGCACCGACCCGGACCGGCTGGTGCCGCACGAGGTTGCCGTCGGGGTGGACGCGCGGGCACTGCGGGTCGAACAGGGCGCGACGAGCGTCCACCACCGGTTCGAGCACCTCGTAGTCGACCTGGATCAGCTTCAGGGCACGCCGCGCGGTCTCCGGGTGGTCGGCGGCGACCAGCGCCACCGGCTCGCCCTGGTGGCGGACCTCGCCGATGGCCAGGACCGGCTGGTCGCGGACGTCCAGGCCGTAGAGCTTGCAGCCGGGGACGTCCTCGTGGGTGAGGACGGCGTCGACGCCGGGGAGCGCCAGGGCTGCGGCGACGTCGATGGAGCGGATCAAGGCCCTGGGATGAGGACTGCGCAGGGTCATGCCCCAGACCATGTCGTCCATGAACAGGTCGGAGGAGTAGGCGAACTCGCCCTTGACCTTCAGGGGGCCGTCGGGGCGTGTCGGGCTGTCGCCGACGCCGCCGGTCGTCGTGGACTGGTTCAGGTCGCGGGGTGCGCGATCGGGTGCACGCGTGGGCATCAGGAGGCCTCCATCAGCGAACGAGCGGCGGTGCGGCAGGCGCGGGCCAGCGCGCCCTCGTCGGCGGTGAGCAGGGCTCCGTCCTCCACGACCGGGTTTCCGCCGACCGCGAGCAGGCGCAGCGGCGCCGGCGGGCCGAAGACCAGGGCGGCGACCGGGTCGGCGATGTCGGCGTGGCCGAGGCCGTTCAGGTCCCACAGCGCGACGTCGCCGAGCTTGCCGACCTCCAGCGAGCCGATCTCGGCCTCGCGGCCCAGCACCTGCGCGCCGCCGATGGTGCCCAGGCGCAGCGAGGCGCGGGCGTTCAGGGCCTCGGCCGGGTCGGAGGACAGGGCCCGAAGGCGCGAGACGTACATCGCCTGCCGCAGTTCCTCGACGAGCATCCCCGACTCCTGCGACGCCGCGCCGTCGACGCCGAGTCCGACCGGCGCGCCGGCGGCCAGCAGGTCCTTGATGCGCGCGTGGCCGGACCCCAGGCGGGCGTTGGAGGACGCGCAGTGCGCCGTGCCGGTCCCGGTGTCAGCGAAGCGGCGGATCGCCGCGTCGGAGAGGTGCACGCAGTGCGCGAGCCACACGTCCGGGCCGAGCCAGCCGAGCTTGTCGGCGTATTCGGCCGGGGTGCAGCCGTGGGTGGCCAGGCAGAACTGCTCCTCGTCGAGGGTCTCGGCCAGATGCGTGTGCAGGCGGACGCCGTGTTCGCGGGCCAGGGAGGCGCTCTGCACCATCAGGTCGCTGCTGACCGAGAACGGGGAGCACGGTGACAGGCCGATGCGCAGCATCGAGTCGAACGACGGGTCGTGGTACCGCGTGATGGCGTCCTGGCTGGCGGCCAGGATGTCGTCGAGGCGCTCCACGACCTCGTCCGGCGGCAGGCCGCCGTCGGAGGCGCCGCGGTCCATCGAGCCGCGCGTGGGGTGGAAACGCAGGCCGATCCGGCGCGCGGCCTCGATCTCGGCGCCGAGCAGGTCGCCGCCGTGGCGCGGGAAGACGTAGTGGTGGTCGGTGGAGGTGGTGCAGCCGGTCTTGGCCAGCCAGGCCAGGCCGCCGCGCGCCGCGGCTCCCAGGGTGTCCTCGGTCATCCGGGCCCAGATCGGGTAGAGCTCGACCAGCCAGCCGAACAGCGCGGAGTCCTGGGCCAGGCCGCGGGTGATCCACTGGTAGAGGTGGTGGTGGGTGTTGACCAGGCCGGGGGTGGCCAGGCAGCCGGTGCCGTCGATGATCCGGGCGCCCGCAGTGTCCTGGACTCGGTCGGATGGTGCGGGCCCCGAGCCCACAGCGGTGATCCGGCCGTCCTGGACGACGATGTGTCCGGACGCGTATTCGGTGCCGGCAGCGTCGACCGTGGCGATCGCGGCGTTCTGGATGATGATCGTGCTCATGCCACGCTCGCCTTCTCTGCCTTCGTAGCGGCCGCCGCGCGGACGGCGTCGAGGATCTTCTCGTAGCCCGTGCAGCGGCACAGGTTCCCGGCCAGCGCCTCCCGGATCTCCGGGTCGGACGGGTTCGGCGTGCGCTCGATGAGGGCGTGCGCCTGGACCAGCAGGCCCGGGGTGCAGAAGCCGCACTGCACGGCGCCGGCCTTGAGGAAGGCGGCCTGGATCGGGTCCAACCCTGTTTCCTCCTGGCCGTCGGCGAGCCCTTCGACGGTCCGGACCTCCCGGTCCTGCACCTGCCCGGCGGCCACGAGGCAGGAGCAGACCGGGACGTCGTCGAGGTAGACCGTGCAGGACCCGCATTCGCCCTGCTCGCAGGCGTTCTTCGAGCCGGGCAGGCCGACCCGCTCGCGCAGGACGTACAGCAGGCTCTCGCCTTCCCAGACGTCGTCGGCCTCGGCACGGCGGCCGTTGACGGTGAAGGTCACTCTCATATCAGTTCCTTGCTGCTCTGGTACTCGCTCCAGGCCCAGGTCAGGGTGCGGCGGGCCATGACCGACAGCGCGTGCCGGCGGTAGGCGGCGGTGCCGCGGACGTCGTCGATCGGGGCGGCCGCGGCGGCCACGAGCTCGCCGAACCGCTTGGCCACGCCGGGTTCGAGCACGCCGGGGTCGTCCCAGGGCAGCGCGTCGGCGGCGAACAGCTCGGCCTCGAACGCCCGGCGCGGGGTCGGGGCGGCCGAGCCGATGCCGGCGCCGACCTTGCGCGCGCCGGCATCAAGCGCGACGGCGAAGGAGCACACGGCGATGACCATCGCGTTGCGGGTGCCGATCTTCGAGAACTGCTGCGGGCCCTTCTTCGGGGCCAGCAGGACGGTCTTGATCAGCTCGTCCGGGGCCAGGGCGTTGCGCTTGACGCCGAGGTAGAACTCGGTCGCCGGGATCGTGCGCACGCCCCGCTCGGCGCTCTCCACCTCGATGACCGCGTCGGTGGCGATCAGCGCGGGGTGCGTGTCGCCGGCCGGGGACGCGGCGCCGAGGTTGCCGCCGACGCCGCCGCGGTTGCGGATCTGCGGCGAGCCGACGGTGCGGGAGGCCATGGCCAGGCCCGGCAGGTCGGCGCGCAGTTCGTCGATGATGCGGGCATACGGGACGCTCGCGCCGAGCCGGATCGTGCCGTCGGCGTCCCGGCTCCACTGGTGCAGCGCCGAGATCCGGTTCAGGTCGATCAGGGCGCCGGGGCGGTGCCGGTCGAAGTTGAGCTCGACCATGACGTCGGTGCCGCCGGCGATCGGGACCGCGTCGGGCCGCTCGGCCCGCGCGGCGAGCGCCTCGGCCCAGGTGGCGGGGCGTAGGAAGTCCACAGGGTGCTCCTTGAACCTTTATGTCCAGGCGGGGCCGGCGTCGGGGGCGTCCTCGCGCCGGACGTCGCCTTCGATCAAGCCGTAGGGCCGGTCGGCGGCCAGGAACGTCTCGTTCGGGTTGTCCAGGCCGAACGGGGCCGTGTCGTAGAGGAAGTGGTGCTTGTTCGGCAGCTTCAGCCGGACCTCGCACAGCTCCGGGCTCTCTTCCAGGACCCGGGTCCCCATCTCGAACAGGGTTTGCTGCAGCGAGCGGCTGTGGGTTCGTACGAACGCCTCCAACAGCGCGTTCTTGGCTTGCTCGAACGACTCGCCCCAGTCACCGGATTCGCCGGTGTGCCGCCACTGCGCGCGGATGTCCGTGGCCAGAATCCGGTCATGGGCTTCCTGCAGCGTCGTGTACTCGTCCTTGACGTAGCCCCAGAACTCCGAGTCGGTGGAGTTCAGGACGGTCAAGTCCTTCACGCCGGAGACCACCCACGCCTTGGCGCCGTCGTAGTGCACGGTGCAGGTGCGGGTCCCGCCGCCGGTGCGCATGAAGGAGTGCGGTCCGTCACCGATCCGTTCCCAGGCATGTTCGTCGACCTCGACGCGGGCGTGGCCGATGCTCGGCTGGGAGTCGACGAAGTGCCGGGCCAGCGCCAGGGCGTACTCCTCGATCTCCACCGCACCATGGCGCTGCGCGAAGGCGAAGCACGTGTTCTTCATGGTGTCGGTCGGCAGGACGCCGGAGTTGTCGCCGGTCAGGTGGGTCGCGTCCAGGTCGCCGGACAGCGCGACGGAGACGGTGAGGTCCTTGATCCGGTGGACCGGGCCCTGTTTGGTGATCCGGACGACCCGGTTCTCGCACTTGCCGTAACGGTTGTCCCCCAGGACGATCGGCATCGGCTAGCTCCCTCGATAGGTCGAGTAGGCGAACGGGCTGAGCAGCAGCGGCACGTGGTGGTGCGCGTCGGGGTCGGTCACCACGAAGGCGATCGCGACCTCGGGGTAGAAGAACTCGGCGACGCCGGCGGCCTGGAAGTAGGCGGCGGTGTCGAAGATCAGGCGGTGGGGCCCGCCGAGCAGGTC
>Ga0068855_100003229_pt1 | contig 19957 bp, 15 predicted proteins | sample KBSCornC52_FD_66592 | JGI IMG/M metagenome (GOLD analysis project Ga0068855, IMG submission 66592) | Corn rhizosphere microbial communities from Kellogg Biological Station, Michigan, USA - KBS Corn C5-2 | ecosystem: Host-associated > Plants > Roots > Rhizosphere > Soil ...
CCTTTGGGTTCCTTCGTGTCTTCGTGTCTTCGTGGTGAGAATCCCTGAATCCGCCGTTCCCCGGTCGCGCCGTTGGGCGTTCGCCGAGTCCACGATAAACAGGCCGACCGTACACCAGAACGCCATCAGGCGTCGATGCGGGCGTCATCAGCACATTGACAAATGAGACAGGCGTCGTGATTCCCACACGAACCCACCGCCTCTCCATACCTGAACGTCGAAAGACCCTATGCAAACACCCCGCGAGGATTCAGGCGAATCCTCGCGGGGCAATGGGATAAGGCAAGCCGCTACCACACGAGGAATTATCGGCGGCCGTGGCGTAGCACACTCACATGCGAAGATTAACGAACCTGCAGCCCAGCCGGACTATCGCTGTCCTGGCGTTCCTGGCTGCTACCTCCACAGTCGCCAGTTTGGTTGCGAACCGAATCAAACGGTCTGCGCTCAATAACAGTCTTGTCGCAGCAATCAAAGGCAATGAGACCAGCCGCAGCCTAGCCCTCCTCAGCCAGGGAGCCGACCCGGACGTACTCGACGACGACAACGACCCGTTTCCATGGTCGATGCTGACCATTGCGGTGAAGAACCGCAACGCTGCCATCGTGACCGCGTTGCTTGACCGTCACGCGCGCGTGAACCGGGGTGCGGGCTGCGGGCCCAACGAATTGACCTACGCAAAACAGGCAAAGATGGCACCGGAGGTCGAAAGACTTGTGAAGCTCGGATGTCACGAGAATGCTGCAGAGGGATGCATGTGAGCGTGCGGCGTCGAACGACTAACACCCCGCGAATCCCGTAAGGATCGCGGGGTGCCAAAGGCAAGCCATCAACGTGGAATACATCAACTGTGCGAGCTTACCCGTGCTGTCACCGAGAGTCTCCGCGTGCAAGCCCATTTGGTGGAGCATGGACAGAAAAGGTTCGTCAACGCCGACTGACCCGAAACCTCCTGAATAATGCCAACACCTGATCTTCCACCCCCGTCCCGTGGCGTACATCATCGAAGACGGCAAACTCCACAACCATGGTGCGATTAGCCTTCACGGCGAGCCGCCATTCGCCAGCTGCTCGATTCGCAGAGTATCGTCCTCGAACGCCGCAAACCGTGCGAAGGGCCCGTCCCGTGTGCCGCAAGTTGCCAAACCTAACGACCGGAATTCTGTCGATAAGTCCATTGAGCAAAACAACATGCTTTCCGTTGCGAACACTGATATCGAATTCATAGTAGTGAGCGTACCAGTGGTTGACCGGGTCGGACCTCACGATTGACACGCCAGTAGGAAAGTCCAGACGAATCCGCTTGCTGTCTATATCGGGTAATGCAGGCGAGACCAACGATGTTGTCGGCACCTTGGCCGCGAAAACCGTGGCGGCGAGAATCGCCAATGTACACAGCATCATCATGAATCGAACTTTGGCTGTGCGGCAACGTGCTTCCTACGCAAGAGCCGAATCAACACGCTGCTACGCGGCAGAAAGCGAACACCCCGCACTGAATTCGAATGATTCAGCCCCGGGGGTTTCGGACAACGCAAGCAGGCTACATCACTGCTGTAACTTGCCGGTGCTGTCACCCAGCGTCTCCGCCCGCACGCCTATCGGGACCATCATGCCGCTGGTCAGTAAAGCCGCTACTTGATATCGTCAGCGTAACGGCGACAGGTCTCTTGTGCCTCACGCTCCAGGGTAGCGATCCACTCGCCATCGTTATGAAACAAAGTCTGGCGTTCCCATAGCGTCGCGATCGCGACTCGGTCTTCGGTCGCCTTGAGCATTGGTTGAAACTCATTCACGATCGCTAAGACCTGTTCGTCCGACAGCCCCATGCCCTTCAGCAGTTTGTCAAGATCGTAGTATGCTTTACCGTTGGCATGGCGGATTCGGTCAAGACAATGATCAAGGTCCGCATCTTCCATTGTCCAATGCCAATCGTCAGCTTAAACGAGCGAGGGACTTGGAAACTTGGCCCGGATTCACACGATTCCACGTGACGTGCGAAAGGAAAGGAAAACCGGCTTACATCAACTGTGCTAGCTTGCCCGTGCTATCGCCCAGCGTCTCGGCGTGCACGCCCATTCGGTCCAGCAGGGACAGGAACAGATTCGTACGCGGGGTCTGGTTCGGATAGACCAAATTACACATGCGAATTCAACGGCGCGGCCGAATGCATGTAACTCTCCATCCGCGCCACCGCAGCGACAGGCCGACCGCCTTAAGGTCGTTGCCCACCATGGAATACCGAAGAACCCGCGATCCGATGCGCTTGCACCGGCCAGCAGCCAGTTGGTACTTGCCAATCCGAATACGCCATGAATCCGGCGAAACGTCGTAATCCCGCGTGGGTCCACCCATAAACGCCGGCTGATCGCTAACGCCGGACGATGAGCACGGCGGCTAGTGCCAAAGCCGACAGCAGAGCAATGAGCGGCCACGAGCAAGCAACAAGCGCGGGCAGGCGAGCCGAAATGCTTCGGAACTCGATATAGAGGTTCGAGCGGTCACCGCCCAATCGCACGAGGAACTCCCAGAGATAAAATAGTAAAATCTGCGACGACGAGCAAACGTCATTGCACGGAATAGTGCCCGCGAAGGCGGGCACATCGCCGAAGGCCCCAAAGCCGAGGGGTTCAGCCCGACGGCAGGTAGCTGTACGACGGCACCTAGTCCAAACCCAAACACCCCGCCCGAATTCATACGATTCCGCGAGGGGCGCTCTAACGCAAGCGTAAACAGGCTACATCAACTGCGCGAGCTTGCCGGTGCTGTCCCCGAGCGTCTCCGCATGCACGCCCATCCGGTCGAGCATCGACAGGAACAGATTCGTAAGCGGCGTCTGATTCGGATAGACCACGTGCCGGCCCGACTTGATCGTTCCGCCACCCTTACCGGCCAGCAGGATCGGCAGGTCATCGTGGTTGTGCCGGTCGCCGTCCGAGATGCCCGCGCCGTACACCAGCATCGTGTTGTCCAGCATCGTGCCATCGTCTTCCTTAATCGACTGCATCTTCTCCAGGATGTACGCGAGCTGCTGGATGTGGAATGTGTTGATCTTCTGGAGCTTCTCCTGTTTCACCGGGTCGCGGCCGTGGTGCGAAAGGTCGTGGTGACCCTCCGCCACCCCGATCTGCTTGTAAGGCACGTTCGAGCCGTCGTTCGCAATCATGAACGAGCAGATCCGCGTCAGGTCCGCCTGGAATGCCAGTACCATCATGTCGCCCAGCAGGCGCACGTGCTCGCCGCGGTCCTGCGGGATTCCCGCCGGGCGGTCCCCCTTGTAGATGCGCTGGTCCCGGTTGAACTCCTCCGCCCGCGCCAGCCGGTTCTCAATCTCGCGGACCCCCGTGAAATACTCTTCCAGCTTCTGCTGGTCCCGCGTGCCGAGCTTCGTCCTCAAGCTCTTCGCGTCCTCCGTCACGAAGTCCAGAATCGACTTCCGATAGAGGTCCCGCTTCTTCCGGCTCTCCGCCGTCTCATTCGGGTCGCCGTTGCTGAACAGCCGCTCGAACACCAGCCGCGGGTCCACCTCTTTCGCAACCGGCGTCGCCTCGCCCCGCCATGAGATGGACGACGAGTAAGCGCAGCTATAACCCGAATCGCAGTTCCCGGCCTGCGCGCCCGGCTCGCAACCGATCTCCAGTGACGCGAACTTCGTCAGATTCCCCACTCGCTGCGCCGCGAGCTGGTCCGCCGAAATTCCCGACCGGATGTCCGCTCCCGCCGTCTTCCTGATGTGAACGCCCGTCAGCCACGTCGCCGTAGACCGCGCGTGGTCCCCGCCGCCGTCCCCCAGCGCGAAAGCGTTGTGCTGGGTCAGCCCCGTCAGCACCGAGAGGCTGTCCTTCACCTTCGCAAGCGGCTGAAGGCTCGGTGGAAGCTCCGCGAGCGCGCCTTCCGCCGTCGGACGCCATGCCGGCATGTGTACGCCGTTCGGCACGAACATGAACGCCATCCGCGTGATCCGCTTCTTCGGCGAGGCGGCCTGCGCCGAAAGCGGCATCATCGCCTCCAGCATCGGCAGCGCCATCACGGTCCCCACGCCTCGCAGGAACGTCTTGCGGTCCAGTATCGGGTCTGTCATTGGATGAGTCCCTCTCCTCTGCGCTTGCGGAACGGATCGCTCTCCACCACGGCCATGACGAGCGACGAGAATCGGTAGTCGTTCTTGCTCACACTCTTAATGATGGCATCCACGTTGCAGCGGTCGTAGTTTTCCAGCCCGCGCCCTATCGCGTAGGTCAGCATCTTCTCGGACAGGCATCGGGTGAAGAGCTCCTTCTTCCCCTTGAGATACTTCTCCAGCCCGGCCGGCCCGTCGAACTTGATTCCGCCCGGCAGCGCGCCCGACGCGTCGATCTTCGCGTCCCCATCCTTGCTGCGCCAGCGGCCCACCGCATCGAAATTCTCCAGCCCGAACCCGATCGGGTCCATCCGCGCGTGGCAGCTCGCGCAGGCCGGATTCTTCCGGTGCTCCTCCATCCGCTGCCGCAGCGTCCCCACCAGCGGCGTGCCGGCCGGCTTGTCCAGCGCCGGCACGTTCGCGGGCGGCGGAGGAGGCGGCGTCCCCAGCAGGTTCTCCAGAACCCACTTGCCTCGTTTTACGGGCGAGGTCCGCGTCGGGTTCGATGTCACCGTCAGGACCGACGCCTGAGTGAGTATTCCACCCCTCTCGTCGCCGGTCAACGCGATTCGCCGGAAGTTCTCGCCGGCCACTCCGAGATTCGTAAGTCCGTAATGCTTCGCCAGCGGCTCGTTTAGATAAGTGAACTTCCCGTCGATGAAGTCGAGAATCGAGCGGTCGTTCCGCACCACGTCGTTGAAGAACATCTCCGTTTCGGTCTTCATCGCCGCCCGCAGCGTGTCGTTGAAGTCCGGGAACTGGTCCTTGTTCGGCGACACGTTCTTCAGCGACCGCAGCATTAGCCACTGGCCCGCGAAGTTCTCTCCGAGCGCCTTCGCCTTCGGGTCCTTGAGCATCCGCGCGACCTGCGCCCGCAGCCCCGCCGGCTTCTGAATCGACCCATTCGCCGCCGCCCGCATGAGTTCCTCGTCCGGCATCGAAGACCAGAGGAAATACGAGAGCCGGTTCGCCAGCTCATACGGGTTCAACTGCCGATCCACCGGCGCCGAAACCGCCGCGGACCGTTTAGCCCCCTCCTTGCGAAGGAGGGGGTTGGGGGAGGTGTTCCCCGGCGCGTCCGTCTCCACCCGGAACAGGAAGTTCGGCGAAACCAGCGCAGCCTGAATCGCGAGCTGCATCCCGCGTTCGAACGATTCGCCGTTGTCCCGCGCCAGCAGAGCGCATTTCACGAGCCGCTCGACCTCCGCGTCGCTCACCGGCCGCCGGTAAGCCCGCTCCGCAAATGGCTTCAAATCTTTCCGCGCCGCCAGCTCCCACGCAAGCGGCGTATTCTCGGTCGGCGACGCCGCGATAAGCTTCCGCTGCGCCTCGGTCGGCAGCGTCTTTGCATCGAACGGGCCCGCCACCTCGATGAACATGACCGTGAGGGTCCGGTCGCGGAATCGATAGTCCGGCTTCCGCTTGCCCATCGGGTCAGGAGTGTCGTCGTGGAATGGGTTCAGAAAGGCAATAGACACCCGCCGCTTCCCGGCTTCGACCTTCGTCCGCACGTAGTACGTTTCCGGCTTGAACGCGCTGGCGGTGACACTCAGCTCCTTCACTTCCCGGCCGTCCAGCCGGATCGACATCTTCGCCGGCTCGGTACCCATCCGCTGCTGAAATGCGCGCACGCGTAGCTCGTACTCGCCGCTCTGCGGAAAATCGAAGACATTCGACACCTCGCCGGCGGTCTGGATGACCCGGTAGCCATCCCCGAACACCTGTCCGGACCCGGCCGTCTGCTCCGCCTGAGCCGCCTGCACGTGCTTCAGCATCTCCGCGCTTCCCGGCAGCGCCACGACCGCCTTGGAAACCTTCTCGGCGGCGTTCAGGTATTTCTCCATGAGGAGGGGCGATATCGAGAGCACGTCCCCGATGTTGTCGAAGCCGTAACCCACGTCGTCGTTCGGGAACTCGTCGCCGGGCCGCAGGTCCGTCCCGAAGAGGTCGCGAACCGTGTTGTTGTACTCTTCGCGGTTCAGGCGGCGGAGCGTGACGCGGCCGGGATCCTTCACGTCGCACGCGGCGTTGGAGAGGGAGGTTTGAATCCACGTGGTGATACGATCCCGCTCCGCCATAGTGGGGTGCGGCATGCCGGCCGGCGGCATCACGTTGGATGAGAGCGCGTTGACGACCCGGTCCCACGTGTCCCGGTCCTTCAGCGCCGACGCCACCGTCTTGTACTTTTCGAGGTTCACGCCGGACTGCGCGCTCGGTCCGCTGTGGCAGGAAACGCAATACTTCTTTACAACGGGAGCAACGTCTTTATCGAAGCCGAGCTGGGCGGGCGAAGAGGATGTCGAAGCCGTGTGCGCGGACCGGTGCCGCTTCCCGGACACCTGCGCTCCGTTCGCGCCGAGTGCCAACAGCGCGGCCGGAATCACGATTCCGGCCGCAAGAACGAACAACCTATATGAGTAGCTGCTCCGGGAGTGCTCGTTTCCTGCCATAACGCTCATGCTGAATGCTGATGGGAATCTACGCTGGTCCGTCTGTATATTCTACCAAAATATCAGACGTGCCGTTCGCGAGCTTGTTACATCGTTTTCGCAAGTTGGAACAATCGAGCGGGAGTGAGCGTCCGGTTTGAAGCCGCCTCAGCCAGCACCTGAAACGCGCCGCGACGAACAAGAGTGACTATGGCCATTCAACGTGAGACGCCTCCATTGCCGCAGCAGCCAGTACATGCGGCGCATCCTGCCGCGCTCATTGTCAGCACCGGCGCACGGCACGGACAGGAGTGGTTCGACAATGGCCGCAAGCTGCTGGCCCAGTCAGGCATAACCATCAAGTCGGCAGCGAAGGTAGAAAAGGGGAGCCTGCTGCGTGAGACCATCGAGCAGGCGGTGGAGTCCGGCTCGAAGCTCATCATCGTGGGGGGAGGAGATGGGTCGCTCCGTACGGCCGCGAGCGTGCTGGCGCACACCGACGTTACGCTTGGAATCCTGCCGCTCGGAACGGTGAACGACTTCGCCCGCAACCTCGACATCCAGCCCGACCTCGTATCCGCGTGCCGAATCATCGCAGAAGGCCGGATCGCGCTCATCGACATCGGCATGGCGAACGACGATTACTTTGTCATCACCGCGAGCTTCGGCGTCTCCGCTCTTGCCCAGACAGTCCTCACCCCTCGCATGAAGAAGCTCCTGGGTCCATTCAGCTATCCGGTCGCGAGCCTTCTCATCTGGCGGCGGCTGCGCCACCTTCACGTGACGCTGGAGCACGACGGGAAGACCGAGCGAATGACGGTGATGCAGGCCGGTGTAATCAACGGTCATTCATGGATGGGCGGCCGCTGCGAGATTCCGGGCATCGGACTGGAGAGCGGCCGGCTGGCCTTCTATGCGGTTCCGCCTCAGAGCAACTTCGCATATCTCCGCATCGCCCGTCACGTTTGCCAGGGCCGGTTCTTCGAAACTCCCGGCCTCATCGCCTTTACGACTCGCGAGATCTCGATTCAGACGAAGCGGCGCTATCCGCTCGTGCTCGACGGCGATCTTCGCGGCGAGACTCCGGTCCGCCTCCGCGTGGTCCCGGACGCTCTTCGCGTCTGCGTCGGCCCCGCCTTCCGCAAGTCGCCGGCAGCCGGATAACCGCTACGCACGCGAAACGGTGGTCGAGCCCGCGCAGCCACAAGACCGCCGGGGCAGTACGTTTAGAGCAGCTCGCATCACCAGGTCACGGACGACCACGACGTTTGTTGCCATCGCCGCCAGCACCGCCTGGTGGTCCACGGCATGCGGCGTGAGGCCGGCCCCGAAGTTCGTCACGATGCCGACACCCGCGTAGCAGAGACCCGCCTCCCGCGCGAAGATCGCCTCCGGCAGCCCCGTCATTCCCACCACGTCGCCGCCCCACTGCGCGAACATCCGAATCTCGGCCGGACTCTCGAATCGCGGACCGTCCGCGCAGAGGTAGGTCGCCCTCGGCAGCAGGTCCACGTTGCGACCGGCCGCCGTCTCTTCCAGAACCGTGCGGAGCTCCGGGCAGTACGGCGTGGAGAAGTCGGTGTGGACCACTCCTTCCGGCGCGGTGGGGTGGTCCTGCCAGAAAGTGAGCGGGCGGGCGCGCGTGAAGTCGATGAAGTCGTCGAAGAGGACCAGCGCGCCCGGCAGCAGGTCGAGGCGGAGGGAACCGACCGCGTTCGTCGCCAGCACCCGCGTCACGCCGATCTGCGCAAGAGCCGCGATGTTGGCACGGTAGTTGATCTGGTGCGGCGCGAGGCCATGTGCCGCCCCGTGGCGCGAGAGAAACACGAATCGATCACTGCCCTGCGCGACGCGGACGAGTGACGCATCTCCGAAGGGCGTCGTGACGGTGAACGGCTCGAAGGTATAGTCTGCCGGCAGCGATTCCAGCCCCGTGCCGCCGATGATTGCAACCTGTTCGCTCATGTGACAGCCGGTCCTCCCGCATGCGGCCAACTCTGCGCGGTTTCCGGGTGGGTCGCTCCTTCGCGCACCGGATGGTGCAGGCCTTCCTGCTCCGCCGCCGGGAGCTTCGTGCCGACGTCCGCGGCAATCTCCGCGCCCAGAAAGAGAATGGTCATCGAGTAGTAAGTCCAGATGACCAGCACCACCATGCTTCCGAGCGAGCCGTATACCTTATTGTAGTTGTTGAAATGCGCGAGATAGAGGGCGAAGAAATATTTCGCCAGCTCGAATGCGAGACCGGAGAACGCGCCACCTATCAGCGCCTCTTTCCAGAGGATCGGCTTGTTCGGGATGACCTTGTAGAGCAGCGTGAACAGCAGGACCGAGAAGACGGTGGAGACGAGATAGGCGAGCGCCTGGCGGACGAACGGCAGCCGTCCGGGCGCCAGCTCCGTGCCGGGAAGCGAGAGGTTCTGGAGGTAGGTAAGTACGGATGTCATCCCGATGGAGAGGAAGACCAGCAGGAGGATGAGGACGGACGTGCCGATGGCCACGAGCCGCTGTCTGAGCCAATGCCGCATCACAGTCACGCCCCATATGTTATTGAACGCGATTTCGAGGTTAGTGAAGATGGCGCTTCCGGAGATTAGCAGGCCGACCAGGCCGAGCGAACCGAGAAGTGTCTTGTCGCGGTGGATTTCCCGCAGCGTGTCTCGAATCATCTTCGTATCCGTGGGAAAGTACGTGCGAATCGTACCCGTAACGCGCAACAACGCTTCGTCGGAGCTGCCGGCCACATACCCGAGCACGGCTACGGCGACCGAGACGAGCGGGATGAACGACAGAAGCGCGAAGAACGAGACGGCAGCTGCCATGAGGCCGCCGAAGTGGCGTCCGAACGCGTCGTATATCCGCCGACCGTAATTCCAGGCACGCTTTACCAGATGAACCGCTCTTTGCACTCGGTGGCTCCCGCCCGACCTTGTCGTTGTGACATACTTCACACTGGGCCAGTGATTCACCTAACAGTAAGTCTGTGGGAGATGCGCGATAATGTTTTCGTCGCTTGCGGGGAGCCAGCCGAGTTACGGTTATACTGCTCCGGCGCTTATTCGCTTCCCATGACGGCAGCATCCATCCAATCCAGCGCTGGTATCAGTGCGAGCATCGCGCCGAACTCCCCCCGGCTCGGTGCTTCTTTTTGTGTCAGGTTCCATGACCACCGCCACCAGGCGTTTCGATGGTCACGACCGTTTCCACCGGCAGCTCCCTGCTGAACTTGGCGCGCGCATCGGCCGGCGGTTCGGCGGGTAACGCGAGGACGTTCCGTCCCGCCGCCGCTGCGCATCCTCCCGCCAGACCTGGAGGGGCTGTGCGCCGCCTTTCCGACACAACGGAGACGTGGGCGGGCGCAAGCAGCTCGATTTCGCGAATGACGCCCTCGCCGCCCTTCCGCGCACCTCTGCCGCCGGACCCCTCCCGCAGCGCATATCTTCGCACCCGAAGCGGGTAGTGGAGCTCCAGAGCCTCGATCGGCGTGTTCCGCGTATTGGTCATGTGCGTGTGGACCGCGGACGCGCCCGGCGAAGAGGGTGAGGCGCCCGCGCCGCCGCAGATCGTTTCATAGTACGAGAAGCGGGTGCCGCGAATCGGGTCCTCGCCGCCGATGAGCAGGTTGTTCATGGTGCCCTGGCTGGTTGCCGGAATCCGATCCGGGAAGGCGGCTGCAAGGGCGCCGAGCAGCACGTCCACGATTCGCTGGGAGGTTTCCACATTGCCGGCCGCAACGGCCCGAGGGAAGCGGGCGTTCACCAGTGTTCCGGCGGGCGCATCGACCGAAACGGCCGCGAACGTACCCGCGTTCATGGGGATCTCTTCGTCGATCAGGCAGCGCACGACATAGTAGCACGCCGAGCGCGTAACGGCTTCGGGAGCGTTGATGGAGCCGCGCGTCTCGGGTGCGGTGCCGGCAAAGTCGAAGTGGATTTCGCCCTCTCGAATCGTCGCGGTGACGCGAATCGGGAGGTCGGGGTTTCCGGCGCCGTCGTCTTCCATGACATCCTCGTGGCGATAGATTCCCACGGGAGCGGACCGGAGGACGGCGCGCACCATCGCTTCTGCGTGGGCGCGCGCCTCCGCCTGCCGGGCCAGCACCTCGTCAGCGCCGTAGCGTTCGTACAGCTCCTGATAGCGGCGCTCTCCAATTCGGTTGGCCGCGACCTGGGCGGCGAGGTCGCCACGTCTCTCGTTGCCGGTACGCGAGTTGGCGCAGAGCAGGGCGAGCATGTCGGTCTGGACGCGCCCGCGCGCGACCAGGCGGACGGGCGGAATGATGAAGCCCTCGTGGAAAAGCTCCGTGCTGAGCGGGAGGGAGCCGGGCGCGAGACCGCCGATGTCGGCATGGTGCGCGCGGTTCGCCGCAAATCCGATGAGCTCCGGTCTGGCCGCGCCAACAGGGCGGTAGATAGGTGCGACGAGCGTGAGGTCGGGCAGGTGGGTTCCGCCGTGGCGCGGGTCGTTGCAGAGCCACATCGAGCCGGGCGACCAGGCGATCTCGTGCCGGAGGCGGTCCATCATGAGAGGCATCGCGCCGAGGTGCACGGGGATGTGCGCGGCCTGCGCCACCAGCCGGCCATCGGCGTCGAAGAGCGCGCAGGAGTGGTCGAGCCGCTCCTTGATGTTCGGGGAGTAGGCCGTCCGCTCGAGAGTCGCGCCCATCTCCTCGGGAATCGACTCCAAGAGGTGGCGCCAGACCTCGACGGCGACGGGGTCGATGGTCACCGGCCGCTCCAAGTAGCTTGAGCAGCTTGAGCGGCTGGAGCGGCTTGACGCCGATTCTGGCAGGTGCTATGATCTCCGAGTAACCGTCGCGGCTGACGCGCGGCGGCAACACTGAATTCCATCGAAAGTGAATCTCCGGCTCCCATGAAATACATCCTGATCGTGCCTGATGGCGCGGCCGACCTCCCCATGGACGATCTTGGCGGCAAAACGCCGCTCGAAGTCGCCCGCACGCCGGTCATCGACGATCTGGCGGCGCGCGGCGTAGTCGGCCTGGTGGACGTGACTCCGCCCGGAATGTACCCCGGCAGCGACGCGGCCAATATGGCGCTGCTCGGCTACGACCCGCTCGAGTACTATACCGGGCGCGGGCCGGTGGAAGCCGCCGCGATGCAGATTCCGATGGGGGAGAAGGACGTGGCCTTCCGCTGCTCCCTCATCTCAACCGACGGCGAGACGCTCCTCGACTACAGCGCGGGCCACATCTCCACGGAGGAGGCGAGGCCGCTCATCGACGCCGCTCAGAAGCTCTGTTCCCGGCAGCAGAAACTTTTCCCCGGAATCTCGTACCGGCACATCCTCCTTTGGGGCGACGGGCCGACGGAGGTGCAGACCTACGCGCCGCACGAGAACATGAATCGCAGGCTGGCGGAAATCCTGCCGCAGGGCGACGGCGAATCGCGTCTCCGCCAGTTCATCTGGGATTCCATCGATCTGCTCGACGACATGTCCTTCAACCGCCGTCGCCGCGAGGAGGGCAAGCCGCCCGCAAACACCCTCTGGCCGTGGGGGCAGGGCCGCGCGCCCAGGCTCCCCTCGTTCTCTCGGAAGCGGAATCTCTCCGGCGCGGTGGTGGCCGCCGTGGACGTGATTCGCGGGCTCGGGCGCCTGACGGGACTGGACGTGGTCGACGTGCCGGGCGCGACAGGCTATTTCGATACCGACTACTACGCGAAGGGCCGGTATGCGGTCGACGCGCTGAATCGGCACGACTTCGTCTGGGTTCACGTCGAAGCGCCGGACGAGGCGGGCCACGCAGGCTCCATCGACGAGAAGATCAAGGCCATCGAGCAGATCGACAAGCTGGTCGTCGGCACGCTCCTGGACGGGCTGAAGAAGCTCGACGACTTTCGAATGCTTATCGTGCCGGACCATGCGACGCCGGTCTCGACACGCGGCCATAAGGCGATGCCCGTTCCGTACCTTCTGTTCGATTCGCGCGGACTCGCCGCCCGAAACCGCGTACCCTATGATGAGCGCGCGCTCCACGAATCGGTGCCGCGCGTGGATGAGGGGTACCGCCTCATCGACGAGCTACTCAAGAGCTGACAAACTCACTTTATGCAGGCGACCTCAACGGGTCGATTCGGCGCTGCGGCGGACGGGAGGCTACACCCTCCCGCTACCATGCGCTTCGCGCCAACTCCGCACCTTCGTGCGCAGGACGTATATCGCGTGCCCTTCGGCGCACGAAGGTGCGGGGCTGGCCGCAGGCATGAGAGCGGTGGGGTGCAGCCCGCCGACTACCCGATCAATCCGCGCTCCTCGGTGTAGCGCTGTTCGATCGCCTGGAGCAGGTCGACAAAGTGGGACTGGACCGGGATAGCGATCTGGATGCCGAGCCGAGCCATCAGCGGGACCGCGAGGCGCATCGCGAGGTGCCACTGCGCGGCCGGCTCCATCTCTTTTCGCCGCTCGAGGAATCGGCGAATCAGCAGATACTCGTCCGGCGTGACCGCTTCGACATCGTGAATCATGCCGCGGAAGTATGATCCCAGATGTGTGAGCGGCGGCTGGGCGGGCGGCGCGAGGGGGACGTAGGGCCGCTCCTTGATAACGATGGTCCCTGCCGCGAAGTCGCCCAGCCGCTTGTAATCGGCGCTCACGAAGATGGAGATTAGCCCGATTCCGTAGGCGGGGATGAAGTCCAGGATTCGGACCAGGTTGCGCACCAGCGAGGAGTAGGCGTCAATGGGGTAGCCGTTGTCCCGCACCACCCTCAGCCCCGATATGCGTTTTCCCGGCGTCCGTCCCGCCCACGCCAGTTCGAATGCGGTAAAGTAACCGAACAGCACGATGAACGTCATCAGCAGGAGGACGGCCTGCACCCAGAGCGGCGCGCCGCCTCCGAATACCCGCGACATCGAAAGCGCCTGACTTACGAAGCTCATGGCGAACCAGACGCCGAGGAGAATCAGTATCTGGAAGAGGTGATCGACGAAGGCGGCGAGAAATCGGGACCCGATTCCCGCCAGCTCGTAGGTGACCTCGATGTTCTCGGGCGTGACGAAGTTGACACGGCGCTGCATCAGGCTGCAATTCTTTCAGGAATCATTCGGCGATAGACCCGCAATACAGCGGCGTACTAATCCCGTATTCGGAAGGTGCGATGGACGAGAGAGAGTTCATAGAGAAGCGGCAGTCTCAGTGGCAGCGGCTCAATGCCATTCTTCAGAAGGCGGAGGGAGTTCAGGGCCTGCGCGCGCTCGAACGGGGCGAGCTGCGGGACTTGGGGCCGCTCTACCGCAGGGTAGCCTCCGACCTCGCCTATGCCCGCGCCCACGCCGTCAGCGAATCGCTCGTCAGCCACCTCAATGGCCTGGTCGGGCGGGCGTACGCGCTCTTCTACCAGACCGACCGCAAACAGTGGAGCGGAATCGCGCGATTCTTTACGCACGACTTTCCGGACACGTTTCGCCGCCGCTTCGGCTTTTTCCTCGCCTCGCTTGGCTTCCTTCTGCTCGGAACGTTCATCGGTTACTTCGTGGTCGCGCAGTCCAAGGACAATATCTACACGATTCCAGGGCTGGGCGACGGCCAGCTTCGCGAATCGATTCAGTACTGGGAATCCGGCAAGGTTACCCACAAGGTCAACGACGGCGAGGCCGCGGTATACGCCAGCTCGCTCATGGTAAACAATATCAAGGTGAGCTTCGTGGCGTTCGCCGTCGGAATCGTCGGCGGCGCGTTGACCGGCATCGTTCTCTTCACCAATGGCGCGGTGGTCGGCGGTATGGCGGCGCTGATGACGCACGTTCACCAGCATGGAAACTTCTGGCCGGGCATTCTGCCGCACGGCGTTGTCGAGCTGAGCGAGACGGTTATTGCGGGCGCGGCGGGCCTTTCGCTGGGATGGGCTCTGCTCGCCCCCGGAAGGTACCGGCGGCGCGACGCCCTCGTCCTTGCCGCCCGCGATACGGTCAAGCTCATCATCGGTGGCGTCTTCCTGCTCATATTCGCCGGACTCGTCGAGGGCTTCATCTCGCACTCGCTCCTGCCCAAGCCGCTCAAGATCGTCTTCGGGATCTCGTCTGGCATCGCCCTGTACGGCTACCTGTTTCTCGCCGGGCGAACACGACCTGGAGAGGCTGTTTCCGATTCGCGGAACGCCGCGGCGTAGCGGAGCGTCATACGGGTTACACGCGTGGGATGGGGCCGGCGGGCCGGTTTTTGCCTCCGAATCGACGCCTGAGAACGTGCGCGAAGGGCAATTTAGCCGGGCTAAGTTGCGTTGACACCTGCCGGGGCCGATGTTATAATGACCCATCCTTCCAGGATGCGTCCACGCACGTCGGCGGCGACCGGCGAGCGGCGTACATCCGTGCCGAGCAGAATCGTTGGAGGTTGTTCGTGACCCGACCGCTGCGCGTAACGCTCATCGTCGCTCCGCTCACGCTCCTCGCCGCCGCCTCCTTCGTCTGCGGACAGGCCCTGCGGCATTCTGTCCTGCCCGGCCACCGCCTGGCGCACCTCGACAACCGCGTCAGCTCGCTCCCCGAAGCCGGCATCGGCGGCACGGCCTCCGACGAGACCCTCGATCCCGACGACGTCGCCCCCGAAGACACCTTCAAAGAGGTGCTCCGCTACGTGAAGGGCGACTACGTCGACCGGGTCGACGACGAGAAGAAGCTCGGTTTCGGCGCGGTGAAAGCGATGCTGGCCAGCCTGGACGATCCGCGGACCCGCTTCTACGATCCAACCCAGCGCCGGCAGCTCATCGACCAGCTCAACGGACGGTTCTCCGGCATCGGCGCGACTCTCACCGTTGTGAAGCAGCGGAAGGGTACGGGTCCGGGCGCCATCGAACAGCGGCGGCTGGCGGTCGTCGCGCCAATCCCCGGCGGACCTGCCGCGAAGGCGGGCCTTCAGGCGGGCGACGTCATCACCGAAATCGACGGCCGCTGGGTAATCGCGTACGATCCGCGCCTGGAGCTCGACCAGCTTACCGAGGATGCGGACGAGAACGACCAGCGCACCCAGACAGCGGCGAAAGAGGCGGTTGACCGCCTGGCGAAGGGAACCTCCCTCCCGCGCGCTTTGGAATTGCTCAACTCGTCGGAGGGTAAGTCGCTTAGCCTGACCGTAGAGCGCACTGGCTCGGCGCAACCGCTCAAGGTTACGGTCGGAACCGGTGCTACGTCCGTTGAGCCGGTGGAGTATCGCGCCTTGAACGACCACGCAGGTTACCTGCGGGTCACGCAGTTCAACGACCGCGCCACGGAGCAGTTCACCGCCGCCCTCGCCGCGAGCCGCGTTTCATCACTCGTGGTGGACCTGCGGGACAACGTTGGGGGGCCGGTGACGGGGCGGCAGACCGGCGCGCTGGGTTCGGCGCTCGCGCTAGTCGGTCGGCTCACGGGGCCGGGCCAGGCGGGCGTGGTTCTCCGGCGCGGAAACCGGATGGAGTCGCTGTCGACCACCGTTCCGGCGGCCGGGAAATACAGGCTTTCCGTGCTCGTCAATGGCGGCACGTCCAATGTGGCGGAGATGGTCGCGGCATCGCTGAAAGAGCGCGGCGGCGCGCAGGTCGTCGGATCGCACACGTTCGGTGATTCGGTCTATCAGAAGCTGGTCGAGCTGCGGGAAGGCGCGGGCATGACGGTTACGACCGGCAGGCTGCTCTCCGCGAGAGGCGTCGACTTCACGGGCCGCGGCGTATCAATCGATTCGCAGACCGCGGTGGGCGGGCCGGCTTACAACGACTCGGCAGTCCAGCGGGCTGTCGGGGCGGGTTAGCGGATACGGAGCTGGCACGATGAAGGGACGGCACTTTCTCTATCCCGCCATATTCAGCCTGGCCGCACTCCCCATGTGCCTCGGATTCGCGGGCACGGACGCGTTCACGGGTCGATGGGACCGCGTGGAGCGCTCCGCGGCGCGCCTCGTATCGGCGCCGGCCGCCGCCGCGGATGACGACAGCGCCCTAGCGAATTACCAGCAGGCGCTCAAGGTCCTGAAGGACGAGTACTACCCGGAGCCGGTCAGCACCTCGAAATCGCGTGAGCTCACCTACGCTGCCATCCGCGGCATGCTTCAGACGCTGAACGACCCCTTCACCGGCTTCCTCGACCAGGACGAGTGGAGCTCGATGCAGCAGACCACGCGCGGCGATTTCGACGGCGTCGGCGCGGAGCTGGACGAGGTCGGCGGCGCCATCGTCGTCAAGCGCCCGATTCCGCAGACCCCCGCGTTCTATGCCGGCGTCAAGGCGCGCGACCAGCTCCTCGCCGTCGGAGAGTTCCGCGGTTCCACCCTCGTCCGCGAGCGATCCGTTCGCGGCAAAAGCATCAATGACGTCGTACGCCTCATCAAGGGACCGAAGGGAACATGGGTCTCGCTTCGCGTGGCGCGCCGAGGCTCCCCGAAGCAGCTCACCTTCCGAATCCGCCGCGAGCACATCGAGCCGCCCGTCGTGCAGTTCTGGATGGAGGACGAGAAGAACGGCATCGGACACATCGTGCTCAATGAGTTTAACGAGAAGTCCGATGAGCAGCTCGACCACGCGCTCTCCATCCTGAAATCGCAGGGAATGAAGGGGCTCGTGTTCGACCTCCGGTACAATCCGGGCGGCCTCCTGACAGTGGCTATCTCGGTCGCGAGCCGATTCGTCAAGGAAGGGCCTGTCGTCATCCTTCAGGAGAAGAACGGCCAGCGCAACGACCAGGACGCCCGCTCGTCGCAGTCCCGGATTACGGTGCCTACAGTCGTCCTCGTGAACGAAAGCAGCGCCAGCGCCTCCGAGATCGTCGCGGGCGCCATCAAGGACTACGGCGCGGCGAAGATTGTCGGCGTCCACACCTTCGGTAAGGGACTCGTCCAGACCCTCTACCCGCTGGAGGACGGCTCCGCGCTCCGCCTGACAACCGCCCGCTACTTTACCGCGAAGGGCAGCGACATCAACAACCGTTACGACGAGCTTCACCGGCCCATCTTCGGCACAGGGGGAATCAAGCCGGACATCGTCGTGCAGCAGTCGAAGGATTGGGTGGACCAGGATTTCGACGACAAGAAGAACGACACGCAGCTCCAGAAGGCGCTTGAGCTCCTGCGCGGCGAGCTGCTCATAGCCCAGCGTCCGCATTGAGACTTCCGGACCGGGCGACTCAAGTCGCTGCAACAAAGGCACGAAGTGTCCCTTCGGACACTGGATTCATACGTGGAGTCCCCGCACGGGGACTTCGTACAATTGTTGCCGCGACTTGAGTCGGCCGTCGCCGGCAAATCTTACGCTCTTCGGCCCGTCCGCCCGGTGCGGACGGGCTCGCTTCTTGTGAATGGAAGAACAAGGCGCGCGCTGTGTACGTCCTGATTCCGTACGCTGTTACAAATCCACGAATCAGGAAGAGCGGAATGAACGCGAATCGAACCCTTACGATAGTACTGACGGCCGTGATCGCATACGTACCAGCGTCGTCGTTCGGCCAGTCGGACGAGCAGTCGAAGCGCACGGCGGTGAAGAACGCCGCATTGCTGGAGACGCTCGAGAAGAACGTTGCGCCACCGCCCATCGAGCCGGTGATTGGGCGATACGAGAAGGTGGTGGTCCGGAAGGGGGAGAGCCTCTTCGACATAGCGCGGGCGCACAACGTCTCTCTGGCGGCCCTCCGCCGCGTCAACGGCCTGAAGTCGGACCGTGTCAAGCCAGGCAAGTCGCTCCTGCTCCCTTCGCTCCACGTCCTGCCGCGCAATCCGGGTGACGGAATCGTGCTCAATGTCCCGGAACGGGCGCTCTACGTGATCCGGCAGGGCGCGGTCGAGGCGCGTTATCCGGTCGCCGTGGGGCAGTCGACCTGGCAGACGGCGCTGGGCGAATTCCGCCTCCGCAAGAAGCTGAAGAACCCGCCCTGGAAGCCGACGAAGGAGATGGTGGAGCGGGAGGGAATCAGCGACGAGATCGTTCCTCCGGGTCCGAAGAATCCGCTGGGCGACCGCTGGATGGGCTGGTCCGCGCCCGGATTCGGCTTTCACAGCACCATTGCGCCGCGGTCAATCGGCACGGCGGCCTCGCACGGGTGCGTTCGCCTCTATCCCGAGGCGGCCCACGCGCTGTTCGACCAGGTGGCCGTCGGAATGCCAATCTACTCGGTCTACGAACCAGTGCTGGTGGGAACGTTGAACGGCAGGTTCTATCTCACCGTCTTCCCGGACATCTATCACACCGGCCTTGCGTCGCCCGCGCGGGTCGGGAAGGAGCTGGAGGCGGCGGGAATCGCGGACCTCGTGGACGCAAAGACGGTGCAGACCATTGTCCGGCATGCGGACGGTTATCCCCATCGGATCATCGGGTCCGACGAGCCGCTCACCGTGAATGGAACAGAGATCCGGTCGACTGTCGCGCCGACCCGCGTGAAAGGGCAGTGGGTCGTGCCTGCCCGCGAAGTGGCTGCCGCGCTCGGCGGCCAGGTCACGGTGCATAACGGCTCAGTTGTGATTCAGGGCGGAGGAAGAACGTTGACGCTGAAGCCGGCGGAGAAGTCTGCCGACATCGACGGGCAACGCGTGACCTTGGAGATTGCGCCGACGGTCCTGAAGGGCGTGACGGTGGCGCCGCTCGGGATTCTCACGGAAGCGCTGGGCGCACGGGTCGCGTGGGAGAAGGGGAAGGGCGTCGAAGTTACGAGCGTGAGCGCCGGCGATGTGGAGCACGCGGGACGGCGAGCGGAAGAGGGACGGCCGCGGGTGAAGACCACCGGAACCGGAGGGGGTATCTGACGCTCGGCTGCCGCGCGTCGATCCAGCGCGGCAGCCGTGAATCGGCGGGTCAGGGCCGGGCTACCTGAATCCGCACGCGCTTGCCGCGAATCTTCGTCCGGCTCAGAGCCTCAATCACTTCCTGCGCCCGGTTGCTGGGCACCTCGACGAACGCCGTGCGGTCCAGCACGTCGATCGTCCCGACCGCCTTCCCCGGCAGACCGACTTCGTTCGCAATCGCGCCCACCAGATCGCCGGGACGCAGTCCGTCCTGCCGGCCCATGCCTACGAAGAGACGCGTCATGCCGGCTTCCGGCTGCTCGCCGTCGGCCGCGGCTTCGTCCCCGCCGTCTCGCGGCGTGCCAACCCACGTCTCCCACAGTATTTTCAGGGCGGCGGCGGCAATCTCCGCGGGATCGTATTCGGACGCGAGGTCCTCGACGACCCCGAGTTGCCCATCGAACTCGCCCGCCTCCAGCGCTTCGCGGAGCGTGTCCTGGAAGACCTGCCGACGACGCGCGGCGATATCCGCTGCCGTGGGAATCCGGGCCGGCTTGATTCGCGCGCCGATCATGAACTCGATTTGCCGGAGCTGCCGCCGCTCGCGCGGCTCGACGAGCGTGATCGCGTCTCCCGATCGTCCGGCGCGCCCGGTCCGCCCGATTCGATGGATGTACTGCTCGACATCCCACGGAATATCGTAGTTGATGAC
>Ga0068855_100003231_pt1 | contig 19950 bp, 12 predicted proteins | sample KBSCornC52_FD_66592 | JGI IMG/M metagenome (GOLD analysis project Ga0068855, IMG submission 66592) | Corn rhizosphere microbial communities from Kellogg Biological Station, Michigan, USA - KBS Corn C5-2 | ecosystem: Host-associated > Plants > Roots > Rhizosphere > Soil ...
TGCCGGCGAGGTGCGATCCGATGGCATGGCCATCGGATCGCACCTCGCCGGCATGGCCTTTGCCAATTCTTCGTGCTGCGCCGTGCATGCCCTCGCGCTCCCCTTGGGGGGACAATTTCACATCCCCCACGGGGTCATCACCGGTTGCTTTGCCGGTGAGATGATGCGGCACAATGCACCGAATTGTGGGAACGCCTTCGCCGAACTCAGTGTCGCGCTCGGCTGGGGTTCGATGCCGCCGGCCGACTTCGCCGGGCGCCTCGACACGGTGGCTAAAAACATCGGCCTGAGCGCGCGTCTCGCCCAAACCTCCGTGGCAGACGAAGCCATTACCGCCCTGGCGCGGGATGCCGTAGCCATCCGTCGGCTCGTGGATCCCAATCCGCGCGACGTCACGGAAGTAGACGCGGCGCGCATCTACCGGGCGGTGCTTTCGTAGAAATGCCTCATCGCAGACGATGAAAACCGTCCCTGACTTTTGGTTCGAACCCCGCCCCTGGCTCGGTGGCCAATGGTTCGGTTCCTCGCCGAGTGAATCATTTACCGTCTCCAATCCTGCCACTCGGGCACATTTGGCCGAGGTCGTCCGGGCAGACGCCGGGACGGTGCAACGCGCCGTCGAGGGTGCGGTCAAAGCGCAGAAATCGTGGCGCAAAACTCCGGCCGCGACGCGCGGTGAAATCCTCAAGCGCACCGCCGCATTATTGATCGAACGCAAGGACGCCTTCGCCCGGCTGCTCTCCGCCGAACAAGGCAAGCCCTACGCACAGGCCGCGGGCGAAGTGGAATACGCCGCCAGCTTTTTCCAGTGGTTCGGCGAGGAAGCACGCCGCGTATCCGGCCGGCTCGCGCCGCATCCCGCACCGGGTCGCGAATTTTTCGTCGAGACCAAACCCGCCGGCGTGGCTGGGCTGATTACCCCCTGGAACTTTCCACTCGCCCAAGGCGCAAAGAAAGTTGCCGCCTCGCTCGCGGCGGGTTGCACTGCCGTGTGGAAACCGGCGGAATTGACTCCGCTCATCGCCCTCGCCACCGCGCCCTTGCTCGCGGAAGCAGGATTGCCACCGGGTGTGTTGCAAATCGTTCCGGGCTCCGGATCGGTGGTGGGTGGCGTTCTCGCCGAGCATCCCGCCGTACGCGTGCTGAGCCTCACTGGTTCCACCGCCACCGGTAGTGCGCTCATGAGCCGGGCGGCCGGTGGCATCAAACGACTTTCCTTCGAGCTCGGTGGCAATGCGCCATTCATCGTCCTGCCGGACGCCGATCTCGATTTCACCGCGGAGGAACTCGTCCGCGTGAAACTCCTCTGCTCCGGCCAGGTCTGTGTCACCGCGAATCGCGTCTTCATCCACGCCGACCTCGAAACCGCCTTCACCGAAAAGGTCGCCGCACGGCTCGCTGCCGCCCAGGTCGGCAACGGCCTCGCTGATGGCGTCGACGCCGGCCCGCTCATTCACCGCAAGGCCTGCGAGGAAGTCGGCGCGCTCGTCGCTCGTGCTCAGGCCGACGGCGCGCGTATCGTTTGCGAAAACCGCTCCTTCGAACGCGATCCCTCGCTGCGCGAGGGCAGCTTCTCCCCGCTCACCCTCGTCGCTGGAGTCCGCGATGCGATGTCTCTCGCCCGCGATGAAGTCTTCGGCCCGGTCATTTCGCTGCTCAGTTACACCAGCGTCGCCGATGCGGTGCGGCGCGCGAATGAGACACCCTACGGCCTCGCCGCCTACGTCTATGGTCGCGACCTGTCGCTCTGCCGCGCCGTCGCTTCCGGCCTCGAGGTCGGCATTGTCGGCGTCAATGAATGGCGGCCGCTGAAGGCCGAGATCCCCTTTGGCGGAGTGAAGATGAGCGGCCTTGGCGCGGAAGGCGGCATCGAGGGCATCCGCGAATTTCTCGATACCCAGGTCATCTCGATGCCCAAACCCACTCTCGATCACACATGAAGAACCGCCGCTATCGCAGCGAATCCTGGTGGAACGATCCGGCAGATCCTGGCATGACCGCGCTCTACCTCGAACGCTTCCTGAACTACGGCCTCACGCCGGAAGAGCTGCAAAGCGGACGCCCGATCATCGGCATCGCCCAATGCGGCAGCGACATCACCCCTTGCAACCGCATCCATTTGCAAACCGTCACGCGCATTGCGGATGGCGTACGCGACGCGGGTGGCCTGCCGCTCGTCTTTCCCATGCACCCGTTGCAGGAATCGGTGCGCCGCCCCACGGCCGCCCTCGATCGCAACCTCGCCTATCTTGGCCTGGTCGAAATCCTGCACGGCTATCCGCTCGACGGCGTCGTCTTCACCACCGGCTGCGACAAGACCACCCCCGCCGCGATCATGGCCGCCGCCACGACCGATGTGCCGTCGCTCATTTTCAACGGCGGCCCGATGATCAACAGCTATCTCGATGGCCAACCGGCCGGCGCGGGCACCGTCACCTGGAGAGCGCGTCAACTCCGCGCCGCGGGCCAGATCGATGACGCCCAATTTCTGCAAATGCTCGCCGGCGCCGCGCCCAGTCCCGGTCACTGCAACACGATGGGCACCGCGCTCTCGATGAATTGCCTCGCGGAGGCGATGGGCATGGCGCTGCCGGGCACCGCCAGCATTCCAGCTCCCTGGCGGGAACGCGGCCAGATGGCGCATGCGGCCGGCAAAGCCGTGGTGCGGCTCGTCGAGGAAGACTTGCGCCCCTCGCGGATCCTCACGCGCGCGGCGCTGCTCAACGCGATTCGCGTCAATACCGCGATCGGCGGATCAACGAATTGCCCTCCACACCTCATCGCCATCGCCCGCCATGCCGGCATCGAACTGGACATGCAAGATTGGGAGACGGAAGGCTATGCGTTGCCGTTGCTCGTGAACTGCCAGCCTGCCGGCAAATATCTCGGCGAAGACTTTCACCGCGCGGGCGGCCTGCCGGTGGTGCTGCGGGAATTGCTCTCCGCCGGCCACCTCGATGGCAGCGCACTCACCGTCACCGGCCGGACCCTCGCGGAAAACGTGGCTGCCGCACCGCTCCCGGATGGCGAGATCATCAAGCGCTTCAGCGCCCCCCTGCGCGAACGCGCCGGCTTCCTCGTACTGCGGGGCAATCTCTTCGACTCGGCGCTGATCAAGACCAGCGTGATCAGCGAGAATTTCCGGCACCGCTATCTCAGTAGCCCAGACGCGGAAGACACCTTCGAATGCCGCGCGGTCGTCTTCGATGGCCCGGAGGACTATCACGCACGGATCAATGATGCGTCGCTCGGCATCGATGCACACACGATGCTCGTCGTGCGTGGCTGCGGCGTCATCGGTTTTCCCGCTTCCGGCGAAGTGGTGAACATGCAACCGCCCGACGCGCTGCTGCGCGCCGGCATCACCGAATTGCCCACGCTCGGTGATGGTCGCCAGAGCGGCACTTCCGCCAGCCCATCCATTCTCAATGCTTCGCCCGAGTCCGCCGCGGGTGGCGGTCTGTCGCGGCTCCGTACCGGCGATCGCGTGCGCGTCGATCTCCCCGCCCGCCGTGTCGACGCAATCGTGGGCGAGGAAGAATGGCAACGCCGCGCCTCGGACACCCCACCCGCGCCACCCGCCACCGCTACCCCGTGGCAACAACTTTACCGGGCGCACGCCGGCCAGCTTGACACTGGCGGCTGCTTTGACTTTGCCTGCGCCTACCGCGGCGTCTGCCACACCGTGCCGCGCCACAATCACTGACTACCCCCTCGACCCATGCCCAAGCTCACATCCAAAACCGCCACCATCACCGGAGGCGCCTCCGGGATCGGCCTCGCCATCGCCCGCCTCTTCGCTCGCGAAGGGGCCATCGTGGAAATCCTTGATCGCAACACTGACGAGATGAATCGCGCCGTGGAAGAAATCCGCGCGGCCGGCGGAACCGTCGCCGCGGAAGCCTGCGACGTCACGGATGTCAAAGCCGTCGAGGAAGTCATCGGTCGCATTCACGCCCGTCGTGGCCGCATTCACATTCTCATCAACAACGCCGGCGTCGCCCACGTTGGCAATGCCTTGAACACGACGCCGGAGGACTTCGAACGCGTGCAACGGGTCAATGTTTTCGGCCCGGCGAATTGCCTGCGCGCGACCTTGAAATTCATGGTCGTCGATGGCGGCGGCTGCATCGTCAACCTCGCCTCGACCGTCTCGGTCATGGCCATCACCGACCGCTTCGCCTACGCAACCAGCAAGGGCGCGGTGCTCTCGATGACCTATTCCGTGGCCAAGGATTTCCTCGACAAGGGCGTTCGCTGCAACGCGCTGCTCCCCGGTCGGGTGCACACGCCGTTTGTCGATGGATTCATCGCGAAGAACTATCCCGGGCGCGAAGCCGAGATGTTCGAGAAGCTCTCGAAGACCCAGCCGATCGGGCGCATGGGCGAGCCCGAAGAAGTCGCCGCCGCCGCGCTTTTTCTTTGCTGCGATGAAGCATCGTTCATCACGGGCATTGGCCTGCCGGTCGATGGCGGGACGCTGACTTTGCGCTGAGTTTCAGGAGAGATTCCGCAGCAGAACTGAGGGCACCGCGCCGTCGGTGCTAAAGCGGGAAGTGATCCCCGGCACCGACGGCGCAGTGCCCTCCAGATTCTGACAGCGGAGTGTAATCTTAGGACGCGGCCCATTGGGCTACTGCCGCAAGCCGCACCGCGCAGCATTTGAAACTCGGCTGGCGCGAATGCGGGTCGAGGACAGTAGAAACGAGCTGATTGATCGCCTCGTAGTGCATCGGAATAAAAGCCTGCCCCACCGCGACTGTCGGCGTTACGAATGCGCTGGCGGTGATTTCCGCATTGCGAGAGGTGACGCGCACCGCATCGCCGGTCTCGATACCGAGCCGGTGCGCATCCGCGGGGTTCATCTCGATATAAATGCTCTTCGGGGCGAGCCGGCGCAGGACGTCGGACTTTTCGGTGCGTGTCCCGGTGTGCCACTGCGCCGAGCTTCCGCGTCCGCTGAGCAGGATGAACGGGTACTCCGCGTCCGCCATCTCCGGCGAAGGCCGGGGTAGATCGAAGAGGAAACGCGCGCGGCCATCGGCGTGAAAGAATCGCCCATCGGCAAACAAACGCCGCTCCGTCTCGGGCGGCGCGGAGCCTTCCGGCAACGGCCACTGGATGCCACCCCGCGCGTCGATCATGCGGTAATCTTCGATACCCGTGATGTCGCACGGTTTGTCGCGGGAAATCTCTTTCAGCAACTGAAAGGCCGCCTCAGGCGAAGCCCAGCGCGCGAACATCCCGCTGCATCCCCAGTAGTGCGCGATGAGTTGGAGGATGTGGAAATCCGCGAGCGCCTGGCCCGGTGCCTTGGCCACCTTTTTCACGAGACCGATGCGGCGTTCCGAGTTGATGAACGTGCCCTCCTTTTCTCCCCATCCCGCCGCCGGCAACACGAGGTCGGCATGCTGGGCCGTCGCGGTCGTGTGATAGAGATCCTGCACCACGAGAAAATCCAGCTTGCTCAGGAGCTCGTTGAATTCTTTTTGCTGCGTCCACGAGTGCGAGGAATTCGTACCGAGCACCCAAAGGCCCTTGATCTTTCCCTCGCGAATGCCCTCGACGATTTGATCGTAAGCCATCGCCGGTTGCGTCGGTATCACGCTCTCGTCGATGCCCAGCACCTTGGCGATTTTCCGGCGATCCTCCTCCTTCGTCGCGTCGTGCCCGCCCATCAGGCTCGTGATATTCGCGTAAAGCCGCGAGCCCATCGCGTTGCATTGCCCCGTGATGGAATTTGCCCCGGTTCCCGGCCGGCCGATGTTGCCGGTCATCAGGGCCAGATTGATGATCGCCTGCGCGGTGCGCGTGCTCTCGTGGCCCTGATTCACGCCCATCGTCCACCAGAAAGAGACGCGTTTGCCGTCATGGATCGTCTGCGCGAGATGCCACAGATCATCCTCGGTCAGGCCCGTTTCGGCCGCGACCCGCTCGTTGGTGAATTGCGTGATGAATTCCGCAAACTCAGCAAAGCCCGTGGTGTGTTGCGCGATGAAATCGCGATCGATCCAACCACTCGCCGCGAGAATATTCGCCAGGCCGTAGAGCAACACGAGATCGCTCTTCGGCTGGATCGGGTAGTGTTGCGTCGCGGCCATCGCCGTCTCGGTCCGGCGCGGATCAACCACAATGATTTCCGGCCGGTTTTGGTTGCGCATCACGCGCTGCCACATGATCGGGTGCGCGATGCACGGATTCGAACCGACGAAGACAAGCACGTCGCTTTGCTCGAAATCCGCGTAGGTAAACGGCGGTGCGTCGAAGCCGAACGACTGTTTGTAGGCCACATGCGAGGTCGCCATGCACTGGCGCGTATTGGAATCGCAGTGAATGAACCCCATGCCGAACTTCCACAGCGCGCCGAGCAGCGCCATCTCTTCGGTCACGATCTGGCCACTGGAAAGAAACGCGCACGACTCGGCGCCGTGCTTGCGTTTGATTTCCTTGAAACGCTCGCAGAACAGCACGAGCGCGCGTTCCCAGTCGATGGGTTCGAGCACGCCGGTCTTTTCGTTGCGCAGCATCGGCGTCGTCGCGCGGTCCGGTGCGGAGAGCGGCGTCAAAGCCTCCCAGCCCTTGGGGCAGGCCATGCCGAGGTTCACCGGATAATCCGTCTCGGCACTGAGATTGATCGCCTTGCCATCCTTGAGATGGACCTTCAAGCCGCAGCCCGTGGAGCAAAAGCCACAGACCATTGTCGTGGTGCTATCAGGCGCCAGTCGTTCGGGCACCTGCCCCAGGCCAAAGCGGCCCGGCGAGCGCACCAACTCTTCGGTCAGCGGCCCCTGCCATTGCCGCAGCAGCGGCGCGATCGTATTGACCAGGGCATTCATGGTGAAACTCCTCCCGGCATGCGTGGCGCGGGACACGTCGTGAAAAAGCTGTAACGCTCCATCAGCGATGCGGCAAAGGTGCTGGCCAGCACCACGACGGCCGCCCAGGTGGCGATCGGGAACGGCATAAACATCGCCACCACACTGGCCATCATCGCCAGCGCGAGATTGAGCATCGTCACTTCCGGCGCCCACGGCAGCAGACGCAACATCGTGCGCGTGGCCTTCGGTACTTCGTGCATGCTTTCCCAGACCACCAAGGCCATTCGAGCGGCCATGGCCAATCCGATGGCCACGTGCGCGTCCGTGACGGTGCCGCAGCAGGACAACACGACCGCACCGGCGGCAGAGCCCAGCGCAAGAGTCGTCCCGAAGAAACGCGGTATCGTCAACCGCGTCGACCAAAACGGACGACGCGTATCGATGTAAATCATGGCCGAGGTGAAGACCGCGGCGAGGCCGATGACGGCGTTGAGACCGGCAATCCACGGGGCGAGAAAACGCGTCGCCGGGAAAAGCATTGCCGCCACGGTAAGCGTAGCCACCATCGAGAAGATGCTGAACGCGAGAATTTCGCGGCTCATCCATGATGTGCGCAAACCAAGGAAGAAACGCCAGGCGCCCATGGGCCGTCCCAAATGCAGCACGGAAACGGCAAGCCCCAGATGCAAGGCCACCCATCCCACCAACCCGACCGAGCGCACGCCCGGCATCAATGCCTGCATCACAAACAGGCCGACTCCCATCTGCGTGAGCAGCAGCATCCAGATCAGCGGCCAGTGCGCATGCTCGAGGCGCAACGCGGACTCGTCGGCCGCCGCCGCATTCACCGGCAGCGGATTTTTGCACAAGAAACGCGTCGTCGGCTTGGTGTAATTCGATTCGAATGCCCCGGGCAGCATCGCCACTCCCGGTTCGGCCTGGCGGACGATTTCCGCGCGATCGACCAGCTCGATCTTGATCGCCTCGTGCGGACAGGCCTGCACACAGGCGGGCGCTTCTCCCGCACCGAGCCGGCCGGTGCACATGTCGCATTTGCGCACGATACCCAGCCGTTCGGAATACTGCGGCACATCGTAAGGACACTTCAGAATGCAGTACTGGCAGCCGATGCACTGGTCATCGAGATGCCGCACGATCCCCGTCTCGGCATCCTTGTCATAGGCCATCACCGGGCAGCCTTCGAGGCAACCCGGCTCCACGCAATGGTGGCAGGCGGTGGTGACGGTTTGCCGGTACGACTCGCCGTGCAGCATCCCGACGCTGCGCCACATTTCGTGCTCCTCGAGGCCGTTCAGAGAATGGCACGCGCTCACGCAGGCTTTACAACCGGTGCAGGCGTCGAGATCGACGGCAAAGGCGTACTGCTGCCCCGGACCGGGCTTCGTCTGCGGGATCAGGTCGCGATAGTAACGTTCCTGCGCCGGTACATCGCCGCGCTCATGTTTGCGGGCGAAGCGTTCCACCGCCGTCAACCGTTGCTGCTCGTCGAGCAGCTCGTCGATGAGGGTGCGCAGATTTTCGGATTTATCTGACTCTTGCGAGTTGGACAAAGTCATTCCTCGTTACTGAAGATACCTTGCAACGCGTTCAAATCGTGGCGCGCGGTGAAGGCCTGGAAGGTTTCATTCCCCTCGCGATGGCGCAGGTAACCGCGCAACATTTTTTCCACCAGCGGCTTCGCGCTTTCGAAATCGATCGCGTTGAAGATCTGGCGTCCGACGGCCTGGCTCGCTCCAAAGCCGCCGCCCACGAAAATGTGGTATCCATCGACGCTTTCGCCGGCGATTTTGGCCTTCGTGCCGAGCAGACCGATGTCGCCCATGTAGTGTTGCGCGCAGGAGTGCGGGCAACCGGTGAGGTGAATGTTCACCGGTTGATCGAGCTTGATGCGCTTGTCGAGATAGTCCGCGAGTTCCATCGCGTGCCCCTTGGTGTTCGCCTGCGCGAATTTGCAATACGAGTTGCCCGTGCAAGCGATGATCCCGCTGCGCAGGTTCGACTGCTGCGTATCAAAACCGATCTTCCGCAGCGCCTTCTTCACCGTGGCCACGAAGTGATCCGGCACATTCGGAATGATGAAATTCTGCCACACCGTGAGACGGATTTCGCCGGAACCGTAGAGATCGGCGATCTCCGCGATGCGGATCATCTGCTTGGGCGTGATCTGTCCCACCGGCATCGCCACACCCACGTAGTTCAATCCCTTCTGCTTCTGCGGATAGACGCCGACATGGGAGTGCGGCAGCTTCTGCCCCGGATACTCGATTAACGCGGGATCGAGCGGCACACGCTGCAACTGGTAGCCCAGCAACTTCTCCGTCTCCTCGAGATACTGTTCGAGCGTCCATTTCTCCAACAAGTGTTTGAGCCGCGCCTTCTTCCGATCCCCGCGATTGCCGTGTTCGATGTAAACTCGGACGATCGCCGAGACCACCTTGTTCAGGTCCTCCGGCTTCACGAGCACACCGAGATCGCGGGCAAAAGCCTTGTGGCCCGTGGCGCCGCCCAGCGCGACGCGGAAGAAGATCTCTTCGCCCATCTTCACGGCCTTGCAGCCGACGTCGTTCGTATCCTCGACCGTCCCGATCAAACCGCCGCCATCGTAGGCGATATTGAACTTCCGCGGCAGATCGTAGAACGAGCGATCGTTAATGATGATCTGCGCCATCTCGTGGCACAGCGGCATCACATCGATCAACTCATGCGGATCCACGCCCGCCGTGGGGTTGGCCGTCAGGTTGCGGATATTGTCCGCGCCCGAGCCGCGGGTGTGCAGTCCCACCGACTGAATGCGGTGCAGGAACTCCGGCGTGTCCTTCGGCTGAATGAGCCGCATCTGCAGATTCGCCCGCGTGGTAATCTGCACATAACCGGTGGTGAGTTGTTTGGCGATATTGGCCAGCTCGCGCAATTGAAACGTGCGCAATTGGCCGCCCGGAATCCGCAGACGCGCCATGAACGCTTCCTTGTTCGGACTGAGGAAGAAGAGGCCGTTCCACTTGAAACGGAAAACCTCTTCCTTCTCCGGCGCTTTGTTCAACGCCGCGTGTTCGAGGAGCAGCGGATACGCATCCAGTGGATGCATCTCCTTTTTCACCCGCTCTTCGAAAATGAGGTCCTCATGCGCAATGCTCTTCGCCAGGATCGGCGATGCTTCCACATCACTGAAACGCTGGCCCCGCGCCGCGACACCGGCAAAGAAGCCGGTGAGGTATCTCATTTGTTCCTCGTTCAACGGTTGACCGTTGATGTTGCTGATTGGCAGACTGGCGGTGCTCATAAAAATCAATAGACGTCGCGTTGATAGCGCTTTTCGGATTTCAGTTTCTGGATGAACTCGGCGGCGGCTTCCTTGCTCAATCCGCCGGCCGTTTCCGCGACCTGGTGGAGCGCGGCGTCCACGTCCTTCGCCATGCGGCTCGCATCGCCGCAGACGTAGAAGTGGGCGCCGCTGTCCAACCAAGACCAAAGTTCCACCGCATTTTCCAACATGCGGGTCTGCACATAGATCTTTTCCGCCTGATCACGGGAGAAGGCGAGATCGAGCCGCGCCAGGTGGCCATCGCTCACCCAGCCCTCGAGCTGCTCCTGATAGAGGAAATCCGTCGAGCGCTTTTGATCGCCGAAGAAGAGCCAGTTGCCGCCCTTCGCCCCGGTCGCGCGGCGTTCCTCGAGGAAAGCCCGGAAGGGCGCGATGCCCGTGCCCGGGCCGCACATGATGACCGGCACATCGCCATTCTCCGGCAGGCGGAAGCCATGCGAAGTCTGCACGAAGACCGGCACCGGCGTGCTGTCAGCGCAACGATCCGCGAGGAAGGTCGAGCATACGCCCTTGCGATTGCGTCCGTAACCATCGTAACGCACCGCTGCCACGGTGAGGTGCACCTCACCGGGATGCGCCTTCGGGCTGGAGGAGATGGAATACAAACGCGGCTGCAGCTTCTTCAGCAGGCCAGTCAGTTCCGCTGCGGTGAAGGGCTCGGCAAGTCCGCCGATCACATCGATGATCTCGCGGCCCCACAGCCACTTTTTCAGGTCATCCTTGCGCGCGGGATCCAGCAGCGCGGCCAGTTCGCCCCCTGCGGCGCCACGTGCGGCAGCCGCCTTGAGCAGATCGGGCGTCGGCCGTGTGATGTCATACTGCTGGGTGAGCGCGAGGCGCAGCGAAGTCTCCGTGCCCTCCGGCGTCGTCACCGCTTCTTCCCCGTCGCAACCCAACGCCTCGAGCACATCGTGCACGAGCGCGCCGCAATTCGCCGGCATCACGCCGAGTGCATCGCCGACTTCGTAGCTGAGCCCCGAGCCGGCAAGCGAGATTTCATAATGCCGCACTTCCTTGCCCGAACCGGCAGCATTGAGCAGACGATTCGCCAGCAGCTGGGCCGGGAAAGGATTCTTCTTCGACCAGCCCTGCGGTCCCTCCTCCGTAGAGGCGTTAGCTTCGCCAGCGGTCGAGGCTTCCGCTCCCGCGGCAGAGGAGAGCGCCGCGAAGACACCCTCCGTCCATTCCTTGGCCGGCGTCTCGTAGTCGACATCGCAATCCACCCGCGGATGCACGCGTTTCGCACCGAGCTTCTCGAAGCGCTCATCGCAGTTCTTGCCAAATTGACAGAACGCCGAGTAGTTCGTGTCGCCCAGCGCGAGAACCGAATAGTGGAGATGCGCGAGCGGGGGCGCGGCTTCGCCCTGGAGGTAGTTCCAGAACGCCTGCGCGTTGTCCGGCGGTTCGCCGTCGCCATAGGTACTCGTGATCACCAGGACGTTTTCTTCCTTGGTCAGGTCCACCGTTTCGTACTTCGCCATGTCCACGAGCTTCGGCGCGAAACCGCGCTTCGCCGCTTCTTTCGAGGTCTTCTTCGCGAGGCCTTCCGCGGTGCCGGTCTGGCTGCCGTAGAAGACCACCAGGGGTTTGGCTGGGGTCGCCGGGCCGGCAGGCAATTCCGCAACGCTGGCGTCGGAAAGTAAACCGGCGAGATAGCCGTTGAGCCAGAGGCGCTGTTCGGGGGAGAACGGGGCGTTTTCTGGGATAAACGGAATTTGATTCATGTCAGTGGTGCAATAATTTGCCGAGGAGGTAGAGAGTGAGGGCGAGGAGGATGAAAAAGCCGGTTTGGTAAAAGCGGAGGGGAGTGCATTTTCCACCACCCGGTTCCTGGTAAAACGGTTCGACCTTTTCCGGGTGTGCGAGATCGAACGCGACCTCAGAATAGTGCTGGTAACGGCGTTCCGGGATCACCGCAAGCGCGCGCAGGATCAAGGAATCCAGCCACGGCGGAAGATTCGGATTCAAGCGCGCCGGCGCCTTGGCCTTGTGAAAGACCGGCGTCTGAAAACGCTCGATTTCACCATAGGGAAAGGAGCGGGTCAGCGCTTCGAAAAGCGTCACGCCGATGGCGAAGACCTCGGTGCGCTCGGAGATTGGCGCCTGACGAAAACGCTCGGGCGCCAGATAGCTGGCCGTGCCCGCGCGGGAGGTGATGGAAAAGATTTCCGTCGCGCTCCCGAGATCGACGAGCTTGAAACTCAGCCGATCGTAGCCGGTGATCACCAGAATGTTCTCCGGCTTGATGTCGCCGTGCACCAGGTCGAACCGCAGCAAATACTGCGAAGCCTCCACGAGGAACTTGCCCAGCTCCACCGCTTCATCCACCGCGAGCGGCCGCGCCTTCAAAAGCGCGCGCAAGCTCGGCGCCTCGACAAATTCCATGACGTAGTAGTGCGCGGTGCGCTTTTCCGGCACCTCGGCTTCCACGAAGAAAGCGCCGCCCAGACGGGTGGCATTCCACGTTTCCTTGATGAACTGATGCAGCACCGCTTCGCTGTCCCGGGCTTCCAGCGGCGCGAACTTCAACGTCCAGCGCTGGCCATCCTTGGTCGCGAGCCACACCCGATCGCTGTGCTGAAACGAGCGGACGAGTTCGTAGCCGTCGATCACGTCACCCTTCTGCAACGTCTCGGGGATACGGAGCGGGAGCTGGCTCACAGCGCGCAGCTTACCCGTTTCCGCGATGTCGATCACGATCGCACTCATGTCGTCGAGCTGCTCGTGCCTGGCGACCGAGCGCGCGTGTTGGACGATCGCCCGGGCGGCATAGCGTTGGGCGAGGCGCGCATTGAGATCGCTCTCGTCGAGCACGTTCGAAACGCCATCCGAGCAGAGGAACGCAATGTCGCCGTCGTTGAGCTCGCGCTCGAAGCAATACGGCTCCACGTCCGGCGCAAGGCCGATCGCCCGGCGCAGGACGTGCCGCATCTGCTCATCCACATGATCCTCGGAAAGCCGCGCCAGCTGACCGCCGCGCGCCAGATACACACGGGAATCGCCGACGTTCAGGCCATAGAGACGGTTGCCCTCAATGACCGCCACGGAGAGCGTGGAGATCATCTCGGGAGCGTCGTGTTGGAGCATGGATTCGTGATGCAGGGTGCGGTTGATGAGCCGGGTGAATTCGGTAAGCGCCTTCTGCGGCGGCCAGGATTCGGGCCGCGCGCTGTAGTTGCTGACCAGCGATTCCACGATGCGCGCGGAAGCCTCGCGGCCACGGCGCGCCGCGCCGGTGCCATCGGCGAGGACGGCGATCACCGTCTCGTCCCACGCCTTCACGGCAAAGGCATCTTCCGATTCCTTGCCATCGCGCGGGAGGCCGTAGCTGGTCAGGTTTACTTTCATCCGTTCAAATCCAGGTCAGATGCGGGCATTTGCGATCGCGCCCCAGGTGGTGCGCCAGCGGGTTTTCACCAGGCCGAGACCGCAGATCGCCAGGAGGCAGAGCGCCGCGAAGATGAAGAAGCCGGGCGCATAGGAGCCCGTGTAGCCCTTGGCCAAGCCCAGCGAGCTGGCCAGGTAGAAGCCGCCTACGCCACCACCGGCGCCGACCAGGCCGGTCATTACGCCGATGTCCTTGCCGAAGCGCTGCGGCAGCAGCTGAAAGACCGAGCCATTCGCCATACCGAGCGCGCCGGAGGCGAAGAGGAAGGTGGCGACGTTGAAGCCCAGCCTGTGCGTCAGGGCCCCCGCGACCAGCGCCAGGCCAGCCACCGCATAGAAGGCGTAAAGTGAGCGAATGCCCCCGATACGATCGGCCAGCGCACCGCCCACCGGGCGCAGCGCCGCACCGGTAAACGTGCACAACGCGGCCAAATCGCCCGCCTGCACTGGCGACAGTCCATATTCGCCCTTGAAGTAGAGCACGTAGCTGCTCGCCAGACCCACGAAGCCGCCGAAGCTCACCGTGTAATAAAAGCAGAACCAGTGGGCGTCCTTGTCCCGGAGCAGGTTCATGTAATCCACGAGGCGTTTCCTTTTCACCTCGACCTGCGCTTCGCGCGAAAAGACCGCGTAAATCACCAGGACGATGACCGCGGGGATCAGCGCGAGACCGAACACCGTCTTCCAGCCGTAGACCGCCGCGAGACGCGGCGCGAAGAGCGCATCGAGCACGGTGCCGATATTGCCCGCACCGGCGAGGCCCATGACCACGCCCTGCATATTCGGTGGATACCACCGGCCGGCCTGCGGAAGGGCTACCGCAAAGCTCGCCCCGCCGAAGCCGAGGACCGCGCCCATGAGCAGTGTGGCCTGGTAGTTCGGCAGTCCGAAAATATAAGCGCAGATCAAACCGGCAATGACCACGAGTTGGGCGATGATCCCGGTATTCTTCGCGCCGATGCGATCCACCAACAAACCGAGGACAATGCGCAGCACCGCACCCGAGAGGATCGGCACCGCGACCATGAAGCCCTTTTGCTCGGGCGAGAGATGCAGGGCGTCGCCGATCTGCGCGCCGAGTGGACCGAGCACGGTCCAGACCATGAAACTGAAATCGAAATACAGGAACGCGGTGAGCAACGTGGGCCAGTGGCCGGAGTTTTTGAGATCAGAGAATTTCAAATTGGCGATTGGTGTTGGGTTTGGCGCATTGGCAGTGGTGTCAATGCGCGCTCGAGCCATTAGCTCCGCCCGTGCCAAAGAAGGTGAATTGCTCGCGAAATGGCGTTCATCGTCATCATCCACGCCATGAAAAAATTTCATATGCGGGCGATGCCTCTGATTTTCGGAGCTTTACGACATCCTTGTCGGCGCTGCCCTTGACAAAACTTTTACCCATTTCGGGTTTCCACTCTGGATTCGCGCTTCCGCGAGAGCGGCCCGCGATGGCGTGTTTTGCCCAAGCTGGTTAGAGAATGTATAGGAAGCAACAGGGCGCGAGCCGGTAGAAGGCGTCATTGTAGGGCGGCCATCCTGGCCGCCATTGCTCCCTATTCGGCGCCGCTCGTGGGTATGCGGCGGCGAAGATCGCCGCCCTACAATCGCGCTCTCTGACAGCGGCTACCTACATAGAGCGCCACGCGCAGTCGGCATGCAGAAATCTCTTTTGAGAGGCGTTCTAAACCTTCCGCCCCCGATAAAACGAAGCCGCCGTTCCGGTGATTTCCCGGAACGGCGGCAGCGTGGATGGGAGACTGTCTAGAAGTTGATCGTCGTCTGGATGTAACCGAAGTTCGCGTCGTCACTTGCCCCGGTATCCTTGAGATAATTGCCGGCGAAGAAATGCGCGTAGCCCGCCTGGAATTGCAGGTGCTTGTTCGCATTCCAGGTGACCACCGCACTGATCTCCGAACCGGCATAATTACTGACATTCCGCCCCCCCACCGAGGAGAGCGGACGCACCGCGTTGAGCCCGTTGGCGCGGTACCAGACGTCGCTATCCGAGGCCAACCAGAATGCGTTGTACTGGACTTCCGCCGTCAGCGCCTTCACCGGATTCACCCGCACGCTCAGCATGGCGTTGTGCATGTTCTGCCAGGAGAAGTTGTCCATGATACCGAAAAACCGGTGGTTCGTCGGGAACAAGTTCTGGAACGTGCCAATGTGTCCGTCCGTCGGATCGTTGTCGCCCGAAGCGTAGTTGTATTCCGCGTAGAGGCGCGGCTTCCAGGCCACGTCGAAGTTGTAGCCGAAGCCCGCATCTGCGGCGAAGGCGTTCAACGGCAAGCCACGCACATCGCCCGCCTGGTAGGCGAACTCACCCGTGTATTCCCAACCCTTGAGCTTTTGCGGATCGCCTTTGATCCGCGTGCCGAGCGTGACGAAATCGCTGTGCGCGTCAAGTGAGCCGGTGGGTAACTTCGTGGTGAGGTTGCCCTGCAGGTTGGTGGTATTGCCGCGGGGTTGATCGAGCAGGAAGGAGTAGAAATCCCACGTGCCGAACGGCAGCGAATCCATCGACAGATACAGGCCGCTGAAGACCAGCTTCCGGTGATCCTCGGTGCCGTTGAAGAGGTCGGATTGATCGAACTTGTCGCGCGTCATCACGACCGGAGTCGAGGTAAACGCATCGATCCAAAAGCCGTGGCCCTTGTAGGTCACCTTCGCCGCATCGAAGGTACGACTCAGGTTGTTCCAATCGAAACCGCCGACGAGCCGCTCATCGCCATACGAGAGGACCTGCCGTCCGACCTTCAAGCCAAAGGGGCATTTGTCGTAGTCCGAGATTTCGATGTAGGCCTGGCGAAGGTCGAACGCATCGTCGCCCTCAGCCGCATTGACGCCGGGAGTATTGCCGCGCAGACCGTTGAATTCGCGCGAGTCCTGGCCCTGCACATAAAGGTGCAGCCACTCGACCGGCTGAACCATCATGCCGATCCGGAAGCGTTGCTCGAACCAGTTACCGTCGGTGACGGAACGGGTGGCACTGTTGAAGTCGAAGTTGTTGTTGCGATTCTCCCAGCGCAGGCGCTCCTGCAGATCGAAAACGAGTTTTCCGTCGAAGAAACTAAGAGGATTGGATTCCGCCGGCTTCTCGATTACCGTTTTGTCGCTGGTGGCTTTCACTTCGACATCTCCCGCCAGGGAGGAAATGAGACTGCTGGTCAGGAGGGCTGCCGCAAACAGCCCTCCGCTTTTTTTTGCCGAGGAGTAGGTTCGTGGATGAATCATTGGATGATTTCGCCAAACGGAGATGCTCCTCCGGGCAGTGGTGTTGCTGTGGTTGGGTCCGTGAACATCCGGGCCGGATGGTTTGAAAAATGCCGGGCGATGGATGCGGCACTCATGCAATGAGGGCACCCGTGAGCTGAGCCGCCTGGGCGAAGAGATCGGCGCGAAACCAGTCGGCGGTCCGCTCTGGGGGAATGAGGCTGGGATCCTTTACCACGCCGCTCTTCAGCAGATTACGCACGACCCAAGCCACCTTGTCCGGGGTGGGCGCGTTCACACCCTCACCGGCGAAAAGATGAAATGACGCATGCTTTTCGACGCGCCCGTTGCCGTAGTCGAACGTGCCCGCCATGCCCATGCGCAACGCCTGGATGGGCGCGTTCACATATTCCGGTTGCGCCAGCGTCTCCATGAGCCGCTCGCGGTTTTCCGGCCGGGCGCAAAATTCACACGCTTCGAGGAGCGCGGCAATCAGCGCGAGATGTTCGGACGAGGAGCGCTCCGCGAAATCGCGCCGGACCATGAGGACTTTCTCGGGGTGCCGCGGGGCGATTTCCTCGCTGGTCGCGACGCACCATCCGGTGTTGCTCAGGACAGCCAGGGAATTCCACGGCTCGCCCACGCAATAGCCATCGAGATGGCCAGCCTTGAGGTTCGCGTGGACCTGCGCCGGCGGTACGATAACGATCCGCACATCGCGATCCGGTTCGACGCGATAGGTGCGCAGCCACTCGCGGAGAAGCAGGCTGTGCGAAGAGTAAGTATGGACGACGCCGAAGGTGTAGACTTCATCGCTATGGATGATCTCGCGCCGGAGCGTGCGGCCATCGCGCACGCCTTTGTTCCAGAGGGCCTGCGAGAGGGTGATGGCATTGCCGTTGAGATTCAGGACCAGACCGGTGAGGCATTCCACCTGCACGGAGCCCAGGCCGCAGTTCGCGGCGACCACCAGGCCGGCGGGCGCATGCGCGGCGTCCAGTTCACCATACAGCACCTTGTCGCGGATCGTCGCCCAGCCGACTTCGCGGTGCAATTCAACGGTCAACCCGTGCTTCGCGTAGAGGCCGAGTTCGCGGGCCATGATGATCGGCGCGCAATCCGACAGGGCCACGAAACCGAGGCGCAACGGGCGGGAGCGGGCGGGATTTTTGTGGGACATTACGTCTTGAGATTCAGTGTGCGCCCCGCGCGATCAGCTTTCCGCGTGCCACGAGTCCCCCCCTTCGAAAAGAAATGACTTTCAACTTTTCGATGAAATGAATGAATTTGATTCATTCATGTCACAACCGCTTGATAGCAGGCAATTGCGCGCCTTTTCCATCCTCGCCCGCACCGGCAGCTTCACCGAGACCGCCCAGGAACTGCACCTCTCGCAATCGGCGATCAGCCATTCGATGAAGGCGCTCGAGCAGGAAATCGGCTGTCGACTTTTAGACAGAATGGGCAAAACCGTCGTGCTCACCCAGGCGGGCGAGCAACTGTTGGTCAGCGCCCAGCGGATTCTCGAAGAGATGGAATCGGCGCGCGCCCAGCTCGGACATCTCGGCAAATGGGGCAGCAGCCGGCTGCGCATCGGCGCCAGCACCACGGCCTGCCAGCACATTCTCCCGGCGGTGTTGCGCGAGTTTAAGGAGAGCTTCCCCCAATGCGCGATCTCCATCGAGCCCGGCGATACTCCGGAAATGATCGAGGCCCTGCGCCAGCACCGCATCGACCTGGCGGTGAATCTCGAGCCGCGGCGCGACGAGCCGCTGGAGTTTCGCCCCCTGTTCACCGATGAGCTGGTTTTCATCACCAGCCCGATCCATCCGTGGGCGAAGAGTGGCCGGGTGAGCCGCGACGATATTCCCCGGCAGCACTACATCCTCTACGGCAAAACGAGCTATACCTTCCAGATGATCGAAGCGTATTTCCGCAAGGAACAGATCGTCCTGCACAGCCTGCTCGATCTCGGCAATATGGAAGCGATCAAGGAACTGGTGAAGCTCGGCCTCGGCATTTCCATTCTCGCTCCGTGGTCGTGCGTGAAGGAACTGCAGGAAGGCTCGCTGGTCACGCTTCCGCTGGGCAAACGCAAGCTGCGCCGCCGCTGGGGCGTCCTGCATTGGCGAGGGCGCCGCCTCTCGCTCGCCGAGGAAACTTTCATTGGGCTATGTGAGCAGGTGTCAGAACGTTTCAATTGAGTTAGATTAGCGTCACCACCGCGCGTGAACTTATGAACCCTCCTGCTTCCGCCCCGCAGCGCCATTTCGCCAGCGATAACTTTGCCGGCATTTGTCCGGCAGCTTGGGCGGCGATGGAGGCGGCCAATGTGGACCACGCGCCCGCTTACGGAGACGATCGCTGGACCGCGGAGGCCACCCAGATCATTCGCGATATTTTCGAGACGGACTGCGAGGTTTTCTTCCTCTTCACCGGCACCTCGGCCAATTCACTGGCCGTGGCGGCGACCTGCGCCCCATTCGAAAGCGCGCTCTGCTCGGAGCACGCCCACCTGATCGTCGACGAATGCAACGCCACCGGCTTTTTCGCCCACGGCGTGGCGCTGGAACCGTTGAAGACCGTCCACGGCAAAGTGGCCTACCAGGAAGTCGAGCGCGTCGCCCGGCTGCGGACCGACGTCCATCATTCGCGTGCCCGGCTGATCAGCATCACGCAATCGACCGAGCTCGGGACGTTGTACTCCGTGGAAGAGGTCGCGGCGATCGGCTCCGCGGCGGATCAATTGAATCTGCGCTTTCACATGGACGGCGCGCGTTTTGCCAATGCCGTCGCCGCCCTCGGTGTGCCGCCCCGCGCCATCACTTGGGAAGCGGGCGTGGACGTGCTGAGCTTCGGCGGCGCGAAGAATGGCCTGGCCGGCGGAGAAGCCCTGGTTTTCTTCGACCGGCATCTCGCGCGCGATTTCGCTTATCGCCGCAAGCAAAGCGGACAACTCGCCTCCAAGATGCGCTTTCTCGCCGCGCCGTGGATCGGTTTGCTGCGCGACGAAGTGTGGCTGCGCAATGCCCGCCACGCCAACACCATGGCCGCCGATCTCGAGCACGGCCTGCGTTCGCTGCCCGGCGTGGAAATTGCCCATCCTCGCGAGGCGAATGCAGTCTTTGCCAGGTTGCCCGCAAAAGTGATCGCCGGTCTGCACGAGCGCGGCTGGCAATTCTACGCCGATTT